>Ga0209810_1004695_pt1 | contig 12960 bp, 7 predicted proteins | sample Coa_R1_7_FD_187159 | JGI IMG/M metagenome (GOLD analysis project Ga0209810, IMG submission 187159) | Surface soil microbial communities from Centralia Pennsylvania, which are recovering from an underground coalmine fire - Coalmine... | ecosystem: Environmental > Terrestrial > Soil > Unclassified ...
GTGCTCGCGCCAGCGGTTGCGGCTCGTGCGCACGGGCACTATCATCAACACAGACGACGATGCCCAGCCGGTTGCGCCGTATCGGGCTTGTTCTTTGTGGCCTGCCCCTTCTGTCGTTCGCTGGCAGCTCGCCCGCCCTGCCCATTTTCCCCTTGAAAGATATCCGCCCCGGGCTGAAAGGCGTCGGCTACACGATTTTTGCCGGCGACCGGAGGGAGAAATTTGACGTGGAAGTGCTGGGGGTGCTGCCCAATTTGATGGGGCCGCGTCAGGACGTCGTTCTGGTGCGCCTGTCGAGCCCCTGGATCGCACGCAGTGGTGTGGTGGCAGGAATGAGTGGCAGCCCCGTATATATCCAGGGCCGGCTGGCCGGAGCGATTTCGCTGAAATTCGGCATGTTCACCACCGAAGCGCTGGCGGGCATGACGCCGATTGAGCAAATCCTGGCGGTTGGCAATCAGTCCACCGGGACCAGCGGCCCGCCTGGACCCGGTTTGCCCGAACCCGCCTCAACGGCTGGCACGTTGCCTCAGCCCATCGAAACGCCCCTCGTGCTTTCGGGTTTCTACCCGCAGACCCTGGCGGCGTTCGCCACGAAGCTGGCCCAGTTCGGTCTGGTCGCAGTCGCTGGAGGAACGGCCCCGCCCGCGCCCGGAGACACAGAACTGCAGCCGGGTGACATGGCCAGCCTGGTCCTGGTGCGCGGCGATCTTTCGGTGGCCGCCTCCTGCACGGTAACAGCACGGCTCGGCAAGGAAATTTTCCTCTGCGGGCACCCGTTGCTGGGATTTGGGCGCGTGCGCCTACCGCTGGCCCGCGCCCATGTCGTGACCACGCTGTCCTCGACGATGGCCTCGACCAAAATCATCAATACAGGAGGCCTCATCGGGTCGGTGATCGAGGACCGTGCGACAGGCGTGCTCGCAAGACTGGGGCCGCCGCCACCGATGATTCCGGTGACGCTGCGGATCGAAGCCAGCGGCCACGTCCGGCAGTACCGCTTCGAAGTCATGGAAAACCCCAAGCTCACACCGTTGCTCGTGGCTGCGGCGGCCTTTAACGGGCTCCATTCCGATGTTCACTACGACGAAGGCGTCACCTACCGGCTCCGGGGACACCTCGAGCTGGTTGGGCACCCTGCAGTGCAAATCGAAGAATTGTTTCCGCCCAGCTCGCAGCCCGTTGCGGACGCTCTGCCGCTGAGTACAACTGTCCAGAGCATTTTCAGCGACATCTTCAACAATCCTTACGAACAGGCCCGGATCCGGCAGGTGACCCTCGAGGTAACGGCCACACCGGGCGTTCGCTGGGCGACGATCGAGGGGGCCTGGGCTGATCGTCGGGAAGTGCGCCGCGGGCAGACGCTGCTGGTCAGCGTGGCTCTGCGACCCTATCGCGGCCAGCTCACCGTACTGGAGGTGCCGGTACGCATCCCCGAGCAGGCCGCCAGCGGGCCGCTGCGGGTGCTGGTGAGCGATGGACCTACGCTGAACAACCTGGAGCGTCAGTCTCTGCTGGGATCCCGCGATCATCTCACCGGTCTCGATGAGCTGATCGGGATCTTGAACCGGCAGCGGCGCAACGACTCCCTCTACGTGACCCTGCTGCAGAACGGGCCAACGCTGATGGTCGAAGACAAACGCCTGCCCAACGTGCCTTTGAGCGAGATCAATGTGCTCGGGCAGAGATCCGCCGCGCGCGCCGTGCTGCTGTGGGAATCCGAGCTGAGCAGTCGTGCTGTTCCAGTCCATGAAGTGGTTACCGGTCAGCAGTCTCTGACCGTCACGGTCAAATAAGCATTCCTTCAGGAGAGCGCATGGAGCGGAGCGGTTGGATGGCTCTAGCGGCGGTGGCCGCTGTGTGTTGCGGGCAGGCGGCACAGGCCGAGCATACGCGGTTCTGGCGAGTGAGTCAGTACAGCGAACTGATCCGCGGGACCGCGGAAAACGTGGCCATCTGGAGCGACGGTCGCCTGGAACCCACGCTGGCGCTGCGCACCTATGCCGACCCCGGCCTGGCCTATCTCTGGGCTGCTGCCCGAGACCACCACGGCCGCGTTTATGTGGCGGGCGGCTCGCCGGCCCGCGTGGTGCGCCTGGAGGGGCCAGGGCGCATGACCACGGTTTTCCAGTCCGCAGAGCTGACGGCGCAGGCCCTGGCCTTCGATGCGCAGGATCATCTTTACGTCGCTACATCGCCGGACGGGAAAATCTACCGAGTGACTGCCGATGGCCACGCGTCGGTTTTCTACGCGCCGCCGGCAAAATACATCTGGGCGCTTGCCGTGGACACTGATGGAACGCTGTTTGCCGGCACCGGCGACCGCGGTGAAATCTTCGCTGTCACGACCGATGGACACGGGGCCGTTTTCTACCACACGGCAGAACGGCATATTCGCTCGCTGCGCTTCGACGCGCAAGGGAACCTCATCGTGGGGACCGAGCCGCACGGGCTGGTGATGCGCGTCAGCGTACACCGCCAGCTAGGGCAGCTTCCAAAGGCCGGAGCGGCTTTCGTCCTTGATCAGACAGCCGGGCGCGAGGTGACCGCTCTGTCAGTTGACTCGGCCGGCAATCTTCTGGTGGCCTCCGTGGGGCAGCAACGTGGCACGCCCATGATGGCCCCCATCGTCCCCGGGGCGCCCGTTTCTGGCGCACCCTCCGAGGTGACCATCAAAGTCGCGCCCCAGGCAGTGACGGCGGCACCGCAAGCAACTCCGCCACCTTCGCCGATGTGGCCCGTCATCGGCCAAGGCTCCTATGTCTACCGAATCGGTGCTGACAATATGCCCGAGCTTCTTTGGCAGTCCACGCAGGCGATCATCTATGCGCTTGCCCACTCCTCCAGAGGACGGCCGCTGGTGGGCGCGGGAAACAATGGCGAGCTGTTCGAGCTGGAACCGAACGGCACGTTCTCGCTGTTAGTCCAGCTGTCCAGCGCCCAGATCACCGCTATCGAAACTGCCCCCGACGGTGGATGGCTGCTCTGCACGGCCAATCCAGGCAAGGTGTTCGAGCTGGGGCCAGAGATTGCCCGTCAAGGCCAGTACACCGCGGAGCCCTTTGATGCCAAGATTTTTTCGCGCTGGGGCCGGCTGAGCTGGTGGGGCACGCACACCGACGGCCAGGTAGCCTTTTACGTGCGCTCGGGCAATACCGCTGAGCCCGACGGCAACTGGAGCCAGTGGTACGGACCCTACACGGCCGCTGCCGCTGAGCCGGTCGGTGCACCTCCGGCCCGCTTTGTCCAATGGAAAGTGATCCTTCATGCAACGGCTGGCACGCCGCCGCCTTCGCTGCAGTGGGTGAGCCTCGCGTATCTGCCATCGAATCTCCCTCCGGTCATTGACGACATCGCTGTGCAGGATCCCGGCATTCGGCTGCGCAGCGTCGAAATGCCCGCTTCCGCCGGGGGACAGGAATCGGTTCCGTTGCGCTTGCCCCGCCCGCCGGGAAGCGCGGCCACCGTGGAAGCGCCTTCGGGGATCGCGTCGACTCCGCCAGCGCTTCCCCCGCAGGGCTACCGGCAACGTGGCTGGCAGAGCGTTCTCTGGAGCGCTCACGACGACAATGGCGACACGCTGGAATACACCCTCTACTACCGGGCAGAAAACGAAACGCAGTGGAAGCTGCTGGCCAAGGGGCTGCGCGTTCCCTACTACTCCTGGGATACCAGCAGCATGGCGGACGGAGCTTATTACCTCAAGATCGTCGCCAGTGACAGCCCCTCGAATCCCCCGAATCTAGCCCGTCAGGCGGAACGAATCAGTGCGCGTTTTGTCGTGGACAATACGCCACCCAGCGTCAGCGACCTTCAAGCCAGCGTGCAGGGGCACGGCGTCGTGGTCGAATGGACAGCGCGCGATCCGGGATCCCCGTTGGTGCGAGCTGAATACAGTCTCGACGGGGCCGGCTGGGTCGTTGTATTTCCTGTGGGCGACCTGAGCGACGCCCCCGTCGAACACTACCGCCTGGAACTGCACGAAATCGCCGCGGGCGAACACACGCTGGCGGTGCGCGTTCACGACCAGTTCGACAACCAGACGGTAGCGAAAACCACGTTCTCCATCGCCGGCGAGTCCCCGACAAGCCGGCCCCACGGCATGGAATAATGTTCGGACCTTCGTTCAGCGACATCTGCCAGGCGCGCATTCGGCTGGCTAGCCGGATCCACCGCACACCGCTGTTTCGCAGCCAGCAGCTTGACAACCTTGCCGGTTGTCAGCTGTTGCTGAAATGCGAAAACCTTCAGAAGACGGGGTCGTTCAAAGTGCGCGGCGCGCTCAACGCCGTGCTCTCGTTAACGCCCGATGAAGCCAGACACGGTGTGGTCACACACTCTTCGGGTAATCATGGAGCGGCGCTGGCCTGGGCAGCCCGACAGCGGGGAATTCCCGCCTGGATTGTGGTGCCCGAAAACACCCCCGCCGTGAAACAGCGAGCCATCGAGAACTACGGCGGCCGCATCATCCACTGTGCACCCACCCTGGAAGCCCGCGAGAGCACGATGCGCAGGGTCCAGGTTGAAACCGGAGCCACCCTCATCCACCCTTATGATGACGACCGCGTGATCGCGGGCCAAGGAACGGCGGCTCTGGAAGCGCTGGAAGATGCCGGGCCGGTAGATGCAATTCTGGCACCCGTTTCGGGCGGGGGTCTGCTGGCCGGGACAGCCATTGCCGCCACCTCGGCCCTCCCGGGTATTCGCGTGATCGGATGTGAGCCAGCCGGAGCCGACGATGCGTTCCGCTCTCTGCGCACCGGCCAGCTTCAGCGAAACCAGCGTACGGAGACCATCGCCGATGGTCTGCGAGCGGCCCTGTGCGAGCGGACCTTTGCGATCCTCAGGGAAAGAGTGCATGACATCGTGCTGGTCTCAGAAGAAGAAATCATCGAGGCGCTCTACCTGGCCTGGGAGCGGCTGAAACTGGTCATCGAACCCTCGGCCGCCGTGGCTCTGGCAACGGTTTTGTTTCACAGAGCCACCGAAGGCTGCCGCAGCGTCTGTGTCATCCTTTCCGGAGGCAACCTCGATGTCCGGGCCTGGTGTCGCTTTCCGTTGGAGACGGCCACTCGGCCGGCATGAGGTTTTGCCTGCATCCTTGCCAGCATAAAAAAATTGCTTGACAGTCATTTCGAACACGAGTAGAGTCGGCGCGGCAGGACGGGGGGACGTCGTGAATGCGCGGAGTCCTGCAGTGGGATCAAGGCAGAGCTTGTCCCGCACGGAAGAGCTTGACAGCAGAGTTCCTTGTGTGAGGCAAGTGACGGATCTTTTGCTATCCTGAAGTTCTGACGCCGCAAACGCTGCAACGAGGGCGGGTCGCCTCCCCCCAAAGGCGGCCCGCCATTCTTAATTTAGTGCAGCACACCTGACGGACCGCCCAAGCGGGAGATGATCCACTGACTAGACGGAGAGCTGCACAAAACGGCCGTCTGCCGACGAAAAATTTGAGAGGAAAAATCCAACCTTAGCGGGAAGTCTCCCCAGCCCCAGGCGGCTGGGCCAAGACGGCCTCCCCGTTGCCGTTGGCGGTCACCGGCAGCAGCTCCGGAGCCGGCACAGCGCGCCGCCGGAACAATCCCATGAAAGCTTCCATGTAGAGATAGAAGACTGGAGTGAGATAGAGCGTAACGACCTGGGAGAGGATCAGACCGCCCACCACGACCAGTCCCAGCGGGCGGCGCGACTGTGCGCCGGCACCCACGCCCAGAGCAATGGGCAGTGTTCCCATGATGGCGGCCATCGTGGTCATCATGATGGGCCGAAAGCGGATCACAGCACCCTGGTAAATGGCTTCGAGCGGCGACTTTCTCTCGTTGCGCTGGGCCGCGAGGGCAAAATCAATCATCATGATCGCATTCTTTTTGATGATGCCGATCAGCATGATGAGCCCGACGAAGCCGTACAGATCCAGCTCCCGACCAAACACCACGAGCGCCAGCAGGCCACCAAAGGCGGCCGAGGGCAGGCCGGAAAGAATCGTTAGCGGATGGATGAAACTCTCATAAAGGATGCCTAAGATGATGTAGATCACCAGCACCGTGACCACCAGCAGGACACCCAGACCGACGAGAGAATCCTGAAAGGCCTGAGCCGTCCCCTGGAAAGTGCCTGTGATATTGGCCGGCAGAACCTGCCGCGCGAGCTGGTCGACTTCGGTGACGGCCTGCCCCAGAGGAAAATTCGGCTGCAGGTTGAACGAGAGCGTCACCGCAGGCGTCTGGCCGATGTGGTTCACCGCCAGCGGACCGTAGCTCTGGCTGATGTGCGCCACCGCGCTCAGCGGCACCAGCGCCCCGGTGGACGACCGAAGGTAGATCCAGTTCAACGCATCCGGATCGGCCTGAAAGGCCGGCAGCAGCTCCATGATGACCCAGTATTCGTTGTTCGGCGCGTAGATGGTCGAAACCTGCCGACTGCCGTAGGCTGTGTAGAGAGCCTGTTCAATCTGTGCGGGCGTGAGTCCCAGCGCGGACGCACGGTTGCGATCGATCTCGACGTTGACCTGAGGATTCTTCAACTGCAGGTCTGTGGTGACATCCACCAGACCGGGCAGCTGCTTCATCTTCTCCAGCAGAATTTCCGAGTAGCGATAGAGCTCCTGGGTATCGGGGCCCTGCAGAGCGAACTGATACTGACTCTTCGTCAGGTGGCCGCCGATGTTGAGCGCGGGCGGATTCTGCGGAAAGACGCGCACGCCGGGCACGCGGTTGAGTTTGACGCGCAGTTCGGCGGCGATCTCATCGGCACTCATGTGGTGGCCGAGCAACGGGCGCAACCACTCCACAGCGCGCCCCAGCAGCGGCCGGCCGGCTACATGCGCGGCCAGCCAGTGGTAGACGGGTCCGTCCACCCAGGCGCGCTCTGCCGCCGGTTTCAGGCGAATGAAGATCCGCGATGTGTTGATGTTGCCAATAAACCCGGCACCGACCGAGGAGGAGAAGTTTTCGATGTTGGGGTCCGCCGCCACGATGCGGTTGAGTTCCTTCTGATGCTCGACCATGGCGGAAAACGAAATCCCCTCGGGGCCTTCGATGTAGACGAACAGTTGTCCGGTGTCTTCGTTGGGGATGAACCCCTTCTGGATGACCCAGAACTGCCAGGCCGTGGCCACCAGCAGCACGCCGGCCACGCCCATGGTGAAGCGCCGGTGAGCCAGCGACCACTGCAGACTGCGTTCATAGGCGCGGAGCATGGCCGTGAAGGCACGCTCGCTGGCCTGGTATAACCGGCCGTGCTGCTGCTCGGCCGTCGGTCGCAGGAACCGGCTGCAGAGCATCGGCGTCAGGCTCAGCGAGACGAAGCCCGAGACCATGACCGCCATCATGATGACCACGGAAAACTCGTGCAGCAGCCGGCCCAGAATGCCGCCCATGAACAGCACCGGCAGGAACACCGCCGCCAGCGAAAGTGTCATCGAGAGGATGGTGAAGCCGATCTCGCGCGAGCCACGCAGCGCGGCCTGCATGGGCGGCTCCCCCATCTCCATGTGGCGGACGATGTTTTCCAGCATGACGATCGCGTCATCCACCACGAATCCCACCGAGAGCGTCAGCGCCATCAGCGACAGGTTGTCCAGGGTGTAGCCCAGCTCGTACATCACCGCGAAGGTGCCCACGATGGCCATCGGCAGGGCCAGGCTCGGAATCACGGTGGCCGAGATGTTCCGCAAAAACAGGAAAATCACCAGCACCACCAGGGCGATCGCCAGCCACAGACTGAACTTCACGTCGCTGACCGACTCGCGAATCGAGCGCGACCGGTCATAGAGGACCTCGAGATGCACGGACGGGGGAATCTGGCTGGTCAAGGTGGGCAGCATGCGCCGGATGGCGTCAACCACCTCCACCGTATTGGTGCCCGGCTGGCGCAGGATGGCCAGCGTCACGGCGCGTTTATTGTTGAACCAGCTGATGACTTTGTCATTCTGGACGCTATCGACGACATTGCCCAGATCGCCCAGCCGCACCGGCGCCCCGTTGCGATAGGCGACGATAATGTTGCGGTACAGCGGCGCCTCGTTGAGCTGCCCGGTGGCCTGGACCGTATAGGCCCGACTGGGTCCCCAGAGCGTGCCCGTGGGCAGATTGACGTTGGCATTGCTCACCGCATCGGCCACTTCGTCCAGGCCGAGCTGCCGCGCCGCCAGGGCCCGCGGGTCGAGCTGAATCCGCACCGCGTACTGGGCCGAGCCATAGACCTGCACTTCGGCCACGCCCTCGACCATCGAAATGCGCTGTGCCAGAAGGTTCTCGGCGTAATCATCCACCTCGTAGATAGGCAGCGTTTCCGAGTTCACCGACAGATACAGAATGGGCGAATCGGCCGGATTGGATTTCGAGAAGGTGGGCGGGCTGGGCATATTGGGAGGAAGTTGCCGCAGGGTCCGCGAAATGGCCGCCTGGACATCCTGCGCCGCCGCGTCAATGTTCCGGCTCAAATCGAACTGCAGGGTAATCTGCGTGCTGCCGAGCTGGCTCTGCGAAGACATCGAGCTCAAGCCGGCAATGGTGGAAAACTGCTTCTCGAGCGGTAGCGCCACCGACGAGGCCATCGTTTCCGGGCTGGCCCCGGGCAGACTGGCGTTGACGGTGATGGTGGGGAAATCCACGTTGGGCAAGTCGCTGACCGGGAGAGAACGGTAGCCCATGATGCCAAACAGCAGGATGGCAAACATCACCAGCGTGGTCATCACGGGTCGGCGGATGAACAGCTCGGTGATGCTCATCGGTGGTTCCTGTCCGTTCCTCTGCCCTAGGCCCCGCCCACGATCTGAACGCGGGCACCCGGTGTGAGCCGAATCTGACCATCCACCACTACGCGTTCACCCGGGCGAAGCTGGCCGGCCACGACAGCTTCTTCCCCGACCTGGCGCCGCACGGTGATCGAACGCATGGCCGCATGGCCCTGTTCGTCAATGACCCAGACGTAGGACCCCTGCTGGCCCGTCTGCACGGCTGGCAGCGGCACGACGAGCGCATTCTTCTCCTCGGCCAGCTCCAGCGTGACGGTCACAAACCGTCCCGGCCACAGGCGATGATCCGGATTCGGGAAGGTTCCTTTGAGATGAATGCTACCGGTGGTGGTATCCACCGTGTTGTCCACAAAGCTTAAAAAGCCGGTTTCCGGACGCGCGCTGTCGCCCCCGGTGTAGGCCAGCACGCGGCTCCGCAGAGCGAGCGCATGGCGCACCTGCTCGAGCAGGTCCTGCGGTACGGAAAAGTCCACATAGACGGGCGTAATCTGATTGATCGTCACCAACACCGGAATGTTGTTGGCCACCACGACGTTGCCCGGATTGACCAACAGGTCGCCGGTCACACCGTCCATGGGGGAGTAAATCTTGCAGTAGGAAAGCTGCAGGCGTGCCGCCGCGACCGCCGCCTCGTCGGCCCGCACCAGTCCGGCCAGCGAATCGGCCTGCGCCTGTGCGTCGTCGTACTGCTGTTGCGTGCCGATCCCTTCCTGCCAAAGCTTCCGATAGCGCTCGGCCTGCACCTGGGCGTTATGCAGTTGCGCCCGATCCCGCGCCAGCGTCGCCTCGGCCTGAGCCAGAGCGGTCTCGAACGGAGCCGGGTCAATCGTGAACAGAAGCTGGCCGCGCCGTACAAACTCGCCCTGTCGGAAGTGCACCTGCTGCAGCACGCCGGTGACCTGCGGTTTGACCTGGACGGTCGCATAGGGCTGGACGGTGCCGATCACATGCACCGTCACCGGCATGTCTTTGACGACCACCGGCGCCACACGCACCGGGATCACGACGGGCTGCGTCGCCGACTGCACGCGTGCCCGGGTGCAGCTCGCCAGGCTCACCACGGCAGCCAGAAGAAATCCGCCAAGACACCTACGGGTCTTCACCAATCTCGTCTCACCACCCTTTCTTTCGACACGCAGCGAACGCCAACCGTTTCGCGGCAGTCACCGGAACGCTCGTCGGCTGGGCAACGCCTGTGTTTGCCTATATACCCCGCGGGCCGGGATGCGTCAAACCACTGGCCATGCGTGCCTCAACAGGCATTGTGCTAACATTTTTCGGCTTGTCTGCGGCAGCGGTTTGAAGGGAGACAGCGTTGGGTCAAAAAACGGTCATTCTGCCGGAGAAACCTATCGAGACTCTGGACGACTACCTGGCCCAGGGCGGCGGTGAAGGCCTCAAGCGGGCACTCGCCCTGAGTCCCGAGCAGGTGCGCGAAGAGGTGCGACGTTCGGGCTTGCGGGGTCGCGGGGGTGCGGGGTTTCCCACTGGCATCAAGTGGCAAACTGTGGGCACGCACCCCTGCCCGACGCGCTACTTTGTCTGCAACGCCGCCGAGGGTGAGCCCGGAACCTTCAAAGACCGCACCCTGATTCGTCGTAACCCCTACCAGCTTCTCGAGGGCCTGCAGATCGGGGCCTATGCCGTGGGCGCGCGACGGTGTTTCATCGGGATGAAAACCAGCTTCGAGCGCGAGTACCAGCGGCTGCGGAAGGCCCTGGAAGAAATGGCGGCCCGTGGGCTGATCCATACGCCGGTCGAGCTGGTGCGCGGCCCGGAAGACTACTTGTTGGGTGAAGAAAAGGCTCTGCTCGAGGTCATCGAAGGCAAAGAGGCCATGCCGCGGGAGATGGACAACCCGCCCTACCAGCTCGGTCTGTTCACCCGGACCCTCTACGACGTCTACGAACCGAATCCAACCGCCGTCAACAACGCCGAGACGCTCTCGCACGTGCCACACATTTTGCGCAACGGGGCGGACTGGTTTCGCTCAATGGGCACACCGGATACACCGGGCACGATGGTCTTCACCATTTCCGGCGATGTGCAAACGCCCGGCGTGCACGAGCTAGAAATGGGAACGCCTTTGCGCGAGTTGATCGAGGTGTGGGGCGGCGGAACCGGACCGGGACGCAAAGTCAAGGCAGTGATGTCGGGGGTCACCAACGCTGTGATCACGGCCGCGCATCTTGATACCCCCCTGGACTTTGGATCCATGCGGCGCATCGGCTCCGGACTGGGTTCCGGCGGATTCATCGTTTACGACGATACGGCGTGCATGGTCCGCCTGGCGTACCGCTATGCGGAGTTCCTCTGGCTGGAATCGTGCGGGCAGTGCACGTCGTGCAAGAACGGCGGGCACACCGCGACGCTGCATCTGCGGCGCCTGGTCGAAGGCCGCGGGACGGGCGTGGATCTGGGTGCCGCCCTGCAAGCTGCGATCAAAGCACCGAGCGGCACCCGCTGCTTTCTACCGAACGAACTCGCACAAGTCGTGCCAAGTGTAGTCGAGGCTTTCCGTTCTGAATTTGCCGCACACTTCCTCCGCGGCTGCCAGGGGTGCAAAGAGATCCAGGTGCCGAAGATGGCCGATTACGACGAGCGAACCCGCAACTTCATCTACACGCACGGGCGGACCACGCCCTGAGCGACACGTGCCGCCGCTGGCTCACCCGCCCACGCGTGCTTCAGCCAGCTCGACGGCCGGCACGCCGGCCGCCTCCGGTCCCCAGCTCCCGGCGCGATAAAACTGGATCGGCGGCGGATCCTGCAGAATGGGCGTGTAGAGCTTCCAGGACGCCTCCACCCAGTCGTCCCGCACGAAGCTTGTGGCATCGCCCAGTAGAATGTCCAGGAGCAGCGTTTCATAGGCGTCGGGCAACGGCCCGCCAAAAGCCTCGGCATACCGGAACCGCAGGCTTTCGGTCTCGAGACGGAACGGCCGGCCCGGTGTTTTCACCTCGAACTGCAGGTCGAAGCCTTCATCGGGTTGAATCGTGATGATGAGCTGATTGGGATGAATCGGGCCGCAGTCAAACGGCTGAAAAATCGAGACCGGGGGATAACGGAACCGCACGATGATGCGGCTGACCCGCGCCTTCAGCCGTTTGCCCGTGCGGAGGTAAAAGGGTACCCCGTGCCAACGCCAGTTGGCAATTTCCAGCCGCAGGGCCACGAACGTTTCGGTGCGTGAATCCGGAGCCACGCCGGGCTCGTCACGGTAGCCAAGCACCGGGCGGCCATTGATCTCGCCAGCCGTGTACTGCCCGAACACCACATCCTGCTTGCGGATGGGCCGGACGGCCTGCAGCACCTTGAACTTCTCGTGCCGGATGGCCTCGGCCTCGAAACTCACAGGCGGCTCCATGGCGGTCAGCGTGAGCAACTGTGTGAGATGGTTCTGGACCATGTCGCGTAAAGCGCCGGCCGATTCGTAGTAGCGCGCCCGGTGCTCGACACCAATGGACTCCGCCACGGTGATCTCGACCGATTCGATCCGGTCGCGGTTCCACAAGGGTTCGAACAGCGAATTTGCGAAACGGAAGACCAGCAGGTTTTGAACGGTCTCCTTGCCCAGATAGTGGTCAATCCGATAAATCTGCGACTCCTCGAAATACTGATGCAGCAACCGATTCAGCTCTTGTGCTGAACTGAGGTCGCTGCCGAAGGGTTTTTCCACCACCAGGCGGGTCCAGCCTGGCCCGCGATGCAGGCCGACCTCACCTAGCCGACGGACGACGGGAGCAAAGATAGCGGGCGGCAGCGCCAGGTAGAGGACGCGGTTGCCCGTGAGCCGCTCCTGTTCTTCCAGCCGCTCGATGCGCTGCGCCAGCATCCGATAATCGGAAGGCTCGCCACGACCCAGCCCCTGATAAAACACCGTTTGCTCCAGCCAGGCCAGCGGGAGCTGCAGTTCGGCCAACCGCTGCACCTCCTGCATGGCCCGTTGCCGGAATTTGGCGTCATCCATGCATGTATCGGTGCCCACGCCGAGCACCCGAAACCGTTGATCGGGTGGGATGTTGTGCGACAGCCGGTAGAGCGCCGGCAACAGCTTCCGGTGCGCGAGATCGCCTGTGGCTCCAAAGATCACGAACAGATCGCGCCGTCGAGCCAGAAGGTTACTCTGCATTCGTGCCCCCTCTCTCACCGCCAGGTCGGAGCCTGCCCAGCCGCCGGCCCCCTGCGGTGTTCAGACCTCA
>Ga0209810_1004696_pt1 | contig 12956 bp, 7 predicted proteins | sample Coa_R1_7_FD_187159 | JGI IMG/M metagenome (GOLD analysis project Ga0209810, IMG submission 187159) | Surface soil microbial communities from Centralia Pennsylvania, which are recovering from an underground coalmine fire - Coalmine... | ecosystem: Environmental > Terrestrial > Soil > Unclassified ...
ATCTGTCGCGGCGCGAGGGTATTTTGCCGCTGCTGGAAGAGTATCCCGTGCTGGCGCGCCGGCTGGTGGAGAGTATTGATCGCTGGGCTGCCTGCTCATTGGAACTGTTAACGCAGCTCTGCGCCGACTGGGACACAATACGCGTCACCTTTTTCGATGGCATCGATCCCGGCACGCTGGTCGAGGTCGAGACGGGTAAAGGCGATATGCACCACGGCGGGCGCAGCGTGACCATCCTGAGATGGAATTCCGGCGCACGCCTGGTGTATAAGCCGCATTCGCTGGCTATCGATGCGCATTTTCAAGAACTGCTCGCGTGGTTCAACAAGCGCGGCTTCCGGCCCGAGTTTCGCATGCTCAAGGTCATCGATAGGGGCGCGTATGGCTGGGCCGAGTTCGTAGAGGCGCGGCCCTGTTCTTCCAGAGAGGAAATCGAGCGCTTTTACCGGCGGCAGGGCGGCTATCTGGCCCTGCTCTATGCGCTGGAGGCTATGGACGTGCATGCCGAGAACTTGATCGCCGCCGGTGAGCATCCCATATTGATCGACCTTGAGACGTTGTTGCAGCCCCGGGTCGCTGTGCCCACCGCCATCAAGCAGCGCTATCCTGGCCTGGAGATCATGGATCACTCTGTTATGCGTGTGAGCCTGCTGCCGCAGCGCCTCTGGGTGAGCGAACAGAGCGAAGGTATCGATATCAGCGCCCTGGGCGGTGCATCCGGGCAGCTTACGCCGAAGCCGGTAGCTAAGGTGACGGCGAGCGGGACCGATCAGATGCGCATTGTACGCGAGCGCGTCAGCCTCGAACTCGGCCAGAATCGCCCGAAGCTGCAAGGCCAGGACGTGAATACACAGGAGTATTGCGATAGCATCATCGCCGGCTTCAAGGCTGCCTATAACCTGATCTTACAGCATCGCGACGAGCTGCTGTCGGAGATACTGCCGCGCTTTGCCCACGACGAAATACGCTGTATGTTCCGTCCAACGGCGACCTATATGTTGATGTACCTGGATAGTTTTCATCCCAACGTTTTGCGCGATGCACTTGACCGTGATCGCCTCCTTGATCGGCTCTGGGTTGGCGCAGAGCAGCGGCCACACATTGCGAAGATTATTCCGGCGGAGCAGGCCGATTTGCAGAGCGGCGATATTCCCGTCTTCAAGACCACGCCGGCGACATGCGATCTCTTCGCCAGCGATGGCAGTCTGATCAGCGGGTTCCTCGATAAGCCGGGGCTGGAGATGGTCAACAAGCGTATACAGCATCTCGATGATGAGGATCTTGAGAAGCAGATCTGGATTATTCGCGCCTCGTTCGCCGCGATGGCGCTGGGCATTGACAAAGTGGGGCAGCCGTTGCTTCGCTTGCAGCCCTCGCGGAGTGAAATGAGTTACGAACGCCTGATCGCAGGCGCGCAGGCTGTAGGAGATCGACTGCACCGGCTTGCGCTTCATGTCGAGGGAACGGTGGGCTGGCTGGGCCTTACTCCGGTTAACGAGCGCGAATGGCACCTGCTGCCGGCGGACGCCGACCTGTATAGCGGCACGGCGGGTATGGCCCTCTTCCTGGCCTACCTGGGAGCGCTGACCGGCGAGGATCGCCATACCGAACTGGCGCGGCTGGCGCTCGCTACGGTGCGCCATCAGATCGCGCCACAGAAGGAGCGCCCCGAGCAGGCCAGCGTAGGACTTTTCAGCGGCATCGCCGCGATTATCTACCTGCTTGCTCATCTGGGAACCCTGTGGAACGACCCGGCGCTCTACCGCGAGGCGGAGGAGATCGTGAAACTGCTGCCTGCTGCTATCGAGCAGGATCAGATGCTCGATGTGATGGCTGGCTCGGCGGGCTGTATCGCGGCGCTGCTCGCCCTGCACTCCGTTGCGCCATCGCCAACGACGCTGGCAACAGCGATGCAATGCGGCGATCATCTCGTCTCTTGCGCGCGGCCGATGTTGCGCGGCGTCGGCTGGAGTACGAAGATTGCGGAGATCCCGCTGGCGGGCATATCGCACGGCAATGCCGGTATCGCCTTGAGCCTGCTGCGCCTCCATGCCGTCTGTGGCGAGGGGCGCTTCCGGCGCGCGGCGCTGGAGGCGATGGAGTACGAGCGTGGTCTCTTTTCGCCAGAGCGGCGCAACTGGCCCGACCTGCGCAAGCCTGCCTCCGATCAACCGCAGCCGGAGCCTGAGCAGGCGGCGTGCATGGTTGCCTGGTGTCACGGTGCCCCCGGCATGGCATTGGCTCGTCTCGGATCGCTGCCCTTCGTCGATGACGCCGCTATACGCGGGGAGATAGAGGCCGCTCTTGCGACCACACTCGCCGAGGGCTTTGGCTGGAACCATTCGCTCTGTCACGGCGACATGGGAAATATCGATGCGCTGCTCGTGGCCGCTCAGATGCTGCGCGATCCTCACTATGAGGAACAGATCAGGCGCATCGTCCCGATGTTGTTAGATAGCATTGATCGCCAGGGCTGGATGACCGGCGTGCCCCAGGGTATCGAGACGCCCGGCCTGATGACGGGCCTGAGCGGAACCGGCTACGAACTGCTTCGTCTAGCCGCCCCGAACCGCGTGCCATCCATTCTGGCGCTCGAACCGCCGGTTCAGCATTAACAACCGGATTCCGCGATAGAGAAGGGATGATAGGCACCCGTAGGGACGCCGCGCCGCCCCCGGGTGTCTTCCCCTCGCTGCCGCAGGCAGAGCAAACTTCCTCACTATTAGCTGTAAAGCAAGGTATATTACGATAAACTATGAGAGAAGCATTAGTAGAAGTTAAGAGAGAACTTAGTAGTTTTATTGTTGACTTGCGTTACGAAAAGAACCCCGACTACTATATTCATATATTGGAACGAATAAAGAGAGACTTCTATAAATAGGACGGCAGGCTCTATCTCAAATAGAGACGGGCGCGCGGATCCTTCGCGGGTGCTCAGGATGACAGACCGTGTGACGTAGAGCCTTTGCTGGTACCCAGGACGATATATCTGCTATTCAGGATGACAGGTCTGCCTGCCTTTTCAGGCCGTTGGTCGGCAAAAATCATCGGGACACCGAATTAAGGAAAGTAACGCAACGTATGGGAATATCTGGTAGAAAAAAACAGGGTATCTTTGTCGCCCCGCTGGCACCTGTACCTGCGAGGTGCGACTATAATGCTGGTGTGATAGGGGCGCTGGAGCAGCGCCGTATCTTGCTGGATAGCGCGCTGGGCAGCCTCATGGAGCGTGCCGGGAACATCGGCGCCATTGCCGGGCGGCTGGTTAAAGCGCTCTCTACCGGGCATAAGGTACTGATCGCGGGGAATGGGGGAAGCGCGGCGCAGGCGCAGCACTTCGCAGCCGAGCTTGTGGGCCGCTTCAAGCGTGAGCGCAGTCCTTACGCCGCGCTCGCGCTGACCACCGATACCTCGATTCTGACCGCCATTGGCAACGACTATGGCTACGAGGATATCTTCGCGCGCCAGATCCGCGCCCTGGGACAGCCTGGCGATCTATTCATCGCACTGAGCACCAGCGGCGAATCCGAGAACCTGGTACGCGCCGCCACTGCCGCGCAACAATATCTTATCACCGTTGTTGCCATGGTCGGCGAGCGGGCCTGCCGTTTAGGGAAGGTGGCCGATATCGCGCTGCAAACGCCCATCGCCGATACCGCGATTGCGCAAGAGCTGCACATGCTGATAATACATGTGCTCTGTGACATCGCCGAGGGGCAACTCGCAGCGTGTGAAGGCGAGGCGAGCCTGTGAAGCGGCGCGCAGTTTTTCTTGACCGCGATGGAACGCTGGTCCATGCCGCTCACTATCCATCGCGTCCGCAAGATCTGCATCTTTACGATAACATCGGTCCTGGCATGCGTGCCTTGCAGAGCCTCGGTTTCCGCCTGGTCGTGATTACGAACCAGGCCGGCATCGCACGCGGCTACTTCGACGAGGGTGATTTGCAGCGCATGCACGCCTATCTCCGTGCTGAACTGGCGCTGTGGGGGGTACGCCTGGATGGCATCTATTACTGTCCTCACCATCCAGAGGGCGTCGTCCCCGAACTGGCCGTCAGTTGCACGTGTCGCAAGCCGCAGCCGGGGATGCTGTTACAGGCTGCACGTGATCTCGACCTTGATCTGCGGCGCTCCTGGTTCGTCGGCGACATCCTCGATGATGTCGAAGCCGGGAATCGCGCCGGCTGCCGTACCATCCTGGTCGATCTCGGCACCGAATCTGTGCCCGAACACTTCCTGCGCAGCCCTGCATTCGTCGCGTCGGATACACGCCACGCGCTGGAAATTATCAAAACCGTCACTGCGCTGGAGCCAGATCTCGACCTGGTATACCGGCCCACAGCGTGGCGCGACGGCCAGGGGGAGCCATCCAACACCGGGATGATGAACCGTAACAGTCAGAATCAGGAGTATCCCCTGGCGCGCAGCCGTGCGCTTCAGCGCGCCTTCAACTGCTCTACAGGCCGAACCAGCGCGATTGATCGCGCGGCTGCGCACGCAAAGGATCGCCACTCTTGATGGTTAAGGTTCATTATCCCTGCACTGGTGTAGGAGCAAGAAATGGCAGTTGATCTCGTTTCCTGTTTTCGCCAGCTTCGCGCGCTGGTGATCGGCGACGCCATGCTGGATACATACCTTGAAGGGACGGCCTCGCGCCTCTGTAGCGAGGGGCCGGTGCCGGTTGTCAGCAAAACCGCCGAGCATCGCATCCCTGGCGGTGCGGCGAATACGGCTGCGAACCTGCGCGCGCTTGAGGCTGACGTGATCTTTCTGGGATTGGCAGGCCGTGACGTGGCCGGTGAACTACTGCGCCGCGCCTTGCGGGAACGAGGCGTCAGTGACCGCTGGCTGGTTGAGGATGAAGCTGTTCAGACGCTTCACAAGCTGCGCATCCTCGCCGATGGGCAGTACGTTGTGCGCTTCGATGAGGGCGGCCCTCAGGGCGCCAATGCGCCCGCTGCTGAGCGGCGCCTGATCGCCCGTCTCGAAGAAGCCTATGCCCTGTGTGATCTCGTGCTCGTCTCAGATTATCGCTATGGCGTCGTCTCCGAAGCGTTGATCGAGCGCCTGCGCGAATTGCACATGGCCCACCCGAAGGTACTGCTCATCGACTCCAAAGCCCTGCACCGCTTCCATGCTTTGCCAGCGACGGTAGTAACGCCAAACCACCTGGAGGCGCGATTGCTCATCGATAAGGACGTGCCGCAGAACCTCGTGTTGAGCGACGATCTGAGCGAGGTAGAGTATGTCGCGCGGCGCCTGCTCGCCATGCTGGCCGCCGAGCACGTAGCGATTACACTGGCCGAGCGCGGCGTGCTGCTGCTGGATCGCGCCGGCAATGTGCAGCATCTGCCTGCGCACCCCGTTGCGCATGCCAACGACGTTGGCGCCGGCGATTCGTTCGCGGCGGCGCTGGCCCTGGCACTGGCGGCGGGCGGCAGCATCACGGAGGCGGCGCAGATCGGCGTCGATGCCGCGAGCATCGCCGTTACCAGGCGCTGGACGGCGATTGTGCAGCATCAAGAGTTGCTGCAACGTGTCAGCCTGAGAGAATACGCGGATTCCGCGCGGGCCGCGCGCGAGGGTAGCGCTGCGCGGGATGGCGGGAGGAGCGCCGAACTCGCGCACCTGGCGGCGCGGCTCGAAGAGGAACGCCAGGCCGGGCGCAGTATCGTCTTTACCAACGGCGTCTTCGATATTCTTCATGCCGGGCATGTGCAGTTCCTGCGCCGCGCGAAGGCGCTCGGTGATGTGCTGGTCGTCGCCGTCAACAGTGATCGCGGGACGCGGAGGCTCAAGGGCAAGGGCAGGCCCATCAATAGCGAGCGGGACCGCCTGGCGCTGGTGGCCGCGCTGGATGTGGTGGATCATGCGATCCTCTTCGAGGAAGATACGCCCGCCGAGCTGATTCGCACCCTGCGCCCGCATATTCATGTCAAGGGCGGCGACTATGCGGAGAGGGAGCTGCCGGAGGCCGAGGCGGTGCGCGATGTCGGCGGGCGTATGGTAATCCTGCCGCTGGTGGGCAGCATGAGCACCAGCGGGATGATTGATCGCATTGTGGCCGTGGCGACACGCAATGAGGTACATGGATCCTTCGCTGCCACTCAGGATGACATCAAACGCAAACAGGATGACATGACCGATGCTGATAACAGGCAGAAAGGAAGACGATGATCGACGAACGCTGGCGCTCTGCGCGCAAGGTGCTGCTGGTGCGGCTCGATAATCTTGGGGATGTGCTGCTGATGACTCCGGCTTTTCATGCCGTGAAGGCTGCGCTGCCATCTGCTTCCCTGACGCTGCTGGCGAGTCCCATCGGGGCGCAGGTTGGCGCGCTGAATCCCGATATCGACGAGGTGATCGTCTACCAGGCACCGTGGATGGATCCCTGGCATAAGCTTCCGCAGGATAGCCGGCGCGAGCAGCACATGATCGCCGAGATCAAAGCGCGCGGCTTCGATGGCGCTATCATTTTTACTTCGTTTCACCAGAGTGCGCTGCCAGCTGCCTACCTGTGCTACCTGGCGGATATCCCGCTGCGTGTCGCGGCCTCTATCGATGGACCTGGCTCGCTGCTGACCACGCGTCATAAGCATCCCGAACGCATGATGCACGAGGTTGAGCGCGGGCTGGACCTGGTGGGCGCTATCGGCATGACCACCGACGAACAGGATCTTGTGCTCAGCGTCCCCGATCTTGCGATGAATGTGGTCGATGACCTGCTCCTCTCGCACGGCATCGCCAGCCATCACCCGCTCATGATTGTGCATCCCGGCTGTAGCATGCCGGCGCGCACCTATCCCTGGGAGATGTATGCCGGGATCATCAACCTGCTCGTCGAGCGGCTCGGCGCCTTTGTCTGCGTTACCGGAGCCGAAGATGAGAGAAAACTGGTTGCACGGTTGCTTGAGCGAGTGTATCCAGAGTACCGCCGTTCGACGCTTGCTCTGGCCGGTGTCCTGCCCTTCCCGGCGCTCTGCGGACTGATTCGGCGCGCCGATCTCACCATCACCAATAACACCGGGCCAATGCATATCTCCGCCGCCGTCAAGACGCCAGTGGTCGCGCTCTTCGCGCTTACGAATCCGCCCGAGCAGTGGGGGCCGTGGCACGTCGCTCATCGCCAGTTGTACCATGATGTACCATGCCGACTCTGTTACCAGCGCGTCTGTCCCTACCAGCACGAGTGCCTGCGCCTGGTTACGCCTGAAATGGTCCTGGATGCCGCCGCTGAACTGCTGCATGAAACCGACAGCACAGGCATATTGCAGGCTGATAATGAAGAGGAAACCTCATGCGGAATCGAGCGATGATGAACCTTAACGAACAAGATCGGCAAGGGAAAGGATGCCGGGCCATTGTAGGGACGCAGCGCTTCACCCGGGGGCGGCGCCGCCGCGTCCCTATGCCGTCCCCACAGTTCTACCTGGCTGTCACCCCTCATTATCGCGCCTCCAACCACTCGACAGGGCGATCAGGCGCGATAATGCAGGTTAGCTTTGTAAACCGGGAACTGCGAGCGCACTCATGCTCGCATGGAAAAGGTAGAGCATCATCGCGCGGCTGCGCAAAGATGTCGTTCTGGAAGAGGAGAATAGCATGAGTGGAAAGTTGGAAATACATGATATAAAGCGCATCGCCATCTTTCGCGCTCTCCAGATCGGCGATCTACTGGTAGGCGTGCCGGCTCTGCGCGCCATCCGGCGGCAATTTCCGTCAGCCGAGATCACACTGATTGGCCTGCCGTGGGCGGAAGCGTTCGTGCGGCGTTATCAGTGTTATCTTGATCGCTTCGTCGAATTCGCTGGCTATCCGGGAATCAAGGAGGTTGCCTTTGACACCTGGCGCAGCAGCAAGTTCATCGAGGAGCAGCGCAGTTACGGCTATGACCTCGTGGTGCAGATGCATGGCAGCGGCCCGGCAAGCAATCCCTTCGCTCTTGCCCTGGGTGGCCGCATCACCGCCGGCTACTATGAAGGCACGCCGCCGCCTGGCCTGGATCCTGCGGCCCTCTATCCGCGTGATGAACACGAGGTCTTGCGCAACCTCGGTCTCGCGGCCCTGCTGGGCTGTTCCGATCTCGATGCCAGGCTGGAGTTTCCGCTATACGAGGATGATTATACAGAGGCCGCCGCCTTATTGCGCAGGTTGCCGCATGCCGGGCGCCCGTGGATAGGGCTGCACCCGGGAGCGCGCCCCCAGGCGCGGCGCTGGCCCGCAAGGTATTTCGCGGAACTTGGCGATGAACTGGCGCGGCGCTTCGGAGCAAATATCATTATAACAGGAAGTGCGGACGAAAGGTCAACAGTACAAAAAGTGATTGCAAGCATGAAGGCGCAGCCGCTCAACGTGGCGGGCGAAACCTCGCTGGGAGGGCTGGCAGCGCTCATCAGCAAGCTGGATCTCTTCATCAGCAACGACACCGGCCCGGCGCATATCGCCTGCGCCCTCGACACGCCAAGCATTACGATCTTCGGCCCCGCCGATCCTCGACGCTGGGCGCCGCTCGATCTGGGCCGCCATCCCATCGTTCGCTTTCCTGTTGCGTGCAGCCCCTGTGAATACGAGGTCTGCCCCATCGATCACTGCTGCCTGCGCTGGCTCAGCCCCGCCCAGGTTCTCGCAGTCGCCAAAAAACACCTGCGATATGCATCTGAGGGCAATGGGTATCGTGGGGGGGAAGGCAATATGGGGGCCACAAGACCGGGATCGCAAGATGGGGAAGGCAATATGGGGTGCAAGATGGATAAGGCAAGACGGGGATCATGAGATGGTTAAGACAAAATGTATAATGTAAGAGGAGTATCAAAAGATATAAATAATAATACAGGAATAGAAAGATGAAGTGTATAAGATGGGGATCGCAAGATGGGGATCACAAGCAAGAAGGATAAGGAAAGATGGGAAATGTAAGACTGGGATAGATAGAAAGATGAATAATGTAAAACATAAATTTAAAGGTTTTTTAAGGCAGAGTGGGGATCGAAAGACAGGTATGCAAACAAGAAGGATAAGGAAATATGAGTAATGCAATATGGGTATAGATAGAAACAAGAATAAGGTAAGATATGGGTATACAAGACGTTTAAGGCAAGACGGGGATGGAAAGACGGGTATGCAAGATGTTTAAGGCAGGGTAGGGATGGAAAGACGGGTATGCAAGATGTTTAAGATAGGGTGGGGATGGAAAGACGGGTATTGGAAGATGTTTAAGATAGGGTGGGGATGGAAAGACGGGTATTGGAAGATGTTTAAGATAGGGTAGGGATGGAAAGACGGGTATGCAAGATGTTTAAGATAGGGTGGGGATGGAAAGACGGGTATGCAAGATGTTTAAGGCAGGGTAGGGATGGAAAGACGGGTATGCAAGATGTTTAAGGCAGGGTAGGGATGGAAAGACGGGTATTGGAAGATGTTTAAGATAGGGTGGGGATGGAAAGACGGGTATTGGAAGATGTTTAAGGCAGGGTAGGGATGGAAAGACGGGGATCGGAAGACGGGGATCGGAAGACGGGGGCAAGCCCCGTCTCTACATTCCCATTCCTGTGAACCGTCAGATGTAGAGACGGGGCTTGCCCCCGTCTGGTTTGCCCCGTCGTATGGGGATGAGGTTCGGTCGTATGGGGATGAGGTTCGGTCGTATGGGGATGAGGTCGCGTCGTATGGGGATGAGGTTCCGTCGTATAGGGATGAGGTTCCGTCGTATAGGGATGAGGTTCCGTCGTATAGGGATGAGGTTCCGTCGTATAGGGATGAGGTCCCGTCGTATAGGGATGAGGTCGCGTCGTATGGGGATGAGGTCCCGTCGTATACAGATCAGGAGGAAGGATTACCATGAGGCGTTTGAAGATTCTGATATGGCACATTCATGGAAGCTATCTTAACAGCCTGGCGCGCATTGACCACGACTGGTATGTGCCGGTCAAGCCAGGGCGCCCGCAGGGCTATGGCGGCAGAGGCCCCACCTTTGATCTACCCGAATATGTGCGCGAGGTGCCGGCTGAGGAAGTGCGCAATTTAAAGCTTGATCTGGTAATCCATCAGACGCCGCAGAACTTCTTTGAAGACCAGTATGAAATACTCAGTTCAGAGCAGCGCCGTCTGCCTAAAATCTATCTGGAGCATAATACCCCCAGACCCCATGCCAGCGACACGCGCCATCCTATCGATGATCCAGAAGTGCTGCTGGTGCATGTAACTCATTACAACCGTCTGATGTGGGACAATGGTCGTACCCCGACGATAGTTATCGAGCACAGCGTCGCCATTGATCCATCTATATGCTACCAGGGAGTTCTCGCACGCGGTATCACCACAGTGAACGGCATGCAGAAGCGGCCGCGCATCGCTGGCTACGATCTCTTCTTGCAGGCGCGCGAGATTATTCCGCTCGATGCTGTGGGCATGGAGACCGAGCAGTTTGGCGGGCTGGGCGATGTGCCGTATCGCCACCTGCACAGGCTCGTTGCCGACTATCGCTTCCTGTTCAGTCCCATGCGCTATACCAGCCTGCCGCTCGCAGTGATCGAGGCCATGACGATAGGCATGCCTGTCGTGGCTCTGGCGACAACCGAACTACCCACCGTCATTGAGAACGGCCACAATGGCTACATCTCCTGCGATGTTGATGAACTGATCGAGCGCATGCGTCAACTGCTAACCGACCCGGCGCAGGCCCGGCGTCTGGGCGAGAACGCGCGAAAAGTAGCACGCGAACGCTTCGGACTCGAACGCTTTATTCGCGATTGGAATGCCGCTTTTGCGCGGGTGCTAGATGTGGCGCCGGCGCGCCCAGCGCAAGTCAGCGTTGGTGGGTAAATTATGAGATGTAACAACCAGAAGCGGGAATGCAGGGCTGCTGTAGGGGCCTGGCGCCAGCCCGCGCCGGGTTGCCAAAAACGAATGGGGGATGATCTGGAACGATGGGCGGGCTTGCGCATCGGCCCCCACCGCTCCATACCCCTCCCAGCCTGCGCCGCGCCCCTACGCGGCTTCCATGACGCCCGGCAATTGCCGCAATATACGAGAGGAAGAAAATCGATGGATAGACCGACACGTATAGCGTTTTTGAGCGAACACGCCAGCCCGTTAGCCCTCCTGGGAGGCGCCGACGCCGGCGGACAAAATGTGTATGTCGATGAAGTGAGTCGCCACCTTGCAACGCGTGGCTACAGGATAGATATATTCACGCGCCGCGATAGCAGCGATATGCCCGAAATCGTCGATTGGGCGCGCGGAATCCGCGTTGTCCACCTGCCAGCCGGACCGCCGGAGCCGTGTCCCAAAGACGAACTCTGGCCTTTTATGGGCGAGTTCCGCGATGCCCTGCAACATTTTATGATGCGCGAGGAGATCCGCTATGATCTGCTGCATGGCAATTTCTGGATGTCGGGTTGGGTTGCCACCGAACTGCGCAGGCGACTCGGCATCCCCGTCGTGCAGATCTTCCACGCGATGGGCAAGACCAAGCGGCGTCACCAGAAAGCTGTCGATACCAGCCCTGGGGATCGCATCGCCATCGAGAAAGAGGTCATCCAGCATGTTGATAAGCTCATCGCGCAGTGTCCCAACGAGCGCAGAGAGCTGATTAACGACTATCTTGCCGATCCAGGCAAGATAGTAACCATCCCCTCGGCTGTGAATATCAAGAGGTTTCGTCCATTGACACAAGCGCAGGCGCGGCAGCATATCGGGGTAGACCAGGAGGGGCTGGTGATCGTCTATGTCGGGCGCCTGCTACCGCGCAAGGATGTGCGCAACATCGTGCGGGCGCTGGCGCTGCTGGTGCACAGGTATGGCTTCGGCTCGTCGCTGCCCCCGGTGACACTGCTGATCGTCGGCGGCGAGACAGTAGAGCCGAACCCCGTCGCCACCCCGGAGATTGATGAGTTGCAGCGCCTCGCGTCGGAACTCGGTGTGCTGGAGCGTGTCCACTTCACGGGCAAGCGACAGCCGGATATCCTGCGCTACTTCTACAGCGCGGGCGATGTTGCTGTGACGACGCCGTGGTATGAGCCGTTCGGCCTGACGCCGCTGGAGGCGATGGCCTGTGGCCGGCCCGTGGTCGGTTCGGCTGTGGGGGGTATTCCCTACACCGTTGTGGACGGCCAGACGGGCTTCCTGGTGCCCCCGCGCGATCCAGAGGCCCTTGCGGAGCGGCTGTACCGGCTTCTCAGCGATAAGGAGATGCGTGGGCACATGGGACGGGCAGCGCGCGCGCGGGTGGAACAGGAATTCACCTGGCAGATTGTCGCGCTGCGTACCGCCTCACTCTACGAGACGCTGCTGGCCGAACGGGCCGCGCTAACGCCGCCATTCTGGTCCGGCAGCACCTCGCCATCGGCGGAGGAGGTGAAGTAACTGTGGCACTGGTAGATGTGCTGATCCCGACATACCGGCGTAAGACGGGTCTGGCCGTTGTGCTGGCAAGTCTGGTCGGGCAGAGCTTTACCGGCTTCGATGTCGTGGTCTCCGATCAGACCGAGGAAGGATCTGGCTACCTGGAGAGCATTGAGATTCAGACGCTGGTGCGGGCACTGCGCTGGCGCGGCCATCGTGTGACGCTGCACCGTCATTTGCCACGCCAGGGCATGGCGGAACAGCGCCACTTCTTGCTCGAACAGAGCCGTGCGCCGTATGTGCATTTTCTCGACGATGATGTACTGCTTGAGCCAGAGGTGATGCGGCGCATGCTCGACGTGCTGCGCCAGGAAGGCTGTGGCTTTGTCGGCTGCGCGGCGACGGGGCTGGAATATCTCGACGATGTGCGGCCATACCAGCAGAAGATCGAGCTGTGGAGTGGCCCGGTTGAACCCGAGCCATTCAATGAGAGGAGCATTCCATGGGAGCGCCACCTCATCAATAATGCTGCCAATCCCCTGCACCTGGAGCAGCAACTGGTCGTGCCGGGGCAGGTTGTGCGCTACAAAGTGGCCTGGGTTGGCGGGGCCA
>Ga0209810_1004697_pt1 | contig 12942 bp, 13 predicted proteins | sample Coa_R1_7_FD_187159 | JGI IMG/M metagenome (GOLD analysis project Ga0209810, IMG submission 187159) | Surface soil microbial communities from Centralia Pennsylvania, which are recovering from an underground coalmine fire - Coalmine... | ecosystem: Environmental > Terrestrial > Soil > Unclassified...
TTTTGGTGTTTGCTTTAAGCGTCTGCATGGTCGTTACGATCTGATCGTCACGCACCTGCCACCGGGCAGATCCATGCGAGTTGGTGATTACGTTATAACGGGTCCCACAGATTCCGATGGTGTGGCGGCGCACGTCATACCACCGAATAAACTGAAGTCATATTGTGGCCCCTAGTGCTCTCTCTGACAAGTTCCTTGAACAGTACTGCGCATTGCGCCATAATGGATCATTGGTCGTCCTCTCGGTGATATGAATATGACGGACGCAGAGCGCAAAACGTTGCAGAGCTGGGCGCGGCGGTCGAAGACACCGCAATGTCTGGCGCGTCGAGCGCAAGTTTTGCTGCAATGCCATTCGTGGTTTGCTTAACGATGTCGTCGCCGAACGTGTCGGAATCAGCGAGCAGGCAGTTTGTAAATGGCGAGAGCGGTTTCGCGTCAATCGCCTGAAAGGGCCGAGCGACCCCCCTCGCTCGGGTCCTCGCGCCAAATCACCCAGACCGAGTCGATGAGGTCGTTGGGAAGACACTCACGGCGCGTCCCAAGGATGCGACGCATCGGAGTGTGCGCGAGATGGCCGCGGAGACCGGCCTCTCCCGCGCCGCGATTCATCGAATTTGGCAGACCTTCAGGCTGCAGCCGTATCGGTTCGAAACATTCAAACTTTCCACGGGTCCGGTCTTTGCAGAGAAGGTTCGTGACGTTGTTTGCGCTCGATATGGCATCGCCAGAACGTGCGACCGTTGTGTGCGTTGACGAGAAATCTCAGGTGCAAGCGCAGGACCGAACGGAGTCGATCTTTCCGACGCGACCCGGTGTACCCGAACGACAGACACATGACTACGCGTGGCGTGGCGTAACGTCGTTATCTGGCGCATTCGATGTCGCTCCCATCACGAGGGAAAGGTCATTGGAGCTTGTCATCGTCATCACCGACATCAGGAGTTTCTGCGATGTCTCCGACGCATCGATGCTGAAGTTCCCAGAGACCTGATGGTCCATCTCATACCCGATGACTACGGAACTCATAAGTCCCCCACGGTTCGTCGCTGGTTCGTCGCACGTCCGCGTTTTGAACTCCATTTACACCTAGTGCCAGTTGGTTCAGCCAAGCCGGGCGATCCTTCGCCAAGATTACAAGACGACGAATTCGCCGTGGAACATTTACGAGCGTCGCCGCAGTTGAACGAGCCACCGCGGACGGAATATCTCAACGCTCACAACGCCAAAGCCAAACCCTTTGCCTGGGCGGCGACAGTCGACGCCATCTTCAACAAAATCGCTCGGAATTGTTCGCGCGACTCTTGAGACACTACACTAAACGGGGCGCCCTGCGCGTGCGTGGGCGCGCGCTGCCGTGGGGTGAACGCACGTACTTGATGGGCATCGTCAACGTGACGCCCGATTCTTTTTCGGGCGACGGCGTGCCGACGGTCGACGATGCGGTTGCGCACGCGCTTGCGCAGCACGAACGTTCCAGCGACATCCTGGACATCGGCGCGGAATCCACGCGTCCGGGACACGTGCCGATTGCCGAAGACGTGGAGCGAAAGCGGCTTTTACCGGTGATCGAACGGGTGCGAGCGGTGCTGCCCGATGCGATCATCTCGGCCGATACATACAAAGCCGGCGTCTTTCGTGCCGCGCACGCAGCCGGAGGCGATATGCTCAATTGCGTGTGGGGCTTGCCGGACGCGCTGCTGGATGCTGCGGTCGAATGCAACGCGCCCGTCGTCATCATGCACAACAAGTCCGAAGCGCGGTATGCGGGAAACGTCATGGACGAAGTCCTTGCGTTCTTGGATGCTGCGGCGGCTCGCGCCGTCCGCGCGGGCGTTCCGGCCGAGCACGTCATCCTCGATCCCGGCATCGGTTTCGGCAAGACGCCCGATCACAACATCGAAGTGCTGCGGGAATTGCACCGGCTGCCTGCTCTGGGATTTCCGACGCTCATCGGCACTTCGCGCAAATCGACCATCGGGAAACTGACCGGCAAAAAACCGGCGCACCGCACGTACGGCACGGGCGCCACGACCGCGCTCGCCATTGCGGCCGGCATCGACATCGTGCGGGTGCACGACGTCGCCGAAGCACGGGACGCGATCAACGTCAGCGATGCGATCGTTCGCGATTGGAGGCCGAGCGGTTGGACGTCATAGCGCTCAATGACCTGCGCGTCTACGGACGTCACGGCGTAAGCGCGGGCGAACGCGATCGCGAGCAGCCGCTGGATCTCGACGTGCGCATCGAACTGGATCTCTCTGCGGCGGAGCACAGCGACGACTTGGGCGACACGCTCGACTATGCGAATTTGCACCAGCGCGCGATTCACATCGTGCAGTCGACTTCTTTTGCGCTGCTGGAACGGCTTGCCGCGGAGATCTTACGCGACATCTTTCGCGATGCGCGCGTCGCGCGCGCCCACGTTCGAATCGCAAAGCCGCAGCTGCTCGCGGGCGCCACGCCCAGCGTAATGCTCTCGCGTGAGAATCCGCGGTATGCTGGCGGCTATCGGCCTGGGATCTAATCTCGGAAATCGCGCGCGCAACGTGCGGCGCGCCATTGCTGCGCTCGCGGAATTGGGCGAAGTGCGCGCTCGCTCGCGGTTGTATGCGAGCAAACCGTGGGGTCGCGCGGATCAGCCGGACTTCTGCAACGCGGTCGCGCTGCTCGAAACGAACTTCTCGCCGCGGCAGTTGCTCGACGGACTGAAGAATCTGGAACGGCGGTTGGGAAGGCGTCCGGGTGAACGATGGGGGCCGCGCCTCATCGATTTGGACATCCTGACCTACGGCGAGGAGCGCATCAGCGAGGAGGACTTGCAAATTCCGCACCCACGGCTGTTCGAGCGCGCGTTCGCCCTTGTTCCGCTGGCCGAAGTGGACCCGAAGTTTGCCTCGGCAGTGGCGGCCCTGCCGCCCGGCGAAACGGTAGCGCTCATGTCCGAAGACGACTATGCGCTCGACGGCGCCACGCTCGCCGACCGGGTGCGCGCACTCGCCGCCGCATTTCGCGAGAGCGATTTGATTCGCGTGCGGGTGGAAAGCGATGACGAAGACGCGATCGAGTTGCGCCGCCGGCCCGCGCCGGTGCCAACCGCCCAGAGCACCGCACCTGCGGCTACGCAGCCGGCGCCGCCCGCTAATGTGCATGCCATAAAGGCCGATCTCGTAGGCGTCTTTCGCTTTAGCCGTCCTCCCGTGTTCGAAGGCGAAGTGCTTTCCGCCGATCGCGAGCTCGCGTACGTCGACGCGCTCGGCATTCGCAATCCGGTTCGCTCGCTCGGCGGCGGCCGAATCGTGTCCGTGCTCTGCGAGGAAGGGCAGCCGGTGGAATACGGTCAGGTGCTCTTCGAGATCGATCGCGGGTGATGCGCTCGCATGTTTAAAAAAGTTCTGATCGCCAATCGCGGAGAGATCGCGCTGCGTATCAATCGCGCTTGCCGCGAACTGGGCGTTCAAACCGTGGCGATTTTTTCGGAGGCGGATGCCAACTCGCTGCACGTTCGGCACGCGGACGAGGCGTTTTGCGTAGGTCCGGGGCCGGTGCCGCGTTCCTATCTGAACATTCCGAACATCATTTCGACGGCGCTCATCACCGGATGCGACGCGGTGCATCCGGGCTACGGCTTTCTGGCGGAAAACGCGCGTTTTGCGGAGATCTGCGCCGACCACGGTCTCACGTTCATCGGTCCAAGACCCGAGGTCATCGCAGCAATGGGCGATAAAGCGACCGCCAAACGCGTGATGAAAGAAGCCGGCGTCGCGACCACGCCGGGTAGCGACATCCTGCAATCGGTGGACGACGCGCGGCAGGCTGCGGAAAAAATCGGCTACCCGGTGCTGCTCAAAGCCACCGCAGGCGGCGGAGGCAAAGGGATGCGCGTGGTCGCGGCTCCGGAGGAGCTGGAGCGCGCGTTCGCTTCCGCCACCGCGGAAGCGGAGGCGAGTTTCAAAGACGGCCGCTTGTACATGGAAAAACTCATCGTGAAGCCGCGGCACATCGAGGTGCAAGTGCTCGGCGACAATTTCGGCAACGTCGTGCACTTGGGCGAGCGCGACTGTTCGGTGCAGAAGCCCTCGCATCAAAAGCTGATCGAGGAGGCACCCGCACCGAACCTTTCCGCGCACGCACGCGGCGCGCTGCACGACATGGCGGTGCGCGCGGCGAAAGCCGTGGGATACAGCAACGCGGGAACGCTGGAATTTCTCGTGAGCGACGAGCGCGTCTACTTCATGGAAATGAACACCCGCATTCAGGTCGAGCACCCCGTCACCGAAATGGTGTACAACATCGATCTCGTGAAGGAGCAGATCCGCGTTGCCGCCGGCGAGGTGCTGGGGTACACGCAGGCCGATCTCAAACAGTCGGGGCACGCGATCGAGTGCCGCATCAACGCCGAAGATCCGCGCAACAACTTCGCTCCCGCGGCGGGCACGCTTACCAACGTGGTGTTTCCCGGCGGCCCGGGCATTCGCGTCGACACGCACGTGTATTCCGGCAGCATGGTGCCGCCGTTCTACGATTCCATGATTGCGAAGATCGTCGCGTTCGGTGAGACGCGAGAAGCGGCGATCGCGCGCATGGAACGCGCACTGCGCGAAACCGTCGTGGAGGGCGTCAACACCACGATCGGGCAGTGTTTGGAAGTGCTGGCCACCGAACCGTTCCGATCGGGGCACTACTCGATCGATTTTCTCCCAAGCCTCATGCAATCCGTCGCCGCCGTATAAGGAGCGCTCGTGCCTTCCCGCCGCATGGCGCGCGAGCTCGCGCTGCAAGCGCTCTTCTCCGTCGAGGTCGGACATCGCGACCCCGCCGAAGTGCTCGAGGAGTACTTGGCCACCTTCAGCGAGAGCGCGCACCGGCTGTTCGTGAAAGACTTGGTACTCGGCACGCTCGAACATGCGCGGGAGAGTGACGAACGCATCACCCCGCTGCTGGAAGGCTGGACAATCGAGCGCTTGCCCACCATCGATCGTTTGCTGCTGCGCATGGCGGCGTTCGAGCTGCAACACCGGCCCGAGACGCCCAAGCCGGTCATCCTCAACGAAGCCGTCGAGCTCGCCAAGCGATTCTCCACCGAAAATTCGGGACGCTTCGTCAACGGCGTGCTCTCTGCGATGCTTGCCGGAAACGGGCACGTGTAAATGAGATTCCTGCGGATCGCCGCCGTCATGCTCGTGCTGATCGTCCTGTTCGCTGCAGGCTCGCTGGCGGGCATCGTAAGCGCGTACTCGCGCAACCTCCCCGACATCAGCCGTATGGCGGACTACCAGCCGGCGCGTTCGACGCGCGTCTACGCTCGCGACGGTTCGCTGCTTGCCACGCTGTATAAAGAAAATCGCATCTGGGTTCCGATCGACAAGATACCGCCGGTCGTGCGGGAAGCGTTCATCGCCAACGAGGATCACAACTTTTACCATCATCACGGCGTGGATTTCGGCGGAATCGTTCGCGCCGGCATTTCGGATTTGACCCACCACCACATCGAGCAAGGCGCTTCGACGATCACGCAGCAGCTGGCGCGCGGACTGTTTCTAACCGACAAGCAAACGATCTCGCGCAAGGTGCAAGAGGCGCTTTTGGCGATCGAGATCGAGCGTTACTACACCAAGGACGAGATCCTCGAACGCTACCTGAACTTGATTTACCTGGGATCGGGCGCGTACGGCGTGGACGCCGCGGCGCACACGTATTTCGGGCGCGGCGTGGGCAATCTCTCGCTCGGGCAAGCGGCGATGCTGGCGGGATTGGTCGCGGCGCCTTCGGACTATTCGCCGTACGTCGACTTGCAGCTTGCGAAAGAGCGTCAAGCGCACGTGCTCGATCGCATGATCGAAAGCGGGTACATCAGCCGCTCGCAGGCGGACGGCGCGGAGCGAGCTCCATTGCAACTCGCGGGTGAACGTCCGGCGGGATTGCAGGGCTTCCGCGAACCGTGGTTCACGACGTTCGCCGTCGCGCAGCTCGAGCGCGAATTCGGCAAACAAGCGACGTACGAGGGCGGCTTGCAAGTCTTCACCACCGTGGATCCGCGGATGGAGCAGATCGCGCAAGAAGCCGTCGACTGGGGCATCAATCAAGGAAAACTCGAGGGCATCGGCGCCGACGAAGGGGCGCTCGTGGCGATCCGGCCGTCTACCGGCGAGATTCTCGCGATGATAGGCGGCACGCATTTCTCGCTCGCAAATCAATTCAATCGCGCCTGGCAGGCACATCGCCAGCCCGGCTCGTCATTCAAGGCGTACGTTTACACCGCGGCGATCGACAGCGGCATGCCGCCGACCACCGTGATCGACGACTCGCCGGTGAGTTATAACATGGGCGATGGTACTACGTGGTCGCCGCAGGACGACGATCACAGCTACATGGGCCCGATCACCTTGCGCGTGGCGCTTGCGCAAAGCCGAAACATCGTCGCGGTCAAGCTCCTGGAGATGCTCGGCGTCGATCGCGTCATTCAGTACGCGCATCGCATGGGCGTGCAGTCTCCGCTCGAGCCAAACCTCTCGCTCGCGCTCGGCACCTCCGTCATCACGCCGCTCGATCAAGCCGGCGGCTATTCGACGCTGGCGAACGAAGGCGTGCACATCGATCCGTCGCCGTTTCGCCTGGTGAAAGACTCGCTCGGCAACACCGTGCTGAACGATCAGTACCCCGAACAAACCGAAGTCGTCAGCGCGGGAACCGCTTACGTGATGACGACGATGATGGAAGACGTCATCAATCACGGCACGGGCTATCCGAATGCGGTGATCGGCCGCCCCGCCGCGGGGAAAACCGGCACGACTTCCGATTTCCGCGACGCCTGGTTCGTCGGTTTTACTCCCGACCTGGTCGCCGCGGTTTGGATCGGCAACGACAACTATCATCCGATGAACGAATCCTACGGCGGCGACGTACCGGCACGGATTTGGGCGCGCTTCATGAAAGGCGCGCTGCAGAAGGTCGCCAAGCACGACTTCACGTTCCCCGGCGATGAAGTCAAGAAAGTCGCCAGCTGCGGCGGCGGGTACGGTCCGTACGAATATTACTTGGCCGGTACGGAGCCGCTGACGCCGTGCGGCAGACCGCAAACGCCCAAACAATACAACGCGTTCGGGCAACCCGTCGGCTTGAGCAACGGTTCCGAAAGCATGCCTCCCGCGCCGACCTTTTCACCGGAGCCGACCGCGCCGCCGGTCGTTACGACGCAGCCGCCGAACGCGATCGGCGACGGCGAGAACTACATTCCGCTCGATTCACCGGTTCCCGCAGCTACGACGAAGCCGCGAAAGCGCTAGCACGTGTTCCAAGACTCGCTCTTTTCACAGAAGCCGCACTACTCGCCGGCTCCGACCGAGAGCGTTCAAGGTGTCAGCCGCGTAGTCGACTACATCCGAAGACTCATCTCGCAGAACAAAACGCTGGCGGGCATACGCGTCCGCGGCGAAGTTTCGGGCGTGAGCAAGAAGAACGGCCGGTTGTACTTCGATCTCAAAGAGAACGCGGACGTTCTCAAGTGCGTGGTGTGGGCCGGCGACGCGTTGAAGCTGCCGCCGTTCAAAGACGGCGACGAGATCATCTGCGGCGGGGACTACGGTACGTTTGCCGCGCGCAGCCAGTACCAGCTGTTCGTCAAAGCCGTCGAACTGACCGGAATAGGCGCGCTCTACGCGCAGTTCGAAGCGCTCAAAGAACGCTTTCGCAAAGAGGGCCTGTTCGATGAAGCGCGCAAGCGCCCGATGCCCGCTTTTCCGCGAAGGGTTGCCGTCGTTTCCGCGCGCGGAAAAGGCGCCGAAGATTTTCTGACCACGATTGCGAAGCGCGCGCCGTTCGTCAGAGTCGAATTCGTGGAGACGCGCGTGCAGGGCGACGGAGCGCAAATGGACATCGCCGAAGCGATAGACAAAGCCTCACGGCTCGACGTCGACGTCATCGTGCTCACGCGCGGCGGCGGCGGGTACGAAGACCTTTTCCCCTTCAACCTCGAGCCCGTCGTGCGCGCGATCGTACGGGCGAAGCACCCGGTGCTTTCGGCGGTCGGACACACCGGAGACGTGCACCTGAGCGATTACGTTGCCGATTGCACGTGCGAGACGCCCTCCAACGCCGCGCAATATTTCGGCGAAATCGGCGATCGGTTTTTGCAACGGATACAGCGCGCGCAGGGCCGTTTGGAGCAGACTGTGCGCTCCTTGATCGGATCGCGGGCGCAGACGTTCGATTATGTGAGCGCGCGGCTGGCGGCGGTCGCGCGTTCATCGCTGCAGAAGGAAGAGCGCTCGCTGCACGCGTTGGAACGCCGGCTCGCCGCGCAGACGCCGCACCGGCGCCTGGTCGAACGATCCCAACGGATAGCGGCGCTGCGCTCGCGCTTGGAGTTTGCGGCGCGTTATTACGCGGCGCCCAGGCGCGAAACGTTCAAACGGCTTGACGAACGGCTCGCGCGTATGCCCGCAACGCTGCTGCGGCCTTACCGGGAGTTGCTGGAGCGCCGCAATACGCGGCTGGAGGGCCTCAATCCGCACGCCCTGTTAGCTCGCGGATACGCAATCGTCACGCTCGACGGTCATGCGGTAAGCGATGCTGCCGCAGTTCCCGAGGGTGCGCTCGTCGAGGCGCAGTTGCATCGCGGAAAGCTGCGCGCTCGCGTGGAGTCGCGAGATCGGTGATTATTCCTTGCGCTTGTGTACGATGAACTGATTGCCCTCGGGATCGCGACCGAACGCCATGAAACACGTCGGGAAATCGCCGACTTCTTCGTCGCCGTGCGCGAGCAGGGCGTTGAGCTGCTTCAAATGCTGCGCGGCTCGAGCGACGTCGTCCACGCGAAAGATCGCGCTTCCGCTGCGCGCGGCGGGCTTTTGCTCGGTTTTGTAGAGCCCAAACGACGATCCGTCCTCGAACGTCCATTCGCTGAAGAAATTCGGCTGGCCGGTATCCGGCGGCGCGTCGAAAACCTTGGAGTAGAAGGCGGTGCAGCCGTCGAGATCCTGCACGGTGTAATAGGTCGCGTCGATGCCTCGCACGCGCGTCGCAGTCTGCATGATGGCCTCCTTCGAAGGACCCCTTATGTTCTTCGAAGGGGCAAAGGCCCCTCGGCACGCGGAGAACGCAGCCGACGGACCGAAAATCAGCCCGATGGCTGATCAAGCACCGGGCACGTTCGAGCAGAAGGTCAAACGCCTTGAAGACATCGTCAAGGAACTCGAGAACGGCAACGTCGATCTCGACCGTGCCGTGCAGCTTTTCAAAGAAGGCAAAGGGCTGTCGGCGGAATGCGAGTCGCTGCTCAAGAGCGCGCAAGCGCAGATCGATCGCGCGATGGAGCAGCCCGCCGCTGCACCTCCCGCCGACGACACCGAGATACCTTTTTAAATTCCTACGATTTGCCGTCTTCACGTTTGGATAGTGCCGTAGCGGCGCGCGAAAATATCACGCGCTCGCAGGCGCGCAGCCTCATCATGGAAGGGCGCGTGCGCGTGAACGGCGTTTTGGCGACGAAAGCCGGCGCGAACGTCGCCGAGGACGCGTCGATCGAAATCGAAAGGCCGCGCCGCTTCGTGAGCCGCGGCGGGGAAAAGCTGGAACGCGCGCTGCTGACCTTCGGCATCGATCCGCGCGGCAAACGCGCGCTCGACGTGGGCGCATCAACGGGCGGCTTCACCGATTGCCTGCTGCAGCACGGTGCGTCGCACGTCATCGCGGTGGACGTCGGCTACGGACAGCTCGACTGGAAACTGCGTAACGACCCGCGCGTCACCGTGATGGAGCGTACCAACTTTCGGTACGTGAACGACAACGCGCTGGGCGAGCGTTTCGATCTCATCGTCATCGACGCGTCCTTTATTTCATTGCGCACGCTTCTGAGCCGCGCGCATGCGCATCTCGCGCCGCACGGCGAGATCGTGGCGCTGGTGAAGCCGCAATTCGAAGCGGGTAGAAAGCGTGTTGGGCGCGGCGGCGTGGTGCGCGACGCTGCAGTGCACGGCGCGGTGCTGCGCGAGGTGCGCGACGCGGCCTTGCAAATGGGCCTCGTGGCGGTGGATGTCGTCGCCTCGCCGCTGCTGGGACCGGCGGGAAATCGCGAATTTCTTCTGCGTCTCAGAACCACCGGCGAGCCCGTGAGCGACGCGAAGATTGAAGCGGCCGCCGCCGAAGATGCACTCCGGTGACCGTTACGGTGAAAAAGCGCGTCGTCGCGCTCTACGTCGACGCCGACCGCGAGAACGCGCGAGCGCTCGCGCAGCGCGTAGGCTCGGGTTTCAAAGACGCCGGCTATGAGATCGCGCCCGTTTCCGCCGGAGGCGCGTTGGGAGATGCGGCGCTCCTGGTCACGATCGGCGGCGACGGCACGCTGCTGCGCGCGGCGCGTTTGGCGGTCGAAGGCGGCGTGCCGATCATCGGCATCAACACCGGCCGTTTGGGCTTCCTCACGGAATTCGACGAGGATGACGAAGCCATCGACGAATTGCCGAATTTGCTCGAACGCGGTCTGGTGATCGAAGAGCGGCTCGCGCTGCAGGCGCAGTACGGCACAAGGCGCTACTTCGCGCTCAACGACGTGGTGGTGCGTAAAGGCGGCGTGTCGCGCATCGTGCCTTTCGGCTTGTGCTTGAACGACGAGCAGGCGGCGCACATTCCCGCCGACGGCATCTGCGTTGCGACACCTACCGGTTCCACCGCGTATTTCCTATCGGCGGGCGGTTCGATCATCTCGCCGCAAGTCGAAGCATTCGGCATCGTTCCGCTGCTTCCGCACACGCTGTTTTCGCGCCCGCTCATCGTTCCGGCGACCTCTCGCGTAGTCATCAGTTGCGACTCCGAACTCGTGCACGCGAACCTGGAATGCGACGGCGACGTGGTGAGCGATCTCGATCCCGGCGCCTCCGTCGTGATAGAACGTCACCCGCGCACGGTGCGCTTCGCGCGCATCAGCCGGCTGCGCTTCTTCGAACGGTTGGAGGATAAGTTGCGGTGGGGCGTTTCGATAAAGGAACGGCGCCGCCGGTAGGTTTCGTCGCGACGATGCTGCGCCGGCTCACGATCGAAGATTACGGCCTTATCCCGAAGGCGGAGGTGCACTTCGGCGCGGGCGCGACGATATTCACCGGCGAGACCGGTACCGGCAAGACGATGGTGCTCGGCGCGATCGCCTTCGTGCTCGGCGAGCGCTCGAGCGCGGAGGTCGTGCGGCGAGGACGACCGCGCGCGATCGTGACGCTCGAATTCGACGCGGACGACGCGCTGCGCGCGAAGTTCGCGGAGGACGGATTCGATCTCGAGCCGGATGAAAACGCCACGATTTCGCGCGAGGTGGCCGCGGGCGGAAAGTCGGCGCTGCGCGTCAACGGCCGTCCGTCGACGGCAAGTTACGCGCGAGACCTCGCCGCGGAACTCGTCGACATCGTCGGACAGCACGAGGCGCAGCGCTTGCTTTCGCCGGCGTTTCACATCGAACTGTTAGATCGTTACGCGGGCGCGCGCGCAATCGCCGCCCGGACGCGCGTTCAGCAACGGCACGCGAAACGAACGGAGCTCGCGCGTAGTCTAGCTTCGCTGGACGCGGACGAGCGCCGCGCGCACGAACGGCACGCGTTCGCCGCTTACGCGCTGCAAGAAATCGAGTCCGCGGCGCCCGAGCCGGATGAGGACGAACGGCTCACGCAGCGCCGCCGCGTGCTCGACAATGCCGAGAAGATCGCGACCGCCCTTCGCACCGCGCGCGACGCACTCGGGGGCGAAGAAGCATCCGCGGCGGACGCGCTCGGCGCCGCGGCCGGCGCGCTTGCGCACATCGCGGATCTTGCGGCGCAGTTCGACGTCATGACGCGGTCCGCATCGGCGTTGCAAAGCGAAGCGAACGATCTGGCGGTGCAGGCCGCGCGCGAGCTCGACGCGATGGAATTCGATCCCGCGGAGCTCGAGGCGATCAACGCGCGCCTGGACGCGCTCGACACCCTCAAGCGCAAATACGGCGGATCGCTCGAGGCCGTGCTGCGATCGGGTGAGGAGTTTCGCGCAACCATCGACCTGTTCGCGAACAAAGACGAACGCAAAGCGGAGCTCGACCGCGAACTGCGGCAGGCTGCGGACGAGCTGAAAAAGGCGGCGCAAGAGTTGTCGGACCTGCGAAGAGAGGCCGCCGAACGTTTGAGCAAAGCGGTGGAACGCGAACTGAAGGAGCTTGCGCTGCCGTCCGGACGTTTCGGCGTGCATTTCGAAACCATGGACGAGATTACCGCGACGGGCGGCGAACGCGTCGAGTTCGTTTTTGCGGCAAACAAAGGCGAAACGCCGCGCGCCTTGACGCGCGTCGCTTCGGGCGGGGAACTCTCGCGCGTGCTGCTCGCGCTCATCGTCGTTCTTGCCGGTGCGCGCGGGCGCGCGGCGCTGGTGTTCGACGAAATCGATACCGGGATCGGAGGGGCGACGGCTGCGGCAGTAGGCGTGCGATTAGGCAAGCTCGCGCGTGAATCGCAGATCGTCTGCGTAACGCACCTCGCGCAGATCGCATCGTGGGCCGACGCGCACTATGTCCTGGAAAAGAACGAAAGCAAAAGCGCCACTACCATCGGCGCGCGCCGTATCGAATCCGAAAACGAACGCACGGCCGAGCTTGCGCGCATGCTCTCCGGCGAATCGCACGACATCGCGCTGCAGCACGCCCGCAGCCTGCTGCAGCAAACGCAGGGGCGGCGCGTCGCCGCGAGCTAGCGCTCCAGGGAACCCCTGAAAAAAGTCCACGCGGTTCATCGCCGGCCGCTTTTGGCCGATTTCGTCGTTGCTGCGCCACGGCGCTAAATCACGGGACTTCTTCAGGGATTCCCTGTGCGCCGGCAAAACCGGCAAGAGGTTAAGTAGTGCAAGTCTACCGTGATGAAGGAGTAGCAGTCCACATCAGCCCCGAGCCGTGCATGACGTTCTGTGAGGGACGTGGTGAAGCGTCGGTAGGGA
>Ga0209810_1004698_pt1 | contig 12930 bp, 11 predicted proteins | sample Coa_R1_7_FD_187159 | JGI IMG/M metagenome (GOLD analysis project Ga0209810, IMG submission 187159) | Surface soil microbial communities from Centralia Pennsylvania, which are recovering from an underground coalmine fire - Coalmine... | ecosystem: Environmental > Terrestrial > Soil > Unclassified...
AGCGAGGACGAAGGGATGCGGCGTATTCCCGTACACTGAGAGGACCCACGTTGCCTCCTGGGTGCCGGTGACCGGCATTTTGAGGCAACAATTCGCTCTTCGGTGTCGATAATTTTGAGGCACTTCGCGCCGTTGACACGCCCGGCCCCCGTCGGTAGACTGGAGGGCGGATCCCCCCCCACCTGGGGAGGGAAACGGGAGGAGGGGGCGCGATGCCGAGAAGCGCGGTGGGGCTGGACCCCCGGGCAAAGGCGCAGGTCCTGGCGCGCCTCCGCAGCGCGGAGGGGCACCTGCGGGGCATCATCCGGATGGTGGAGGACGACGCGTACTGCATCGACGTGATCAAGCAGACACGTGCCGTGCAGAGCGCGATCGAGAAGACCAACGCCCTCCTGCTCGAACGCCACCTCAATCACTGCGTCAGCACGGCGATCCGGTCGGACAGTCCCCAGGAGCGGGAGCGGGTGATCGCGGAGCTGCTGGACGTCTTCGAGAACGGCCGCGCGGCGGGACGCAGGTAGCGGGGAGGGAGTCCATGGCGCAGACCACCGTCGAGCTGCGCATCGAGGGCATGACGTGCGCCTCGTGCGTGCGGCGCGTCGAGCGCGCGCTCTCCCGTGTGGACGGCGTCCGCGCGGCCGCGGTCAACCTGGCCACCGAGCGGGCGCGCGTCGCGCTGGATCCCTCGGTGGCCACGATCGAGACGTTGCGCGCCGCCGTCGAGAAGGCCGGCTACCGGGCGCGGGTGGAGGGAGCCGCGGCGCCCGGAGCGGCCTGGCCGGGCGGCGCGGACGCACCCCGCTCCTGCCGGGACACCGCGGCCGGAGCGGACGAGCCGCGCGCGGGCCGGGGTGGAGTCCGGGCGGCGGTGGACGCGCACGAGCAGGCGCAGCAGCGCGCGCTCGATGCGCTGCGGGCGAAGTGGCTCGCGAGCCTCGCGATCGGGCTCGGGATGATGCTCGCGATGTCCCTGCCTCTGCGCCTCGATCGGCAGCTCCTCGCCCCGCTGCTCCTGGTCGCCGCCACGATCGTCCAGTTCTGGGCGGGCCGGGGCTTCTATACAGCCGCGTGGGCGGCGGCGGCGCACGGCGGCGCGACGATGGATACCCTCGTCGCACTCGGCACGAGCGTCGCCTACGGGTACAGCGCGTTCGTGACGCTGTGGCCCGCGCTCGCCCGGCGATGGGGGTTCCCGGTCCACCTGTACTACGAGACCGCGGTGATCATCATCGCCCTCATCCTGCTCGGCCGGTGGATGGAGCAGCGCGCCATGAAGCAGACGGGCGCCGCGATCAGAGCGTTGATGGGCCTCGCGGCCCGGACCGCGCGCGTGATCCGTGACGGCGCAGAGCAGGACGTCCCGGTGGACGCAGTCCGGGTGGGCGATCTCGTCCGGGTGCGCCCCGGCGAGAAGGTCCCGGTCGACGGCATCGTCGTCGAGGGGGCGTCCGCCGTCGATGAGAGCATGCTGACCGGCGAGAGCCTCCCGGTCGACAAGCAGCCAGGCGACGCGGTCATCGGCGCCACGCTCAACAAGAGCGGGTCGTTCGTCTTCCGCGCGACGAAGGTCGGCGAGGACACCGCGCTCGCGCAGATCGTCCGGCTCGTCGAAGAGGCGCAGACGTCCAAGGCGCCGATCCAGCGTCTGGCCGATACGATCGCGGCCTACTTCGTCCCGGTCGTGCTCGCGATCGCCGCGCTGACGTTCGCGGGGTGGCTCCTCTTCGGCCCCGGGCCGCGCCTCACGTTTGCCCTCACCACGGCCATCGCGGTCCTGATCATCGCCTGCCCGTGCGCGATGGGCCTCGCCGCGCCCACGGCGATCATGGTGGGCATCGGCAAGGGCGCCGAGCAGGGCATCCTGATCCGGGGCGGGGAGGCGCTCGAGCAGGCCCGGCGGATCACCGCGATCGTACTCGACAAGACCGGCACGCTCACACGAGGAGCCCCCCGGGTCGCCGGCGTGCTCCCGGCAGGAGGGCTCGCTGAGGCCGACCTCCTGCGGCTCGCCGCGGCCGTGGAGGCCGGATCGGAGCACCCGGTCGGCGAGGCGATCGTCGCTCGCGCGCGGGAGCTCGGGCTCACGCTGCCCGCATCCGAGGGCTTCGAGTCGCTCCCCGGCCGCGGGGTCCGCGCCCGCGTGGAGGGGCGGGAGGTGTTGCTGGGCAGTCGCGCGCTGATGGAGGAGCGGGGCGTGCCCCTCGACGGCCTCGCCGAGCTCGCCCAGGCGCTGCCGCGCGACGGGGCCACGCCGCTGTACGCCGCGGTCGACCACCGGGGTGCCGGGGTGATCGCGGTCGCGGACACGCTGAAGCCGGAGGCGCGCGAGGCGGTGGCGCAGCTGCGCGCGCTCGGGTTGGAGGTGTGGATGCTGACCGGGGACACCCGCGCGACCGCGGAGGCGGTCGCGCGCGAGGCCGGGATCGACCCGGCGCACGTGCTCGCGGATGTCCTGCCCGCCCGGAAGGCGGACATGATCCGGCGGCTGCAGGAGGGCGGCGCGGTCGTGGCGATGGTGGGGGACGGCATCAACGACGCCCCGGCGTTGGCCCAGGCCGACCTCGGCATCGCGATCGGCACCGGAACGGACGTCGCGATGGCGGCCTCCGATGTCACCCTCGTCGGCGGCGACCTCCGCACGATCGTGACGGCGATCGCCCTGTCGCGCAGGACCGTCGGTGTGATCAGGCAGGGGTTGGTGTGGGCGTTCGGGTACAACGTGCTGCTGATCCCCGTGGCGATGGGCGCGCTGTACCCGGTGATCCACGTGCTGTTGAGCCCGGTGCTGGCCGCGGCGGCGATGGCGATGAGCAGCGTGAGCGTGGTCACGAATGCGCTGCGCCTGCGCGGCTTCCGTCCGCCCCGCGACGCCGCCGAGCTGCTGCGCCCGCCGGTGCGGACGCGGATCGGGGAGTACGCCTACCTGGCCGCGATCGCGCTCGCGGCGCTCGCCCTGGGCGCGCTCGCGCTTACCCTGGCGGCCCGCGGCGCGCCGGCGCACATGTAGCGGCCGGCCGTGGCACGATGCCTCAGACAGAAGGGAGTGGTGCTCGATGACGACGTCGATCCTGTACGTGCCCGACATCTCGTGCGAGCACTGTGAGCGCGTGGTCGCTGGCGCCCTGTCGGCGCTGCCGGGCGTGCACACCGTGACCGTGGACGTCCCGGCCCGGACCGTGCGCGTCACCTACGACGCCGCGCAGATCGGCATCGATCGCATGAAGGAGGTCCTTCGCGACGAGGAGTACCCGGTCGCGTCCGTGACCCCGGCGCCGTAACGGCCGCGGTCGTGGGCGCCCGGCGGCGGGCCGCGGCCGGGGTACCGTCCCTCCATGGGCTACCAGCCGATCGAGAACTACGGGATCATCGGGGACCGGCACACGATCGCCCTCGTGGGCATGGACGGGTCGATCGACTTCATGTGCTTTCCCCGCTTCGACTCCCCCACGATCTTCGCGGCCCTGCTCGATGACGACGTCGGCGGCCGCTTCCAGATCGCGCCGGTCCTGCCCCACGCGCGCCAGAAGCAGCTCTACCTCTTCGATTCGAACGTCCTCCTGACCCGGTTCCTCTCCGAGGAGGGCGTGGCGGAGATCTCCGACTACATGCCGGTGGAGGATGCCGGGGAGGCGCACACGCTGGTGCGCCGGGCCAAGACCGTGCGCGGCGAGGTACGGTACCGGCTCGTGTGCGCGCCGCGGTTCGACTACGCCCGCGCGCGCCACCGCGTCGACGTGCGCGGCCGGGACGTGTACTTCATCCCGCGGGACGAGCGGCTCGGCGCCCTGCGCCTGCGCTCCGAGGTGTCCGTGCGCGCCGACGATGGGGCGGCCGTCGCCGACTTCACGCTGCGGGCGGGCGAGACCGCGGCGTTCATCCTGGAGCCGGCGCGCCCTCGGGCGCCCGCCCCGTCGGACGCGCCGGACTACGTGTCCCGGACCTTCAAGGATACGCTCAACTACTGGCGGCGCTGGATCGGCCGCTCGACGTACAAGGGCCGGTGGCGCGAGATGGTCAACCGGTCCGCGCTGGTCCTCAAGCTGCTCACGTCCGCCCCCCACGGGTCGATCGTCGCGGCCCCGACGTTCGGTCTCCCCGAGGTGATCGGCGGGGAGCGGAACTGGGACTACCGCTACACCTGGATCCGGGACGCCTCGTTCACCATCTACGCGCTGATCCGGTTGGGCTACACCGAGGAGGCCGCGGCCTTCATGCGGTGGATCGAGGCGCGGTGCCGCGAACGCGGCGCCGACGGCGCGCTGCAGATCATGTATGGGGTCGACGGTCGGCACGACCTTGCCGAGGAGGCGCTGCCCGCCCTCGAGGGCTACATGCACTCCTCGCCCGTGCGCGTGGGGAACGCCGCGTACACGCAGCTCCAGCTCGACATCTACGGCGAGCTGCTCGACGCGGTCCACCTGTACAACAAATACGGCGACCCGATCTCCTCCCTGCTCTGGGACGACCTGGTGCCTCTCGTCGACTGGGTGTGCGCGCACTGGCGGCAGCCGGACGAGGGGATCTGGGAGGTCCGCGGCGGCCGGCACGAGTTCCTCTACTCCCGCGTGCTGTGCTGGGTGGCGCTCGACCGGGCGATCCGCCTGGCGGCGAAGCGCTCGCTGCCCGCCCCGCTCGACCGCTGGCACAGCGCCCGGGACGAGATCTATCACGATATCTTCGAGCACTTCTGGGACCCCCGGCGGCAGGCGTTCGTCCAGCACAAGGGGGCCACGGCGATGGGCGCCGCGAACCTCGTCATGCCGCTGGTCAGGTTCATCAGCCCGATCGACCCCCGCTGGCTCTCCACGCTGCGGGCGATCGAGGAAGACCTCGTCGACGACTCGCTCGTGCACCGGTATCGGATCGAGCAGGCGCCCGACGGGCTGCAGGGGCAGGAGGGGACCTTCAACATGTGCTCGTTCTGGTACGTGGAGAGCCTGTCGCGGTCGGGCGACATCGAGCAGGCGCGCGTGATCTTCGAGAAGATGCTGGGCTACGCCAACCACCTCGGGCTGTACGCGGAGCAGCTCGGCCCCCGGGGCGAGCACCTCGGGAACTTCCCGCAGGCGTTCACGCACGTGGCGCTCATCAGCGCCGCCTACGACCTGAACCGCCGGCTCGAGGCGGCCGGACAAGGCACGTAGCGCACCCTCGTGCGAGCCTGGTGGCCGGGGAGCGGGGCGTGGGGTCTGTCCGTCGCGTGCCTTCGGCGAACGGGTCCAACCGGAGGGCCGACGGCACGACGGGGTCGAGGCCTTCCACTGATGCCTTCGATCGCGGCCGAGGCCACCGCGGGGCCGAATGGCCCGACGGGTCGAGGTCTTCCGCTGATGTTGCGATCAAGACGAGACCAGAGGACGCCCGGGCCGGCCCCCACACTCCGCCGTTCCTGCCGCGGAGCTGCCCGCCAGGCTACCTGCGGAGGCGCGGGTCGAGCACGTCCCGCATCGCGTCGCCGAGCAGGTTGAATCCCAGCACCGCGATCGAGATCGCCAGCCCCGGGAAGACGGCGACGCACGGCGAGGCCGCCATGTACTGCCGGGCCTCGTTCAGCATGCCGCCCCAGCTCGGCGCGGGCGGCGGCGTGCCCGCGCCCAGGAACGAGAGGCCGGCCTCGATCACGATGGCGCTCGCGAAGCCCACGGTCACCTGCACGAGAACGGGCGCCAGGCAGTTGGGCAGCACGTGCCGGGTGAGCACGCCCCAGTCCGTCTCGCCGAGCGCCCGGGCCGCGTCCACGTACTCCTCCCGGCACCGCGCCAGCACGGCGGCACGGCTGACGCGCGCAACCACCGGGACGTACACGATCCCGATCGCGATGATGCCGCTCCCGGTCCCCGGGCCGAGCGCGGCCACCAGACCGATCGCGAGCAGGATCGCCGGGAACGCCAGGACCGCATCCATGACGCGCATCGCCAGCGCGTCGAAGGGACCGCCGAGGTACCCGGCGGCGGCGCCGAGCGGTAGCCCGGCCGCCGTCGCGAGCAGCATCGACAGGAGGCCCACCCCAAACGACAGGCGGGCGCCGTACACCACCCGCGCCCAGATGTCCCGCCCGAACTGGTCCGTGCCGAACCAGTGCTGTGCGGATGGAGGCTCGAGGGATGCGGCCATGTGCATGCCGAGCGGGTCGTCCCGCGCGATGAGCGGCGCGCCGAGCGCCGCCACGACCAGCGCCGCGGTGAGGCCGCCGCCGACGATCGCCAGCCGGTGCCTCAGGAGCGCACGCCACCGCCGCTTCATGTGTAGCGGACGCGCGGATCCATGAGCGCGTAGGCCAGATCCACGAGCAACTGGATGACCGTCGCGAGCGCCGCCACGACGAGGATCGTTCCCTGGAGCACGGGGTAGTCCCGGCTCAGCACCGCTTGGACGGCGAGCTGGCCGACCCCGGGCCACGCGAAGATCTGCTCGGTGATGACCGCCCCGCCGAGCAGCACGCTCACCTGGACGCCGAGCACGGTCAGCGTCGGCAGAAGGGCGTTCCGCAGCACGTGCCTGGCGATGACCGCCCCCGCGCGGAGCCCCTTCGCCCGCGCGGTGCGCACGTAGTCCTGCCCCAACTCCTCCAGGACGCCCGACCGCACCATGCGGGTCAGGGCCCCGGCCAACCCGAGGCCGAGCGTGACCGCGGGCAGCACGAGGTGCCGGAGCGCGCCGAGGGGATCGCGGGCGAACGGCACGTAACCGATCGCGGGCAGGAGGCGCCAGTGCAGGGAAAAGAGGAGGATCAGCATCACGCCCAGCCAGAACGATGGAATGGAGACGCCGGCGAGCGCGATGCCCATCGCCCCGAGGTCCACGAGGGAGTCGCGCCGCACCGCCGCCACCACCCCCGCGGGGAGGGCGATCGCGAGCCCGACCCCCGCCGCCGCGAGCGTGAGGCCGAGCGTGATGGGGAGCTTCTCGGCGAGGATGGCGGTGACCCGCTGGTTGGTGCGCACGGATGTCCCGAGGTCGCCCCGCAGCGCCCGGCCGATCCAGAGCGCGTACTGCGCCGCGAGCGGCCGGTCAAACCCCAGGGCATGCCGCAGTCCCTGCTTGGTCGAGGCATCCACCTCCACCCCGAGCATCGCCTCGACGGGATCCCCTGGGATCAGGTGCACGAACGAGAAGACGATCATGGACATCAAAAGGAGGACGAGCGCGAGGGCGGCCAGGCGCGTCTGCAGGTACGGGATCACGGGGCCCCGCCCAACGAAGAAGGGACCCCGCAGGGGTCCCTCCCCGGCAGCGTACAGGGAGTCACTTCGCGAGCCAGGCTTCCTGGAGGCCTCCGCCAGGATACGAGAGCGCCCCGATGAGTTGCGGCGCGAATCCCCGCAGCGCCGACCGCCACCCGACCGCGGAGTCGCCGCTGCCGAAGATCAGCATCGAGGCCTCGTCCTGCACGATCTGGACGACCCGCGCGTAGATCGTGCGCCGCTTCGCCGGGTCCGACTCGGCCCGTCCCTGGTCCAGCAGCCGGTCCAGCTCGGCGTTGTGGAGGTAGCCGCTGAGCTGCCAGACGCCGCCGTTGGTGTGCAGGTACCGGTAGTAGGCATCGTCCGGGTCCACCTTCGGGAAGTACCCGGTGTTGTCGATATCGAAGTCGCCGCTGTCGATCCGCTTCGCCCACGACGGGATGTCGTAGACCTGGAGGGCGACGTCGACGCCGATCCGCCGCATCTGCGCCTGGAACACCTGGGCCACCGCCGGGAGGCCGTAGCCGTTCCCCACGGTCATCGTCGTCTTGAAGCCCTCGGGCATCCCCGCCTCCGCCAGTAGTTGCTTCGCCTTGGCGACGTCCCAGGGCCGGTCCTTGACGGGCAGATACCACGGCGACGATGGGGCGAAGTTCTGGTTGACGGGGCGGCCCCAGCCCCGGAACGCCGCATCGGTCAGCTCGCGCTTGTTCATCGCGTAGGCGACCGCCTGGCGGACCTTCAGGTTATCGAACGGCTTGCGCCGGGTGTTGAGGATGACGACGCCCTGCCCGCCGCCGCCCCGCACCAGGCGGATGACGTAGTCGGGCGACGGACGCCTGAACAGCTCGGCGAGGCGGACCTGCGGGACGTCGAGCGCGAGCGTGATATCCCCCGTTTGCAGCGCCGTGAGGCGCACCGTCTCGTCGGGGATCGGTTTGATCAGGATCTCATCGAGGTACGGCCTGCCCGGCTCCCAGTAGCGGTCGAACCGGCGGAGCGCGAGGTGGTCGTTGGTCTTCCACTCCGCGAACTGGAAGGGTCCGGTGCCGATCGCCTTCGTCACCTGGTTCGTGGCGGGATCGACGGCCTCGGCGGGGATGATCGCCTGGTAGGTCGTCGCGAGCTTCGTGGGGAAGACGCCGAACGGCGACTTGAGCCTGAACTGCACGGTGGAGGGGTCCGGCGTGGCGATCGAGTCGACGACGCTCAGGTCGCCGCGGCCCCGCGCGCCGGTCTTGGGGTTCAGGATCCGCTCGATGCTGAACTTCACGTCTCGCGAGGTGAGCTCCCGGCCGTTGTGGAAGCGGACGCCGCGCCGCAGCGCGAACGTCCACGTCAGGCCGTCCGGCGAGACCTTCCACGAGGTGGCCAGCAGCGGCCGCAGCTCCAGGTTCGGGCCCAGGTCCACCAGTGTCTGGTAGAGCGGGCTCAGCGCTACGTACGTGATCGTGAGGGCGGAGCGGTGGGGGTCCAGATGCGGGATGTCCGATTGGACGCCGACGATCACCGTTCCGCCGCGGACGGGGGTCTGCGCCAGGGTGCTGAGCGGCAGGGCCAGCGAGCAGACGACGAGCGCCGAGCAGGCTGCGAGCAGCCAGGGGTGGACCGATCTCCGCATCGATGCTCCTCCGGGAACGACGTATCCCGACACGGCTCCCTTGGTTCGAGGCGCAGCCGGCATCTCCTGGCGCGCCGGGCTCCCCGAGACGCGGGCGCGGTCTTCCCTCCGGGACCCACCGCTCACCGCGCCGCCCGCTGGCGGGTCGGGCGGACGAAGCGGCCGTCTCCCGGACGGGCCACCACCGCGCCGTCCTCGTACGCCGGGCGGCCCCGCACGAACGTCTGGACGACGCGTCCCTGGAGCTCCATCCCCTCGTACGGCGTCCAGCCGCAGGCGCTGTGCAGGCGCGCCGCCCGCACCGTCCACCGGGCTGCGGGGTCGAGCACGACCAGATCCGCGTCACCCCCCGGCACCAGGGCCCCCTTGCGGGGGAAGAGGCCGAACGTGCGTGCCGGCCCTTCCGCGAGCAGCCGGACGAGGTCCAGCACGGAGATCCGCCCCGCGGCGACGCCGTGGTGGTAGAGGAGCGGCAGCAGGGTCTCGACGCCCGGCGCGCCCGAGGCGTTGGCGAAGATATCCCCCGTGTTCCCCTTGCGCTCTCGCGCCCACGGGGCGTGGTCTGACGTCACCTGGTCGATGCGGCCCGCCGCCAGGTAGTCCCAGAGGGCCGCCACGTGCTCCGGGGCGCGCAGCGGCGGGTTGATCTTGGCGAGCGCCCCCAGGCGGTCCATCGCGCCCTCATCGAGCACGAGGTACTGGATGCACGTCTCCGCCGTGGCCCGCACACCCTCGGCGCGGTACCGATGCACGAGGTCGAAGGAGCGCGGCACGCTGGCGTGCACGATGTGCACGTGCACCCCGGCGTCGAGCGCCAGCTCGAGCACGCGGCCCACCGCCTCGGTCTCCGCGACGGGCGGCCTGGACCGGCCATGGGCGGACGGTCCGAGATCCCCCGCGCGCCGCGCCTCGGCGACGCCGCGGTCGGCGATGTCCTGGTTTTCGCAGTGCACCGCGGCCGGGAGGCCCGTCGCCGCGATGCGGCGGAACGCCGCGAGCAGCTCGCCGTCGGGGATCCGGGGGAACCGAACCGGGTGGGCCTCGTAGGTGGCCATCTTGAACGCGCAGGCGCCCGCCCCGGCCAGGCGCGGGATCTCGTCGAGCCCGCCCTCCTTCCGGATCGTCGCGTACAGGGCGACGTCGCAGACGGCCTCCGCGGCCACGTCCCGGACCTTGTGCTCGAACGTGTCGAGGTCGGGGACGGCCGCCGGCATGTCGTACGGCATGTCCACGATCGTCGTCACGCCGCCCGCAACGGCCGCCTCCGTGCAGCGCGTGATGCCCTCCGCGGGCTCGCTCCGCGTGTGGACGTGCGTGTCCACGACGCCGGGCAGCACGTACGCGTCCCCGACCTCGAGCGTCCGCGCCGCCCGAGGCGGCGCCGCACCCGGGCTGCCGATCGCGGCGATCCGCCCCTCGCGGGCCGCCACGAAGCCGCCATCGAGGATCCGGTCGGGCAGGACCACCCGGCCGCGGACCACGAGGTCGTACTCCGCGCGCGCGTGGGTCACGCGGGCTCCAGGTATCCGCGCGCGGCCAGGTGCTCGAGGATGCGGTCGAGCTGCCCGAGCGTCCCCGGATCGGCGACCGCGCCGGGATGCCGGACCGTCGCGGTCCGCATCGCGCCGCGCCGGACCAGGATCGTCTTGCGCAGCGACACGCCCAGCCCTGGTTGGAACTCGAAGCGGATCAGCGGCAGGATCCCGTAGAAGAGGTCGGCCGCCCGCGACACCTCGCCGGCGCGGTGGAGGCGATACAGGCGGACCAGGAGATCCTGGTACGCGAAGCCGGTCATGATCCCAACGGCGCCCCGCTCCAGCTCCTCCAGCGCGTAGAGGCCGCCCAGCGCGCCGAAGATCCCGAACGCGTCGCCGGCCAGCGCCCGCACCCTCTCCATCTTGGGGCCGGTGGGTGCATCCTCGAGCTTCACGTACTGCACGCGCTCCAGCTCCGTGTGCAGGCGGGCAAGGAGCTCCGCGGAGAGGAACACGCCCGTCGCCGGAGGGTAGTCGTGCACGACGATCGGTGCCGGGACCGCGCGCGCGATCCGCTCGTAATAGGCGAAGAGGACCGCGTCGTTCTGGATGCGGGGCGGACCGACGAGCAGCGCGTCCGCGCCGAGCTCCAGCGCGCGCGCGCAGGCCTGGATCGTGGCGTCCGTTCCCGCGCCGCCGGCCCCGGCGACAAGCGCATGATCGCGGGGCAGCGCATCCCGGAACGCGCGCACGACCCGCTCACGCTCCTGCTCGGTGAGCCGGTCGGCTTCGCCCATCACGCCCAGGATCGCCAGCCCGTCCACGCCGCAGCCGACCATGAACTCGGTCAGCGTCCCGATGCTCTCGACGTCGAGGGCTCCGGTTTCGTGGAAGGGTGTCGGCACGATCGGGTAGATGCCTGCCAGCATCATGCGCCTCCGTTTCCGCCCCGGCGGCAGCGCCGCGGGTGATGACGGTATATACGCCGCGGGGCGGCCGGTTGCCTTGACATGGTAGCGCTGCGACCGTACGATGGCTGTGGCGGGAGCGCCGCCGCGCGGGGGCGTGGTGTAGCCTGGCTCAACACACCTGCCTGTCACGCAGGAGATCGCGGGTTCAAATCCCGTCGCTCCCGCCATCTAGAAGCCTTGAAAGACAATGCGTTCCTGGCGTTCCCGAATGCCTGTTCTTCCTCTGCCAGCACCGCTACTGTAGCCAAACTGTAGCCAATCGAGGCTGTTTCCACACGGATCCCGCTGGTGGAGCGCTCCCGGCCGTGAATCGAACAGGAGCCGTCGAGGAGAGTCACCGCGGCTACTCGCGGTGATGGTGAGGAATGCGGCCCGCCGACCGCGAGGGCAGCGCGGCGATCGGCCGCCACTCGCGGGCCGGCGTGAGCGCGTACAGCCCGTCGGCGCGCTTCCACGTCAGCAGGACGCCGAGCAGCGCATACGCCTCGCGCGTCCCGAGGACTGCCACGCCGTGCGCTAGCACGGCCTCGGCCAGGGCTTCCTGCGGCGATACCCGCTGTCTTTGGGCCGCGGCGTCGAGCAGGCGGCGGAGCGGCGCGGGGAGGTCGGCGCGTGCTCCTTGGTCGGGCGCGCTGGCCGCGATATCGTCGGACGACAGCGTGTCGGGATCCCGGGGGCCGTCATCTGCAGCCTCGCCGCCGCCGGCTCGGCCGGAGGCGGCGGCGGCATCGTCCGCCCGCGTCGTCGCCGCCGTCTCCAAGGCGGCGTGCAGGAATTGATCGTAACCCCAGTTCTCCGCCTTGGCGTGCTCATAGAGGCTGGGGAGGACGGCCTCCACCGCACTCAGCTGGAGGCGGCGCAGGAGATAGGTGAGATCTTTCGTCACCATCTCAGGCTTCCTCGGTGAGGGCATCGTAGGTCCCCAGGTCCCGGGCCGGGACGTCGACATTCCACGACAGCGTCAGCGGCGTACACCCCGGGCGCTCCGGCGGGCTGCGCCGGTACAGCGCATACGCCACCGCCGCGGCATCGAAGGTGCCGGCGGTGATCGCCTGGGCCATTGCGTGCGTGATCTGCTCGGCGGTCGCCGTGGTCTCAAGTCGGAGAATGGTATGCAGGTGCTGCTCCAGCCGCTCGGTCTTCGTACCGAGTCCGGCGTAGAAGGTCCGCCCGATCTCACCATACCGTGCCAGAAAGGCCGTTTCGATCTGGGCGAAGCGAGCGGCGGGACGCTGCGGGTAGAGATCTCGAGCATGCGCGGGGTCGACCACGTGGCGATGCCGCGCCCAGCAGCGCGGATGGGTCGCGACGAGGGTGTCGCCCTGGAAGAGACGGACATCGCGATCATCGGTCCGGAGGGTCACCCAGCGGGCCCGCGCTTACGATGCGGGTGGTCATGAGATCCGTGACCGTTCGGCCTTTCATTTTTGGTTCTTCAGGCGAAACCGGGATAGCCGTATAAGTTGAAGGCAAGGTACCCGATCCCTATCCTTGAGCACGTGCGACCAAGCGCGGTCTCAAGGGAGGGGGAAGCACCTTGCCTCGAGCTCACTCTATCAGTGTGCTGGGTGAATGGGAAGGGTACCGAGTGAAATCCAGCGAGCGCAGTGAGGCCACGGAGCCGGGCCAGCGCGCCCGGGTCGAGTTGGTGCTGGAGCGTACCAAAACGACGTACCGAT
>Ga0209810_1004700_pt1 | contig 12911 bp, 8 predicted proteins | sample Coa_R1_7_FD_187159 | JGI IMG/M metagenome (GOLD analysis project Ga0209810, IMG submission 187159) | Surface soil microbial communities from Centralia Pennsylvania, which are recovering from an underground coalmine fire - Coalmine... | ecosystem: Environmental > Terrestrial > Soil > Unclassified ...
TCCCCGCCGGGGGCCAGCAGATCGGCGCCAATGGCCACCAGCTCCCGCGCCGTCAGCGGGTTGGCCACGGCGATGAGGACGCGGCGGGGCAGCTCCGGGCCGGCCGGCCGAGCGCTCACCCCCATTGGTCCCCCTCCACCAGGTACGGCTTGAGGAGCTCGAAGGTCCGGGCCAGCCGTTCCACCCGCTCTTCCGCCTGGGCCGTGGTGAGGCTCCGGCTTTCGATGACGAACGAGGCGACCCGACCAAAGTAGATGGGGACGAGCCCGGCCACGGCGGTGTCGCGATCCTGCTTGGACAAAATGCCTTCGTCGGCGAGCGATTCGGTGCGCTGCGCGGTCACCCGCGCGAGCTTCAAATTACTCTGCGAGGCGGCCAGGGCCGCCTGCAACTGCGCGAGCGCGGCCTGCGATTGCGCCAGCGTGGCCCGCGCCTGCTCGATCTGCTGGTCGAGGTCGGGTGTGTCGAGCTCCACCATGAGCTGGCCTTTCTTCACGCGGTCGCCCATCTCCACCGTGCGCTGCTTGATGTAGCCGTCGGTGCGCGCATACACCGGAGTCTCCACCTGCGCGACGGTCTGGCCGGGAAGATCGACGGTGGCCTCCGAGGGGGCCAGGCGCACCCGCGCGACATTGACAGACGCCGGGCCGGCGGAGGCGCTGCCGGCCGCTTCGGCGGCCAGCTCGCGGGCTTGCGTCTTGCGCTCGGAAAGCTCGTACAGGATTGCGCCGCCCAGCGCCAGCGCGATTAACAGCAGCAGAGTCCAGAAGCCGTGGTGCGATTTGTTTTTCGCCGGTGCGAGCGCGTCTCGCGGCCCCACCGCCGTGAATTCGGGTCCAGTGGCCATCAATCTAGGTCCGTTTCCATCGTCTCGATTCGATCAAAAGTCTTCGGCGGGGTCTTGCGCAGCAGGCTGTACACCACCGGCACAACAAAAAGCGTCGCAACGGTCGCCACCGTCAGGCCGCCGATCACGGCGCGGCCCAGCGGCGCGTTCTGCTCCCCGCCCTCGCCCAGGCCCAGGGCCATCGGGATCATTCCGGCCAGCATCGCCATGGCCGTCATAATCACCGGCCGAAGACGGGTGCGTCCGGCCTGGAAGGCGGCGGTGATGACATCCGCGCCCTGGCGGCGAAGGTCGTTGGCGAAGGTCACCAGGAGAATGCTGTTCGCGGTGCCCACGCCAATACTCATAATAGCCCCCATGAGCGCCGGAACACTGACGGTGGTGCGCGAGAAAAACAGCATCAGCAGGATGCCGCTGAGCGCGCCCGGCACGGCCATCAGGATGATGAACGGATCCGTCCAGGACTGGAAGTTGATCACCATCACGAAGTACACCAGAATGATCGCCACCAGGACGCCGTAGCTCATGCCCACGAAGGAGGAGCGCATGGTCTCCACCTGCCCGCGCGTATCGATGTAGCTGCCGGTGGGGAGCTTCTTCTGGAACTCGGCGATCACCTTGTCGGCGTCGGCCGCCACGCCGCCCAGATCGCGATCCTGCACGTTGGCGTAAACGTCGAAGACCGGCTGGACGTTATAGTGGCTCACCACGGCGGAGGTGAGGCCGCGCTTCACCTGGGCGATATTGCTGAGCAGTTGCGCGGATTGCCCGGCCAGGGGGTGGATGGGCGTACTCATGATCGCGGCCGGCGAATCGACGCGGTACTGCGGCGTCTGCACGATCACGTTGTAATCGACGCCGTTGGAAGGATTGATCCAGTAGTTCGCGCCGGTCTGGAAAGATCCGCTAAGCGAGATCAGCATGCCGCTGGCGATGTCCTTCTGCGTAAAGCCCATCTCGCTGGCGCGGTCGCGATCCACGTCCACGCGCATCAGCGGCACGTCGCGAACCTGGTGGACGTGAACGTCGGCGGTCCCCGGAATCGCCGCGATGCGCTGCGACATCTCCGCCGCCACCTGATAATTCTTCTCCATGTTGCGCAGAGGCCCTCCCACCTGGATATCCAGCGGAGCGGGCAGGCCGAAATTGAGAATCTGCCCCACGATATCGGCGGGCTGGAAGAAAAACGTCAGATCGGGAAACTGCTGCGGCAGGCGGCGCCGCATTTCGCGCACATAATCCCAGGTGGAACGATGTTCGGGCTTCAGCGAAACCAGGATCTCGCCGTCGAACGTGCCCAGCGTGGTCGAATCACCGAAGGTGAGGTTGAAGCCGCTGGTCGGCAGCCCGATGTTGTCGAGCACGTCGCTCAGCTCCTCTGCGGGGATGATGCGGCGGATGGCGCGCTCCACGTCCACGAAGCGCTGTTCGGTTTCCTCCAGGCGCGTGCCGGAAGGAGCGCGCACGTGCAGCCGGATCTGCCCGGCGTCAACTTTGGGGAAGAAATCGCTGCCAATGTAGGGGTAAAGCGCGATGCTGGAGCCGGAAAGAATCACGAAGCAGGCGACGACGAGGCCGCGATGATGCAGAGCGGACTCCAGGATGCCGGCGTAGGAGTCGCGGAGTTTCTCAAAGCCGTGATGGAAGGTGTGATGCAGGCGCCACAGGATGCTGGAGTCTTCGGCCTCGGCCTCGCCCTCCGGGCCGCGGTAGCGGTGCAATTCGGCCGGCAACAGGAACCGGACCATCGTCGGCACCAGCGTGCGCGAGAGCAGATAAGACGCGCCCATCGCCAGCGCCACCGCGATCGCCAGCGGTGTGAACAGATACTTCGCGGTGCCGGTGATGAAGGCCACAGGAACAAAGACAATGCAGATGCACAGCGTGGATACAAACGCCGGAACCGCGATTTGATGCGCGCCATCGAGGATCGCCTGCACGATTCCCTTTCCCATGCCGAGATTGCGATGGATGTTTTCGATCTCGACGGTGGCGTCGTCCACCAGGATGCCCACCGCCAGCGCCATGCCGCCCAGCGTCATGATGTTGATGGTCTCGCCGAGCGCGTACAGAATCGCCAGCGAAGTCAGGATCGAGAGCGGAATCGAGATGCAGACGATCAGCGTGCTGCGCCAGCTTCCCAAAAACAGCAGGATCATCAGGCCGGTCAGCATGGCGGCGGCGACGGCTTCGCGGATCACGTCCTGAATCGCGGCCCGGACGAAGATGGATTGGTCGAACAGCGTGCGGATCTGCAAGCCCGGCGGCAGCGTGGATTCGATGCGCGGAAGAACCTGCTTGATGCGGCGCACGATATCGATGGTGGAGACCCCGCCGTTCTTGAGCGCGGTAAGCAGGGCTCCGCGCTGGCCGTTGTGGCGCACGATGTTGGTCTGCACCGTGTAGCCATCGCGGACCTGGGCCACGTCGCCGACGTAAATCGTGCCGCCGTTCACCGTCTTGATAGGCAGCTTGTTGAAGGCGTCCACGATGCGCGGCGTGTTGTTCATCTCCACGCGGTATTCGCGCGCGCCGATTTTCGCGCTGCCCTCGGGCAGGATCACGCTCTGGGAATTGATCGCGTTGGAAACGTCGGTGGCGGAAAGCCCGCGCGCATAAAGCTGCTGCGGGTTGATGTCCACCATGATCTGCCGCTGTCGTCCTCCGAAGGGCGGCGGCACGCTGGCCCCCTGAATGGTGGCGAGCTGGGTGCGCAGGAAATTCGAGCCCAGGTCGTAGATCGCCTGCTCGCTCATCGTGTCGCTGGAAAGCCCCAGTTGCAGGATCGGGACCGTCGCCGCGTTATAGCGCAGAATATTGGGCGGCCGCGCGCCGTCCGGCAGAAATCCCAGCAGAGTGTTCGTCTGCGCCCCGATCTGGGCAATCGCGGCTTCGATCTTGGCGCCGGGGTGGAAGAAGATCTTGATCAGAGAAATGCCGGCCAGCGTCTGGGACTCCATGTGCTGGATGTCGTTGACCGTGGTGGTCATGCCGCGCTCGCTGCGCGTGGTGAACACGTCGGCCATCTCCTCAGGGGCGATCCCGGAGTACTGCCACACCACGCTGACAATGGGAATGTCGATTTCGGGAAAAATGTCGGCGGGCATGCGGATGATCGCCACCACACCGGCCAGTACGATGGCCAGCGCCATCACCACGAATGTATAGGGACGGCGCAGCGCCAGCCTGACGATCCACATACTTTGACTTTTTCAATGTAACAACCGGCAAATAGAGAAGTAAGTTGCCATCCGGCATACGGAAAACCAGCCATTGCTAAAATCGTCACGTACCTTAAGTGCCCCAGCCGCAGCCCAAATCGATCCAGCCCTTGACGGTCCGCCAGTTTTTCGGCCGGCAGGGGCTGTTATCGGCCTGGCACCCGGCCTACGAGTACCGTCATGGCCAACTGGAAATGGCGGAGGCGGTGGAGAGCGCGCTGGCTGAAAAAAAACACCTGATCGTCGAGGCTGGGACGGGCACCGGCAAGACTTTAGCGTACCTGGTGCCGGCCATACTCTCGGGCAAACGGGTAGTGATTTCCACCGGGACGAAGAATCTTCAAGAGCAGCTCTTCTTTAAAGACATTCCTTTTTTAGAGAAGCACATGGGACCGCAGAGGGTCAGCTACATGAAGGGCCGATCCAACTACGCCTGCCGGCAGAAAATTTACGACGCCGAAAGGGAGCCGGTGCTGGAGGGGCTGGAAGAAGTCGCCGATTTTCAGATCATTCGCGAATGGGAAAAGACCACTGAGACAGGCGACCGCGCCGAGATCAAAACACTGCCCGAGAACAGTTCAGCCTGGGCGAAGCTGGACGCCCGGTCGGAGCTGTGCGCCGGGCAGAAGTGCCCGCAATTTGAGCGCTGCTTCATCACCCTGATGCACCAGAAGGCGCAGGAAAGCGATCTGATCATCGTCAATCATCACCTGTTCTTCGCCGATCTGGCAGTTCGCGAGGAAGGCCGCGGCGGGATTATTCCCGAGTACGGCGCGGTGATCTTCGACGAAGCGCATGAGGTGGAGGACGTCGCGGGCCAGTACTTCGGCGTGGGAATTTCGACGTATCAGTTCGAGGAGCTGGCGCGCGACATCACGTCGCTGTCCCGCCGCAAGCAGTTCGGTTCGCACGAACTGGACCGGACTGTGACGACGCTGGGCGATAAGGCCGCTCTCTTTTTTGGGCTGTTCGGATCCTTATACGGCGCGGGCGAGGGGCGCAGCGGGTTCCGCTCGCAGGATGCCTTCCTTGAAGAAAACGAGCAGGCGTATCGAGACGTGCTGTACGCGCTGGAGCTCGCTGGGATGCAGTTAGAGCTACTGAAAAGCGCACCCGAGGAGACGATTCCTCTTGTGGCGCGCGCTCGCGACCTGGCGCGGCGCCTGGAGTTCTGGATGGAATCGCGCGACCGCAGCTACGTTTACTGGACCGAGCGGCGGGGGCGCGGGGTCTTTTTGCAGGCGACGCCCATCGATGTTTCCCGCATGCTGGATGAACGGCTGTTCGATGCGGTGGACACCGTCGTGCTGACCTCGGCGACGCTGGCGGTTTCCGGCGGATTCGAATACACGAAGGAGCGGCTGGGTCTGCGCAACGCCCGGACGCTGGTGGTGCCAAGTCATTTCGACTATGGCCGCCAGGCGCTGCTGTATGTGCCGCAGACGCTGCCCGATCCGCGGAATCCGGCGTTCCCCGCCGCGGCCGCGCAGGAGATCATCCAACTGCTGATGCTGAGCCGTGGGCGCGCGTTCGTGCTGTTCACCAGCTATCAGCAGATGCGGCTGATTTACGATCGTGTCTCGCTGGAGGTGCCCTTCGAGACGCTGATGCAGGGCACCGGGCCCCGAAGCGCGCTTTTAGAAGAGTTCCGGTCGACGCCGAACTGCGTGCTGTTCGCCACGTCATCATTCTGGCAGGGAGTGGACGTGCCGGGCGAACAGTTGAGTTGCGTTATCATCGATAAATTGCCGTTCGCCGTGCCGAGTGACCCGGTGGTGGAGGCTCGCATCGCGGCGATCCGCGACAATGGCGGCGAGCCGTTTCATGAATACCAGGTTCCGCAGGCCGCGATTGCGCTGAAACAGGGATTCGGGCGGCTGATCCGCAGCCGGTCAGACCGCGGCGTGCTGGCGCTGCTGGACCGGAGGATCACTAGCACGCGCTACGGCCAGATTTTTTTCGACAGCCTGCCGCCCTACGCATTTACGACCCGGCGGGCGGAGGTAGAAAAATTTTTCAACCATGTTTGAAGTTTCCGTAGAGCAGACTTTCGCGGCCGGACACGCGCTGCGCAATTACAAAGGCAAGTGCGAGAACGTCCACGGCCACAACTTTCGCGTGCGGGTGACTATCGAGGGCGAGCGCCTGGACGACGCGGGCCTGCTGGTGGATTTCATCGACGTGAAGAAATCGATGGGCGAGGTCATCGCGCGCCTGGATCACGTTTTCCTGAACGACATCCCGCCGTTCGATGTGAAGAACCCGTCGGCGGAGAACATCGCCGAGCATTTCTACGAAGAGCTGAGGCGAAGCCTGGTGGCGAATCCCGTGCCAGTCCACATCCGCGAAGTGCGGGTGTGGGAGACCGATATCCAGAGCGCAGCGTTTAGGCCCTAAAGATCTCCGCCACGCGCCGCCGCTGATGCGAGTAGCTAAAACTCCACCCGCAGCGCGACCTGCGCCCGCCGGGCATTCGTCCCGAACGGATAGCCATCCGCAGCGTTCCCGGCGCCGAGTCCCGCCACCGGATGGAGCACGCCGGACGTCGCCACATACGCGACCTGGTTCACGCTGGTGGTGAACTGCGTGTTGAACGTGTTGAACGCCTCCAGCATCAGCCTGGCCCGGATGCGCTCGGTTACCGGGATCGCTCGGGAGATACGCGCATCCACGTCGTACTGCGGCCCGGTGGGCAGCGAGCTTGCCGGCAGGAATGGCGCTCGCGACCAACCGCCCATGCCCGTAAGCGAGCTAGTGTAGGCCATGGTCACGCCCAAAAACTGCTGGCCGTTGACCTGCACCAGCGGCGTTTCGTACCGGGAGGATGCAAACGTGCCGATCCCCGATAACGACCAGCCGTTCAACAGGTAGCGCGCGGCGAGCGAGTTTCCCCTCGCCAGCCGCGGCTGCCATGTCCAGTTGACCACGACTCTGTGGCGCTGATCGAAAGGAGAACTTGCCTGGTCTGTGCGGTAATTCGCATTGTAGACCGTGGAGGGAAGGAAGCCGGCGACGGGAAGGGGCGCTCCGCTCACGTCGTCGATGGCGTGTGACCAGGTGTAGGAGGCCTGGAAGCTCAAGTTATGCGCCATGCGTTGCGTCAACTTGACTACCAGGGCGCGGTAGCGCGAGCCGCCTTCGTTATCGATCTGGTACACGTGTGAAAACGCCGAATTGCCTCGCTGCGTGTAGATCCCTGTGCCGAAGGTGCCCACCGCGGCGCCCGCCGCATTATCGATGGTGTAGACCCGGTAAATCGTGGGCGCGTAGATGTTCTGGTCGCTCACGGTCCACAGGCTCAGGCCGCGTGTGTCGATCCCGCTGACGGCCAGCGTGGTTTTCGATCCGAACTGCCGCTCGATCGTGATGGTTGCCTGTTCCGTATACGGATTCCGGAATTTCGAAACGGCATAGACCACCTCGTTGGCTCCCGTGGGGACGCTGGTGGATCCGGGGACCATGCGCGGGAAATAGGGCGCGCCGTTCTGATTCGGATTGAGCAAGATATTCTGTTGGTAAATCGCATTTCCCACGTATAAGGCGTCGATGATCTGGCCGGCAAAGGGCTGGAAAAACTCGCTGAAGCCGGCGTGAATGACAGTGTGGTTATCGATCCGGTAGGAAAGACCGAGCCGCGGGGCGACGTCCCTGTTCGGCGAAGAGATGGACCCGGTCTGGTAATAGCTGCCGTTGGTATTGGGCGGCTTCGGCAGGAAGGTCTTCTCCCAACGCACGCCGTAGTTGAGCGCTAAGCGCCGGAATGGCCGCCAGGTGTCCTGCACGTAAAAGCTGAACTCCGGCATGTGCACGTCTACGACAGGATTGCCGAAAGCCTGGGTGAAATTCGTATAGCTCCGCCGCACCGAAGCGTTGCTGGTGAAATCGAGCGCGAACGCCGTAAGCGAGGGGTAATCGTACGTCGCATTGCGATTGTAGATCTGATTCAGCCAGTCCTCGTGCTTGGTGTACTCCACGCCGACCTTGACCAGATGCGAGTTCATGGTGATCGACAGATCGTCCGCATAGGCCCACCGCTGCTCGCTGAGGACCCTCGGAAAGGCCGGGTTCGGACCGAAGGGAGTTCCCGCGATATTCACTCCCAGGGTTCCGGTGGAGGGAAACAGCTTCGAGTTCCAGTAATCCGACGAACGGTCGCGGAACAGACTGGCGCGCATGTCGTTAAATGCAAAACCGTCCACCAGCGAGCGGCCCCAGTTCGCCTTCGCAAAGCGCGTCTCCTCCCCGAAGCTGCCGTTGCCGGCGAGCAGCGCGTCATTGTTCGACACCTCGGCTGTTTGGGCGCCGTTGTCCGAGGTGCGATGGAAGGCGTTCACTTCCAGGTTCAGGCTGTTCTCAGCGTTGGGGCGGAAGTCGAGCCTGGCAAGGCCGTCGAGCGAGGAGAGCGCGCGCGGCACGACCACGTTCAGCCGAGAGTTGACATAATTGAGAGCTGCGCTGCACTGCGCCGGAGTGGCCGGTGCGCCGCAGGCGGCCGGCAGCGCGCTGGTTCCCAAGGGGTCGGCAAGCAACGGATTCGTTATGCGATTCAACCCTTCCGACTTGCCGGTAATGCCTTCAAAGTTGGCGAACCAGAACAAGTGATCGGGAAAGATTGCGCCGCCGGCGCTGGCGCCGCCCTGCTGCTGCGAGCCGGACGAGTCAAAGCCCGGCGCGTAGCGATTGGCCGCGTTGAGGCCGGCGTAGTTGTAGTAATCGTAGAGCTCGCCGTGAAGGCTGTTCCCGCTGGTCCGCGTCGCCGCGTTCACGATTCCCCCCGCGGCGTGGCCGATCTCCGGCGGCGCGCTCGCGCTCAGTGTTTGTATTTCGGAAACCGCGTCTTGCGGGAGCTGGGGCGCGATGCCGGGTTGCTGGATGTAATGCGTAGGCGTGGCGAAGACTCCGTCGGTGAAGAAAGCGTTCGTCCACGGCTCCCCGCGGAAGGCCAGCACGCCGGTGGCGGGATTCCCGGTGGATGCCGGCGCAAGCTGCACCAGCGATTCGAGGCGCCGGTCCGCCGTCGGCAGCGCCTCAACTTCACGGCGACTCAACGATAGGGACAGGTCCTGGGTGGCGTCTTGGGTTTGGGTCGAGGGACGGACTGGAGGCTCGCCTGGAGCGGGCGTTTCCGGCGCCAGCAGAATCGAGAAGTTTAGTGTGGCGCCCACGGAGACTTCAATGTCGTTGGTGGTTGAGTCCTGAAATCCTTTGCGCTTGATCTCGAGTTTGTAGCCCGCGGCGGGTACCAGCTCCGGAACGTTGAAGACCCCATCGTCCGTGGTAATGACACTGCGCTCGAACCCGAGATCCGGGTTGGAAACGATGACGGTCGTGTCCGGGATCCCTTCACCGGACGCCTCGCGAACGGTTCCGGTGATGCTGCCGTATCCGGCGGCGGATTGAGCCCCTGCCGCGGTTGCGCACACCAATGCTAAACAAAACACGCCCAAGGGTTTATTCATTCTGACTCCCTCAAGAGACTTTGTGGGGTTAGACGACCGCCGAGTTGGAGCGGGTTTCAGAGAAGTTGAACAACGACTCTTTCGGAAGTGTTGCGGCTCAGGCACACTCCGGCCGCTCCACGCCAGGCGGAGCTCGATCGCCTGAGACTAATCTGGCGGAAGCTTAGCGTCCGTAGAACGCGGCGTTTTTCTGAGCGAAATCAGCCCACTTGTCGGGCAAGTCATCGAGCGCGAAGATAGCAGAAACCGGGCAGACTGGCACGCACGCGCCGCAGTCGATACACTCAACCGGGTCGATGTAGAGGAGTTCCACTTCCGCGAATTTCGGCTCGTCTTTTTTCGGGTGGATGCAATCCACCGGACAGGCGTCAACACACGCCGTATCCTTGGTTCCGATGCAGGGTTCCGCGATTACATATGCCATAGGACAAATCTCTTGAGCAGCGACCGAGCCGTACTCAACTGAACTGCGCCGGAATCACTGCGGAGGGGGTTGATATCTTATGAATAGCACACCGGGAAAGGAGCCTGCAAACGCGGTGCAGTTTTCGGTAATCTGGGCGGTTGAACGGTGGTAGGGACGGGCAGATTCGAACTGCCGACCTGTCGCTTAGGAGGCGACCGCTCTATCCGTCTGAGCTACGTCCCCGCACCCCCTCATTTTAGCGGAGATTTTCCACGATTCTGGCAACTTCCGCTGCTACAGACGCATCTAAAGATTCGGGGATTAATCTCTGCCTTGCCGGGGCCCATCCAGGGCCATTCCCCAGAAACCTAGGGTTCAGACGGTCGCGGGCATCGGAACCCAGTTTGGGCAGGAATCCCGATACGCGAATAAAATGCAACGATTTGAAGAACATACGGCGGATGCACCAACGCTGCGCGTGAACGACGAAGGACCGGATTTTCTGGCCCACGATTTCCCGGAGCACGACGGGTACGGGCACGACGAGCATACCGGGGAGGATCACGGCGAATCCCATTCGGAGGTTTCCACCGACGATCCGGTCCGGGTGTATCTGCGCGAAATGGGTTCTATCCGGCTGCTGAACCGCGAGGGCGAAATCGTCCTGGCCCGGCGCATGGAGCGCGGCAAGCTCCAGTTGCGCAAGGCATTGTCACGGTCGCCTATGGCCTGGAAGGCTGCGCTTGCATGGTATGAACGAGCCCGCTCGGGCGCGGTTAAGGTGGACGAATTCGCCGAGATTACCGGAATTGGCGAAGCCGCGCGCGAGAAGGCCCGGGAAGCGGTGATGGCGCAGCTCGGGCGATTTGCCCGGGCCGTGCGCGCCTTCCAGGAGATGGAGCGCAAGGTGGCCGCCACGCCCCGGCGCCATACCAGGGTCCGGTCGAAGCTGAACGGGAAATGCATCCGCCTCGCCGTGAAGTGCTCGCGGGAACTGCGCGAGATTCCATTCACGCCCGCCCAGTGGAACGAGTTTCGCGCGGAGATCGAGCAACGGGTCCGAGAGATTTCAACGCTGGAGGAGCGCCGCCAGACGCGCCAGATCCGGGAGCGCGAGGCCCAGGCCGGCGCGACCGCCCGCCAGATGCGCCACTGGCTCGACTGGGTACGCCGGGGTGAGGCCGAAATTGCCGGCGCGAAGGCGGCGCTGGTGGAGGCGAATCTTCGTCTGGTGGTTTCGATCGCCAAGAAGTACGTGAACCGCGGGCTGCATCTGCTCGATTTGGTCCAGGAGGGCAACATCGGGCTGATGCGCGCCGCCGACAAGTTTGACTACCATCTGGGCTACAAATTTTCGACTTACGCCACGTGGTGGATCCGCCAGTCGGTGACCCGTGCGATCGCGGACCAGTCGCGGACCATCCGCATCCCGGTCCACATGAACGAAACGCTGACCAAGTACCTGCGCATTTCACGCGAGCTCGAGAAGGAGCTGGGCCGGGCGCCCCGCAACGATGAGATCGCGCGTGAACTCGAAACCACGCCGGAGAAGGTCCAGGAGTTGCGCACCATTTCGCGCGATCCGGTGTCGCTGGATCTGCCGGTGGGGCGCGACGGCGAGAGCGTGCTCGGCGATTTGATCGAGGATCACTCGGGGGCGCCGCTGCTGGGACGCATGATGGACCAGGATATTCGCGAGGAGGCGGCGGGCGTGCTGCGCCTGTTGACGCCCAATGAGGAGAAGGTCCTGCGGATGCGGTTCGGCATCGGCTTCGACCGCGAACACACCCTCGAGGAAATCGCCCAGGTGTTCGGGCTGACGCGCGAGCGCGTCCGGCAGATCGAGTTTAAGGGCTTGCAGCGCCTGCGGCGATCCGAGAATGCTCGGCGGCTGCGGCCCCTGATCACGATTCAGTAGCGGCCGCGATGATCCGCGGTCAAGGCGGGGTCTTCCTCCCTGGCGGAGTCCCCGCCGAGCGAAACCACCTTTAGCCGTAAGCCCTCAGGCAGGTTCTGAAGCAGCGTTTCCCGGCCGTTTTGAAAGTGCAGCGCGTCGCGGTAGGTATTCACCTCGGCGCTGGTTTGCACGAAGATCGCGGTTTCCTCCTGTTTGAGACCCCAGCGCCGCTGCACCGATGGCGGAATCTCCATTAGCAACAGCGAAGCGCCCGGCGGAATGCATACAGCCGTGACGGTGCCGCATTCGCACGCCGGCGCGAACAAACGCTTCATCCGCCGCCACCAGCTCCCGCCGGATGGCCCTGCATCGAGTCTGCCCGGCACCTGGTCCACCGGCGCCAGACCGATCGAATCCGTTGGGAATCGGAACAACACCAGCTCCTCCCCTTCAACCGCCAGCCGATTGGGAAGTCCGGCCAGAGAATAATCGCACATACTGCCTCCCGTCCTCCGACCTAGCGCCTGTCTTGCTGCGCTCCTACTCGGAGGATTGTTGTAGGAGCGCGCTTGTTTCCGGCCTGGCCGCGGGTGCGGCCGGCGCCACGCTGGGGGTCCGGAAAGGTCGGCCCGGCGCAGCCCTGTGCGACAGTAGGAAAAGAAGCTCCTTCATGAAACCCTGTCTCATTTTTGTTGCGGCCCTGGTACTGTCGTCGTGCTCGGAAACTCCGGTGGAAACGAAAACGAAGGCGCCTGAAAAGCCGGCTGAGCCGATCACCGGCCGCCAAGCCTTTCAATACACTTACCCTTCGGCGCGGATCTGGGCTCCGGATGCGCAGCCGCTGACGGTGCGCAGCATGAACCTGGATCAAGTGGCATCGGGAGACGGGAAAGCGGGCGCCTGGGAGATCGTGTACGTGTCCGAGCAACGGGGGCGCGCGCGGCCCTACACCTGGAGCGCGGTGGAGATCGAAGGGCAGGTGCACAAAGGCGTGTTCCCCGGTATGGAGGAATCCTGGCGGGGGCCGACGGGCCAGCAGAAGCCGTTTCCGCCGCAGGCGCTGAAGATCGATACACCGGAG
>Ga0209810_1004704_pt1 | contig 12905 bp, 9 predicted proteins | sample Coa_R1_7_FD_187159 | JGI IMG/M metagenome (GOLD analysis project Ga0209810, IMG submission 187159) | Surface soil microbial communities from Centralia Pennsylvania, which are recovering from an underground coalmine fire - Coalmine... | ecosystem: Environmental > Terrestrial > Soil > Unclassified ...
CGCTCTTCCAGCCCGTGCAGGCGGCGGTAATTGACGATGCCCTCGACGCTGAGCTCGCGGTAGGCGCGGAAGCGCGCCTCGGGATCGGGAATTTCCCGGCGCAGCCGGCCGAGCAGCCCGTCGCGATAGGGGAACGCCGTGTTCGGGCCTTCGAGGTCGTAGGCGGCGCGGTCGCCCGGCCCGTTCCAGCCGTCGAACGGCCACAGCGAGGCGAAGCGCACCAGCGGAAAGCGGATCTGCGTCGTGCCCGGGCGGATGCAGTGCTGCAGCGGGAAGTAGTTCCACAAATCGATGTCCTGGATCAGCAGGATGTCGCAGCGCTCGATATCGCGCTGGGCAAACTCGAACAGGTTGGGCTGGAGCTGGACGAAGTGGTAGACCGACTCGAAGTCGCGGCTCAGCGTCTCGATCTGGTTGAACGCCTGGTTGAGGATCGAGCACTGGCAGTTGCCGATGAACACCAGCCGCTTGCGGCCGTGGCTGCGGCGCGCCGGCGCCGCGACCTCGCGGCGCAGGACCGCCGTCGCGCCGGGGCGGTTGGGCCCGAGCACGCGCACGCCGTCGCCGTCCTCGGCCGTCACGGCGAATTCGGCGGTCGCGCCGCCGTCCTCGGCCAGGCGGTAGCGGCCGGGCGGCAGGCGCAGCCGGGTCTTGCGCGGCAGCCGCCATACCAGCGGCTCTTCCGCCCCCGCCTCGTGCGGCGCCAGCGCGCGCAGCTCGACCGCCTCGACCGTCAGCGCGGCATTGCCGAAATGGTGCAGCCGCACCTCGAACGGCGCATCGGCGCCGGCCTCGAGGCCGAGCTCGGTCGGCACGGTGAACACGGCCGCGGCCTCGCCGCCGGCGAGCTCGGCGGCGGTGAAGTCGCGCCACGCCGCCAGCGTGCCGCCGTCGTTCGGCAGCCGCGCCAGCCGCCGCCACAGCCGGTCGCTGCGCCAGCGGCTGCGGCCGCGCACCTCGACGGCGATGACCGGCTGCGCCGGGTCCCGCGCCGCGCCGGCGGCGAGCCGCAGCGACAGGCGGTAGGGGCCGCGGCCGAGCCGCAGATAGGGCCAGCCGCCATAGGCCAGGCAGCCGCCGCCGCCGAACGCGGCGAGGCTGCCGTCGCGCCGGCGCCGCCCGCCGCGGCCCGGGCTGAGCCGGCCGAGCAGCCGCCAATGCCGCGGATCGGGCGGCTCCGCCGTGTCGTCGGGAAGCCTCTCCAGCTCCGCCGCGCTGACGCACAAGGCCGCGTTGCCGAGATGGAAGAAGCGGAACTCGAAGCGGCCCTCGTTGCCGCCGTCGGCGCTCAGCTCCGGCGGCACGGTGAAGGTGACGCTGCCGGACCCGGCCGCGAGCTCGGCGGCGGTGAAGTCGCGCCAGGCGAGCTGGAACCGGCTCAATACGAGAATCTCGATCCCCAGCGCCGGCTGCGCGGCATGATGCGGCGCCGTCGCCCGCGCGGCGACATGCAGCCGGTAGGTGCCGGTCTGCAGGTGCCAGTAGGGGCCGTAGAGGAAGCAGCCCGCCGGCGCCCCGCGCGCCACCGTCGCGGCGCCGTCCGCCCGCCGCGTCACGATCGCGCTGCGTTCGAGGCGGGGGAGAAGCTGCCAGCGGCGGGCCGCACCGTCCCGTTCGCCGGGCGGCTGTTCGGCGATCGTCGCGGCGTCAACGGTCACGGACACGGCATACCCGGCAACGGCGCTGCCGGCCAAGCCCTTGACCGGCAATGGCCGCCACTGTAGCGTCCGCCGCCGCAAGATGGCAATAGCAGCAGTGTCGCCGGGCCGGCAAACCACAACCGCTTGTGGTCGCGGCATCGCGTTGCGGGAGGGTGCGGCATGCCGCCGCCGGTGAGCGAAGCCGCCATCCGCGACTGGTGCCTCGGCTGCCTCGCGCGCACGATCGACTATCCGGCGGTGCCGATCGGCCCCGACGTGCCGTTCGCCCAGATGGGCCTCGACTCGGCGACCTCGGTGTATTTCGTCATCGAGCTCGAAGAATGGCTCGGCCTCGAGCTCGAACCCGAGCTGGTCGGCGAGTACCCGACCGTCAACCTGCTGGCGCGGCACCTCGCCGCCCGGCTCGGCGGCGCATGACCGCTGCCGCCGCCACCCTGGTCGACATTCTCGGCCGCCACGCCGCCGAGCGCCCCGACGCCCGCGCCTGCGTGATGCTTGCCGACCGCGGCGGCGAGGAGGCGTCGCTGACCTTCGCCGAGCTCGACCGCCGCGCCCGCGCGCTCGCCGCCCGCATCGCCGCGCAGGCCGGGCCGGGCGAGCGCGCGCTGCTGTTGTTTCCGACCGGGATCGAGTTTCCCGTCGCCTTCTGCGCCTGCCTGTTCGCCGGGGTTGTCGCCGTGCCGGTGATGCCGCCGCGGCGGCAGGCGACCCGCGACGCCAGCGCCGCCATCGTCGCCGACTGCACCCCGCGCCTGGCGCTGACCAGCGCCGCCCTGCTCGCCGGCCGCGGCGATTTGCCGGAGCGGGTCGGCGGCGGCCTCGCCTGGCTGACCGTCGAGGATGCGGCCCCGGCGGAATTTGCCGGCGCCGCGCCCGGACCGGACGACATCGCCTTTCTGCAATACACCTCGGGCTCGACCTCGGCGCCGAAAGGGGTCGTCGTCAGCCATGCCAACCTCGCCGCCAATTTGGCGATGATCGCCGCCGCTTTCGGCAACACCGCGCGCTCGACCCATGCGAGCTGGCTGCCGCTCTACCACGACATGGGGCTGATCATGAACCTCTTGCAGGCGCTGTATCTCGGCGCCACCGCCGTGCTGATGTCGCCGGTGGCGTTCCTGCAGCGCCCGCTCGCCTGGCTGCGCGCGATCGCCGAATACCGCGCCGAGGTCGCCGGCGCCCCCAATTTCGCCTACGACCTCTGCGTCGCCCGCTACCGCGCCGAGGCGATGGCGGGGGTCGACCTGTCGGGCTGGCGGGTCGCCTTCAACGGCGCCGAGCCGGTGCGCGCCGAGACGCTGCGGCGCTTTGCCGAGACCTTTGCGCCGCACGGCTTCTCGGCCGCGGCGCTGCGCCCGGCCTACGGCATGGCCGAGGCCACGGTGCTGATCTCGGCCGCCGCGGCGGGCGGCGCGAAGACGCGCCGGGTCGAGGAGCGCGAGGTGGTCGGCTGCGGCCGCGCGCTCCCCGGCGAGCGCATCGCCATCGTCGATCCCGACAGCGCCCGGCGGCGCGGCCCGGGCGAGATCGGCGAGATCTGGGTGGCCGGACCCCATGTCGCGCGCGGCTACTGGGGCGCTCGCGCCGAGACGGCGGCAACCTTCGGCTGGGCGATCGCCGGCGAGGCCGAGGCGTGCTGGCTGCGCACCGGCGATCTCGGCTTTATCGACGAGTCCGGCGAGCTGTTCGTCACCGGGCGGATCAAGGACGTCATCATCATCCGCGGCGTCAACCACTACCCGCAGGACATCGAGTACACCGCCGAGCGGGCGGACCCGGCCCTGGCCCCGCATGGCGGCGCCGCCTTCGCCGTCGCCGGCCCGGCCGGCACGGAAGCGCTGGTCGTCGTCCACGAGGTGGCGCGCAGCGGGCGCCGCACCGCCGACGCCGAGCGGCTGGCCGCCCGCATCCGCGAAGCGGTGGTGCGCGAGCACGACATCGCCCCCTATGCGGTGACCTTGATCCGCCCCGGCACCTTGCCGAAGACGACCAGCGGCAAGGTGCAGCGCGCCGCCTGCCGGCAAATGTGGCTCGACGGCGCGCTCGACACGGTTTAGGTGTCATGGCTCGGCACGTTCTCGGGGTCCGGGGGAGATGCGCGAACGAGGGCGGCAGTGGACGAGGCTGATCGTCGCCGTGGCGGCGCTGCTGCCGGCTGCCTGCGCGGCGGATTCCGCGGGCCGGTCGGCCAACCCCTTCGCCGGCGCCTGGCGGACCGAAGATAAGGAGACGATCGCCTTCACCGACGACACGATCGTGCTGAGCCCGCCGGGCGCCGCGCCGACGCCGATGACCGCGGCCGAGTGCAACGGCGCCTTCCGCTATCGCCGCGGCCGGATGACGCGCGAGTCGCTGACTGGGCTGGTCGCCGCGCAGCCCGACCTGCATCAGCGCCTGATCGACCTGCTGCAACAGCCGGCCTACCCGGTCGTCGAGATCGGCTGCGACCACGGCACCAGCACCTATGTCATGGTCGACGACCGCCATCTCGTCGCCATCTATCGCGACCGCGACGTGCTCGGCCTCGACCGGCTGTCGCGGCTCTAGCGCGTGGAAGCGCGGCTGAAGAGCGGCATCGCGGTCAGGGCGCTGGTGCGGCGCTGCGACCTCGCCGCGATCGCCGTCGCGGTGACCCGCCGCGGCGACGCCGATGCCGGGGCGATCCTGATCAAGCTGATCGGCCGCGACCGCGGCTGCGCGGTGCTGGTGCAGGCGCGCCGGGCCGACGGCAGCGCCGCCTGGCTGCGCGCCACCGGCGCCGCCGCCGTCGCCGAGAGCGAGGCGGACCTCTATATCGAGCGGCAGCGCCGCTTCGATCCCGATCTCTGGGTCGTCGAGGTCGAAAGCGACGCGGCCGAGACCTTTCTCGACAGCCCGGTCATCGCATGAACGACGCTCCCCCCGCCCATCCCGATATCGCCATCGACACGGTCGAGACCGGCTTTCAGCGCTTTCTCCGGCTCGACGTCGTGCATTTCCGCCACCGCCTGTTTTCCGGCAAATGGAGCGGGCCGCGCGCCTACGACGTGCTGCGCCGCGGCCCGGCGGTGGGGCTGTTGCTCTACGACCCGGCGCGCGACGCCCTGGTCATGATCGAGCAGCTCCGCCTGCCGGCGCTGTATGCCGGCATGTCGGCCTACCAGCTCGAAATCGTCGCCGGGCTGGTCGAGCCGGGCGAGAGCGACGAGGCGGTCGCGCGCCGCGAAAGCCGCGAGGAATGCGGGCTGGAGCCGCTCGGCCCGCTGATCCCGATCCAGAAATACCTGCCCTCCTCCGGCGCCTCCGACGAAAGCGTCATGCTGTTCTGCGGCCGGGTCGATGCGGGCGCCGCCGGCGGCGTGTTCGGCATCGCCGACGAGCACGAGGACATCCGCGTCGTGGTCAAGACCCGGGCCGAGATCGAGGCGCTCGTCGATGCCGGCCGGATCGAGAACGGGCACACGCTGGTCGCGCTCTACTGGCTGTTGCGCCACCGCGACGAGGTGCGCGCCGCCTGGGGGTTCAGGGCAGCTTCGCCTTCTTGAAGTGCTTCGACAGCGCCAGCCCCTGGCGCTGGTAGGACGAGCCGATCGCCCCGCCGTAAAGCTTGTCGGGCCGCGCCATCAGCCGCTCGTAGACGAGGCGGCCGACGATCTGGCCGTGCTCGATCAGGAACGGCACCTCGTGCGAGCGCACTTCCAGCACCGCGCGGCTGCCCTGCCCGCCGGTCTCGGCGGCGCCGAAGCCGGGGTCGAAAAACCCGGCGTAATGCACCCGGAACTCGCCGACGAAAGTGTAGTACGGCAGCATCTCCGCGGCGTGGTCGGGCGGCACCACCACCGCCTCGCGCGAAGCCAGCACGTAGAAATCGTTGGGGTCGAGGATGATGCCCTCGCCGCGGTGCGAATAGACCGGCTCCCAGAAATCGCGCGGGTCGTAGTAGTCGACGCGGTCGACGTCGATGACGTCGGTGTGGCGCCGCGCCTTGTAGCCGACCAGCCCGGTGTCGCGGTCGCCGGCGACATCGACGGTGAAGGCGAGCCCGTCGCGGATCGCGTCGCGGCGCAGCCCGTCGCCGTCGGGCAGCTCGACCAGGCCGATCTCGGCATGCAGGCGCCTGAGCGCGGTGTCGCTGACCGGCGGCGAGCCGCGGCGGATGCGCAGCTGCACCAGGCGCGAGCCGGTGCGCACCAGGATCGAGAAGGCGCGCGGCGAAATCTCGGCGTAGAGCGGGCCGTGATAGCCGTCGCGCACCCGGTCGAACTCGGTGCCCTGGTCGGTGATGATGCGGGCGAACACGTCGAGCCGGCCGGTCGAGCTTTTCGGGTTGGCGGCGGCGGTGGTGCGGCTGCGCAGCGCGACCCGTTCGAGCAGCGGCACGATGTAGACGCAGTCCTTCTCCAGCACCGCGCCGGCGGCGAGATCGATGCGGTGCATCGACAGTTCGGCGAGCTTGTCGCGCACCGTGTGGCGCAGCCCGGGGAGAAAGCTCGCGCGCACCCGGTAGGCGACCTCGCCGAGGCGCAGGTCGAGGCTGGCCGGCTGCACCTGGTCGTCGGCGATCGGCTCCGCCGCCTGGATCTCGTGGCCGAGCCTGACCGCGCCGAGCAGCATCTGCGACGGCAACAGCCCGGTCGAGCGCTCGCTCTCCGCGATCGGGAACAGCTCGCCTTCGGCCCTGTCGGTCATCCGGGGGGTTTCTCCGGCTATCCCGCCTTGTCGCCTTCTTGTAAGCCAGCGCGGCCGGCAGGACGATAGCGAATGTTCGTCATAATCCCGCCAGCCGCGGTACAACCTCAGGTTCGCGTCAGCCGCAAGGGGAATACGTGAGCATGATACGGGGCGGCCTGTTTACGCGTTTCTTTCTTGAAGACGGTATCCGGCAGATGCCGGAATACAACGGCCTGAGTGGCGCGGCCGTAACCGACTTCGCCGAGAAGCTAAGCCGTCTCTGGTCGAGCCTGTCGGAAATGGCAAAGCCGACGGAACCCGAGACCGAAGCGGAATTCATCCTGCCGGTGCTGGGGCTGCTGGGCTGGGAACACCTGCCGCAGCAGGAACCGGGGAGAGGGCGTCGGGATGTCGCAGACGCCCTTCTCTTTCTCGACGAGGAAAGCAAAGCCCGTGCTCGCCCGCTCCCATCGGTCGATAGGTTTCGGCTAGGGGTCGTCGTCGTTGAAAACGAGGCTCGCGATACCCGACTTGATCGCGCCGGTGGCGGCGGCGAGGCACCCGCCTCACAGCTCCTGCGTTACCTCGGGCGCGCCGAGGTTCAATCCGGCGGCCGGCTGCGCTGGGGGTTGCTCACGAACGGGCGGTTCTGGCGGCTGTACTGGGCGCACGCGCGCGCCCGAGCCGAGGGGTTCGTCGAGATGGAACTTCCGGCGTTGGTCGGCGACCTTCCGCCTGCGGTGCCGGCGGGCGCCGACGCACAGCATTGGCTACGCGTGTTTGTGCTGCTGTTCGGCCGAGATGCCCTCGCTCCTGTCGGGGCCGATGGCGGAACCTTCCTCGACCTCGCGCTTGAAGAAGGCCGCCGCTATGAGGCGAAGGTCACAGAAGCGCTTTCAGCCGCAGTGTTCGACGAGGTGTTTCCCAAACTTGTCGAAGCAATAGGGAGGGCGGCGCCGTCGCCTCGCCCGCACGACCCGGCATGGCGATCAGAGGTGAGGGAGGCGAGCCTGCGGCTTCTCTATCGCTTGCTGTTCCTGCTCTACGCCGAAGACCGCGATCTGCTGCCGGTGCGCCACGACGGCTACCGCGAGTATTCGCTTTCGGCACTGCGTGACGAAGCCGCCGAGATCGTCGATCAGCGGCGTTCGATCTCGCCTCGGCGAACGTCGTGGTGGGGACGCCTGAACAACCTGTTCCAGGCGATCAACGAAGGCGACCTGAGTCTGGGATTGCCGCCTTACAACGGTGGTCTGTTCGACGAAGCCAATGCGCCGCTCCTCGAACGCGTGTCGCTGCCGGACGCGGTGCTCGCCCCGCTGATCGACGTGTTGTCGCGCGAACAGCGAGAGGGCCAACGGCGTCGCATCAACTACCGAGACCTGTCGGTTCAGCACCTCGGCGGCATTTATGAGCGTCTCTTGGAGCAGGAGGTGGCCGTAGCCGAAACCGGCGAATTGACCCTGCGCCCAAGTCCGTTTGCGCGCAAGAACACCGGCTCGTACTACACGCCGGAAGAACTGGTGCGCCTCATCATTCGGCGGACGGTTGGGCCGCTTCTTAAAGAGCTGCAAACCGCCTTCGACGAGAAGATCGACGAATTGGCGCACGACCGACGGCCCAAAGCCGACCGCCTGCGAGACTTGCGGGCCCTCGACCCGGCACAGAAATTCGTCGGTCTGCGCGTCTGCGACCCGGCGATGGGGTCCGGCCATTTCCTCGTCTCGCTTGTCGATTATCTGGCCGACGAGGCGCTGACGGCGATAACCGAGGCGCCGATCCTCGTCCACTGGGCCGATCCGGACGAACCGTACCGCTCGCCGTTGATCGAGCGCATTGAACATCTTCGTTACGAGATTCAACAGTCCGCCGCCGCCAATCATTGGATTGTCCCCGACGAACAGCTCGACGACCGGCACCTGGTGCGGCGGATCATCCTCAAGCGCGTCATTTACGGCGTCGATCTCAATCCCATGGCCGTCGAGTTGGCGAAGCTCTCGCTGTGGCTTCATTCTTTCACCGTGGGCGCGCCGATGTCGTTCCTCGACCACCATTTGCGCTGTGGGGACTCGCTGTTCGGCGAATTCGTCGCCCTTGTCGAACGCGAGCTGCACGACCGCTACGGGCTGGTCGTCAGTGCCGATGTCGCCAAGGCCCGGCAGGCCGCCGCCGGCATGGCGAAGGTCGAGGAATATGCCGACGCCGATATCGGCGAAGTGAGGAGCAGCGCCGAATTTTTTGCCGGCGTCGAGGAGAATACGGCCGAGCTGCGGGCTTTTCTGGATTTGGTGCATGCCGCCAGGTGGCTTCCCCCGCCCGATCTTGCCGACGAACTGGGTCGCGAAATGCTGTTCGGCGGCAATTACGGCAACCCGGTCGCGATCGCGGCGGGTGCACCTCTCGCCCAGCCCCGCACCGAAGCGGCAAAGCTTCGCCGACGCGGCAAAGAGATCGACCCTGCCGAGGCGCAGGCAGCGGCGAGCAAGTTCGTGGCGGCGGCACGCGCCTTGGCGGCCGAGCGGCGATTCCTGCACTGGGAGCCGGCATTCCCCGGAGTGTGGTCCGACTGGGAGAGCGCCGCTCCGGCCGGCGGCTTCGACGCGGTGATCGGCAACCCGCCTTGGGACCGCATAAAGCTTCAGGAAGTGGAGTGGTTCGCCGCGCGCGTTCCCGAGATCGCTCGCGCCCAGCGCGCCGCCGACCGAAAGCGGCTGATTGCCCAACTGCACCGGCGCGGCGACCCGATAGCGGCCGACTACGACCGTGCGGCCTGGACTGCCGAGACGGCGGCGCGCGTCGCCCGCGGGGCCGGTGCCTATCCGCTCCTGTCGAGCGGCGACATCAATGTCTACTCGCTGTTTGTCGAGCGGGCGATGCGCCTTGTCCGAGCCGACGGCATCGTCGGCCTGCTCGTGCCATCGGGAATCGCCGCCGATCAGAGCGCCGCACGGTTTTTTCGCGGAGTCAGCACGACCGGGCGCCTTGCGGCTCTGCTGGATTTCGAGAACCGGCGCACCCGGCTTCGGCTCGAGCCATTCTTCCCCGAGGTGGACAGCAGGTTCAAGTTTTGTGCCATTATCGCGGGCGGGCCGGCCCGGAAGTTTCCGCATGCCGATTGCGCATTTTTCCAGCAGAGCGCGGCCGATGCCGAAACCGCCGCGTTCGCGCTCACGCCGGCCGATTTTGCCGCGGTCAACCCGAATACCGGCACCGCGCCGGTGTTCCGCTCGCGCCGCGATGCGGACCTCACCCTCGCCATCTATCGGCGCGTGCCGGTGCTTGTCGACCGGCGCGGCGACAAGCCGGTTTCGCAATGGCCGGTGCGGTACGTCCGCATGTTCGATATGACCAACGACTCGGACAAGTTCCGCACCGCGGAAGAGCTCGAAGCGCTCGGCGCCTACCGGGTGGCGGGGGGATGCTGGGAAAAGGGCGATCGGCGCTGGCTGCCGCTCTACGAGGGCAAAATGGTCCAAGCGTTCGACCACCGCGCAGCGTCAGTGACGGTCAATCCCGGCAATTTGAACCGCCCGGGACAGCCCACTCCAACGAGCCTGGTTCAACACAGCGACCCCTCATGGGCCCCCACCCCGCAGTTCTGGGTCGCCAAGGAGGATTGTCCCTTCGGCCGCTGCAGACATCTTATTGGGTTTAAGGACGTTACGGCCCCAACAAACGTGCGCACGATGATTGCGGCTATGGTGCCGGCGTCGCCAGCGGGAAATACTCTCCCTCTGTTGCTTCCTGCGGAGGGCACCGACGGCAATATCTACGCACGCAGCACTCCCCTTTGGCTGGCAAACCTGAACTCGATGGTGTTCGATTTCATCGCTCGGCAAAAAGTACAAGGGCAGCATCTTAACTGGTACATCGTCGAACAGTTGCCCGTCATACCCGCTACCGCATACGGCCGCCGCTTCGGCGCAAAGACGGCGGAGCAGATCATCCGCGACGATGTGCTGCATCTGACCTACACGGCGCACGACATGGCTGCCTTCGCCCGCGACCAGGGTTACGACGGGCCGCCCTTCCGGTGGGACGAGGAAGATCGCCTGCGCCGCCGTGCCCGGCTCGATGCCGTCTTCTTCCACCTCTACGGCCTCGACCGCGACGCGGCGGACTATGTGCTCGGCACCTTCCCGATCGTGCGGCGCGAAGAGGTGGAACGCTACGGCCGCTTCCGGTCCCGCGACCTGATCCTCGGTTACATGGCTGCGCTTGCCGCCGGCGCCCCGGACGCTCACGTATCGGGCTGACCGCGATCTTGCCCTCGCTCGGCGCGGCCCGATAGTGTGGGCGCGACCCGTTCGGTTCGGGAGACCAGGCATGGAATTTCGCGACGGCTTTATCGGCACGATCGGCAACACGCCGCTGATCAAACTGCGCCGCGCCTCGGAGATGACCGGCTGCACCATCCTCGGCAAGGCCGAGTTCCTGAACCCCGGCGGCTCGGTCAAGGACCGCGCCGCGCTCTACATCATCAAGGACGCCGAGGAGCGCGGCCTGCTGAAGCCGGGCGGGGTCGTCGTCGAGGGCACCGCCGGCAATACCGGGATCGGCCTCGCCCTGGTCGGCAATGCGCTCGGCTACCGCACCGTCATCGTCATGCCGGAGACGCAGAGCCAGGAAAAGAAGGACATGCTGCGCCTGTGCGGCGCCGATCTGCGGCTGGTGCCGGCGGTGCCCTACAGCAACCCGGACAACTACGTGCGCTATTCCGGCCGGCTTGCCGAGGAGATCGCGGCCAAGGAGCCGAACGGCGCGATCTGGGCCAACCAGTTCGACAACCTCGCCAACCGGCGCGGCCATTACGAGACCACCGGCCCCGAGATCTGGCGCCAGACCGACGGACGGGTCGACGGCTTCACCTGCTCGGTCGGCACCGGCGGCACCCTCTCGGGGGTCGGCATCGCGCTGAAGCAGCGCAACCCCAACGTCAAGATCTACCTGTCCGACCCGATGGGCTCGGGCATCTACAGCTGGTATGCGCGGCGCGAGTTCAAGCCGGAGGGCAGCTCGATCACCGAAGGCATCGGCAACAACCGCGAGACCAAGAACCTCGAAGGCTTCACCCCGGACGGCCAGTACCAGATCACCGACGAGGAGATGCTGCCGGTGCTGTTCTCGCTGGCGCAGGAGGAGGGGCTGATCCTCGGCGGCTCGACCGGGATCAACGTGTGCGGCGCGATCCGCCTCGCCCGCGAATTGGGGCCGGGGCACACGGTGGTGACGATCCTCGCCGACTCCGGCACGCGCTACCAGTCGAAGCTGTTCAACCCCGCCTTTCTGCGCGAGAAGAACCTGCCGGTGCCGCACTGGCTGGAGGGCTGAGTGACCGAGCTGTTGTTCCGCGACGACGCCTATCTGCAACGCTGCACCGCGCGGGTGGTGGCGGCCGATGCGCGCGGCATCCGCCTCGACCGCACCGTGTTCTACCCGATGGGCGGCGGCCAGCCCGGCGATACCGGCCGCCTCGTGCTCGCCGACGGCGGCGTCGTGGCGATCGCCGATACCCTCAAGGGCGAGGCGGCCGACGAGGTGATCCATGTGCCGGCCGCCGGCGCCGCGCTGCCCGCGCCGGGCAGCGAGGTGACCGCCGAGATCGACTGGGCGCGGCGCCACCGGCTGATGCGCATGCATACCTGCCTGCACCTGCTCTGCGCGGTGGTGCCGGGGGCGGTGACCGGCGGCCAGGTGGGCGACGGCCGCGGCCGGCTCGATTTCGACGTGCCGGGCGCCAGCCTCGACAAGGAGGCGATCGCCGCCGGCCTCAACCGGCTGATCGCCGAGGGCCACGACGCGGTGCCGCGCTGGATCGACGAGGCCGAGCTGCTGGCGCGGCCCGAGCTGGTGCGCACGATGTCGGTCAAGCCGCCGCTCGGCGCCGGCCGGGTGCGGCTGCTCGACATCGCCGGGGTCGATCTGCAGCCGTGCGGCGGCACCCATGTGCGCAACACCGCCGAGATCGGCCCGGTCGCGGTCACCAGGATCGAGAACAAGGGGCGGCAGAACCGCCGCGTCAACCTCGCCTTTGCCGAATAGGGAGGCGCCCGATGCCCTACGCCCATCCCGAGGCGCTGGTCTCGACCGAATGGCTCGCCGCGCATCTCGACGACCCGCAGCTCCGCGTCGTCGATTGCTCCTACAAGCAGCCCGGCATCGTCCCGACCGCGCGCGCCGATTACGAAGCGGGCCACATTCCCGGGGCGGTGTTCTTCGACATCGACGACGTCGCCGAGCCGGGCACCGCGCTGCCGCACATGATCCCGTCGGCCGAGCGCTTCGCCGCCAAGATGGCCGAGCGCGGCATCGGCAATGCCGACCGCGTCGTGTTCTACGACACGCACGGCCTGTCCTCGGCGGCGCGGGGCTGGTGGCTGTTACGCCTGTTCGGCCACGACAACGCCGCGCTGCTCGACGGCGGCCTGCCGAAATGGCGGGCCGAGGGCCGGCCGCTGTCGGGCGAGCCGCCGGCGATCCCGCCGCGCCGTTTCGCCGCCCGCTTCAACCCCGCCCTGGTGCGCGACAAGGCCGCGCTCCTCGCCAATCTCGAAACCCGCCGCGAGCTCGTCGTCGATGCCCGTGCCGCCGGCC
>Ga0209810_1004708_pt1 | contig 12893 bp, 10 predicted proteins | sample Coa_R1_7_FD_187159 | JGI IMG/M metagenome (GOLD analysis project Ga0209810, IMG submission 187159) | Surface soil microbial communities from Centralia Pennsylvania, which are recovering from an underground coalmine fire - Coalmine... | ecosystem: Environmental > Terrestrial > Soil > Unclassified...
CCGCCGCGGTCGCGGTCGTCCCGCCGCAGCGGGTCGGCACGGCCGCCGCCCGTGCGGCCCTGCCGGAGCTGGTCCCGCTCGCCGACGCAGCCTTCAGCGCCGCCCGGGCCGCGCTGCTCGGGGCTGCCCTCGCCGCCGGCGACCCGGAGCTGCTCGCGGCGAGCGCGGCTGACCGGCTGCACGAGCCGTACCGCGCCCGGCACGCGCCGCACCTCGCCGCGATCCGCGCCGACCCGCCGCCCGGCGCGCTCGGCGCGACGCTCTCCGGCTCCGGGCCGACCGCGATCGTCTGGGCCGAGAAGGAGCGGGCGGGCGAGGTCGCGGCCGCGCTCGCCGGCCGCTTCCCCGACCACGAGATCCTGCGCCTGTCCGTCGCGACCCGCGGAGCCGCGCCGCTGTGAGCGAGCGCAATCCGTACGACCGCCCGAGCGATCCGGCGAAGCGCAGGAGCGCTGCCCTCACCGACGGCGTCGACCGCGCCCCCGCGCGGGCGATGCTCAAGGCGATCGGCTTCGACGACGAGGCCCTCGCCCGGCCGCTCGTCGGCGTCGCGACGACGTGGATCGAGACGATGCCGTGCAACTGGAACCAGCGCGAGCTGGCCCGCCGTGTGCGCCGCGGCATCCTCGAGGCCGGCGGGACGCCGCTCGAGTTCAACACGATCGCCGTCTCGGACGGGGTCTCGATGGGCACCGACGGGATGCGCGCCTCGCTCGTCTCCCGCGAGACGATCGCCGACTCGATCGAGCTGGTCGCGCGCGGGCACTTGCTCGACGGGCTCGTCTGCCTGGTCGGCTGCGACAAGACGATCCCGGCGGCGGTGATGGCGCTGGCCCGGCTCGACCTGCCGGGCCTCGTCCTCTACAACGGCTCGATCGCGCCCGGGCGCTTTCGCGGCAGGGACGTGACGATCCAGGACGTCTTCGAAGCGGTCGGTGCGGCCGCCGCCGGGCGCATGAGCCCGGCGGAGGTCCACGAGCTGGAAGGGGTCGCCTGCCCCGGCGCCGGCGCCTGTGGCGGCCAGTTCACCGCGAACACGATGGCGATGGTCCTCGACTTCCTCGGCATCGGCCCGTGGGACCTGAACGGCATCCCGGCCGCCGACCCCGCGAAGCAGGAGGCGGCGCGCGAGGCGGGCGCGATCGCGATGCGGCTCGTCCGCGACGACGTGCGCCCGTCGCGGCTGATCACGCGGCAGGCGCTCGAGAACGCGGCCGCAGCGGTCGCCGCCAGCGGCGGCTCGACGAACGCGATCCTGCACCTGCTCGCGATCGCGCGCGAGCTGGGGATCTCGCTCACGATCGACGAGTTCGACACGATCGCCGCGCGCACGCCCGTCGTCGCCGACCTCAAGCCCGGCGGCCGGTTCGTCGCCACCGACCTGCACGCGGCCGGCGGAACCGCTCTCCTGGCCAGGGAGCTGCTCAAGGCTGGGCTCGTCCACGGCGACGCGCCGACCGTCGACGCCCGCACCCTCGCCGAGGTCGCGGCCGCCGCGCTGGAGACGCCCGGGCAGGAGGTGGTCGTGCCGGTCGAGCGGCCGCTGAAGGCGACGGGCGGGCTCGCGATCCTGCGCGGCAACCTCGCGCCGGAGGGCTGCGTCGTCAAGCTGGCCGGTCACGAGCGGCTGTTCCAGCGGGGGCCGGCGCGCGTCTTCGACTCGGAGGAGGAGTGCTTCGCTGCGGTCAAGGCGCGTTCGATCGCAGCCGGCGACGTCGTCGTCATCCGCTACGAGGGCCCCGCCGGCGGGCCGGGGATGCGCGAGATGCTGCACGTCACCGCGGCGCTCGTCGGCGAAGGGCTCGGGGACGACGTGGCGCTGATCACCGACGGTCGCTTCTCGGGCGCCACGCATGGGCTGATGGTCGGCCACGTCGCGCCCGAGGCGGCGCGCGGGGGGCCGATCGCCGCCCTGCGCGACGGCGACCTGATCGAGGTGGACGTGCAGGCGCGCGAGCTCCGGGTCGTGCTCTCCGACGAGGAGCTGGCTGCGCGCCTCGCGGACGCGGTCCCGCCGCCGCCCCGGTACGAGCAGGGCGTCTTCGCGCGCTACGCCGCGCTCGTCTCCTCGGCCTCCGACGGCGCCGTCCTGCGACCGGGGCCCGACCCGACCGCGCGGCCCGCGACCGGCAGGGAGGGTTGTCCGGTTTGACCGACGACCGTCCGTATAGTGCGACCACGGCAGCGGGCGCGTCCCGCTCCGCATCGAGAGAGGCCGAGGGAACCGGCCCGACGACGCCTCGGCAACCTGCGCAGAGCCCTTCCCGTGCGAAGGGGGCGCGTGGTGCCAATCCCGGTCGGATGCCGAGCGCAGGACGAAAGGAGACCGCAGTGCCCGCTACAGCGCTTCGCTGCCGCGTCTGCGAGACGCAGTACCCGCTCGACCCGGTGGGGGTCTGCTCCCGCTGCTTCGGGCCGCTCGACCCGGTGTACGACCGCGACGCGCAGCGCCGCACCGTCACGCGCGAGTCGCTCGCCGCCGGCCCGCCCTCGCTCTGGCGCTACGCGCCGCTGCTTCCGGTCGCGCCGCCCGAGCAGCCGCGCCTCGCGCCCGGGCTGACGCCGCTCGTGGCGGCGCCTCGGCTGGCGGCCGCGGTCGGCGTCGGCGAGCTGTGGCTGAAGCTCGACAGCGCGAATCCGACCCACTCCTTCAAGGATCGCGTCGTCGCGGTCGCCGCCGCGAAGGCGCTCGAGCTGGGCTGCACGACGCTCGCCTGCTCCTCCACCGGCAACCTGGCCAACGCCGTGGCCGCTCGCGCCGCCGCCGAGGGGCTCGAGGCCGTCGTGCTCTGTCCCGCCGACCTCGAGCCGGAGAAGCTCGTCGCGACGGCGGTCTACGGCGCCCGCATCCTCGCCGTCCAGGGCAGCTACGACGACTGCTCGCGGCTCAGCGTCGAGCTGTCCTTCGAGCTCGACTGGGCGTTCGTCAACGTCGGCCTGCGCGCCTACTACGCCGAAGGCTCGAAGACGCTCGCCTTCGAAGTGGCCGAGCAGCTCGGCTGGGAGCTGCCCGACGCGGTCGTCGCCCCGATCGCCTCCGGCGCGATGTTCTCCAAGCTGCACCAGGGGTTCTGCGAGCTGCTCGAGCTGGGCCTCGTCGAGGGCGAGCCGCCGCGGCTCGTCGGCGGCCAGGCGGAGGGCTGCGCGCCGGTCGCCAGCGCCTTCCACGCGGGCAGCCGGGTCGTGCCGGTGCAGCCGCGGACGGTGGCGCGGTCGCTCGCGATCGGCAACCCCGCCGACGGCGAGCTGGCGCTGGCGACGGCGCGCGCCTCGGGCGGGGCCATCCATGCCGTCCCCGAGGAGGCGGTGGCCGAGAACGTCGCCCTGCTCGCGGAGGCGACGGGCGTCTTCGGCGAGACCGCTCCCGGCGTCACGCTCGGCGCGCTGCGGGAGGCGGTGCGCCGCGGCGAGCTGGGGCGGCGCGACCGCGTCGTCCTGCTCGTCACCGGCGACGGCCTGAAGACGCCGGGCCTCGTCGCCGGCCGGCTCGCGCCGACGTTCGTCGATCCCGATTCCGACTCCGTCCTGGCGCTGCTCGGTGTCCAGGTCTAGCCACGAGAGAAAGGGAGGTGCCCGATGAAAACCGGCCCGCGGACGGGCTTCCGGTGGACTCCAGAGACGATCGTCTACGCGATCACGCTCTGGGCGCGCAAGCACAGCCGGCCCCCGTTCACGAGCGAGTGGGACCAGGCGGGGGAGAACCATCCCTCGCGACAGACCGTCGTCCGCGTCTTCGGCAGCTGGAACGCGGCCATCGTCGCGGCCGGCTTCGACCCGCGCCCGCGCGGTCGCCCGCGCCGCGACGCCGCCGTCGCCGATGGCTGAGCGGCCGAAGGTCGTCCTCCTCCCCGGAGACGGCGTCGGGCCCGAGGTCGCCGCCGAGGCGCGGCTCGCGCTCGAGCGGCTCGCCCCGGACGTCGAGGTCGAGGAGCATCTGCTCGGCGGAGCCGCCATCCGGGCCGCCGGCGTGCCGCTGCCGGAGGAGACGCTCGCCGCCTGCCGCGCCGCGGCTGCGGTGCTGAAGGCGCCGATCGGCGATCCCGAGTTCGAGGCGGCCGACGTCCGCCCGGAGCAGGGGATGCTGCGCCTGCGGGCTGAGCTCGACGTCTACGCGAACCTGCGGCCCGCCGTGGCAGGGGACGTCGACCTGCTGATCGTGCGCGAGCTAGTCGGCGGCCTCTACTTCGGCGCCCGCGGCGTGCGCGACGACGGGACGGCCTTCGACACGTGCGAGTACCACCCGCGCCAGGTGGAGCGGATCGTCCGCCGCGCCTTCCGGCTCGCCCAGAGCCGGCGCGGCTTCCTGCTCTCGGTGGACAAGGCGAACGTCCTCGAGACCTCGCGCCTCTGGCGGCGGGTCGTCGGCGCCGTGGCGCCGGAGTTCCCGCACGTCCGCGTCGAGCACATGCTCGTCGACAACTGCGCGCTGCAGCTCGCCACGAACCCGGAGCGGTTCGACGTGCTCGTGACCGAGAACCTGTTCGGCGACATCCTCTCCGACCTCGCCGCCGCCGTCACCGGCGGCCTCGGCCTCGCCCCGTCGGCGAGCCTCTCGGACTCCGGCCCAGGGATCTTCGAGCCGGTGCACGGCTCCGCCCCCGACATCGCCGGCCGCGGGATCGCCAACCCGGCGGCCATGCTGCGCTCGACGGCGCTGCTGCTCGAGCACGGGCTGGGGAGGCAGGAGGAGGGGCGCGCGCTCGCGCGTGCGGTCGACGCCGGGCTGGCGCTCGCGCCGACGCCGGATCTCGGCGGCACGGCGACGACCGCCGAGCTGGGCGAGGTCGTACGGGCACGACTGGCGGTCGAGTCGCCCTCCGGCCGCGCGTTCGCGAGGAGGCGAGCCCAGTGAGCTCCCGCTCGCCCGAGGTTGCCGTCCGCACCACCGTCCCGCTGCCGGCGCCAGGCGTCTGCTCCCCTCCGGTCGCCTATCCCGGCCCGCCCGGGACGCACGCGGCCGCCGCGGCGGCCGTGCTCTTCCCCTCCGCCCCGCACGTGCCGCTCGCCGGCTTCCGCGCTGTCGCCGAGGCGGTGGTCGCGGCCGAGGCCGCCTTCGGCGTCCTCCCGATCGAGTCGTCGCTCGCGGGCGCGGTTGCGGAGACGCACGACCTCCTCTACGAGCGGGCGCTCTCGATCGTCGGCGAGACGGTGCTGCCCGTGCGGCACTGCCTCGCGGCCCCCGCCCGCGTGCCGCTCGGCCGGCTGCGGCGGATCCATTCGCATCCGGCGGCGCTCGAGCAATGCCGCGGCCTGCTCGCCCGCCTCCCGCAGGCGCAGGTCGTGCCCGCCGCCACGACGGCGGACGCGGCGCGGCTGGTGGCCGAGGCGGGCGACCCGTCGGCGGCTGCGATCGCCGGCGAGGAGGCGGTGCGGCTGTACGGGCTCGAGCCGCTCGTCGCCGACGCCGGCGACGGCCCTGCCTGCACGCGCTTCGTCTCGGTCGCGCCCTTCACGCGCGTCGCCCGCGCCGGCAAGCAGCCGCGCACGGCGTTCACGTTCGCCACGGATCACCGTCCTGGGGCGCTCTTCCACGCCATCGAGCCCTTCGCCCGGGCGGGCCTCGACCTCGTCCGGCTCGTCTCGCGGCCGCTGCCCGCAACCCCGTGGCGCTACCGCTTCGACGCGGTCGTCGCCGGTCATCCGCTCGACCCGGTCGTGCGGCTCGCGCTGCGCGAGCTGGCCGGGCGGACGGCGTGGTTCCGCGTCACCGGCGTCTACGAGGGCCAGCGGGAGTCGGCCTCGTGAGCCCCAGGCGCCGGCGACGCGCGCGGCTGGCGACGAGGCGGTCCCCTCGCGTCTCGGTCAGACGACGAGCGTCGAGAACGGCGCCGGGTGCGCGGCCTCGTAGGCGGCGATCGCGTCCTCGTGGCGTAGCGTGAGCCCGATCTCGTCGAGCCCCTCGAGCAGGCACCGACGGCTGAAGTCGTCCAGCTCGAACGGGTAGCCGCCCGCGCTGCGGGCCTCCAGGTCGACGGTCAGCTCCTCGCCCGCACGGGCGCGCTCCATCAGCGCCTTCACCTGCGAGGGGGCGAGGACGACCGGCAGCAGCCCGATCTTGAGCGCGTTCTGGCGGAAGATGTCGCCGAACGAGGGGGCGACCACCGCGTCGAAGCCGTAGTCCTGCAACGCCCAGGCAGCGTGCTCGCGCGAGGAGCCGCAGCCGAAGTTGCGGCCGGCGAGCAGGATCCGGCCCCGCTGCCGGTTGAGCGGGAAGTCCGGGTCGCGGCGCCAGTCGAAGAAGAGGAACTCGCCGAAGCCGCTGCGCTCGGTCCGCTTCAGGAACTGCTTGGGGATGATCTGGTCGGTGTCGACGTCGGACCGGTCGAGGACGACGGCCGTGGAGGTGACGGCGCGGAACGCCTTCACGCCGGCGCCTCCGCAGGCTGGGCGCTCATGCCGGCAGCGCCTCGACGACGTCGCCCACGTCGGCGATGCGGCCGGCGATCGCCGTCGCGGCGGCCACGCTCGGACTGACGAGATGGGTGCGTCCGCCCGCGCCCTGGCGGCCTTCGAAGTTCCGGTTCGAGGTCGAGGCGCAGCGCTCGCCGGGCCGCAGGACGTCCGGGTTCATGCCGAGGCAGAGCGAGCAGCCGGCGCGTCGCCATTCGAAGCCGGCGTCGGCGAAGACGCGGTCGAGTCCCTCCGCCTCCGCCTGGCGCTTCACCGCCGCTGAGCCGGGCACGACCATCGCCCGCACCGAGGGGTGGACGCGCCGGCCTCGCACGACCTCGGCGGCGGCGCGCAGGTCCTCGATCCGGGAGTTCGTGCAGGAGCCGATGAAGACCCGGTCGACCGCGATCTCGCGGAGCGGCGTCCCCGGCTCGAGGCCCATGTAGGCGAGCGCGCGCTCGGCTGCCGCCCGCTCGTCCGGGTCGGCGAGGTCCGCCGGGTCGGGGACGGATCCGTCGATCGGCACCACCATCCCCGGGTTCGTCCCCCAGGTGACCTGCGGCCGGATGCCGGAGACGTCGATCTCCACCTCGCGGTCGAAGACGGCGTCGGGGTCGGTGCGGAGGGCGCGCCAGCGCTCGAGCGCCGCCTCCCACGCCTGGCCCTTCGGCGCCGCCGGCCGCCCCTCCAGGTAGGCGAAGGTCGTCTCGTCGGGCGCGATCAGGCCGGCCCGCGCCCCGGCCTCGATCGACATGTTGCAGATCGTCATCCGGCCCTCCATCGAGAGCGCCTCGATCACGGGCCCGGCGTACTCGATCACGTGTCCGACGCCGCAGGTGACGCCGAGCCGGCCGATCGCGGCGAGCACCAGATCCTTCGCCGTGACGCCCGGCCCGAGCTCGCCGACGAAGCAGATGCGCAGGGAGCGTGGCTTGCGCTGAGTGAGCGTCTGCGTCGCGAGCACGTGCTCGACCTCCGAGGTGCCGATGCCGAAGGCGAGCGCGCCGAAGGCGCCGTGCGTCGAGGTGTGCGAGTCGCCGCAGACGATCGTCAGGCCCGGCTGGGTCAGGCCGAGCTCGGGGCCGATCACGTGCACGATCCCCTCCCGGCCGCTGCCGGTCGCGTGCAGCGGCACGCCGAACTCCTCGCAGTTGCGGACAAGCGCGGCGAGCTGCTGCTCCGAGAAGGGGTCGGGCGGCGTGTCGTCGCCGGTCGCGACGTTGTGGTCCATCGTCGCGACGGTCAGGTCGGGCCGGCGGACGCGGCGGCCGGCGAGCCGGAGCCCGTCGAACGCCTGGGGCGAGGTCACCTCGTGCACGAGGTGGAGGTCGACGTAGAGCAGGTCGGGCTGCCCCTCCTCGCGGCGGACGAGGTGGCTCTCCCAGACCTTGTCCAGCAGCGTGCGGCCCACGCCCCGAGGCTAGCGTGGCCATCGCCGCTGGCAGGCCGATTGTCCGGTTTCGAGCGCCTGCCCGCGGGCGCGAACGGACGCGCGCGCTCTGCCGGCGGCGAGGCGAACGGGTAGTCGTTCCCCAGACATTCGGCAGGCCCTCGGCGAGCGCTCCGCGGCAATCTGTACAGTCGCGTCCGATGTTTGTCAACGGTATGTGGAACGAGGAGGGGATGGACGGCGTCGCTTCGGCCGTGGCGTCGTTCGGGGCGCTGGGAGCGGGGTCGATCCTGCGCCGAAGCGCAGCGGAGCGACTCGGAGGAGCTGCGCGACGAGGAGAGCCTTGCCGTGCTGGGGCTCGTGCTCGCCGTCTCGCTCGAGCTCGGCGTCGCCTCTGCCAGGGCCGTCGAGTGGCGGGTCGGGCTCGCCGCCGTGCCGGCCGCGCTCGCCGCGCTGGCCGCGTTCTTCCGCCGACCGCGTACGCCCCGCCTGCTCCAGCGTGCACGCTGCGTCGCTCGGCTGCGCGGGCGCGCGCCTCGGCCGCAGTGCCGACGGTCAACAGGTGAGCGTCGGTTTCCGCCGCTGGCTCGGTCTCGTCGCGCTGACGATCGGGGTGGCGATGATCATCGTCGACGCGACGATCGTCAACGTCGCGATCCCGTCGATCATCCGTGACCTCCGCATCGGGATCACGCAGGCGGAGTGGACGAACTCGATCTACGCACTGGTGTTCGCGGCGCTGCTGATCAGCGTCGGCCGCGTCGGCGACGTCGGCGGGCGCCGCCGCGTGTACGCCCTCGGCCTCGGCGTCTTCCTCGCGGCGAGCCTGGGTACCGCGCTCGCGCCGGACGGCACCGTCCTGCTCTCCGGACGCTTCCTGCAGGGAGTCGGCGCCGCGCTGATCCTGCCCTCGACGCTCTCGATCGTGAACGCCGTGTTCCGCGGGCGGGAGCGGGCGATCGCGTTCGGGGTTTGGGGCGCGACGATCGGCGGCATGGCGGCGCTCGGGCCGCTCGCCGGCGGCTGGTTCGTGACCCACCTGAGCTGGCGCTGGGCCTTCTACGTCAACCTGCCGATCGCGCTGCTCGCGCTCGCCGGCGCGTTCCTGTTCGTGCCAGAGAGCCGCGACCCGGACGCACGTCCCGGTCTCGACCCGGCCGGCGTCGTGCTCTCTACGCTCGGCTTCCTCGGGGTCGTCTTCGGGCTGATCGAGGGACAGACGTACGGCTGGTGGACGGCCAAGCGAACGTTCCTCGGTCTCGCCCCGTTCGGGCACTCGGTGATCCCGTTCGCCTTCGCCGCCGGCGCCCTGGCGCTTGGCGGCTTCGTCCTCGTCGAGCGCGCGCGCGCCTCGACAGGTCGGCCGGTTCTCGTCGACTTCGCGCTCTTCCGGATTCGGAGCTTCCGCTACGGCAGCATGGCCGTGCTGATCGTCGGGCTCGGCGAGTTCGGCCTCATCTTCGTCATCCCCCTCTTCCTCCAGTCGGTGCTCGGCCTGTCCGCCTTCGAGACCGGCGTCGTGCTCGTCGCGCTCGCCGGAGGGGCGTTCGTCGCCGGCGGGTTCGCCGGGCCGCTCACCAAGCGGATCGGCGCCCCCCGGGTCGTGCAGCTCGGGCTTGGGCTCGAGATCGTCGGCATCGTCGCTGTCGGCCTCACCTTCTCGACTGACCGGCCCGCTTGGCACTACTGTCCACAGCTCTTCGTCTACGGGCTCGGCGTTGGCTTCGCCAGCGCACAACTGACGAGCGTGATCCTCGCCGACGTCCCGCCCGCACAGTCCGGCGAAGGTTCGGGGATCCAGAGCACATCGCGACAAGTCGGCTCAGCGCTCGGGATCGCGATCCTCGGCACTGCGCTTACCACCGGCCTCGCCGCCGGCACCTCGCAGCGCCTCGCCGCGACGTCGCTTCCCGCGCCCCAGCGGGCGGCGATTGTCACCGCCGTCGAACGAAGCGGCGGCGCCGTGCTGCCCGCGTTCCGCCGCAACCCCGCCCTCCAGCCGGCGGTCGTGCCCGTCGAGGAGGCATTCGTCGCAAGTGCGCGGCGCGCTGCGCTGATCGCAGCCGCCTTCGTCCTCCTCGCTCTCCTCGCCTCGTTGGGGCTTCGCAGCACCTGCACGCCCGCGGGCCCTGCGATGGGAACGAGCAGCACCGGGTGACGCTGTGCGCTGTCCGGCGAGCGGCTCACGTCCCGCGCTCGTAGACGAGGTAGCGACGCCGGGATGGGCCACGCCGCGCGGTGCGATGATGGCGAGTGGTGGACGACCGCGCGACAGGGGCGTGGCGCGCTCTCGAGGCCGCCGACTTCGACGCCGCCTGCACGCTGTTCGAGGCGGTGTTGGGCGAGCGGCCGGACGATGCGGACGCGCTCGACGGCTACGGGCTTGCGCGCTGGTTCGCCGGCGATCTCGACGAGGGCGTCGTTCTGCGGGAGCGCGCCTTCGAGCGGTTCGCGCGCGAGGGCGACTGCGACCGCGCCGCGCGCACCGCGGTCTGGGTCTCGCGCCAGTATCTGCGCGCCGGCCGCGCCTCGGCTTCGGGCGGCTGGCTTGCCCGGGCGGAGCGCGCGCTTGCGGGAACACGGGGTTGTGCGGGCGAGGGATGGGTGGTGGTCGAGCGGGCGCGGCGCGCTGCGACCGTCGGCGAGGCGGCTGACGGCGCCCGGCGCGCGCTCGCGATCGCCCGCGAGCACGACGACGGCGAGCTCGAGGCGTTCGCGCTCAGCGTCTTGGGGCGGGCCGAGGTGGCGGCGGGCCGGTTGGAGGAGGGGACGCGCCTCCTCGACGAGGCGATGGCCGCGGCGACCGCTGGCCGTGCGCGCAATCTGCACGCACTTGGTGAGGCGTACTGCAACCTGATCATTGCCTGCACCGCGGCCGGCGACTGGGCGCGCGCGAGGGAGTGGTGTCGCTACGTGGACGGGTTCGCGGAGCGGCGCGGCATCGTCGTCCTCTACGGTCCGTGCCGGACCGTGCACGCGGACGTGCTCGTCGCCACCGGCCGCTGGGATGCGGCCGAGGTCGCGCTCGCCGACGCGCTCGACGCGCACCGGCGACGCTACCCGCCGATGGCGGCGCCGACCGTCTCGGCGCTGGCGCTGCTTCGCATCCGTCAGGGCCGGCTCGCGGAGGCACAGCAGCTCCTGGCCGGCCGCGAGGAGGAACCGTCGTCGCTGCTGGCGCTCGCGGAGTGCAGCTCGCCGAAGGCGAGCCCCGGGCGGGCGCCTCGCTGCTCGAGCGGGCGCTCGCGGCCTCGCACGGCGACGTGCTCGGCGAGACGCGCGTCCGCGCGTCGCTCGTCGATGCGTACCTCGCGTGCGGCGACGTCGAGGCGGCCCGCAGCGAGGTCGAGCGACTTCGAGCGGCGGCCGTCGGAGTGTCCGGCGCGCTGGTGGCGGCGCGTGCCGATCTCGCGGCTGCGAAGCTGGCGCTCGCCGAGGGGCGGGCCGACGACGCGGCCGCGCATGCGCGCGCCGCGCTCGAGGCGTTCGGCGCGCTCGAGATGCCGCACGACGCAGCCGACGCGCGGGTCGAGCTCGCTCGCTCGCTCGCCAGCGCGCGCGACGAGGCGCGGGCTGCGTTCTCGACGTACGAGAAGCTGGGCGCGCTGCGCGGCATGGATGCGGCGGCGGCCGTCCTTCGGGATCTCGGCGTGCCCGCCACGGCCGCCGCGCGCCGCTACGGCGAGCTGACGCCGCGCGAGCGCGAGGTGCTGTCGCTCGTTGCCCGGGGGCTGACGAACGCAGGGATCGCCCGGGCGCTCTTCATCAGCGAGAAGACCGCGGGGCACCACGTCAGCCGGATCCTCTCGAAGCTCGGGGCGCGCAACCGGGCCGAAGCTGCCGCACAGGCCGCGAGGCTGGAGGTCGAATAGGGAAGCGAATGGGGCGTTCTCCCGATGCGGAGAAGGCGCCGCCGCCCCAGTCTGGTCGGGCATCCACTCGAGGAGGAGACGCGATGACCGCGACCGTGGAGGACCTGAAGCGTGCGCACCGTGCGACCTGGGCCGCCGGCGATTACGCCGCTGTGGCGGACGCGATCACGGACTCGGTTGCGCAGGTGCTTGTCGAGCGCGCTGCCGTCGAGCCTGGGCTGAGCGTGCTCGACGTCGCCACCGGACCCGGCAACATCGCGCTCGCCGCCGCGCAGCGCGGAGCACGGGCGGTCGGTCTGGATCTGACGCCGGAGCTGCTCGAGACGGCGAAGCACCGGGCGGCAGGGCTGGGGGTCGAGGTCGACTGGATCGAGGGCGATGCCGAAGCGCTGCCGTTCGAGGACGCCGGCTTCGACCTGGTGCTCTCCACCTTCGGGGTGCAGTTCGCGCCGCGTCACCAGCAGGCGGCCGCCGAGCTCGCGCGCGTCTGCGCGCCCGGCGGGCTGATCGGTCTCGCGAACTGGACGCCAGAGGGTCAGGTCGGCGAGCTGCTCGAGATCATGGGCGCCTACCTGCCGGCGCCGCCCTCGTATGCCTCGCCGCCGGTGCGCTGGGGCGACGAGGAGCACGTGCGCGCCCTCTTCGCCGGCAGCGGCGTCGAGCTCGAGTTCGAGCGGGCGTCGGTCGCGCTCGACTACGACTCGGCCGAGCACTACGTGTCGTTCATGGAGACGAGCTACGGCCCCACGATCAAGGCGCGCGAGCGGCTGACGGCGGAGGGAACCTGGGACGCCTGCCGCCGCGAGCTGGTGGAGATGATGGAGCGCCGCAACGAGGCGACGGACGGCAGGCTGCGAGTGCCGGCCGAGTACCTGATCGTCCTCGGGCGCAAGCGCTGACGCGCGGCCGGCCATGCCGACGTCCTGATCGTCGGCGCTGGCGCGGCCGGCTCCGTCCGTGCCGCTCGGGAGCGACGGGACTCGAACCCGCGACCTCCGGCGTGACAGGCGCCGCAAGGGGAAACACGAGCCTCCCCGAGAAGACCCGGAAAGAGCCCGACTAGCAGGGGGTTTGGTTCGGGCGCGCGACGGAAGCCTCCATGCCCTGCACGGGGTTCCCGGACGGTCGCGCCCCATCCACGCCCCATCGTGCTGTCGCCTTTCGCGGCAACCCTGCGTTATACCCAGCTCATACGCTGAGGGTCCCATGTGCCGGTGGCGCGCCCGGCGAGGATCGGATCG
>Ga0209810_1004711_pt1 | contig 12888 bp, 12 predicted proteins | sample Coa_R1_7_FD_187159 | JGI IMG/M metagenome (GOLD analysis project Ga0209810, IMG submission 187159) | Surface soil microbial communities from Centralia Pennsylvania, which are recovering from an underground coalmine fire - Coalmine... | ecosystem: Environmental > Terrestrial > Soil > Unclassified...
CTGCAAGCGACTGGTGAAAAAGTGGAAGTCGGCAAGCCAGTGTGCATCCGGTTTATGCCGAAGATGCCGTGATGAGCGAGCTGGACCTAGTCCTCTTGCACGCGGCGAGACGATTTGAGCGCGGAGCGGCGTTTCTTCGCTGCCAGCCGGCGTTCGTGCGCTCCGCGCGATGGTTTCGTTTTGCGACGCTTTTTCGGCACCACTGTCGCTGCGCGGATCATCTCCGCTAACTTGTCGAGGCAGTCGAACCGATTGCGCTCTTGATCGCGGTAGCGTTGTGAGGTGAGCAGCAGATCGCCGTCGTTGGTAATACGGCTCTGCTGCTGCTTTTGTAGGCGATTCTTGATGTCGTCGGGAAGACTAGGACTGGCGACGACGTTCCAACGCAGCACTGCCTTGGAAGCGACTTTGTTGACGTTCTGGCCCCCCGGCCCGCCTGAACGCACAAAGCTCCAGGAGAACTCTTCATCAGGGATGCAAATACGGTCGCTGATTTCGAGCATCGCGGATCCCCGCTCAAGGTATTCGCAGCAAGTCTTGCCAGCTTGCAACTTCGGTAGTGCGCTCGGCGAGCAGTTCCAGGTGTTCGACATCGGTGATAGCATGCACTGCTGCTTCAACCGCTTCTCCAGGCTCGCCCAAATGCTTACGACCCAGACGCAACAGCAATCGCCGTGCTTCTTCGGCGCGGCCTTTGATTTCCCCTTCGGCGCGACCTTTGATTTCCCCTTCGGCGCGTCCCTCATCCAAGATGGCCTGATAGGCAGTAGACTCACGCATTTTCCGGACTCCTTGAAATAACTCAAGTACACGTTGCCGACTCACGCGCAGACCTGTCAGCACAAAAGACGCTGTCAACAGAATCGGCCCCTGTTCCGGCGGTGCTTCTCCCTCAATACGCTGCACCAGCCGAGCTATCACCTCTGGCAACGCTTCATCTGCAATTCGCCCAGCCGGCATTTGACCCAGCACAGCTAACGGCAGCGTTCCTAATCCGCTCGTTAGTAGACGCTCCACTGGCACCTGCCACAAGCGTAACACCTCGAAAGCGAAGTCCAAGTGTCCCCGCTCCGGCCGCGCCGCATAACTCAAGCTGCCGGTCAGATCCCCGCGATCAGCACGAGGCCGCAACAGGATAACAAGGCTATGCACGGGCAAACCGTAGCCATCGTGCAACAACACATTATACAGCAAGACCCGTCGCGGCAGAGTTGGATCGGGACCGCTCTGAAAATCCAGATGCACCAACGAATCGCCGGTGCGAAGCACAATATCAGTAAAGGCGGTGAGGGTGGACAGATCAGGCGTAAGGATCTCGATGGGTCCGGACGGCGGGAGATCAAGCATTGCCAGCCAGTCCGCAGCGTGCGCTTGCACCAGTTCCTTCAGCGTGGCATCGAATGGCAGAGGCATGGGCAGTCTCGCAGCGATTCGCAGAGGGAGTGGTCCTTCAACTTGTCGCCGATTTTACCTCATCCACACGGCAAAACACAGCCTTCAAATACCGTCCTTCCGGTACGTGCAACAAAAACGGATGATCGGCTCCGGCTCCCGCAATTGCGAGAACCTGCACGCTCCGCCCGGCTTGCCAGGCGGCGCGGCGAATTGTATCGAGGAAATCGGCCTCGCTTACCAAGCCAGTGCAGGAGCACGTCAAGAAAATGCCGCCCGGCGACACCGCCTGCAAGGCCAAACGGTTCATGTCCAGATAGCGCTTCATCGCATAGCCCACTTCCTCACGGTCGCGGGTTTGTTTGGCGGGATCGAGAACGACTACATCAAAGCGCTGGCCGGAGGCGATGATGTCGCGCAGCCAGGGAAACAGATCGGCCTGCACGAAACGTACCCGTACTTGATTTAGCCCGGCGTTCTGCCGCGCCAGGGTCAGGGCTTGCTCGTCGAGATCGATGCCGACGACTTCGTCGGCTTCACCGAGCGCCTTGGCGTAGACGGCGAAGCCGCCGGTGTTGCAGCACAGATCGAGCACCCGCTTGCCCTTGCAGAATGAGGCCAGGCGGCGGCGATTGTCGCGCTGATCGAGAAAGAAGCCGGTCTTGTGCTTGCTGCCGGGCGCAACGCGGAAACGCACGCCATGCTCGGTGATGACTTCCGACGCCGGCGGTTCAGGGGAACGGCAATCGAACGATTCTTGCTTCTGCACATGCTCCTCGGCGAACCAGTAGAACCGGCTATCGGGGAAATGACTTGCCAGCGCCGATTCGATGGCCGAGCGAAAACGATACATGCCGGCGGAAAAAAACTCCAATACGATCAGCGGCCCGAAACGATCCACAACCAATCCGCTCAGGGCGTCGCCCTCGGAATGGACCAACCGATACGCGTTGCTGACGGCGTCCAGGTCGAGCCAGTCGCGGCGCAGAGCGATGGACTGGCCGATGCGGCGAGCGAAGAAAGCCTCGTCGATGGCCTCGGTCGTATCGCTGGTCAGTACGCGCAGGGCGATGCGCGAATGGCCGTTGTAGAAGCCGCGGCCGACCCACTTGCCGTCGCGGTCGAGAATGTCCACGACGCTGCCAGGCGGCAGGCGCATGGCCGGCTTCTCGACCATTTTTTGAAAAATCCACGGATGCGACGAACGCCGCTCGATTTTCAGACGCACGACAGGCAGGGAAACGCTTTCGGTCATCGACTCTCGCTTGTGGACATGGGGCGATGGCTCCTTTGTCACCCTAGTGGGCGGCGGCAAACAGGGGAAGGGGGCCGTGGGTATCTCGTTGCGTACACTGCGGAGAGCGAATACCCGACAAGCCTACCGAACCAATCGCTACAGCTGAGCGGCCAGACGAAGAAGGTTTCTTTCGACGTGAAGAAGGTTTCTTTCGAGTTTAGCTCCGACGCTGTGCCCCACACGAGCCGGCTGTTGAGTTTTGTCGTTGGACGACCGAAATCACACCTTGTGGGCGCAAGGCCATTACATTGCGATGCTCGGGAATCGGTGTTGCCTACCCTGTAGGTCTGGGATACGATCCACAAGGAGAATCTTCTGATATACCCGGGAAGAACGACATGGACCGAGAAACCTTTGACAGCACGATCCGCACTTTTAAATATCGGAAGCCGTTTCGCCCCTTCACGATCTCCTTGGTGAACGGCGAACGCCTGGAGGTGGACCACCCAGACGCCTTGGTAATTCGGGATGGCGTAGGATTGTTCGCTGGACCGGGCGGCGTGCCTGCGGTTTTCGACCATGAAGGAGTTGCACAAGTGGTTGGAGACTTGGTCAGTCCCCCATCAACAGAATAGCGGAGCGCCCATCCGCGGAAAGACGACTCGGAACGTGCTTCGTTAAAGTCCTTTCTTCCTTCCGTCGAATCTAGTAAGCGCCGCGGGTTCCCGGCGCATCGCCCGAACATCCTTGCCTCCCGCGTTGCCGATTTTCCCGGCGAGACGGCTTGCATGATGGATTGCACACCAGGCAAAGGCAGCGTAATCGAGCCGACAGCGACCGGTGTAGCGTTTCAGACGCTTCCACCGGAAGATCCCGCACCACTCTTCCAGATCGACCAGATCGATTTATCGCTTCCGGTGGAAGTGCATACGCTGCCGCGTTTCGAGCGGCCGCTGGAAGTGAATGTACGGCAAGCGGCTCTCTTGAACAATCCGCCCTGGGTTCGTTCACTCGGCAAAATCACCTTGGAGGTGACGACGCAGGGATGGCGCTTCCCGACTCCGCCCGACCTCGAAAGGATGAAGGATGAAGGCGGAAGGAAGAACCAAGCGGTCAAGAATCCCTCGGATTCATCCTTACGCCTTCATCCTTCATCCTTTCGGCGGACACGGCTGCATCCGCCGCGCGAGAAGGTGCAGTTCAAGGATCGTTTGCTCTACTTGCTGCAACCGTCGTTGGAAGACATCTTCGCCAACAAACAGGTATCGCTGCCCTTTCAGCCGTATGACTATCAGCTTCGTGGCATCGCTTTCCTGATGCCGCGCGATGCCGCCTTGCTCGCCGACGAGATGGGATTGGGCAAAACCGCCCAAGTCCTCATCGCCCTGCGGCTGCTCTTTCATGCAGGGCTGATTCACAACGCTCTGATCGTTTGTCCGAAGCCCCTGGTCATCAACTGGACGCGCGAGCTGCGTCTGTGGGCGCCGGATGTGCCGTTTGAAGTGATCACCGGCGACACCGAGACGCGCCGAGCCATCTGGCACGTCTCCAATTGTCCGTTGAAGCTCATCAATTACGAGCTGCTGACGCGCGATGCGGCGGAAGTGGGCGATGAAAAAGTGTGCTTTGATGTTGTCGTCCTTGATGAGGCGCAGCGGATCAAGAACAAGGAATCGAAAACGGCCCAAGTGGTGCGTAGCCTGCATCGCCACCGTAGCTGGGCCATGACCGGCACGCCCATCGAGAACCGCACCGAGGATCTCGTCAACATTTTCGCCTTTGTCGATCCGGACCGGATACCACCGGAAACGCCGGCCCGTCAGTTGCCGGCCTTGACGTCCGATTGCATTCTGCGGCGGACCAAGGAAGAAGTAGCCGGCGACATGCCGCCGCGCATCATCCGTGATACCGAGGTGGAGCTAACGTCAGCGCAACGGGAAGCCTACGACCGGGCCGAGAAGGAAGGCGTCGTCCGTCTCAACTCCCTGGGCGAAACCATCACGGTGCAACACGTATTTGAGCTGGTCATGCGGCTCAAACAGATTTGCAATTTCGATCCGCTGACGAAACAAAGTGCCAAACTCGAACGGCTGCTCGCCGACATGACCGAGGTGGCCGAGAGCGGCCGCAAGGCCATCGTCTTCTCGCAGTGGGTCGAGCCGCTGGAGTTTTTGGCTGCGGCGCTCGCCGAGTTTGGCCCGTTGCAGTATCACGGTCAGGTGCCGCACAAAGAGCGGCAGGGCATTCTCGATCGCTTCAAGACCGATCCGACCAAACACGTCTTACTCATGAGCTATGGTACGGGCAGCGTCGGGCTTAATTTACAATTCACCAATTACGTTTTCCTGTTTGATCGCTGGTGGAACCCCGCCATCGAGGACCAGGCCATCAATCGGGCTCATCGCCTGGGGCAAAAATCGCCGGTGTTCGTGACGCGCTTCCTCAGTCAGGGCACCATCGAAGGCCGCATCCATGAAGTGCTGGAACGAAAGCGGCAGCTCTTCAATGAGCTGATTGAGCAGAACGGTCCGCCGCCCTCGCTGGGATTGACGGAAGACGATGTTTTCGGCTTATTCGACATCCAGTCGCGCCCGCGCCGCGCTGCCGCGTGATCCATAAAACTAACCCGAAAGAATTTCACCGCAGAGAACGCAGAGAGCGCAGAGAACAGACAGAGAGAAATCGAGAAAGATATCAAATAATCATCGGGATACTTTGATTCTTTCTTTTCTCTGCGCTCTCTGCGTTCTCTGCGGTGAATTCTGGTTTTTGGGAGGATCACCGTTGCGATTGGTCGTGCAGAAATTTGGCGGCACCAGTGTGGCGAACGCTCAGCGGATCATGGCGGCGGCGCGGCGCGCCATCCGCGCCAAGCAGGAAGGCAATCAAGTCATCGTCGTCGTTAGCGCTCGCGGCGATACGACCGATGAGCTGATCGAGTTGGCCAAGGAAATCAGCGAGCAGCCGCCGGCCCGCGAGATGGACATGCTCTTGGCCACCGGCGAGCAAATCTCCATCGCGCTCGTGGCAATGGCCATTCAAACGCTCGGCGAACGCGCCATTAGCTTCACCGGCGCTCAGGTCGGCATTGTCACCGACAGCACGCACACCAAGGCCCGCATCAAGAGCATCTCAACGGCCCGCATGCGGCAGGCGTTGGCTGAGGGGCAGATTGTCATCGTCGCCGGCTTCCAGGGCATCGATGAAAATTGGAACATCACCACGCTGGGCCGCGGCGGCTCCGACACCACCGCCGTCGCCTTGGCCGCCGTCATGAAGCACGATCCCGCGCAGGAGTGCAATGGCGAGGTTGGCTGCGAGATTTACACCGACGTGGACGGGGTTTACACCACCGATCCGCGCATTGTGCCCGAAGCACGGAAGATGGATTACATCAGCTACGACGAGATGCTGGAGCTGGCCAGCGTCGGCGCGGGAGTCATGCACTCACGAAGTATCGAGTTCGGCAAAAAATTCGACGTGCCCATTCAGGTACGTTCCTCGTTCAGCGACGTGGAGGGAACGTGGATCGTGCCGGAAGCGGAGTGGATGCGCGATGTCGTCGTGTGTGGCGCCGCCCTGGGCCGGGATGAGGCGCGGATATCGCTCAACGGCGTGCCGGACCAGCCGGGCATCAGCCATCGCGTTTTTGCAGCCATGGCCGATCATCATATCATCGTGGACATGATCGCTCAGAACGCCGGTGAAGGCGGCAAAGCAGCGATCGGCTTCACGGTGCTGGGTGACGAGTTGCCCTCGGCGCTGAATGTGCTGCGGCCGTTGGCCGGCGAGCTAGGCGCGTCCATTGAGTTTGATGAGCAGGTCAGCAAAGTGTCGATTGTCGGCACCGGCATGCGCACCCACAGCGGCGTTGCGGAACGCATGTTCGCTGCGTTGGCGGCGGAGAACGTCAACATGAAAATGATTACCACCGCCGACATCAAGATTTCGGTGCTGGTCAGCCGCAAGGAGGGAATCAAGGCGCTGCGAGCGGTGCATCAGGCGTTCGGACTCGCCCAACCGCGTCCCGGTTCCGGCCAGGTCGGGGGCAAAGACTATCCTCAATTCCAGCGTCGCCCTACCCCCCCTTCTCCCCCCCAAAATGGGGGGGGAAGGGGGGGGAAGTCCAGCCGGGATCTCACCGCCCTAACGCAGCAATTGGCCAGCATGGAAGACATCGTCGTCAGCGACGTGCTGCTGGACACCGATCAGGGCCGCATCACCATTTTCGGCCTACCCGATAAACCGGGTTGCTGCTCGCGCGTCTTTCAAGCGGTGGCCTCGGCGGGCATCATCGTGGACATGATCGTGCAAAACCTCTCGGCCGGCCGAGCCGAGCTGTCCTTCAGCGTGCCACAGGCCGATCTCGACCGCGCTCTGAAAGTGACGCGCGAAGTGGTGGGCACGCTCGATCCGGCGACGCGGGTAGCAGTCGATGCCGGCATCGCCCGGCTGTTCGTGCATGGCGTCGGTATGCGAACCCACACCGGCGTCGCTCGCCGCATGTTCGGCGCACTGGCCGAGCGCGGTATCAACATCAGTATGATTAATACCAGTGAAGTGCGCATTAGTGTCGTGGTGGATCGCGAGCGCGGCCAGGAAGCGCTGGCGTGCCTCAAAGAAGCGTTTAACCTTGCTTAAAGGGAAGAAGAGAAAACCACGAATCACACGAATTACACGAATAAGAAACGAAAATCACATACTGATTCAATTGTTTTTTATTCATGTAATTCGTGTGATTCGTGGTTTTTGTTCTTGTGGATTAGCTCTTCTTCAGTTCGAAGCGATGCATCTCCGGCTGCGTTTTTTTGTAGATTGCTTTCTGACGCTCTTGAATCTCTTCCATGAGCTTCTTCAACTCCTTGGGCTTGCGTTCATCGTAGACATCGGCCAGCCAGTAAGTCCGCGGAGCCATCACCACTTGGCGGAAACGCTTGTGAACGATTTCGTTCTTCGCGGCAATCATCCGGAACACTTCCTGCCCCTGTTCGAACAGTGGTCCCGTACCGAGATTGCCGAGGTTGACTCCCTTGCTCAGCTCCTCTGCCGTGTACTCACTGATCTTTTGGCCGTCCATGTTCAGCGTGTACTTGCCGTCGCTCAAACCCGTTATCTTCAGGCCGTAGTAATTGACGTCTTTTAAGTTGTTGATATAGGGGAGAATCGGCCGCCAATCCGGTTGAATCGGCATCGGCAACGCCTTGTCCTTGCGTTGAAACGAGATGGCGGCCGAGGTTGCACTCAGCTCCTCGACGCTGCAGTCAATCGTCTTCGTCTCTTTGCCGGCGATGCTGATCTCGACATCGCTGACAATGGCGGGCGCTTTGAGGCCGGTGAGAATCGTATGGGCCATGAGCAGGCCGCCGGCTCCATTGGTGTGAACGCCGTCAGGGAACGGATGGACCTCGGCGTTGTCCGCTGCGATTTTTTCGAGCACCCGGCGCGTCACGGCATATTGATCGACGAAGGGGACTTTGTATTTTTCCGCAAGATCCTTCAGCGGAGCGTAGAACTTCTGCTGCGTCTCCAGGTAAGTCGTCAGCGGCGGCCGGGCGCGGACTTCGACGGCGTTAGGGGAAATAAGGGCGACGCGAACGCCCGCCCGCTGGGCTGCCTTGAGCATCGCTTCGGTCTTGTTGAGATAATTCTTGGCGGCTGCGGGATTGAAGCCGCCGTAGCCGCCGTCATTCATGCCGAAGTCGATGGTCAGCGCCGTTGGCTTCTCGGCCAGGACGTGTTCGGCGAAGCGATTCGCACCGCCCGTGGCCGTGTCGCCGCCGATGCCGGCGTTGAGGAACGTCATGTCGCCGTCCGGGAAGCGCGTGGTCAGGTACAACTCGATGTCCGTCGAGTACTGATACTGCTCGGTGATGGAATCGCCCAAGAAGACGATGCGATCCCCTTTGCGGAAGAAGAAGTCCGTGGCATCCTCTGCGGCGGCCAGCGGCGCCGAAACGAGGATGAGGGCGAACAGGCTCAGATACAGTTTCCTGTGCGACATGGGTAGTTTCTCCGGTGGGTTGATCCAGTCCCGTTGTAAGAGTTGCGTTCCTTCGCGGCAAGCGCGGGAAAGTCCTGCCCAAGGATCGCTGGCCGCGATACAATCGCCGATATGCGGAACTACACCTTACGGCTACGTGCTGATTCGACAGCTGTCTTCGGGGAGGGTAGCTGATGTCGCCCACATCCGCCACGCTGCTGGAGCGCTTGCGCGATCGGGCCGATGCCGACGCCTGGAAACGGCTGGTGGATTTGTATTCGCCGCTGTTAGCCGCTTGGCTGCGCCGTCATGGCCTGCAAGACGCGGACGTGGATGATCTCGTGCAAGAAGTGCTCCTGACCGTGGCGCGCGAAGCGGCGAAGTTTCAGCACAGTGGGCGGCCCGGAGCTTTTCGCCACTGGCTGCGCTCCATCTTGGCCAATCGTCTCCGCGAGTTCTGGCGCGAGCGCCGGCAGCGCCCGGCGGCCGGAGGGGACAGCGATTTCGCCGGGATGCTCGATCAGCTGCAAGACCCGGATAGCGGCCTCAGTCATTTGTGGGACCAGGAACACGATCAACACATTGTCCGTCGCTTGCTGGCGATGATCGAGCCGCAGTTCTCGCAGTCCACCTGGCAGGCGTTTCGCCGCGTCGTCCTCGACGGTGCGCGTCCCGACACGGTGGCGGCGGAGCTGGGTCTGTCCGTCAACGCCGTCTTCATCGCCAAGTCGCGCGTGCTTGGGCGCCTCCGCGAAGAAGGCCGCGTTCTCCTCGATTGAAATTTTTCTGAAAGATTCTTCGCGCCTGCGTCCTTCTATTGATGGAAGTGATGAAACTACATCGACGCTGGGCGTCGAGGTGCTTTTGGGAGAATGACCAATGACAGAACCGTGGTTTGATGCAAATTCCTGGGCTTGGTTGCCGGGGACGCTGCTGGGAGTTTCTATAGGGCTGTGGGGGTCGCTTGCGGGCGTTCTTGCGCCGCAAGGGAAAGCTCAATCCTTGATCCTCGGGCTGGGTTGGGGGCTCTTTGGCGTGTCGCTGGTGCTGGTGGCGGCGGGGTTGACGGCGCTCGTCAGCGGGCAACCTTATGGCATTTGGTACGGCCTGGGACTCGGAGGCCTGATAGGAATGGGTGTCCTGGGGCCTATCCTTCCCGTCGTAAGAAAACGCTATCGGGAAGCGGAACGGCGTGAGGCCTAACACAGAAGAGAAGGATTAAGATGAAGATGAAGATTAGGAAGAGGATTAAGAGAAAGAGCAAGAGTAAGAGAAGGATTCCCCGGTACTCATAACGTCCAGGCCGAGTCCTACTCTTCATCCTACTCCTGCTCTTAATCCTCTTCCTAATCTTAATCTTCATCTTACTCTTGCTCTTCTTTTCGCTTTATCATTGGGAGCAACTTCGCATGTTAAACGACAATCTTGTGCATCCAGGCGCCGAGCAGTTAAGCGCCTTCGGTCTTGGCCAGCTCGATCCGGTGAAAGCGGCGGAAGTTGAACGGCACGTCAAATCCTGTACGGTCTGTTGCCAGACCCTGTGGTCGCTGCCGGATGATCGGCTGGTGTCGCTCTTGCGGCAAGCCTTCTCCCAACCGCCGGACATCACGACTCCACCGCCGGCCTTGGGGGCGACTTCGGTATTGCCCTCCGCTACGCCGCAAGGACCGCAGCTGCCGCCGGAGTTGGCCGAGCATCCCCGCTATCGAATCGTCGAAGTGCTCGGCCAGGGCGGAATGGGCACGGTTTACAAGGCCCAGCATCGGTTGATGGAACGGCTAGTCGCCTTGAAGGTGATCGATCGGGGCTTGACGGGCAATCCCGCCGTAGTTGAGCGCTTCCGTCGCGAGGTCAAGGCGGCAGCCCAGCTGATTCATCCCAACATTGTTCACGCTTATGATGCCGAGCAAGCCATGGATACGCACTTCCTGGTCATGGAGTTTGTGGAAGGCACGACGCTGTCCAGCCTGGTGGAGCAGCAGGGGCCGTTGTCTGTGGCGCAGGCGTGCGATTACATTCGGCAGGCAGCGCTGGGACTGCAACGCGCCTTCGAGCACGGCATGATCCACCGCGACATCAAGCCGCATAACTTGATGCGCACGCCGCAAGGCGTGGTCAAGATCCTCGATTTCGGGCTGGCCCGCCTGATGAGTGAAACCAGTCCCGCCTTGTCGTCGCCGGGGCGGGATGCTTTTTCCGACGAGCCCTCGCCGACCAGTCTGACGCAGATGGGCATGGTGATGGGCACGGCCGATTACATGGCCCCGGAACAGGCAGACAATGCCCACGCTGCCGACATCTGCGCCGACATCTACAGTCTTGGCTGCACGCTGTACTACCTTTTGTCCGGGCAAGCGCCTTTCCCGGAAGGCACGGTCCTCGACAAGCTGAGAGCGCACCGGACACGCAAGCCTCGGCCGCTGTCTGATTTTCGTAAGGACGTTCCCCCGGCGCTGGTTCGCGTACTCGAACGCATGATGGCGAAGGATCCAGATCAGCGCTATCAGACACCGGCGGAAGTGGCGCAGGCGCTCGCCCCGTTCACGGCAGCGAGGCCATCGCGCCGCTGGTCGTGGAAGCGGCGATTGGCGGCGTCGCTCCTGGCAGCGGCGACTTTCGCAGGGGCCGCCGCGATCATCACGGTCACCACCGACAAGGGCGAGTTCGTCCTCGAAACAAACGATCCGAACATCACCGTGCAGCTTGACAAGGCGGGCGTGAAAATCCATGACCGCAGCTCCAACCGCGAATACTTGCTGAAAGTAGGCAAGCAACGTCTGCCTTCTGGGGAATATGACATCGACGTGAACGAATTGCCCGCGAATATCGAGATCAGCGGTTCGACGTTCCAGCTGAAGCGTGGAGACACCGTGAACTTCAGGGCGCATGTTCGGCCTTCCGCACAGGAGCACGGCGGCAAACTCGTGCAGAGGGCCGAGCCTGTGCAGAGGGCGGAAGCCGGCAAATTCTTGAAGACGTTCGGACCGAAGGATAAACCCCTCAGCCAAGATGACATCATGGCGGACCAGGGCGGTTGGCGCATCGAGGCGAAGGAAGGTCGCACCGTGCGTCTGTTCGAGATCGCCAATCCGGGCATCGAGGAATGCATGGTGGTTTACGAGGCGCGTCTGAAAGCGCAGAAAGTCCGCGGCAAGGCCTACCTGGAGATGTGGTGTCGATTCCCGGACAAGGGTGAGTTCTTCTCGAAGGACATCGCCAATCCGACGGGCGGAACTACCGACTGGGTGTCTTGTCAAACGGTTTTCTGGCTCAAGAAGGGCGAGCGGCCGGACCTCATCAAATTGAACGTGGTCATCGAGGGAGGCGGCACCCTCTGGATCAAGGACATCAAGGTACGGAAAGAGCGGTTGCCGATGGGGATCAAGCTGGATGTGGTGGACCGCTAACCGTTCCCCACGACAACGGATCTTGAACTGGCCTCCTGTTGCTTCAAAATGCCCTCTCACGGTAGAATCAGCCCGCCTCGCCGGTTCGTTGGACCGGCGGGGCGCCGGCCGGCACGGATCGCTGTGCTGGAACCTCGATGGTTATCGCAAGGAGGTTGATTCATGCGCCCCGCTTTTCTGGCGCGGATGGCTTTGGTAGCGGCGCTCGTCGTCGCGGCCGGTTGCTCCAGCAACAAAGGTAAGATCGAATCCACAACCTGGAAATCCACGGCCACAACAGAAAACGGTGAGGAAGTCCCCGCGGACTCGCGACGGCTGCAATTCCAGAAGGATGGCCTGTTGTTCTACACCGTCTTCGGCAAGCTCTATCGGGGCAATTACACCCTGGGCATGGGGCCGGCCGTCACCTTCACGCTGGACGAGGATCTGGACGGGCGGAAAATCCATCCGCATAAGTTGGTCGTCGAAGGCGATCAATTGAAGTTGACCAGCGCCGACGGCAAGGTGTTGACGTTTCAAAAAGCCAATTGAAGCGCAATGCTGGATAGGGCCACAAGCCCGGCAAGCCCTGGCTACAATGAGATAGGTCGCTGATTTCGCATCCCTTGCTTGCGCTGCGGGCTGGTGCATGGATCAGAGCATCTATCTCGACAACAACGCCACCACGCCTCTGCTTCCCGCGGTGTGGGAGTCGATGCGGCCGTATCTGACGGATGCGTTCGGCAATCCCGCCAGTGCTCATGCCCTCGGTCGGCGAGCGCGCCGCGCTCTGGAAGACGCCCGCGAAACCATCGCCGGCCATCTCGGCGCCGATGCAGACGAAGTCATCTTCACCAGCGGCGCCACCGAAGCCAACAACCTCGCCCTGTTCG
>Ga0209810_1004713_pt1 | contig 12882 bp, 11 predicted proteins | sample Coa_R1_7_FD_187159 | JGI IMG/M metagenome (GOLD analysis project Ga0209810, IMG submission 187159) | Surface soil microbial communities from Centralia Pennsylvania, which are recovering from an underground coalmine fire - Coalmine... | ecosystem: Environmental > Terrestrial > Soil > Unclassified...
GATAATGAGGAAGCAGAGAAAAGAGCCCTCCGCAGGTTCTCCACGATTTCGGGACTTGCCTGTTTTTCAAGAGGCCGGGTATGCAGCCACATACCCGGCCCTTCGTGTTACTGGCTTTGCAGACGGCACTTGACTTCCTCTGCTCCCTTCCGGTTTGAGAAGGAAATGGGGCCAAATGAGAGGGAAATTGACTTCTTCGTTCGCATCGAAGAGGTCAGGGGTTCGAATCCCCTCAGTTCCATCTCCTTCCTCCTCTATTCCTCGTCTTTTAGTTTTTCCGCTTTCACGGACCGAGTTACAGTCAGTTTTCACAGCAATAGGATATTCAATGCCTATTGATGGCACTTGTTTGCAAGCGTTGATTTTTCTGGAACCTTTCTCCCGATCAGGATGTCCTTTTGCTGATTTCAAGAAGTACAATCGAAAGGAAGGGGTTCGCTATCGCGCTTCGAAGCAAGCACTGCGTGCTCTGCGAGGATGAAGCTAACACATTTATCTAGCAAAAGTAGCGTATCGCCCACGTCGTTTCCTCCACCGAGGAAATTTTGACGGGTTATTGACAGCCGGTCGATTTTGAACGGATAGTCGTTCTCTCACACTAACGGTTCATCCCCCTAGAATCGGAAGAATAGATCGGCGATCAGGAAACCACGCAGAATGGAGTCTGCGTGGTATGGAAGAGGACTGCGTCCGATACAGTTTCTCGATCCCTTGCGCACGGCTTCCGGACGGGGTTTCCCCAGGAAGTCCCGGCGCACCCGGCAGAACTCTTCTGCCGGGCGTGGCTCGAGAACAGGCACGCGAACAGAAAACCCAGATGTAGAGAGGTAATGGAATGGCATCGGAACAGACAGTTCTCGTAAGGGAGACTCGAAGGAGCCTTAGAAGAGGGATCCTGCCCAAGATGGCAGGGGTCGCAGTAGCTATCTCGCTTTTCCTGCTGGCTGTAACCACCACGGCGCAGACCAGCCCGTCCAACACCATCGGAGGGACACAGACAAACTCGGCCGGCGCATTCTGCTCGGGGACCCTGCAGGTACTCGGCCGTACCTTCAAAGTAGACATCACCGCGACGCAGTTTCAGAACACCGATGCCGGTTACGGCACCATGCTGGTCACCTCGAAACTGCAGCGCTATAAGTGCCTTGTGGCGATGATCACCTTCGACGGGGCGGATAGCACGACCGCCTATGTCGTGGGCGGTTTCTATAGACACGGCCAACCTTATTATCTTATCGTGAAGATCACGGCGTTCACGAATCCGCCGGGGCAGGGCCAGGTTGGCTTTATTGTCGTCAATCCGCAAGGATTCGTCGTGGATGGAACCGGGCAGGACCCCGCGGGAGATCCTGTGGAGATGCCCTTCAACGGCATGGTGGGCGTCAACAACGGCGAATCGGGTACAGGGATCAAATAAGAACAGGCCTCCCTGCGGTGGAGAAGGACCTGGGCGATACGATAGTCCCTGCATAGCCACTTCTGCCGCCAGAGGAAAGCGGAGCGGAGATCTCTCCGCTCCGCCGGCCTTAGCGCCCCCCGTTATAGGCTGGAGGAGGCGTCTCGAAGGACTTCATGTTGCTTACCGACAGATCGGAAGCGCGGAGCTGGTAGAGCGTGTTCCCGCGCAGTATGTAAACAAAGTTGCCGGCAGCGGCGATCGAGGATGGACCGATCATCAGAGGAAAGCCTGATCGGGGCGGGCCGCTCGAAATCGGCGGCGGCGTCTGTCCCGAAAGGGTCTGCCCCGGAACAGGCGGTATTTCCTGCTGCGCAGCGGCCGGCGTGGTGCGCATCCAGCCCAGGATCGCCAGAACGGCCAGAACGGCCAGAGCCACCCCATAAGGCAGCCCGCGTCGTGGTTGCATCGTGATCCTCCTTGCCAGAGCTTCGGGGTTCAACCCCGCTATGCTCTCCACCCCTAGTTCTACGCTGCCGGCGAAACCCCTGCTTTTTCCCTGGCTCCCCCTCGCCCCTTGTGGGAGGGGGGGCCAGGGGGTGCGGGGTTATGGCAAGGTGACTTTGAGGGAGCCGCTGAACGTGCCGCCGGTGAACGTGCCGGAAACTTTCAGGCTGACCACCTGGCCTTTACTGCCTGCCGAGCCGGGGAAGGTCAGGGAAGCGGCGCCGCTGCTGCCGGCGGCGATGCTTCCGGCGCTGACCGGCAGGGTGGTGGCGGCGACTGCGTTCAAGGTGGCTTTCGTGATGGTAACATTGGCGGCGGTGTTGTAGCCGATATTGTTGAGGGTGATCGCGGCCAGGATATTGCCGCTGCTATCCCGGCTGAGGCTGGCTTTGCTCAGCTTGAGGGTAGTCAGCAGGATTTTGAAAGGCTTGCTGTTGCTGATGCCGGGCGTGTTGACGTTGACGGAGGCTTTGCCGGCGTTGGCGATCAGAGAAGCCGGGACGCTGGCTTTGAGCAGGCTGGAAGAGACGAAGGTCGTCGTCAGCGGCGTGGTGGTCCCGCCTGCGATCCAGTCGACGGCGCTGGCGGAGGTAAAGCCGCTGCCCTTGACCGAAAGCGTGAAGTCCGGTCCGCCGGCATCGACAGAGGCCGGGCTGAGCCCGCTAAGGACCGCCGAGGCGGTGTAGCCGATGGTGGCATCGAGGCCGGTCATATCGCCGGTATTGGTGCCGTTCGAGCCGAAGCCGACGAGGAAATCGATCGTGTCCCCGGCATTCACCGTCTGGGTCAGCGAGAAGCTCAAAGGCGTATTGTAGCTCTGGATCAGGCCAAAGAATACGGAGCTCTTGTTGTACAGCACATGCACATCGGTGGTCGTCACCGGCTGCGTATCGTAACCGATGAAGTCGCCGCCGATGGCTACCGCCCCACCGGCCGGGGCTGTCCAGCGGACCACGCTGTACTCGTTCGTCTGGTCCTCGGGGCCAGGATAGAGGGCGAGCTTGCCGGCGGGAAGGGTCCAGGTTCCCTCGGTGACCGGCTGGCTGCTGGTGTTAAACAGGACCATAGGAGCGGACGCCGTAGCGGTCTGGTACCACCAGACCGCAATCCCGTTATTGTCGGTGGACTCCTGGTCGTAGAGGCTGAAGAAAGCCCCCAGGTTCGGCTCAAATCCGTACGACCAGACGCCGTTGGGGTTGGTGGTGGCGGAGAATTGCGAGGCCGCGTCGTAGGTCTGGGCCTGACCCGGCAGGGAGAGGAGACCCGACAGCAGGAGGCCGGTGAGAAACGTCAGCGCCGTGCAGGCAGCGCGCAGAGACCGCATGGTGATGTACTCCTTACCGAAAAACAGATGTTGCTGATCGATCGCGCAAACATTCGGGCGCTATGAGAAGCGTCCCTTTGGCACCCTTGCTCTTGCAAGATTCATGCCAATCCGCCGTTTGGATCGACATTTTTACGACATTCATCATGCCGGACATGCGCCCGCCAATCGGGGAATATTTTCTGCGGCACGTCAATTTACTGCAGGTGTTACTTTCAAAATTTTTCAAAAATTTCTACGGAAACCGAGCGTTTGGCACGGAAATTGCAGTGCTATCAGTAACACCAGTTGTGAAAGGAGGACATGCAGACGACCGCAGAGTCGCCATTGGGGTGACGCGGCGACAGAAGACTTTCAGCGACGAATTCTCTGTCACATCCCAGGGAGATGCGTTCATAAGGCGGAAAACGTCGAAAGTTTGGCGTGAAGCTGTACCGTCGGAAGCTACCCCCTCCCGAAACGGGCTGCGGCTCGTTTCGGAAAGCGTTCTCAAGTACAACACCTTATGTGTGTCCTAAGACACAAGGGAGCACCATTCACCATGCATACGTTTGATCTCCGCCGCTTTACACCGGCTGTTCTTGGCCTGGCAGCCGTTCTGCTGGCCCCCAGTGCGGGCGCGCAGAACACGCTCGCCAATACGGCGAAAGCAAATGCCATTCCGAAAGCCGGCCACGGAATCTTAGCGCCCACCTTCCAGATGGGCTCCGCCGGAACCGACGAGAAGACCCTTCTCAACCCGAAGGTCCTGGGCAATCCGGGTAAATTCCGGCCGATCTATCAGGGCCGGGCGCTTAGCGATGCCGAGTATCAGCAGTGGAAGCAGTCTCTTATCGGCACCAGCCTGGGCGGCAGACCCGAACCGACCTCTGATGGCATCACGCCGTTTGTGAACGCCGGCACGGTCAAGTACGGCACCCTCGGCATCGACGAGATCGCTGCGGAAGGTCCCGCAGGATACGGCTATGCCTGGGAGCCACCGGACACCAATTTTGCCGTCGGCCCCAACTCGGCGGTCCAGCCGGCCAACTCCGGCGTGCGCCGCTACACTAAGACCGGGACCTACACCCTCTCGACCTACGACACCCAGGCCCTCAACTCGTTCATGTTCGAGCCGGCCACAGAGAACGGCTGGTTTACCGTAGGGTTCGATCCGGATTCGTACTACGATGCGGCCGGCGGCCACTTCGTCGTCACCGATGCGGATTTCCCGTGGTTCGATGCCAACGGCGGCTACCACATGACAGTTGACATCGCCGTCTCGGTCAACAGCGACATTCGCAACGGCGTGGGCGTCTATCAGGTCGATATGGGCTCGTTGTTCGCAGGCTCGACCTATTCGGGCCAGGCGTTCATCGACTATCCGCACGTCGGCTTCGATAACGGCAACATCATCATCACGTTCAACATCTTCGACAATTACTACGGCTACTACATGGGCGCGGGCGTGTTCATCCTGAACAAGGCACAGGCCTATGCTCTTAGCAGCGCCTACTACAACGACTGGGGTTACAACGTCAACTCCAACACGGGCTATCTGTACGGCACCCTGATGCCCCCGCGCGTCATCGCCGAGGGCACGGCCGGCAGCTACCTGCTTTTCGATTACCCCAACGACAACATCTGGCTGTATAACCTCCAGGGGACGGCCGGCTCCAGCCCGACGCTCGGCGGCTACTACTTTGCCGACTCCGTACCGAACATGGCTCCCCCGCCCCCCGCTACCGATCCGGGTGGCGTGTTCATCGACACGCTCGACGGACGCCTCCAGCACTCGCCCACGCAGAACGGCAACACGATGTTGGCCGTAAGTACGGTGAACCTGGGCGGCTTGCCGACGGTGCAGATGTATGAGTTCAACGCCTACAACGCCACGTCGATAGACACTCACTACATCTATGCCGGTACTACGACGGACGACTTCAACCCGGCCATCGCGGGCAACGCCAACAACAGTTGGGCCGTTGTCTGGGATTCGACGGGCCTCGGCCGTACGACGAAGACACAGTACGACCTGTCGGTCGCCGTCACCAGCTTCCAGCCCGAATATGCGGGAACGAATCCCTGGAGCGCCGCCAACGTCAAGGGCAAGCTGGTCAAGAAGAGCATCTACACCGACAACATGGGCCGCAACGGAGACTACTCTGCGGTTCAGGTCGATCCCAGCGATTCGCGCCGTCTCTGGTTCTCCAACGAGCTGGTCTCGTCGGACACGACCTTCGGAGCCGGCAACGAGTGGGTGAACTGGATCGGCAACCTGCTGTTCACCACTCCCTAAGACCTCACCCCCTGACCTCTTCTCCTTCGTAAGGAGAGGGGGAATGGAGGTAGCTCTTCGACCTCCGGCTTTCGAGCCGGAGGTCGTTTTTGCGCCCCCGGCCCGGTACCGGATCCAGGGTCGCCAGCGTCTTCATAGGCTGCGCTCGCTCCCCTTCCCCACATGGGCCTTTCCAACCGGGCAGTCTTCGGTACCATCTATCCTGCTTTTTGTGCCTTATAGCTGGCTCGACCCCTAAACCGGGGCAACGGTGGTTATAATGTGTTTGTCCTCCAAAAGCTGGATGGATGTTGCCAACCAAGAGACTGTAGGCCGTGCCCGAGAGTGGGCACGGCTCTTTTTTGACGGCCCTCTGCCGCTCGCTTCCCAGAACCTGCGATCCAGCTATTTGGCAGGAGGCTCTTTGCTTTCCTGCTGGCTCTCTTGCAGGGCGTACTCGATGGCCTGCTCGATGGTCATGGCCTGTCCCTGTTTCCAGGTTGCGGCATATGCCTCCTCACCGAGAGCCATGCAGACCGCCTGGATATTGCGCTCGTACTCCTCCTGCTCGTTGGGCAGCTCAGGGTATTGGATGGCTTCCCGTAGCGCTTTCGCGGCTCCCCACAGGCGCGCGGCGCGTTCCGGTTGCCCGTCTGCTACTTCCAGAAACGCAAGCGCTTCCAGTGAGCAGGCGATGCCGGACTTGTTCCCTAACTCCCGGCGCAGCGAAAGGCTCTCCTTCTGAAGCGTCCTGGCAATCTCATAGTCGCCCTGATGAGATGCCAGGAGTCCCAGGTTGCCGAGCGAGGTGGCGATGCCATGCTTGTGCCCCAGCTCCCTGAATAGTGAAAGGCCTTCCTCTTGAAGCCTCCTGGCGGAAGGGTAGTCCTCTTGATCGCAGGCCATAACCCCCAGATTGCCCAGCGCCATGGCGATGCGCACTTTGTCCCCTAACTGCCGAAGGATCGCCAGGCTTTCTGCATACAGCGCCATGGCTGAACGATGGTCGCCCAGCTCAGAGGCCACATTTCCCAGGTTGTTGAGCGCGGCGGCTATGCCCTCCTTATCCTCCAACTCCCGCAATAGAGTCAGGCTCTCCTCATGCAGCATCCTGGCCGCTTCATAGTCCCCTTGCAATCGGGCTAACACCCCGGCTGCGTTCAATACACTGGCTCGCTCTTTCGTTGGCCCGCCTGCTTTCGCGCGCTTTAACACCTCGGTCATGTAGGCTCGCCCCTCACTGAGATGGCCCCTTACCTCCCAGAACCGCCACAAGGCATTTGCCAACGGCAGACCCGATGGATCGCCCTCCTCCGCCGAACACCAGGCTAATGCCGCCCTCAAATTGTCATGCTCGGCCTCTAATCGCTCCAGCCATATCGCCTGCTCCAGACCTTTCAATTGCGGCCTGGCCTCCTCCGCCATTGCCAGGAAGAAGTCCTTATGCCTACCCTGTATCTCCGATTCTTGCCCGGTCTGAGCCAGTCGCTCACGATTGTACTGGCGCACCGTCTCCAACATGCGGTAACGGCTCCTGCCCACCTGCTCCTCGGCGATCACCAGCGACTTGTTCACCAGGCTCGTCAGCAAGTCCAGCACTTCCCACGCCTCGATGTCTTCTCTTGCGCATACCGCCTCTGCTGCTGCCAGCGTCCATCCTCCTGAGAACACCGACAGACGCGACAACAGGCTTCTCTCCGGTTTGCTCAGCAGGTCGTAACTCCAATCCAGGGTTGCCTGCAATGTTTTTTGCCTGGGCAATGCCGTGCGACTTCCCCCGGATAATAACCGAAAACGATGCTCCAGACGCGCCTCGATCTCTTCGACCGACAGAACGCTCACCCGGGCCGCTGCCAACTCGATCGCCAAAGGAATCCCATCCAGACGATGGCATACCGATGCCACCATCGCTGCATTCTGTGGGGTTATGGCAAAGTCTGGCTTCTGGAGGCTGGCTCGCTCCACAAACAGGCGAGGCGCCTCATACTCGGAGACGATCGCGGCCAGATCTTTCTCTTCTTTGGGTAAGTTGTCGGGATCGGGCGCCAGGAGGGAAGGCACTCGATACATCTGCTCCCCTCCAATCCTTAACGCCTCTCGGCTGGTAGTCAGGAGGGAAAGGTGGGGACAGGCTTGCAGCAAGGTTGCGATCAGATCCGCACAGGCCTGGATCAAATGCTCACAGTTGTCCAGCACTAGGAGCAGGGTTCTGGATTGCAGGTAATCCCGCAGTGTCTGCAACAGCGGCTGTCCGGGCGACTCCCGCAGTCCTAGAGAAGTGGCTATCGTCTGCACGAGCAAGTTAGGATCGGAAAGCGCCGCCAACTCCACTAGCCACACGCCCTGGGGGTACTGCTCCAGCACCTCGGCAGCCACCTGCAAAGCCAGTCTGGTCTTCCCACAGCCACCTGTGCCGATCAAGGTTACCAGAGGCGAAGCAGAGAGCAGCCGCTTGATCTCTGCGATCTCCTTCTCTCTGCCGATGAAGCTGCTTAACTGCCGGGGTAAGTTGTTGGGCAGGCTGTCCAGAGAGTTGAGAGCCGGAAATTCTGAGGGCAGGGAAGGATGCAGCAGTTGATAAACGTGTTCCGGCTCCTGCAAGTCCTTGAGACGATGCCAGCCCATCTCTTTGAGACTGGCGCCACTAGGTATCTTCCGGCGCACCTGTGCTTGCGTGACGGCGGAAAGCAGCACTTGGCCGCCATGCCCTATGGAGAGCAAGCGGGCGACCCGATTGAGAGCAGGCCCGAAGTAGTCGCCTTTCCGTTCTTCTGCCGCGCCGGTATGCAGGGCCATGCGCACCCGCACCGAGCCGACTTCTGCCCAGTCCTCTTGCTGGAGTGACTGTTGAGCGACAAGAGCGGCGGCCAGGGCATCCAAGGGAGCGGCAAAGGCGGCACAGAAAGCATCGCCCACGGTCTTGAAAACATGGCCGTTATGCTGGGTGATCGCTTGTTCCAGAAGGCTGTCATGGCGGGCCAGGGCAAGCCGCATGGCCTCTGGATGCTGCTCCCAGAGCCGGGTGCTGCCCTCGATGTCGGTGAAGAGGAAGGTGACGGTTCCACTGGGTAGGCTCATGGGAACTCCCTAGCTGCCCCAGAACTTCCTATCCAGGCTTCGGTACTGGATGGCCTCGGCCACATGCGCGACCTGAATGTCTTGCTCCCCCGCGAGGTCCGCTATCGTCCTAGATACCTTCAGCAGGCGGTCATACGCCCGTGCCGATAGCCCTAACTGCTGGATCGCCGAGCGCAGCAACGCCTTCACCGGCTCGGAAGGCCGGCAGTAGGCTTTGATCTCCCTGGGTCCCATCTGCGCGTTGCAAAACAGAGGGCGGCTCTTTACCGATGAAACCATCTCCGCCGCTGACTCCGAGCCGGAAGGCACTGGCTCCTTTGCCTCCTCGGCAGGCAGGGGAGAGGCGAAACGGGCGGCCTGACGCGCTCTGGCCTGGCAGACCCGCTCTCTGATGGCAGCCGAACTCTCGCCTGCGCCGTAGTGCAAAAGCTCCTCTTCCGAGAGGCGGGGCACTTCGATATGAATGTCGATGCGATCGAGCAAGGGACCGGAGATGCGCTTGAGGTATTTCTGCACGGCGGAGGGACCGCAGGTACAACTGCGATAAACATCGCCATAGTAGCCACACGGACACGGGTTCATCGCGGCCACCAGGCAGAAGTCAGCCGGGTAGGTATAGGCGGCATTGACCCGCGAGACATTTACCACTCCATCTTCTAAGGGCTGGCGGAGCACTTCCAGGGCATCTCTAGCAAATTCGGGCAGCTCGTCTAAGAAGAGCACGCCATGATGGGCCAGGCTGACCTCGCCGGGACGAGGAATAGTGCCGCCGCCGACCAGGGCCGCCGTGGAGACGGTGTGATGGGGGGAGCGGAAAGGACGGGCGCTGACCAGAGCGACCTCCGAAGAGAGCAGGCCTGCCACACTGTAGAGCTTGGTCGTTTCCAGGGCTTCTTCCAGGCTCAAAGGCGGCAGGATGGAGGGCAGGCGTCGAGCCATCATCGTCTTGCCGCTGCCGGGCGGACCCAGCAGAAGCACGTTATGGCCGCCGGCAGCGGCCACCTCCAGGGCGCGCTTTACCGTGGCGTGGCCCTTGACATCTGCGAGATCGTGCGCATACAGCGGCGCGTCGGGATCGAGCAGGGTCGCGTCGTAGGGCAGCGGGTCCAGCGTTTCGGGCATCGAAAGGGCGCGCACGACCTCCGAGAGCGTGCTGACCGGGTAGACATCCACGCCGGACACCACGGCGGCTTCGCGGGCGTTGGCGGCAGGCACGTAGAGGCGGGTCTGACGGCGCTCGCGGGCGCCGATGGCGATGGGCAGCACTCCTGCGATGGGGCGCACGCCTCCATCCAGCGAGAGCTCCCCGGCCAGCACAGCGCCTTCCAGGTTCTCCCCCGTGAGCTGCCCGGTCGCCACCAGCATCCCGACGGCGATGGGCAGATCGAAGCTCGGTCCCGCTTTACGCACGTCCGCCGGCGCCAGGTTGACGGTCACGCGCTTATCGTAAGGAAACAGAAAGCCGCTGTTTTTGATGGCCGTCCGAACGCGCTCCTTGCTCTCATTGACGGCGGCATCCGGCAGCCCGACAATGCTCATCATGACGGCGCCATTGCTGACATCCACCTCGACGGTAACCTGGTAGGCATCGATACCCAGAACGGCGCTGGATTGGACGTGTGCAAGCATACGATGAGATCTCCTCGGCACCCTGAGAATAGAGTCAAAAGTGCTCGTCTCTTCGACAGCGAACGTCTGTTTTCCTGCCGGGGTGGAACCGGTCCGGCGCCTGGGGGTAGGTTTTGCTGTCTGCCAGACGGCCCGAAAGAGGCGATTTTAGTATTCCCCGAGAGTGGTGCAACTCCCACTGACTCTCCGTCGTATCAAATTATGATTCAAAAAAAGAAATTAACTGTCTAGTTGCTGTTTTATATGTTCGCTTAACGACATATATTAGGCAGCATACGGCCAATACGTGCAAGCGTAAGCCGGCTAGAAAAAGGAGTAACATCGAGTGCATCGTACGTTTCTACCCAAAAGCCGAGGGTTCACCCTCATCGAGCTGCTCGTCGTCATCGCCATTATCGCGATTCTCGCCGCGATCCTCTTCCCGGTCTTCGCTCAGGCACGCGCGGCGGCACGCAAGACCACTTGTCTCTCGAATACCAAGCAGGTCGGTCTGGCCGTGCTGATGTATGTGCAGGACTATGACGAAAGCTTCCCCCTGCTCTTCGTGCCGGAGGATGCGACCTGCCAACCGCAGGACTACTCCAATTTTGTCTGCACGACGGCAGCCTGGCAGAACCTCGTCCAGCCCTACACGAAGAACTGGGGCATCAACATCTGTCCGGAAGACATCATGAACAACTCCGACCCGACCCAGTCGCTCGATCCGTTCATGAACTATGGCATGCCGCCGCTGTCGGGACCGGACGGCGTCCAGTACTTCGAGGATACCTACTATGCTTTCCGGCCTGCAGGCGCGGCCAATCAGGTCGCCTGGCAGGGGATCGCCGGTGTCTTTAACGACAACGGATGGTCGGAGGGTCAACCCTTCCAGCCGGATACCAAGTATATCAACACGCCCAGCCTGACGCTTTCCGCGGTCGGCGCTCCGGCAAGCATGACGCTGGTCTCCGACGCGGGCGCGCCGGATATGTGGACCAATACCTTCCATACGGATACAGACTCCTTCTGGTATTGCGGCTACTTCCAGGCTCCGGCCCCGCCGGATTACGATCAGAGCCATTCCCGGCGTGAAGGCCCGATCGGCCGCCACAGTCAGTCCACCAAGACGACCTGCGGAAGTCTCCGCCTGAGCAAGGGCCAGATCAATCAGGTGTTCGTCGATGGACATGCGAAGAGCATTCCGATCGGACAGTACTTCCAGGTCGTCAAGAGCGCCTCCGGCGTGGAGCACTATCCCTACCTGTGGCCGAATGGGGACTAATCATGAAACGGCGCATGGTTTGGATCGGCTTGTTGGCCTGTATCGTGTCGCTGTTAGGGATGCTCGGATGCTCCAATAAAGAGCAGACCGAGGTGCCCGGCGGCCCGCAGGGGAAAGCCCGGCTGCATGCCGGCATGAGTGGTGGTTCTGCCTCCGGTAACCACAATACGGGAGCAAAACTGACCGAGTAGCCCTCTGCAGCCATACGTACTACTGGTCACGGCCTGAGAAACATCTGCCTGTCAACAGGCGCCATTAAAGCCCGTCAGAGTTTCCTGACGGGCTTTTTGGTTTTTAAACACAGGGCGACCATCGCCTCGGCAGGGTAAGGCCAAGACCATTCGCTTCACGCGGTCAGGTGGGCTAGGGCCTGGAACTCAATCAGGTCCTGCGCGGTGATATACACGGTCTCACCGCGCAGGATTAGCGTGTCTACGGCGTGTCTGATTACAGGATAGAGGGGGTCGGCGGTGAGGATACGGCGAGCCGCAACATTGGTATCCGCCAGAAATGCCACCGACGTTACCGCAGTTCCTCATCGTCGGCATAGAGGCTTTCGCGGTCAAACGCACGAGCAGGAAGCGCCGGTATATTCTTATTGCGCTCCGCCAGCTCATCCAGCCACCGCATTCGCTCTTCTGGTGTCAGGTCAGCTCGAAAGCGGCTGCCAGCCTGTTCTTCCTGGGGCGCGGGCACGATCAGTTGCAGTTTAGGGTAGGCGCGAAACTCCTCTGCATGCTCGGCTAACTCCTCCCACGTTCCTTCATAAACTTTCGGTCTAACCATTTTCGGTACTTATAGACTTGACGCACCTGGAGGTAAGAATGGTTAGCCGTGAAATGGTTATAGGGGGAACCGTCTACGCATTGGGATACGCGGACGGCTCCCCTACGACCGATGAAGTTATGGAGCATGTCCGGCAGATAGCCGAACGGAATCAGTCGGCGCTAGACGCGCTTATGGCCTCACTAGTTGCACGTCAGCCTCTTATTGATGTTGGCACAGATGGCAGCCCAAGTCAGGCTTTGGAAGAAGGGATGCCACGGACGCGGGGCGATAAAGCGAATCCGCCCAAACTCTTGCCAGACAGGGCAAACCGTTCCGGCAAGACCTGTACTCGTGGCACAGGCTTGTAGTCCGTCAATTTGCTCAGGGGTAGGTTCGCGGTCTAAGGGCACGATGATGATGTCCTGACCTTGCACGTTGATGTGTGCGATGTCGAAGGAGTTCAATTCAGCCTCCTTGCGGCAAACATGCCGCGTCATGCTTGAATAGCGATGCTATCCAGGCGTGTTGAAAGGAGACCGGCGAAGGAGAATGAAAAAAGTGCTTGACGGGACACGAAAAGGAGTAGTATAATCAGCTTGTCTAAGGGCTGAATAACTACAGGTCGCACTAACGACCGAAGATTCCCGTAGTCTTCGATTTTC
>Ga0209810_1004718_pt1 | contig 12877 bp, 8 predicted proteins | sample Coa_R1_7_FD_187159 | JGI IMG/M metagenome (GOLD analysis project Ga0209810, IMG submission 187159) | Surface soil microbial communities from Centralia Pennsylvania, which are recovering from an underground coalmine fire - Coalmine... | ecosystem: Environmental > Terrestrial > Soil > Unclassified ...
GCCGATCACCTCGACCTTTGGCCGCTCCAAGCCCTTCTCCCTGGGCAGCCAGGCGATCACCGACGTGGCGGCCCGCCTGCGCGACATGGATGCGGCCGGGCTCGACGTCCAGGTCATCTTCCCGACCGTCTTCCTGGTCGGCATCGCCGAGAACCCGCGGCTCGAGGCGGCGCTGATGCGCAGCTACAACACCTGGATGGCCGGCATCGCGCGGCAGGCGCCGGAGCGCCTGAAGTGGATGGCCGTGGTGCCGATGCGCGCGGTCGACGAGGCGATCGTCGAGGCGCGGCGCGGCCGTGAGCTGGGTGCCGTCGGCGTGGCGACCTACGGCACCGCCGGCACGCGGATGTTCCACGAGCCCGAGTTCGACCCGCTGTGGGCCGAGGTCGAGCGGCTGGAGCTGCCGGTCGGCGTGCACACTGGCTGGAGCCATCCGGGCCTGACCGAGAGCGGCACGTCGTACTATCCAGGCGTGATGATCGGCTTCACGCTGCCCGTGCTGATAGGCTACTTCAGCTTCCTCGGCGGCGGCATCCTCGACCGCTTCCCCGCGCTGCGGGTCGGCTTCTTCGAGGCCGGCGCCGACTGGTTGCCCTACTGGACCGAGCGGATGGACCAGTACTGGCTGGCCTCGAGCTGGCTGGCGCCGGGCCACCCGCGCTCGGCGCGGCGGCCGAGCGAGTATCTGGCCACGGGCCGCGTCTACGTCACCTGCGAGGGCGAGGAGCGGCTGCTGCCACAGGTGCTGGAGTTCCTGGGCGAGGACCGCGTGATGATCTCCGGCGACATGCCGCACCTGGAGGCGCGGGAGGGCGTCGTCGCCGAGATCCGCGAGCGCGCCGACCTGAGCGAGGCGGTCAAGGCCAAGCTGCTCGGCGCGAACGCCACGACGTTCTTCCGCATCTAAGCGGGCAATCAGGAGGCGCAGATGGCGCAGGTAGCATACCCCGGCGCGAAGACCGAGTGGATCACCTACGGCGACCGCGTGAAGGGCTTCCTGGCCGTGCCCGAGCGCGGCACGGGCCCGTTCCCGGCGGTGGTCCTGGCGCACGAGCGGTACGGGCTGGTGCAGCATACGCTCGACCTGGCGGCCAAGTTCGCCGGCGATGGCTACGTGGCCCTTGCGCCGGACATGTACTCGCACTGGGACGGCGACCTGGCGGCGCTGAACCGTGGCGACATCTCGGTGCCGATCCACGACGACGAGATCCGCGTCTGCATGGGCGCGAGCCTCGACTACCTGCTCGCCCAGGCCCAGGTCGACGGGCGCCGCATCGCGGCGATGGGCGTCTGCATGAGCGGCGAGTACCCCCTGGTGCTGAACGCCGCGCGGCCCGAGGTCTGCGCCAACATCGTGGTCTACGGCGGTGCCCAGCCTGTGATCTGGGAGATGAGCCCGGACCGTCGCGCCGAGCCCTACGAGGCGATCCTGGCGCGGGTCACCGCCCCGGTCCTGGGCATCTGGGGCGAGAAGGACCAGGTCGTCTCCGTGGACGACGTGCTGCGCCTGCGCAACGCGCTGGAGACGCACCGCAAGAGCTACGAGTTCACCCTCTACCGCGACATGCCGCACGGCTGGTTCAACTCGACGATGCCGGGGCGCTACCGGCCGCGGGAGACCGAGCAAGCCTGGGCGCAGATCCTGGACTTCCTGGCCCGCGTCCACGCCGGCGCCTTCCCGTCCGACCGCGTCACCTGGCGCTTCGAGTCCAACATCGCCACGACCTACGACTTCTCGAAGAACGTCCGCCTGGCCTGAGCGGGGGTGGCGGGCGCGGGTTAAGAAACGGTTAGAGCATGGCCGCTGCCACCGCCGCGCCGCGCATGGCTTGACAGATCGAATTGCCGTTCGCCAGAATGCCGCGCCTCAGATCGATGGTATGGCCGGCGCGTCAACGTCATCGCGCGCCGATGCGGTCCCTTGGCCGCGGGCTAACCGCTAGCTGGAGCTTCGCCCGAGGCGGGGGGGGCAGCGGCGATGCGACGACTTACAGACGACGGGACCCAGCCGGAGACCATCGGCCGACCGCGACGTGCCGCTAGCCAGCGATCGCCCCTTCCAGCGATTCGCGTGGGAATCGTCGACGGCGACAGGCTGATCGCCGACATGATGCGGCGGCTCCTCGAGCAAACGGGCGAGATCGCCGTCGTGGGTCTCGCTGAGAGCGGCGAGCGAGGCATCAAGCTGGCAGCGCGCCAGACGCTCGACGTGCTCGTCCTGAACCATCGTCTGCCGGATATGAGTGGCATCGAGGTCGCCCGCCACATCTACACGGCGGGCCGGCAGGTCGCCATCCTCCTGATGACCCGATACGCCTCCTGGTCGCCAGAGGGCCTGGCCAGCCAGGGGATCGACGGCTTTATCTCTAGTCTAGGCGCGATGCCCTGGGGTTTCCGGCGCTCGCGAGCGCGATTCGCGCGCTCGCGGGTCAGCGGGAGGAGGTCGAGGCAGCCCAGCTGGCGCCCGATGCCCGTGGAATTACCGAGCGGGAGTGGGAGGTGCTCCGTCTCCTGGTCGAGGCCAGGTCCAACCAGGAGATCGCCGAGAGCTTGTCCGTCACACTGCGCACCGTCGAAGCTCACCTGACCAGCGCGTACCGAAAGCTTAGCGTACACAGGCGTGCCGAGGCGGTGAAACTCATGCGGCGGATGCAATCCTCAGTCTCTGCGGCATCCGTCGGATCGCCTGATGCTGCAGAGCGCGCCAAACGGGCGGCCAGACCGAGGTCGCGCCGGCGCGGCGCCTGATCCACCTCCACTCGACCTACTGCCGGGAGCCCTGCTAGCGCGCGGCGTCCCACGAATCAGAGGGCATCCTCTCCGCCCCGCGCAGGCTTGACCCAGCCCGCTCTCCCACTCCAGCTCCCAGAGCGCGCGGCATTGCGGACGACCCCGTAGATGTCCAGCGAAAAATTGTGGGTTTCCACATCTGTGTGACTGTGTGACCCTCATCCAGAGCCCATCATCCGTAGGCTCGGCCCTGCTCCCCCTGCTCCAGGTCGATCGCACGCCGGTCGTCGCGTCGGGCCTGGCCCACCGTGCCGACGAGACGCCCAACGCCGTACCGCGGTTCGACGTCGTGGCGCGGCGCACGGCGCAGGCCCAGGTCGTGCGCGTGGGGCGGGGGACGCCGCTGGCAGTACCCCTGGGGGACGTAGCCGCGCGAGGCCGGGCGGAAGCCCAGGTCGCCCACGGCGCCGACGAGACGCCCAACGCCGTGCCGCGCAGCGAGCTCCTCGGCACGCCGACGGCGACGCCGCTGCCCACCGCCTCGGTCGTCCGCACTACCACCGTCGCCGCGGCACCCGCGCCGCCGAGCGCTGCGCCGCTCCTGGCGACGAGCACGCTCTCGCCGAGCCCGACCAGTACCTTCGTTGTCGGCGGCACCAGCACGCCGAGCGCGGCCACGACGCCGACCGCGACCGGCACGCCGGCGGCCACGAGCCTGCCCACGAGTACGGCCACGTCTACGGCCACAATCGCGCCCGGCACGCCCACGGCGACGAGCACGGCGACCAGCCCGACCACCGCGCTGCCAACCGACCCGGCCACCGCTACCAGCACGCCAGCGCGCGGCACCCCGACGGCGCTGCCCGCGGCGATCGGCACGCCGCCCGCGACGAGCACGCCTGCGGTCGCCACCGCAACCGCCGCGCTGCCCATCGCCACGCCGCCGGCCGCGACGGCGACCGGCACGCCGACCCTGGCGCCGAGCGGACCAGCGCCGACGGCCACGCTCCTGGTCACGCCGACGCCGACCGCGCTACCCACGCCGTCGCCGACGACCACCGCGACGGCGAGCCCGACGCGGACGGGCCGTAGGCGCGCGCCGCCAGGCCAACCGAGAGGCAGGAGGGGAGAGCGACAGTGGAAGGGGACCCGAGGGGCCGGGCGCGGAAGGGTCTACCCCGGCCCGCGCGGCGGCTGCTGCCGCTGGTCCACCTCTGGATCGCCCTCGCCCTCGTCCTGGGCAGCCCGGGCGGCGCGGCGCCCCGCCCGGCCGCGGCCCAGAGCGGCGAGCCGGTGCGCTACGCCTACGACGCCCTGGGCCGCCTCGTCGCCGTCGCCGACCCGACCGGCAATAGCGCTACCTACCGCTACGACGCCGTAGGCAACCTGCTGGGCATCGGCAATTAGGCCACGCCGCCGCTGCTCGTCACCGGCTTCAGCCCGGCCAGCGGCGGGCCGGGCACCACGGTCACCGTCTACGGGCTCGGCTTCAGCCCCAGCGCCGGCCAGAACAGCGTCCAGTTCGGCGGGGTCGCGGCTGCCGTCAGCCAGGCGACGAGCACCCAGCTCACCACCACCGTCCCCAGCGGCGCAGCGTCCGGGCCGCTCACCGTGGTCACGGCTGGCGTCAGCTCCGCGCCGAGCACGGCGACCTTCACCGTCGGCACGGCCGGCGCGCCGACGATCAGCGGCCTCTCCGCCACTCTGGTCAGCCCGCTGGCGGGGTCCAACGCGCTGACGATCACGGGCACGCACTTCGATCCGGCGGCGCCGCAGAACAATTCCGTGACGATCAACGGCACCTACGCCACGGTCGGCACGCCGTCGGCGACCAGCCTGCCGGTCACGGTCCCCTATGCCGCCACCTCCGGCCGCGTCACGGTGAGCACCGCCGCCGGCAGCGCGACCAGCAGCGCCGACCTGTACGTCGTGCCGACGCCCTACACACCGGCCCAGGTGGACAGCACCGGCCGCCTGGCGCTCGGCGGCAGCCTGCCCGTGACGATCAGCAGCGGCGGGCACGTCGCGCTGCTGCTGGTGGACGGCCAGGCCGGCCAGGTCTTGCGGGTCCAGGCCAGCGCCGTCACCCTGCCTAGCGGGCGGTTGAGCGTGCTCGCTCCCGACACGAGCGCCCTGGCCACGGCGAACGTCGATGCCAGCGGTGGGACTGTCGGGGTGCTGCTCCCGAGCGACGGCACCTACACGGTCCTGGTCGTGGGCACCGGCGGGACCGGCGGCCTGACCGTCACCGCCAGCCTCGCCCCGGCCACGCTCAGCGTCGACGCCAGCAGCCTGCCCAACGGCCTGCCAGCCAGCGGCACGCTCGCGGCGACCTGGAGCGGGCTCGCCGGCCCGAGCGCCGCGGACTACCTGGCGCTGTACCCCTTCGCCCCGCCGGGCCACGCCGCCTCCCTGCACACCGGCGGCACGGCCAGCGGGAGCGTCCCGTTCGCCGTGCCGGCCAACGTGCAGCCGGGCGTGTACACCCTGCGCCTGTACACGCCGAGCCCGAACGGCAATCCGGACGTGCTCCTCGCCACGAGCGCGCCATTCAAGGTCGGGGCGTGCCTCACCGCCAGCGTGAGCGCGACGGCGACCGTGGCGTCCGGCAGCAACCTCGCCGTGAGCTGGGCGGGGGTCTGCACGCCGAACGCCGACGACTGGGTGGGGCTGTTCCTGCCATCGGACACCGACCTCACGAACGCGGTGGCCTGGGTCCACACCAGTGGCACCGCCAGCGGGAGCGTGGCGCTGCCGGTCCCCCTGGGCACGCCGCCCGGGACCTACGAGGTGCGGCTCTACCCGCAAAACACCAACGCCCGGCTGACGACCAGCGGGCCCGTCGCCGCAACCCAGGGCAGCGGCACCCCGGCGCCGTCGATCAGCGTCGGCGTCACCGGCGCGGTCGTCGGCAGCGTGTTGTCGGCGACCTGGCGGGGCATCACCGACCCGCACGCGGACGACTGGCTCTCCCTCGCCCGCGTCATCGGGCCGGGCCAGACCCAGCTCGTCGGCCGCACCGACCTCTACGTCAACTGTACCGGCACGCCGACCGTCCCGCGCGGCGACGGCACCTGTCCGCTCGTGGTGCCGGCCGACGCCCCGGCCGGACAGTACGCGGTCCACTACAACCGGCCCCTCATGCAGGGCGTGGCCGCGAGCACCCCGATCACGATCGGCGCCTGCCCGGCGGCGTGCGTCGGCGCCAGTCCCAGACCACGACCCCAGGTGGACCCGCGCTGAACGGCACCATCACCGTGTCCTGGGCGCGGCTGCCGGCGCCGGCGAGCACGGACGTGCTGGCGCTCTATCCCGCCGGCGCGCCGGCGGGCGGCCCGCCTCTCGCCCAGCGCCGGACCAACGGCGCGGACACCGGGAGCACGCCGTTCGTCGTGCCGGGCAATCTCGCCGCCGGCACCTATGAGATGCGGGTGCTCCACGTCGACGGCACCCAGGTCGGCCTGAGCAACCCGATCAACCTGGCGACCTGTAGCGGAGTCTGCGTCACCACGGATGGTGCGCAGGTCTCGTGGACGGGCATCGCCAGTCCCACGAGCACCGACTTCTTCCAGCTCTACGCGGTGGGCGCGCCCAACAGCAGTCCGGTGCCCGGCAGCCCGCGCTACGTGGACTGCCAGGCCAGCGCCGGGACGCAGGGGGTCCCCAGCGGGAGCTGCCCGCTGTACTGGGATGGCCCGCTGGCGCCCGGCTCGTACGAGGTCCGCTTGTTCGGGAGCAACAACCTGGACAACGACCTCGGCACGAGCAACGCGTTCGTCGTCGGCGGGGCGAATCAGACCTCGCCGGCCGTGCCGCCGCGCGCCGATTACCGCTTCCAGACCAGCCGGGCGAGCAGCGTGAGCGGGGCGCCCGACGTGGCCGACGTCGGCAGTGGCGGGGCCACCACCTTCGGCACGGAGGTGGTCGACGGGACCAGCCGCGCGGTGCTCACCTTCCCGCAACACACGGGCCTGGCCGTCGACACGAGCAGCATCCTGTCCGCCGGCACCTACTCGCTGGTGCTGCTGTTCCGGCTCCAGGGCATCGCCGGCTTCAACCGCCTGGTCGACTTCAAGAGCGGGACCACCGACCACGGCCTGTACGTGGACAACGGGAAGCTGAGCTTCTATCCGGTCGCCGCCAGCACGGGCTCGCCGCTCGGCGCCAACCGCTACGTGCAGCTCGTCCTCACCCGCGACGGGACCACCAAGCAGGTCGTCGGCTACGTCGACGGGGTGCAGTGGCTCAGCTTCGTCGACAGCGCCGACGACGGCGTGATCAGCGCCGCCAACAGCCTGCGCTTCTTCAAGGACGACGGCGCCGAGGACCCCAGTGGGGCGGTGGCCCGTATCCGCCTGTTCGACTACGTGCTGACGCCGAGCGTCGCGGTCGCGCTGGACCGCTTGCCGCCAAGCGGACCGCCCCCGACCTGGACGCCCACGCCCACGCCGACGGGCGCGCCGCCGGCGACGCCGACCCCCACGCCGGGCGCCTACCCGGCGGCGGTGCTCGCCGACCACCCGGCCGGCTACTGGCGGCTGAACGAGACCAGCGGCACGACCGCCGCCGACAGCTCGGGCAGCGCGCAGAACGGGACCTACCAGAACGGGATCACGCTCGGCCAGAGCGGGCCGATGGCCGGCAGCGGCGCCGCCCACCTCGACGGGGTGGACGACGCCGTGAGCGTGCCCAGCGCCAGCGGCGGCGTCCTCAACCCAACCGCCGCCCTCTCCGTCGAGAGCTGGGTGAGACTGGACGCCTACACGGGCAACTACCCGCGCCTCGTGAGCAAGCCGGGCGTGTACGAGCTGGTGCTGTACGTCTACCCGGGCGGGGAGGGACGCCTGGAGTGGGACGTCTACACGCCGACCGAGGTGAGCACGACGACGAGCTACGCCCAGCGGCTGCTGCTCCACACCTGGTACCACGTCGCCGCCACCTACGACGGCGCCACCGCGCGCCTATACGTGAATGGCGTCGAGCGGGCGAACCGCGCCGTGAGCGGCAGCCTCGTCCAGAACGGGAACGCCCTCACCCTCAGCCGCGCCGACCGCCCGCTCGCCGGGTCGCTGAGCGAGGTGGCGGTGTACGGCACGGCGCTCACCGCCGCCCAGGTCCAGGCCCACTACGCCGCCGGACTCGTCCCGGCGCCCACGCCGACACCAACGGCGGTCACCAACGGCGCGCGGGCCTACGTCGCCAACAACGGTGGCACGACCGCCTCCGCCCTCGACCTGGCGACTGGCGGGAGCGTGGGCGCGGCCACGGTCGGCAGCGGGCCCTATGGCGCCGCGGTCAACCCGGCCGGCAGCCGCGCCTACGTCTCGAACTACACGGACAGCACCCTGTCCGTCGTCGACACCGCGAGCAACACCGTGCTGGCGACGGTGGCGGTGGGCAGCGGGCCACGCGGGGTCGCCGTGAGCCCGGACGGCAGCCGCGTCTACGTCGCCAACTTCCTCGGCGGCACCGTCTCGGTGGTCGATACGAGCAGCAATACCGTGAGCCGGACGATCACCGTCGGCTCCGGACCGCTGGGCCTCGCCCTGCGCCCGGATGGGACGCGCCTGTACGTGGTGGACCGCAACGCCAACAGCCTCTCCGTGGTCGACCCCAGCGCCGGGACCGTCGTGGCTACCGTCGCCGTGCCGTCGGCGCCGCGCTACGTGGCGGTGCTACCCGACGGCAGCCATGCCTACGTCACCGGCAGCGACACGGGGCAGGTGGCGGTGCTGGACACGAGCACGAACACGCTCACGACGACGATCCCGATCGGGGCGGGCGCGGCGCCCTGGGGCATCGCCGCGAGCCCCGACGGCACGAAGGTCTACACGGCGAACCAGGGCAACAGCAGCCTCTCCGTCATCGCCACCGCGAGCAACACCGTCACTGGCCGGATCCCGATCGGCACCCTGCCGGCCACGCTCGCCCTCAGCGCCGACGGCACGCGGGCCTACGTGACCAACAACGGCGAGAACAGCGTCTCGCTGGTCGACCTGGTGGGCGGAACCGAGCTGGCGGTGCTGCCGGTGGGCAGCCTGCCGCAGGGGATCGGCGCCAAGCCGGCCGGCCCGCCGGCGCCGGTGCCGACGCCCACGGCGACGCCGACGGGCAGCGTGAGCCTCAGCGCCGGCCCGGCCAACGCCGACCCGGGCGGGATCGTCACGGCGAGCTGGGGTGGGATCGCGAGTCCCAGCAGCCTGGACTGGCTTGGCCTCTACGTCGTCGGCGCGCCGGACAGCGCCGAGCTGACCTGGCGCTACATCAGCAGCACGACCCCGAGCGGCAGCATCGACTTCGCCCTGCCGGACGGCCTGGGCGCCGGCACCTACGAGCTGCGCCTGTTCGCCAACAACAGCACCCAGCGCCTGGGCGCGAGCAACCCTTTCACCGTCCTGCCGCTGACCGTGACCGAGGGCAACGCCCTGCCGGGCGGGGTGATCACCGCCGCCTGGGGTGGGCTCGCCACCCCGACGACCCTGGACTGGCTCGGCCTGTACACGCCCGGCAGCGACGACGCGGCGCGGCTGACCTGGCGCTACACCGGCAGCGCCACGGCCAGCGGCAGCGTGGACTTCCAGTTACCAAGCAGCCTCAGCCCCGGTAGCTACGAGCTGCGGCTGTTCGGCAACGACACCTACACCCGGCTGGGGATCAGCAACGCCTTCACGGTGATTACCTTCGGCGTCAGCCCGACGGCGGCCAATGCCGGCAGCGTGGTTTCGGCGAGCTGGGCCGGGATCGTGGACCCGACGAACACCGACTGGCTGGGCCTGTACGCGCCCGGCGCACCCGACAGCGCCTACCAGACCTGGCGGTACACCAGCGGGCTGGGCAGCGGCAGCGCCGACTTCCTGCTGCCGAGTACGCTGCCCAGCGGCACCTACGAGCTGCGCCTGTTCGCGGCGGGCAGCTACCGACGGCTGGGCACCAGCAACGTCTTCACGGTCACGCGCGTCGGCGAGCATCCCACGGACCGGCTGGCCTGGCGGGCGGGCGCTCCGCGCAGCCTGCTCGGCGGGCCACTGCCCGGGGAGCCGGGCGACGAGGCGGGGACGTGACCGCGCCAGGTGTCCAGTCGCCAGCACACCATCTCGATTTCTGGACGGGCCGCCGTCCCGGAGGGCTGGCTCGAAGGCTCCTGGGCTGCCCGCGCGATCGTCCTGCCCCACTGGGGCTGGCTTTCGGTGAGGCAGGACATGCGGATTCGGGTGCCCGGCGGTCCGCTGGCTCCGCCGCTTCCAACGCGCGCGCGGCACCCTGCTCCTGCCGAGCGGGCGGCACCGGGCGCGGCCGGGTGCGGGGCGCGGTCACTGGGGGCGGGCGGACGCGGAGGCGCCGCTCGGGTCGACGGCGCGGATGAACTCGTCGTCGACTAGGTCGGCCAGCCGGTAATCGGCGGCGCGCGGGTTCGTCTCGGCCAGCTCCTCCAGCAGCGCGCGGTAGCCCTCAGCGGGCGGGTAGGGCAGGGCCGGGTAGAGCGTGGCGTAGTGGCGCTGGGTGTCCTCGAGGTCGGCGCGATTCGCCGCCAGGTCGAGGTCGAAGAAGGTCGCTAGCGCCTCGAGCGCCGGTTCTGGCTGGGTCTTGTAGCGATCGATGCCCTGGACGAGCGCCCGCGCGAAGCGCCGCAGGACCTCGGGACGGTCGGCCACGGCGGCGTGGGTGCTCACCACCGCCGTGTTCGGCGTCGGCCGATCGACCACCTCGCCCACGGCCAGCAGCTCCCGCAGGCCCAGGGCGCGGGCGCGCCCCGTGATCGGCGGCTGGAGCCCGCTCGCGTCCACCGCGCCGGACTGGAGCGCGGCCAGGCGGTTCTGCTGGCCGCCGCCGACGACCAGGAACGTCACCGCGCTCGGATCGACGTCGTAGTGGGCCAGCGCATCGAGCACGGCCTGGTGGTCGGCGGACTGGATGCCGTTGATCGCGACCCGCTTGCCGCGCAGGTCGGGCATCGTCTGCACGCCCGGCACGGAGAAGATGATGTGCTCGCGGCGGTTGACGATCCCGGCGATGGCCACCACGTCGGCGCCCTCGACGGCCGCCCGCGCGACCGGCTCGCCGCCGACGAAGGCGACGTCGATCTCGCCGGTCAGGAGGGCGGCGATCGTGCGCGGCGGCCCGTCGGTGTAGACGAGGGTCGGGTCGAGCCCGTTGGCCGCCAGCAGCCCGCCGTCGACCAGGACCTGAGCCAGGGCTTGCGATCCGTTCCGCGAGGCGTAGGCGAGGCGCAGCGGCAACGGAGCCGGCGCCGTCGTCGGCGCGGGAGCCGCGGCGCCGCTGGCGGCACTGCTCGCAGACGGAGGTGGCGGGGGCGGCGCGCTGGGCTGGCAGCCGGCGGTGACGAGCGCCAGCAGCGCGGCCATGACCAGGGCAGTAGGCCGCTGCCGCGCAGCGCGCCCAGCATGCAGTGGCCCCGGCCGCCCACCTGGGGGGCCGGGACAAACGCGGACGGCGCACGCTCGCGCGGCGCGGCCGCCAGGCGCGCTACGCGGTAGCCGGCTCAACGAGGCTCTCCACGTCCAGCTTGAACAGCCGGGCGGCGTTGCGCCAGAGGACGTTCTCGCGCTCGGTCTCCGTCAGCTCGGCCGCCTGCACGGTTCCCAGCCGCTGGGTGTAGATGTCGGCTGGCTTCGTCATCCAGCGCCAGGTCGCCGACCAGTCGGTCCCGAACAGGATCCGCTCCGAGCCAAGCTTGTCCAGGGCGTGGCGCAGGTGGGCCGGGCTGGTGCCAACGATATCGAAGTAGACGTTGGCGTTGCGGAGCGCGACCATCATCGCGTTGTCGAACAGGTGCTGGATGCTGCGCCCCATCTTGGTGAGGATGACCGGCACGTCCGGGTTCTGGCCCGCGACCTCGTCGACCCACAGCGGATCGCCGTAATAGAGCCCGCCCACGAACTGCGACCACCCAGTGGGGATCTGGATCGGCACCTGGTACTTCGCCAGGGTGCGCATGATCGGCGCGAAGTCGCGCGCGATCCGCTCCGGGTGGATCTCGTTGGTGATCGTGCGGGGCAGGGTCTCGCCCATCCCCTTCATGCCCAGGCGCTCGATGCCGTCGGCGATGATCGCCGGCGCCTGCTCGCGCAGCGGCGTGGGGTCCTCGGCGTAGCCGAAGGCGACCTGCTCGGTCCCCACGCGCACCAGTGGGGAAAGCCGCGTGGGGTGGCGGTGCGCCGCCGCGGCCACCTGGTCGTTGGTGATCTTGCCCGGGCGCGCCTGCACCAGGGCATGGGCCACGCCGTAGCGGTCCATCGTCGCGATCAGGGCGTCAGTGTTGTCCGAGGGCGTCTCCCGCTGGACCGCGTAGTACAGCTCCGGGTACTTGGTGCGGAAGGCGATCCCGTCCTCCATGGTGCGGATCTTGTCGCCCAGGTCGTCGAGCGAGGGGAAGTTGAGGATGTGAACGTGCGAGTCGACGATCATCACCATGCCGCGCTCCTCTTCCAGCGACGCCTCCGCAAGCCACCTCGGGCGGAGGCCTAGTCCTCGGGCGCGTAGATCTCGATCCCCAGCGGGTAGTGCTGGCCGCCCGAGCTCATGCCCGGACAGGCCGAGATGGCGACCAGGCAGTCCATCTCGGCACGCAGCTCGACGTAATCGCCCAGCCGGGCATCGGGCAGCTCGTGGAACGGCTTGCCGTCGGGGCGGAGGCCCGTCTTCATGAACAGGTTCAGCGGGTCGTGGACGTATAGCTCGTCCAGTCCGAAGGGCGCGATGGCCGCGGCCAGGTTCTGCTGACAGCCGTGCGTCTCGCGGCCGTACCGTTCGCGCTGGAGGTTGCCCGTGCAGCGGGAGAAGATCAGGTCGTGGGCCTGGGCGCCACTCGGGGACGGCTGGTGGCGGACGGTATCGGCAACGATGGTGAACATCACCCGCTCCCAGGGCGGCCGCGTGTACAGCCGGGCGCCCTGGCGCGGGTGGGCACCGACCCGCGTGCGAGTGCCCGCCGAGTAGAACCACTCGCGCGGGTCGTGCAGGTTGAAGGCGTCGAAGTCGCAGACCTGAGGGCCCTCCAGCTCGACCACGCGCACGTGCTGCCCCGCGCGCACCTCGAACGCTCGCCCGGTCTTGGCCGGAATCGTGAACGAGTCCACCAGCTTCATCAGCGTCCTCCCTCTCAGCGACCGTAGAGCTGTTTGATGAA
>Ga0209810_1004719_pt1 | contig 12877 bp, 9 predicted proteins | sample Coa_R1_7_FD_187159 | JGI IMG/M metagenome (GOLD analysis project Ga0209810, IMG submission 187159) | Surface soil microbial communities from Centralia Pennsylvania, which are recovering from an underground coalmine fire - Coalmine... | ecosystem: Environmental > Terrestrial > Soil > Unclassified ...
GGCTTGCCCTTGCCGGTGCGGCGGCGGCGCTCGCCCTGTTTGCGGCTCCGGCCGGGGCGGCCGAATATCCGCTGCACGCCGGCGACCGCGCGGTCGGCGAGGTGCAGTACATCCTCGCCGAAAGCGGCGACAACCTGGCCGATATCGCCCGTCAGGCGGATATCGGCTACACCGAGATGCTGGCGGCCAACCGCGGGGTCGATCCGTGGTCCCCGGCGCTGCGCACGCTGGCGATCCCCGGTTTTTTCATCCTGCCCGATGCGCCGCGCGAGGGGATCGTCATCAATCTCGCCGAACGCCGGCTGTATTACTTTCCGCGCAACGGAGAGACGGTGCAGACCTATCCGATCGGCATCGGGGTGATCGGCCGCGACACGCCGCTCAGCGTCACCCGCGTGGTCGGCAAGGAGGAGGCGCCGACCTGGTACCCGCCGCCGTCGATCCGCGCCGAGCGGCCGGAGCTGCCGCCGGCGGTGGGCCCGGGCCCGGACAATCCGCTCGGCGATTTCGCGCTGCGCCTCGGCTGGCCGCGCTATCTGATCCACGGCACCAACAAGCCGGACGGGGTCGGCCGCAACGTCAGCCACGGCTGCCTCCACCTCTATCCGGAGGATATCGCGAGCCTCTACGAGGCGGTGCCGATCGGCACCCCGGTCCGGGCGATCGAGCAGCCGGCGGCGGCGGCGTGGGTCGGCACCCGCCTGCTGCTCGAGGTGCATCCCGACAAGGAGCAGGCCGACCAGATCGACATGGAGCAACCGATGACGCCGCGGCTCCCCGCGGGCTTGCGTGAGCTCGTGGCGGACGCCGCCGGCGAATACGCCGATGCGATCGACTGGGCCGCGGTGGAGCGGGCGGGATTGCAGCGCAGCGGCCTGCCGGTCGAGATCGCGCGGCGGCCGCTGGCCGAGCTCGACGCGGCGCGGTAGCGGCTCAGCGCTCCCGCAGCTTGGGGTCGAGCACGTCGCGCAGCGCGTCGCCGAACAGGTTGATCCCGAACACCGTCAGCATGATCGCCAGGCCGGGGAAGATCGCGATCCACGGCGCCGTCGTCGCGTATTCCTCGGCGCCGCCCTGCAGCATCAGCCCCCAGGCCGGCACCGGCTCCTGCACGCCGAGGCCGAGATAGGACAGCGCCGCCTCGGCCAGGATCGCCTGGCCGACGAACGAGGTCAGCATGATCAGGAACGGCGCCACCACGTTGGGCACCATGTGCCGCAGGATGATGCGGCCGTGGCCGAAGCCGAGCGCGCGCGCTGCATCGACATAGGGCACCTCGCGGATCGCCAGCGCGCTCGAGCGCACGACGCGCTGGCAGCGCGGGATCAGCGGGATGGTGATCGCGGCGATCACGTTGTGCACCCCGGTGCCGAAGATCGAGACCACCGCCAGGGCCATGATGATCAGCGGAAACGACATGACGATGTCGTTGATGCGCTGCAGCAACAGGTCGATGCGCCCGCCGAAATAGGCGCTCGACACGCCGAGCACCAGCCCGGAGAACCCGCCGACCAGCGCCGAGGTGATGCCGACGACAAAGGCGGTGCGGGCGCCGAACAGGATGCGCGACAGCACGTCGCGGCCGAGCTGGTCGGTGCCGAGCCAATGCGCCCAGCTCGGCGCCTCGGTCATCGCCGCGAAATCGTTGGCGGTCGGGTTGTAGGGCGCGATGACGTCGGCGAAGATGCCGGCCAGCCCGAAAATCAGCACCAGGAACATGCCGATCGAGCCGACCGGCTGACGCCGGATGAAGCGGATCGTGGCGGCGACCGGGCCGCGACGCGGGCCGAGGGCCTCGGCGGCAAGCGTGGCGGAGCCGGACTGGGTCGGGGCGACGAGGCTCATGGGTCCACCCTCATTGCAGCCGGATGCGCGGGTCGAGCCAGGCGTAGAACAGGTCGACGACCAGGTTGCTCAACACCGCGATGGTGACGACGAGCATGACCAGGGCCTGGGTCAGCGTGTAGTCCTGGTTCTGCACCGACAGCACCATCAGCCGGCCGATGCCGTTGAGGTTGAAGACCTGCTCGGTGACGACGAGGCCGCCGATCAGGAAGGCGAATTCGAGGCCGATCACGGTCACCACCGGCAGCATCGCGTTCTTCAGCGCGTGGCGGTTGATGACGATCTTTTCCAACAGCCCCTTGGAGCGCGCGGTGCGGATATAGTCCTCGCGCAGGACCTCGAGCATCGCGGAGCGGGTCATGCGCATCGACACCGCGCAATAGCGGTAGCCGACGGTGATCGCCGGCAAGGCGACGATCGACAGGTTGCGCAGCGGGTCGCGCCACAGCGGCACATAGTCGATCGGCGGCATCCACGGGTGCCCGGTGGCGAGCTGGGTGAGGTCAAGCACGATCAGGATCGACATGATGCCGATCCAGAACGACGGCGTGGCGATGCCGGCGATCGAGAACGAGCGGACCAGGAGGTCGATCCAGCTGTTCTGCTTGAGCGCCGAGATCGTGCCGAGCGGGATCGCCAGCAGGATGGCGATGATCGTCGCCATCACCGCGACCTCGAGCGAGATCGGGAAGCGCGTCGCGATCTCCTGCACGACCGGCTTGCCCGACCACATCGAGATGCCGAAATCGAAGCGGGCCAGCCCCCACAGGAAATCGCCGAACTGCACGATCCACGGCTTGTCGAGGCCGATCTCGGCCTGGCAGGCGGCGAGCGCCTGGGCGGTGAAGCTGGTGCCGCCGGAGCCCAGCCGCACCAGGCAGACATCGCCGGGAATGAGGCGCATCAGCGCGAACACCAGCGCCGCCGCGCCGATCAGCGTCGGAAACACCAGCAGAATGCGGTTGACTATGTACCGGTACATCGCCTCGGCGCGCGCCTCCCCGACCGCCTATTTGTCGAGCCAGATGTTCGACAGGTCCTGGTTGATGTAGTGGCTCGGACTGACCTTCCAGCCGTGAACATACGACCGATAGGGGATGATGCGATACCACCACAAGATCATCAATTTGTGAGCCTTGGTGTCCATCACGTATTTGGCGAACTGGAACATGGCCTGCTTCTGCCTGGCCGGGTCGGTCTCGTGCAGCGCCTTGTTGTAAAGCTCCATCTCCTCGGCGTCTTCGTAGTTGCCGTAGTTCTGCTTGCTGACCGAGCTCGGCAGATAGGGCTGCACGTCGATCAGCGGGTTGACCACGCTGTGGCAATTGGCCTGCAGATCGACCGAGAAATTGCCGCCGCGCTCGGCCTCCATCCACGGGCCGGTCGGCATGACCTTCTGCGTCACGTTGAGGCCGATCTTGCGCCACTCGTCGACCAGCCAGATGCCGACATATTTGTAGGGCTGGTCGACCGCGCGGTTGAGCAGCTCGAAGCTCAGATTCTCCTGCCCGGCCTCCTTCAACAGCCGCTTCGCCTCGGCCCGCGATTTCTCGATGTCGGGCCAGAACCCGGCGATCTCGTGCAACTCCTCCTTGGTCGGAGCGAGCGGGTCGGCGGGAAAGATGATGCTGCCGACGGTGCGCACATCGGCGATCTTCGACAGCGCCGGCGCGCCGCCCCAGCGGTCGATCGCCAGGGTCAGGGCGCGGCGGACGCGCACGTCGTCGAACGGCTTGACCTTCTCGTTGATGGTGACGACGCTGCCGCAGTTCCAGTCGCTTTCCTGTACCGCGATCTGGCCGTCCAGCTCCTTCTTCAATTCGTCGCGCGACGCCGGCGGCAGGCCGCGGAACTCGATCTGGGCGCGGTCGGCGCGGATCGCGTCGACCCGGGTCGCCTGCTTCGGCGCATAGATGCCGACGATGTGGTCGAGATAGGGCAGGCCCTTGTGATAGTAGTCGGGGTTGCGGTCGCCCTTGATCGCCTGGCCGACATCGTATTCGGCAAACTTGAACGGGCCCGAGCCCATGATGTTCTTTTCGTACCAGTGCGGGTCCTTATCGAGAATCTTCTTTTCGTAGATCCAGGCAAAGGGGTCGGCGAGCGCCGGCAGAAACGCGCTGGTGGCGAATTTGAGGTGGAAGACCACGGTATGCGGGTCGGTCGCCTCGATCTTGTCGACCATCATGAAATTGCTCGACCGCGGGCTGAGGATGCCCGGCGGGGGAAAGACGATCTCGTTCCAGCTCGCCGCGACGTCGTCGGCAGTCAGCGGGTCGCCGTTGTGGAACTTGACGCCGTCGCGGATTTTGAAGGTGTAGGTCTTGCCGTCGTCGGTCGGCTTCGGCATCCCGGTGCACAGATCGCAGACGAAATCGGTGGTCGAGGCCGGGTTGTCCGGGTTGATGCGGATCAGCACGCTGTAATAGGGCGCGCCGGTGTGGACGGTGGCGAAGGTGGTTTCGCGATGGCCGTCGAAGGTCGGCGGCGCATCCGCCGGGATCATGTAGGTCAGCGTGCCGCCGCGCTTCGGCGTTTCCGCCGCGGCGGCCGGCAGTGCGGCAAGGGCGGCGGCGCAGCCCGCCGCAAACAGCGCCGATGTCAGTTTCATAGCGTTCTCCCGACCGATTATTTATCGAGCCAGACCGTGCCGAGGTCCTGGTTGACGTAGTGGCTCGGGCCGATCTTCCAGCCCTTGACGTAAGCGCGGTAGGGCACGATGCGCTGCCACCACAGCAGGTAGATCGCGTGCGCCTGCTCGTCGAGCACGTATTTCTCGAACTCGCGCAGCAGCGCCTTCTGCCTGGTCTTGTCCAGCTCGCGCAGCAGCTTCTGGTAGATGTCGATCTCGTGCTGGTCCTCGAAATTGCCGTAGTTCGACGCCGACACCGTATGCGGCAGGTATTTGCCGACATCGGCCAGCGGGTTGACCACGTTCTGGCAATTGCCTTCGACGGTCACGTCGAAATCGCCGGCGCGCATCGCCGCGAACCACGGCCCCGTCGCCAGCACCCGCTGGGTCGCGTGGACGCCGATCTTCGACCAGTCGTCGACCACCCAGATGCCGTAGTATTTGTAGGGCTGGTCGACGTCGCGGTTCAGCAGCTGAAAGCTGAGCCCGTCATGGCCGGATTCGTGCAGCAGCCGCTTCGCCTCGGCGCGCGACTTCTCGATGTCGGGCCAATAACCGGCGACCTGCTCCAGTTCCGCCTTGCTGGCGGCGAGCGGCGAGCCGGGGAAGGTGACGCCGCCGACGGTGTGGACGATCGCGACTTTCGACAGCTCGGGCGCGGTGTGCCAGCGGTCGATCCCCAGGGTCAGAGCGCGGCGCACCCGCACGTCGTCGAACGGCTTGCGCTTGTGGTTCGGGGTGATCACCCCGCCGCAATTCCAGTCGCTGGTCTGCACCGCGAGCCGGTCGCCGAGCGCATTCTTCAGCTCGTCGCGCACGCTCGGCGGAAAGCCGCGGAACTCGATCGCGGCGCGGTCGCTGCGGATGGCCTCGACGCGGGTGACCTGCTTCGGCGCGTAGATGCCGATGAAGCCGTCAAGATAGGGCAGCCCCTTGTGGTAGTAGTCGGGGTTGCGCGTGCCCTTGATCGCCTGGCCGGCCTCGTAGCTGACCAGCTTGAACGGGCCGGAACCGAGGATGTTCTTCTCGTACCAGTGGATGTCCTGGTCGAGCTTGGCCTTGCTGTAGATGAAGGCATAGGGGTCGGCGAGCGCCGGGATGAAGGCGTCGGTGGCGAATTTGAGATGGAAGACGACGGTGGTCGGGTCGGGCGCCTCGATCTTGTCGACCATCAGGAAATTGCTCTGGCGCGGGCTGACCACCCCCTCCGGCGGAAAGATGATCTTGTTCCACGAGGCGACGATGTCGGCCGAGGTCAGCGGCGTGCCGTCGGTGAACTTGACGCCGCTGCGGATCTTGAAGGTGTAGGTCTTGCCCCCGTCGGTCGGCTTGGGCATCTCGGTGCACAAGTCGCACACCATGTCGGGCGAAGACGGGTCCATCGGGTTGGCGCGGATCAGCACGCTGTAGAACGGCGCCACCGAGTGGATCGTCGCGTAGGTTTCCTCGCGGTGGCCGTCGAAGCTCGGCGGCGAGTCGGCGGGGATCACATAGGTCAGGATGCCGCCATGCTTCGGGGTCTCCTCCGCCGCAGCCGGCCATGTCCAGGCGAGCACCGCCGCCAATCCGGCCGCCACGCGCAGCATCAACGTCATTCCCGCCTCCCACCCTCTAGCCGTCGTTCACGTTGTTGTAAGCCATCTTAGCGATCGGGCCGGAGCCTCGCCAAGTCCCGATTGAGGACGCGGCCCGGCCGATCCTCCCGGCTTCGCGCGGCCGCTCAGCGGTCGAGCCAGAGCCGCGCCAGGTCCTGGTTGATGAAATGGGTCGGCGCCAGCTTGAAGCCCCTGACGTAGGCGCGGTAGGGCACGATGCGGTGCCACCACAAGACCATGATCTCGTGCGCCTCGGTGTCGAGCAGGCGCTTTTCCAGTGCGCGCATCTCGACCCGCTGCTGCTTGGGGTCGGTCTCGTGCAGCATCTTGGTGTAGAGCGCGACCAGTTCGGGGTCCTCGTAGCGCGCGTAGTTTTCCGCATCGACCGACGACGGCAAAAATTTCTGTATGTCCATCAATGGATTGACGATCCCGTAGCCGGGCGCCTCGACGACCACGTCGAAATTGCCGGTGCGCATCGCCTCGAACCACGGTCCGGTCGGCACGACCTTCTGGGTGACGTGGAGGCCGATCTTCGACCACTGGTCGATCAGCCAGGTCGCGACGAACTTGTAGGGCTGGTCGGTGTTGCGGTTGAGCAATTCGAAGCTGAGGTTCTCGGCGCCGGCCTCCTTCAGCAGGCGCCGCGCCTCGGCCCGCGACTTCTCGATGTCGGGCCAGTAGCCGGCGAGCTGCTCCAGTTCCTGCCTGGTCGCGGCGAGCGGCGAGCCGGGATAGACGAGGCCGCCGACGGTCTTGACGATGGCGATTTTGGACAGCGCCGGCGCCCCGGCCCAGCGGTCGATCGCCAGGGTCAGGGCGCGCCGCACCCGCGCATCGTCGAACGGCTTTTTCTGGTGGTTAGGGGTGATCGCGCTGCCGACGTCCCAATCGCCTTCCTGTACCTTGATCCGGTCGCCGAGCGCGGCGACCAGTTCGTCGCGCGCCGAAGGCGGCATCGCCCGGAACTCCATCGCCGCCCGGTCGGAGCGGATCGCGTCGACCCGGGTCGCCTGCTTGACCGCGTAGATTGCCGTAAAGCCGTCGAGATAGGGCAGCGACTTGTCGTAATAGTCCGGGTTGCGCACGCCCTTGACCGACTGCCCGGTCTCGTAGCCGGCGAACTTGAACGGGCCGGTGCCCATCACGTTCTTCTCGTACCAGTGCGGGTCGCGGTCGAGAATCTTCTTCTCGTAGATCCAGTTGAACGGGCTGGCGAGCGAGGGAAGGAATGCCTCGGTGGCGAATTTGAGGCGGAAGACGACGGTGTCGGCATCCGGCGCCTCGACCTTGTCCACCATCATGTAGTTGCTGACCCGCGGGCTCAGCACGCCCTCGGGCGGAAAGATGATCTCGTTGAAGCTGGCGGCGACGTCGGCCGCGGTCAGCGGCGAGCCGTCGTGAAAGGTGACGCCGCGGCGGATCTTGAAGGTCCAGGTCTTGCCGCCGTCGGTCGGCTTCGGCATCTCGGTGCAGAGGTCGCACACGATGTCGGTCGTCGAGGCCGGATTTTCCGGGTTGATGCGGACGAGCAGGCTGTAGAACGGGGCGAAGGCGTGCACCGTCGCAAAGGTGCTTTCGCGATGGCCGTCGAAGCTCGGCGGCGCGTCGGCCGGGATCACATAGGTCAGCGTGCCGCCGCGCTTCGGCGTTTCGGCGGCCATCGCCGGCAGCGCCAGCGCGGCGGCAAGCAATACGGTCCCAGCCCACGCCCGTTTCATCGGCGCCTCCCGCGTTCCCCGTTTGCCGCGCCGCCGCGCCCGGCGGCCCGTCAGCCTACTTGTCGAGCCAGATGTGCGACAAGTCCTGGTTGATGTAATGGCTTGGGCTGATCTTCCAGCCTTTGACGTAACTGCGATAGGGCACGATGCGGTTCCACCAGATCACCTCGGTGGCGTGCGCCTTGGTGTCCATCACGTACTTCTCGAAGGCCACCATCTCCTCGTGCTGCTTCTTGGGGTCGGTTTCGTGCAGCATCTTTTCGTAAAGGTCGACGACCTGCTGGTCGGGCACGCCGCCCATGTTCTCCTGGCTGCCCGGCAGATAGGGCTGCACGTCGAGCACCGGATTCACCACGCTGTGGCAGATCGGGTAGTGCACGACGCTGAAATCGCCGGCCCGCATCGCCGCAAACCACGGCCCCGTCGGCACCACCTTCTGGGTGACGTGCAGGCCGACCTTCGACCACTGGTCGACCAGCCAGATGCCGATGTACTTGTACGGCTGATCGACGTCGCGGTTGAGCAGCTCGAAGCTGATGCCTTCGGCCCCGGCCTCCTTCAACAGCCGCTTGGCCTCGGCCCGCGACTTCTCGATGTCGGGCCAGAACCCGGCCATCTCGGACAGCTCTTGCTTGGTCGCGGCCAGCGGCGAGCCGGGATAGACGATGCCGCCGACGGTCTTGACGATGGCGATCTTAGACAGCGCCGGCGCGCCGCCCCAGCGGTCGATCGCCAGCGACAGGGCGCGGCGCACGCGGGGATCGTCAAACGGCTTCTTCTTTTCGTTGAAGAACAGGTCGCTGCCGCAGTTCCAGGTGCTTTCCTGCACCGCGATCCGGCCGTCGAGCTCCTTCTGCAGCTCGTCGCGCGCCGACGGCGGCAGGCCGCGGAATTCCATCGCCGCGCGGTCGGAGCGGATCGCCTCGACCCGGGTCGCCTGCTTCGGCGCAAACACGCCGACGATGTGGTCGAGATACGGCAGCCCCTTGTGGTAGTAGTCGGGGTTGCGGTCGCCGGTGATCTTCTGGCCCGCCTCGTAGCCGGTGAACTTGAACGGCCCCGAGCCCATGATGTTCTTTTCGTACCAGTGCGGCCCGCGGCTGGGATCGTCGAGAATCTTCTTCTCGTAGATATAGGCGAACGGGTCGGCGAGCGCCGGCAGGAAGGCGCTGGTCGCGAATTTGAGGTGGAAGACGACGGTCTCGTCGTCGGGCGCCTCGATCTTCTCGATCAGGTCGCGGAAATTGCTGCCGCGCGCGCTCAGCACGCCCTGCGGCGGAAAGGTGATCTCGTTCCAGCTCGCCGCCACGTCCTGCGCGGTCAGCGGCGAGCCGTCGGCGAACTTGACGCCCTTGCGGATCTTGAAGGTGTAGGTCTTGCCGCCGTCGGTCGGCTTCGGCATCTCGGTGCACAGGTCGCAGACAAAGTCGGTCGACGAGGCCGGGTTGTCGGGGTTGACGCGGATCAGGACGCTGTAGAACGGTGCGGTCGCGTGCACCGTCGCATAGGTCTCCTCGCGATGGCCGTCGAAGCTCGGCGGCGCATCGGCCGGGATCAGGTAGGTCAGCGTGCCGCCGTGCTTCGGCGTCTCGTCGGCAAATGCCGGGGTTCCCCCCACCAGCGCGGCAACCGCCAAGCCGGTGGCCACCAGGGCGTACCTCATTCCTCTCGTCCTCTCGCTTTGTCGTTGCCGTCCCGACGCCGCATCCGGCGCCTCCCAAGGTGCGTGAAACGTCATCCGGCCTCGCTGCAGGCGACCCAGTGATCCGGGCGCAGTTCGCGCGGCTCGGGCCGTATCCGGCGGCAGGTTTCGACCGCGATCGGGCAGCGCGGGTGAAAGCCGCAGCCGGGCGGCGGGTTGATCGGGCTCGGCACCTCGCCGGCCAGCGGCTGGAAGGTGCGTTCGGCCTCGACCGCGGGGTCCGGCACCGGCACCGCGGCGAGCAGGGCCTTGGTGTAGGGATGCTGCGGCCGCTCGAACACCTCGTCGCAACTCGCCAGCTCGACGACGCGGCCGAGATACATGACCGCGACCCGCTGGCACAGGTGCCGCACCACCGACAGGTCGTGGGCGATAAACAGATAGGTCAGCGACAGCTTTTCGCGCAGATCCTCGAGCAGGTTGATGATCTGCGCCTGGATCGACACGTCGAGCGCCGAGACCGCCTCGTCGCAGACGATGAATTCGGGATCGAGCGCCAGGGCGCGGGCGATGCCGACGCGCTGGCGCTGACCGCCCGACATTTCGTGCGGATAGCGGTCCGCGAAGTTCGGGTTCAGCCCGCACAGGCTCAACAGCTCGCGCACCCGCTGGTTGCGCCGCTCGCGGTCGGGATGGATGCCGTGCACCTTCATCGGCTCGCTGAGGATCGCGCCGACCTTCATGCGCGGGTTGAGCGAGCTGTAGGGGTCCTGGAAAATCACCTGGATGCGCCGGCGCAGCGCCAGCAGGCCCTTGCGGTCGAGGGTCGCGATATTGACCCCGTCATAGAGGATCTCGCCTGCCGTCGGCCGTTCGAGGCGCAGGATGCAGCGGCCCATCGTGGTCTTGCCGCAGCCGCTCTCGCCGACCAGCCCCATCGTCTCGCCGCGGCGGATTTGCAGATCGACCCCGTCGACCGCCTTGACCTCGCCGAGATGGCGGCGGACGACGACGCCTTCGGTGATCGGGAAGTGCATCTTCAGCCCGCGCACTTCGAGAAGCGGCGGGGCGGCGGGGTCCTGCCCGTTCATGCGGCGCGGCCCGCAGCGGCGAGGTCGGCGGCGCGGAAGCAGGCCGAGTGCTGCCCCGGCGCGCCGATCGGCAATAGCGGCGGACGGGCCGCGGCGCAGGCCTCGACGGCAAAACGGCAGCGCGGCCGGAAGGCGCAGCCCTGGTCGAGCCGGGTCAGGTCGGGCGGCTGGCCCTCGATCGGATCGAGCCGGGCCTGGCGCGGCCGGTCGAGCCGCGGCACCGAGCGCAGCAGCGCCATCGTGTAAGGGTGACGCGGATTGTGGTAGATCGCCGCGGCGCTGCCGCTTTCGACGATGCGGCCGGCATACATGACGTTGACCCGGTCGGCATAGCGCGCGACGACGCCGAGATTGTGGGTGATGACGATCAGCGCGACGCCGAGCTGGCGCGTCAGCCGCTGCATCAGCTCGAGGATTTGCGCCTGGATCGTGACGTCGAGCGCCGTGGTCGGCTCGTCGGCGATGATCATCTTCGGTTCGCACGCCAGCGCGATCGCGATCATGATGCGCTGGCGCATGCCGCCGGAAAGCTGGTGCGGGTATTGCTTGAGCCGCCGCGCGGCGTCGGCGATGCCGACCAGGCCCAGCAGCTCGTGCGCGCGGCGCTCGCATTCGGCGCGGTCGGCGCCGCGGTGCTGCTCCAGCGTCTCGGTGATCTGGCGGCCGATGGTGAGGACCGGGTTGAGCGAGGTCATCGGCTCCTGGAACACCATGCCGATCTCGCCGCCGCGCACCTCGCGCATCTCCGCCTCGCTCAGGCGCAACAGGTCGCGCCCGGCAAAGATCACCTCGCCGGCGGTGATCCGCCCCGGCGGATCGGGGATCAGGCGCAACAGCGACAAGGCGCCGACCGACTTGCCCGAGCCGCTCTCGCCGACGATCGCCACCGTCTCCCCGGGCTCGACCGTGTAGGAAATCCCATCGACCGCCGGAACGATGCCAACCCCGGTGCGGAACTCGGTGCAAAGATTTCTGACTTCAAGCAGCGCCAATGTCCCTGTTCCCTCCCAGGTGCTTGTCTGTCGGCAGGCTTAATCTTGGCTGACGTGGTTGGTATCCTTGGCCGCCGGCGGAGTCAACGACAGTGCCGTCGCACCCGTCAGCGGGCCCCCGGAAAGAGGTGGGCGCCGTAAACGCGGCGGATGTCGGCGAGCAGCTCGCCCGTCGGCGGCGCATAGGTCAGCCGCTTGCTGGTGAAGTGCCCGGTCAGCGCCTTGAGGCCCGCCGCCAGCTCGCCGAGCTTGGCGAGGGCGAGCAGGCCGTTGACCACCGGCGCGCCGTCGATCTCGTGCACCCCGGCGTCGGCAAGCAGGGTCATGACGATGCCGCCGGCGGGGATGACCGCCTCGGCGCCCTTGTCGAGCCCGGCCCGCGCGGCGGCGCGGAACCCGTCGATCACCGCGTCGCGCACCGCCCGCTCCTCGAAGGCGCGGTCGAACACCGCGGCGCGCTCGACCTGCATCCGGTCGATCGAGACGAGCCGGCCGGAAAGCCCGTAGCCGGCGATGTTCTCGGCGACGCGGCGGGCGAATTTCGGATTGACGTTGACCACCGAGAACGCGGGTGCCATCAGGCAGGCGAGCGTCACCGCCGCCTCGCACAGGCCGAGCACCGGGATGTTGAGCGCCTCGCGCAGCGCATGCAGCCCGGGCTCGAAGATATTGCCGATCAGGAAGGCGTCGAAGCCGTCGCGCTCGGCGGCGAGCCCGTTGGCGAGAATTTCGCCGGTGTCGAGGTATTCGAGATAGCGGTACTGGTCGGCGATCGCCTTGCCGGGGGCCAGGCCGTGCACCTCGACAGTCGTGCCGGGCGCCACCGCGCCCCGGAGGATCGCCGTCAGCGTTTGCGCATACGGCCCGCTTTGCGAGCGGCGCGTCACCCCGAGGCTCTGGTAGTAAAGCCGCATCTTACACGCCGAAGGTGAAGCGGCTGCCGGTATTGGCGAGGACCAGGCGGTCCGGCATCGCCTCGGCGATCTTGGCGGTAAAGACGCGGCCGCTGCAATGCATCGGGATCACCACGTCGGGGTCGAGCGCCCGCAGCTCGGCGACGGCGTGGTCGATGTAGTCGGGCGGGGCGACGCCGAGGTGGAAGCCGCCGATGACGGCGTGGAGCTTGTCGACATTGGCCACCGCCATCGCCGTCCGGATCGCATTGATCAGCCCCGAATGGCTGCACGACGAGACGACGACGAGGCCGCGGCCCTCGACGATGTAGCAGGTGGCGTGCTCGTCGGGATGGCGGTCGGGCACCAGGCGGCCGCGCCGCTCCGCCTCGCTGAAATGGTCGAGCGCGGTCGGCTCGACCAGGGTGTTGGGCAGCACCCGCTCGAACGAGTGGCGGGCGATCGG
>Ga0209810_1004722_pt1 | contig 12873 bp, 8 predicted proteins | sample Coa_R1_7_FD_187159 | JGI IMG/M metagenome (GOLD analysis project Ga0209810, IMG submission 187159) | Surface soil microbial communities from Centralia Pennsylvania, which are recovering from an underground coalmine fire - Coalmine... | ecosystem: Environmental > Terrestrial > Soil > Unclassified ...
TCTAACCACTGGTTTTTTTCACAGGCATAGACAAAAAAATAGTAGGAGCAGAAAATGTCTACAGCACGTACATGGCTCACTTTGCCAGATCCTTTTTCGAGTATGACAGAAACGTCAGAGGTCATCATCGGTCATATCTCCGGCAGAAGCGCGGATATCACAAAAATCATCACCGGCAGTCAGAGCGCCATCCTGCTGGCCGGTGCGCCCCATATTGGCAAGTCGGCGCTGATTCGCTACTTACAGCGCCCGGTCGGAGCCGAGTGGTCCTGGCGCGATGAATTGCCAGAACTACGAGAGGAATGGCACCTGGATCACACCCACTTTGTGCTGGTCGACCTCACCCCACGCCACAGCATTGAGAGCGTGGATCAACTGCTCAAATTCTTTATCAAACAATGCAACAGCGCGCTGCAACCATTTCTGCCAGAAGGTGCCGGGGAAGCTTCCGATGACATCAAAGACCTCTATCACCTCTTACACGTTCTCTGCGACCGACAAGAAGAGGGTCGCTACTTCCTGATGTTTGACTCGGTGGAACGGCTGGAACGTTCCGGCACCCGATTGGTCGAACTTTCCAGCGCGCCCAGTCGAGCGCAGACGGCACAGGAGCGCAGCATCGCCCTGCTGGAACGCTGCGGCGCTATTCACAGCCTGATTGATCTGATGGATGATTTCAGCAATTTCGGCGTGATCTTCGCGCTCGAAAGCCTCCCCCGCACCAGCATGAGCGATCAGTTCAGGCAGGTTTCCGCAGACCTGGCCCGTTTCACCTCTATGACCCTGCAAACGTTTACCTGGAACGATACTCTCCGCTTCCTGCAACAGCCACCGGAGCATTTCGGCAGCAAGTGGGCCAGCCAGTTCTATGCGCTGGGGGGAACAGAGATCTTCTCAGAGGCCGAGCAAGCGTGGATTTGCCGGTATGCAGGGACCCACCCCTATCTCCTGCAACAGGTCTGTTTCCACCTGTTCCGCTTCAAACAGGAATATGCACAACTTCACAACACCTGGAGCGAGCTGCAGCCCGGCAGCGAAAAGCTCCCCGTCGAGTGGATCAGCGAACCGGTCAGCCCGTTTCTCAGCCGCCTCTGGATACGATTGCAGGACGCGCTGAAGGAAAGTCAGCCGGAAACCGAGGCCAGATTCAAAGAGTTCATACGCTCGCTCGCTGGCAAATCGGCAGATGAAATCATAGACGATAACACCTGGGCAAATCTGGGTGGAGAATTGCGCTATATCCTGCAAAATGAGGGCCTGGTGCGCGTCGACCCTTTTCAGCCGGTACATTACCCCGGTCGCCTCATCTGTCAGTACCTGCTGCAAAAATGGCAGGAGAGCGCAACCGCGCCACAGCAGGGTTTTCGACTCACCATCAATCGTCCCGGCGCGCAAAAGTTGCATATATCGCTTTCGGAACGCGAGTACGGGCTGCTCAAAACTCTGCTCCAGCATCCCAATCGCTGCCCGGAAGAGCAATTGATGAAAGGCGCGTGGGGCAAGTCCATCGATAAATCAGCTTTTACCCAGCGCATGCACCAGCTACGCAAAAAACTGCGCTTGCAGAGTGACGAAGTGGAAATCATCGAAAATCATTATGGCGGCTTCTATTCTCTTAACCACCCTGAATGGTTTTATCTGGAATAGAGTGCTGATTCTGCGGCAACTCTGAGAGAACAGCCAGCCGTCTGGCATACGCATGAGCAATTTCCAGGTATTTGCAGGCCAGATCGAAAGAGTCCGCATAGCCCTTGCTGACACTGATATAGGAGCATACCAGCGCCTTTTCGGTCATGTAATATTCAAGCAGCACCTGCACTTCCTGTCCGCTCTCCCCCATCTCTCGTAAGTAGGTATCGAGAAAGTGCCGGGCCATAGCTGCTCCATCCAGTTGCTCGCCGACACTATCGGTCTGCATTGTCAGGCGCATCTCAAGATCGACCGCCAGCATCGCGATATCGCTCAATGTATCGATAGAATAAAAATCCGCGCGGAAATCGATGCCGTCCAGGGCGAAAAGCTGCCGTCCATCGAACTCTGGCGGCGCAAACCCAGCCAGTTCTCTCTTTGCACACAGCCAGAGGTTTGTCGACTTCAGGTCTCCGTGACAGCGTTTGATCTTCCCTGCTTTCCATCGCTCATGAAATAGGTCCTTATGCGCCTCCAACGCCTTTTTGACAGCCGTACTCACCTCTTCATAAACTGCTCGGCGCGTCTCATCGAGCATACTCTCTCCCAGATACTGCTCAAACATATTCAGGTTAAACTCTAGCTTGCTCGTAATAGCCTGAAAAGTTGCAAAATCATCAGGCGCAGACTCCAGTTGATGGTGCATCCAACCAATAGCCTTTGCCAGAAATTCCATACCCACCGCTGATCTCAGCCGCTGATCCTGGCGCAACTGGCGATCTAAACGCGAGTTTTCATCAAGACGCTCCATAACCAGAGCATACTCTACATCTTGCAAATCATCTTCGCGCGGATTACTGATAATCCTCTCTCGTTGCACCACCTGTATCCCCGAATGAACCTCCTCTTCGTTGAGCGGCAGAAGCCCCAGATAGACATGTGGAGCGAATTTGCTGTTGAAACGCAAGCCTTCCAGCAGCGCGCTGGTACGCTTTGCCCTGTCTTTCAAATCGTAGAGAGCATCTTCCCACATGCGCAACATCTTTAAGCATACCTGCTCCCCGCTTCCTTCAATAAGCGCAAAAGTAATGACGGTTGGGGTTTGTGACAGTTGAGTCGATCGATCAGGCAATAAATAATCAGACAAGGCACTTCCCAGAACAAACTTCGAGCCGGTGGGTACAGGGACAACATACACAGGAAAAACATAGGCGTAGTGTATCAGAGAAGGGGTAGAAACACAAGATTGGATCAAAAAAAGGGTAATTTCTCTCTACAGGCTCATCCGTATATGGCGTTTTAGCTCCCGCATGCGCATCTCCGCTACCTGCAAAAAAGCCACTCCAAGCGTTGGATTATTATCATAGATGATGTTCACGATCCCGCCAATAAATGCCTTCTCAACCAGGTAGTAAGCCAGCACTGCCCGTGAGACCTTATTCTCCTGTCCGGTCAGGTTCAGATAGTCCTCTATCATACGATCAGCAAGCAAAGGCGATTGCGCGCGTGCTTGAACATCAACCACAAGCATGGCGAAATCACTCAGAATATCGATATTACTGTACATCGGGTTAAAATCAACAGCGTCAAGGACTTTGACACATTTTTGAGCATCCTCAAGAGACTTGCCTGTATACGGATAAATCCATATATTACGCCCCTTGAGATCCCCGTGACACCTTCTTATAAATCCCCCTGCTAAACGCTGCCGAAAGTATTGTGGATACTTACTCCCTTCATCAAAAAACTGGAGGAGATCATCCTTTAACAGAGTATAGGTTTTTTTGAGAGCGTTGTAATACATAAGATGCTGGTCATCTTGCTTTGTTAATAAAGATTGGTTGACAAAAGCCAGGTTGTGATGAAGCTTTTTTTTCAACTGCTCAGGGCTTCCCCATACTCCATCTTCACGCTTTAACGCCGCAATATCGGCCAGCGAGGTATGTAAATGGGCAATATACTGCGTCAATATGTGCATATCAGGCCAGTAATATTCGGCGACAAATTGATTAGCACCTTTGAGCAACATATCTAATCGCCTGCTTTTTGGCAATTCGCGCATCAGTATCACATATTCGCCATCCCTATCCAGTTCTTCTGGCTCAGGATTTTCGATGATATCAGCCAGGCCCACTACTTTGCTCGGCCTGTCAACCAAGCAAAAACGAGCCAGACCGAGATAAACATCACTTGTAAATCTTCTATTCCAGCGAAGACCTTCGCATTGACAACGCTGACGATTCGCAGGTGTAGATAAATTATAACGAACGTCTTTATACTTACGCAGCATCTTCATTACGATATGCACATTATCATCGAGACTTTTTGTAAAAAATAACCGTGTATTTTCAGTTTTACGTATATCTTTGATTCTATAGTAGTGCGTGGCCATCTCTTTATTCCCTGCGAACTCAGTCGGATCAGGAAAATGTTCACGAAATGGTAGCTGCGAATAATCAATTACTGCTCTCATAATCTTACCTGTCCAGTTCACTCTGGTAATCCATTCAAATACCCTTGACTGAAATAACACGAATATGATAGCGGCTATTATTACATATCCCTGCCAAAAAAAGGAAGAGAACGGCTACAATGGTCTGCTGAAACCAGAATATCTCAGGCCATGCTCGTAGATGGCCCACTCTATAAGCAACAGACTCATTGCATCCGATGAGCCTGTTGCTTTACCTGTCCCTGTAAGTAGAAAGATACATGCCGACTACGGGTGCCACACAAAACTGACGCCGGGGCCGGGTTTGAAGGTCCAGTAGGAGAGGGTATCCCAGCCGCCGTTGGCGTACCAGTTGTAGTTGCTGGTGTAGACGCTGCCATCGGAGTTGATGCGCTCGACGACGGCTACGTGACCGTAGCCGCCCGCCCCCTGGACATAGGGTTGCAGGACGATGATTGAGGGTACCCGCGGAGTGGCAGAAACTACCCAGCCAGATGCCTGCGCCCCGTAGGCCCACTGATAGGCGTTGCCGAGCCAGGGAACCCAGTAACCGGTCAACTGGTGATAGCGCATGTTTGCCCAGTAGGTGCATTGCCCGAAGGCGAAACGGTTCAGCGTGCTGCCATTGCCCGTCTGTGGGGGCGGCAGACTTGTGGATTGCGAGGGATCGTAGCCGTCCTGATGGGTAATGACTGCCGTCGCCGTCGCCGCCTGGGCCGCGATGAGCGCGGGATTGTTGCCGTTGCTCTTGACAAGGTTCAGGATGGGCTGGAACGGATTAAAGGCAGCTACACTACCGTTGCTGGTAGGCAGCACGGACATTACACTGCCCAGGACGATCAGTACCAGAATAGTCGTCACGGCCAGGTGAACAACCCAGCGCCGACCGCGTGGTGGGCGGATACTTCCCTCACGTTTCTTGCCCGTTCCCCGAATCACCACCGGCTGACGCAGTGCCGTCGTGGTACTGGTCCTGAAAGTGACCGGCAACGCGCCAGTCTGCGCCTCTGCCAGATCGCTGAGCTGGCGGGTTACCGCCGGTGAAACGGCAATCCCGGCAAGTTGCTGCGTCGAAGGGGGAACGCTGACGGCAGCATCATGCGACAAAGGAGCGGTCATGGGCGGCAATGACGAAGGCCCGGTCGGAGAAGATATGGAAGTATTCTGATATAACGGGGGAATGGGTGTGTTACCCGGCGCGGGAGAGGTCTGTACAGTATCCGGGAAGGGTATTTGCTCAACGGGCGACATCTGGTTCACCTGTCCTTGCCATCGCCATGTCCCTGAGATCAGCCCTTTCCTACCGGCACTACTATTCTGACGATCATCCATCGACGACATACGTAATTCCCCAATCCTTCAAAATATGCGCTACAAAATACCCTGCGTGCGCACAGTGTGCGCTCTGCGTTATCAAACACTGTACCTGCTCTACCGCTATTGGTCAAGCAAAGTCAGCCTGTCTGGGACTAAGGTACCTATCCTTAGTAAAGAACGATGGCTGCAAAAAAATGAACAGGAAGACCCGCCCTCTTACGCATACATATTATTGAAAGCCAACTCAGAGATGTCATGCTTCGCTCCCGCTCAGCATGACATCTCTGAGTTGGCTTCTGAGTTGGCTTATGCGACGGAGACTTCGAGCAGGCCGGGGTTGCCGATTTGCTCTTCTTTGAACATGTTGCGCACGATGACGGCCCAGTGCTGGACGGGCTGTTCGCCGTCGCGTTTGATGCCGAGCCAGTGGAGCAGGCCATGTTGCGCGGCCCCGTCTTTGCCCTGCGGCAGCACGGTCGAGCCAACGGCTGCCAGGGGGACGCGCAGGACAGACTTTTCGGTGAAATCCAGGCTGAAGCGTTTGACCTGGCCTCCCCCGACGACCCGCGCCAGCGCGTCCGGCAGGCAGACATGGGCAATCAGTCCCGGCTCGTAGCGCGGCACGCTGATGACGAGGTCCAGTTCGTCGCCAACCTTGAAATGCCTCTGGACGCGGCCCTTGCGTTCCAGCCGCACCTCGACCGGGAGATTGCTCTTGAACGCGCTCCAGTCTTCGATCACTTCGGAAGTGAGCCGGGCCGAAACGACGCCCTCCACGGCGCGCAGCGTCTCCACTTTGCCCTGGTAGGCCAGCGCCTCGGCCAGCGACATCTCCTGTCCGTTGAGGGCAACGCGCCCGCTCTGCGGCGTCGTCACCACCCCGGCGTTGCGCAGGCCGATCATCAAGGCCAGGCAGGCCGCCGTGTCGACGGTGCTATAGAGCCGCCCTTCCTCGTTCAACTGGCCCGTCAGGTAGTTGGCGGCGGCAATCGCGCGCGGTAAATCGCCCGGCTCTCCGCCCGCCAGCAGCGCGGCAGCCGCGTAGGCCGTTTCCTCCCGCGTAGAAACCGCCATGCCCCACAGGCGATACGATGGCTGGTTGTCTTGCACCTCGACATACGTTTGCCCGTGCTGTTCTTTCAGGCGCGAGCGCACATAGGCCAGCGCCTCGCTCTTCACCTGCGCCGGGGAGCCGTTTGCCAGCGCCTGATAGGCCGCGTGGCAATCGCTGATCTTTTTCGGTGGATAGTCGAGCTTGTAACAGGCAGCAGCATCGCCCGTCATCGCGCGGATATCGTCCAGCAGCTCGCGCAGGGCCGCGTTCTTCAGCCCGGAACGTTGAGCGGTGGGCAGGTTGAGCAGGTGCTTGACGCCCAGCGGAGCGCAGTAGGTGTCCGGCTTCCGCGCGCCGCCCTCTTCCGGCGGATAGAGGCAGAAGCCGCTGCCCGGCAGGTACATGCTCTTGAGCCGCTTATACCAGACGAGGATGGCCGCCTCGTACTCGCGGGCCGCTTCCTCATCCTCCTGATTGGTGATGTAGCCGGTGTACATGGCTAAGACCTTAGCCGACGTTTGCTGGATTCAGCCAAAGGGGTATTTTGCCGCGCCCTCGACAAAGAACTGGAAGGGCCGCTCCAGTCCGGGCAGAGGCGTGATCTCCAGCAGGCGCTGCTCCTGCAATGTCACCTCGTCGCCGGGGGTGAGCAGGCGCAGGCGGCGCGTGATGTGGCGTAGCCTGCCCGGTTCCGTCACATAGCGTTCGCTCACATCGACTCCGCCCTTGCGCGCGTCGCGTACCGTCGCCGTGATCGCGCCGGGGCGAACGGGGAAGCGCAGCGCGGAGCCAGATGGAACGGGTAGGCCGGGCGTCACCTCTGAGCCATCATCGAAGAAGAGGGGCAATACTTCGTCATCGTGGCGCACTTCCACCAGCGCGCTGCCCGATGACGCTCCTACGTCCAGGCGGCCCATGACGGGATCGCCGGGGAAGACAAAGGGTGAGACGGTCAGCTCTCCATAGACCGACTGCACCGCCTCCAGCGTCGTCTCCACGCGCTGCCAGTCCATCGTCTGCGGCGAAAGCGCGAAAGCTTCGATGGTATAGCGGGTCATGCTATCGCCCAGCTTCACTTCGACGCGCGCCTCGCCCTGCACCTTCACAATGTTGTTGTAAATGATCTCCGGGAATTGCAGTCGCATCTTCGCCAGCGCCGTCGGCGGTGCGGCAGTAGCTACCTGCTGCGCCTGGTCGCGTTGAGTGGCTGCGGAAACCGATGCGCTCTCATATACGCGCATGGCCTGTGCTGTCGGCATAGAGGCAGCAGCCATCATGGGAGGAGCGGTGGGCGGCAGGGGAGCGGACATAACAGGTGATGGTGGTGGGATCGCGGCAAACGCCGTCGGTTGTCCGTAAGACGCCATTGCCCTGAAGCGCGGCGGGCCGCCCCGGCCACCGGCAGGCCACGCATTGCCCAGCTGGCGCAGTTCGCGTTCAACTTTGCCCGTAAACGTACTCTCCCGCCAGTTTGCCAGATTCTTCTTGATGCTCGCCGCCAGTTCCACCTGCGGGTCGCTCGGCGAGATCAGGCGCTGGTCTTTCACGATCACCTGCACAGGTACCACGCGGTCTGTCACGCCCGTCTTGAGGGTGATGGTCACGCGACTGCCTGGCTTCGCCTCCGCCGGGGCTTCGCACTGCAACTGGATGTCTGAGGGGCGCAGAACGGCGCACCAGCCTTCCCAGGCTTCATCATCGATCAGCGCGCCGAGCAGCACCACGCCATACGGTTCGGGTATCGCCACCTGCACGCTGTCACTGGCCTTCAGATTCTCGCGCACAGCCTGTTCATATGTGCCGCGCGCTGGGTCGACCACCACGACGCGCAGCAACTCCACATCCTGGCGCGCCGTGATCTCCACTGTGCTGCCAATGACGCGCCGCACCAGAAACGGCTGCGTATTGGTCCCGCCACGTGTGATATACATGCCCCGGCACTCATTAGATTGCGGCAGCGGCAGCAAACTCAACAGACGCTGCTCGCCCAGTTCGCTGATGGACAGCGTCTCGCGCCGTTCCTGCTCTGAGCCTTTCAGGGCCACCGTTGCCGTGCGCTCGCCCGCGAAGAGGTTCAGCGTGTATGGCCCCTGCCCCGTCAACTTGACCGCGCCGCGACAGATGCCCTCGCGATTGCAATTCAGCTTTTCACGCTTACCCACGCGCTGCCCGCGCTCCTGCAACTCCACTTCGACCGGGCCGCTATATGGCTGGCCGAATGCTGTCACGGAAAGCGTATAGCGCAGGACATCGCCGTTGAGTTGCTGGTCGTTCAATTCGGCGTTGAGCGGCGCGAGCCGGTATTCGGCCACCTCGAAGCGGCAGGAGGCCGATTCGCTCTCGCCCGCGACCATCACCGCCTCGTACTCGCCCTCCGGCAGCCCCTGCATCGACCAGAGACAGAGGCCATATTCATCCAGCGTCACCGGATAATCGGCATAGGGATTGCCGCTCAAACGCAGCCGCAGGCGCACAGACGCGCTGGCACGCTGGAAATCGACGAGCAGCAAACGTACCGTGTCGCGGTTGGCACGGTACAGCATCTTATCGCTGGTCAAAGAAACAAGATTTGGGCGCGGCAGCTTCTTCGCCGCTATCTTCGCACCCGGCAGCGTCATCTCTTCCCCACGAAAGAAAATGGCCGGTTTGACCGGTATCTTCTCAACGCCAGAAGCCGCCAGCAGGCCCGCCATGCCCGAACGCACCAGCCAGCTCGCTTTCACAAACACAAACCAGTCCCCGACCAGCGCCGCGTCACCCAGGCGTTCCGCCAGCGCGCCATCAGAAACGCTCACATCAGGATCATACTGCGCCAGTGACTTCTCTGCTGACATGCAACCACCTTTCCTTTTTCATGTCATACCATGCCGTAAAAACGTGGCCCTGACGTGTCATGCGGAGCGCAGCGAAGAATCTCTGGTGACCAACCGGGCGGCATGGTCCGCCTCAGATGCCTTCCCTTCGCGGCACTCAGGGCTAACGGCTGACTGCCGCTCAGCATGACACGGCGGCAAGCATCCACGCTACCTTACACCATTTCCGGTAAAAGCACAAGAGAATTTTTCACATTCCGTATTCACGTTTCCCACTTCTCAGATCGCCAATTTGCGGGTATCATAGGAGAGGTTATCGTAAGATACTGTAGAACGTCCGATTTTTTTTAGAGGAGCAAGAAGAGGAATATGCACAGGTCTACCCCCATGGACGTTATTGTAAGTCCGAGCAGGCCACGCGCAAGGGAGTGGCCCTACTATACACGGCTCCTCCACAGGCCGTACGGTCGCCCATCGTATAGTAGGGCCACTCCCTTGCGCGTGGCCTGCTCACGCCTGTTTCCACTGCTGATCTTCGTTCTCCTGCTCGCGGCCTGCGATTTGCCGGGGAGCAGTGGGGGCAATGCCAGCGGTACACCGGCGGCGACGCCAACACATAAAACCACTACCTCACCTACACCGACAACAGCACAGCTCACCTGTCCCGCACCGTTGAACAGGAATCAGAACTGCTATACTCCTTACGCCCTGCGCCTGGCCTATGGCGTAGAGGCGCTGACGGAGCGCGGCTACACGGGCAAGGGGCAGACCATTATCGATATCGTCTCATATGGCAGCCCCACGTTGCAGCAGGATATGGATGTCTTTGACCGGCAGTTCAGCCTCCCGCCTATCAACATACAGGTCGTTGCCCCGCTCGGCACCGTGCCTTTCGACCCGAATAATCAGGATATGGTTGGCTGGGCAGGCGAGACCGAGCTGGATGTGCAGATTATGCATGCCATCGCGCCCGATGCAAATATCGTCGTGATGACCAGCCCGGTCGACGAGACCGAGGGGACAATTGGCCTGCCGCAATTTCTGGATCTGGAAAAATACGCCGTCTCACACCACCTCGGCCAGATTTTCTCACAGAGCTATGTGGCTTCAGAAGTCACGCTCTCCGATAGCGCAGGGCAGCAGCTTGTCAAAACCTACACCGACTTCTACAAACAGATCACCACACAGGAGGGCTTCACTATTGTCTCCGGCTCCGGGGATAACGGGGCGACCGACTGGGCAAACATCGCCGCGACGAAGCTATCGCCCACGCGCACCGTCAACTTCCCGGCAGATGTTCCCTGGGTGACAGCTGTCGGCGGCACGACCTTGCTGCACACAGGCGATAGCTACAATGAGGTTGCCTGGTCGGGCAGCGGCGGCGGCACCAGCAAGTTTTTCAGCGAGCCGGATTTCCAGCGCGGCATGCCCTCTTCGGTGCAATCGCTGCTGGGGGGCCAGCGCGGCATCCCGGATATCGCCGCCGATGCCAACCCCGATACGGGCCTGGCTTTCTACTTTAACGGGCAGTGGGATCAGACGGGCGGCACCAGCGCCAGCACGCCGTTCTGGGCGGCCATCGTCGCCATCGCCAACCAGATGGCGGGTCACCCGCTCGGCTTCATCAACCCTGGCCTCTACAAGCTCGCGGCCTCCGCGCGTGCGCAGCAAGATTTTCGCGATATTACTGTCGGCAACAATAACGTCAACAATGGAACGGTGCAGGTGCAGGGCTTTCAGGCCGTGCCGGGCTGGGACGCGGTCACCGGCCTGGGCAGCCCGCAGGCCAGCCAGTTCATCCCTGACCTGATCGCCGCATTGCAATAACTTCAGGAGTCTTTTTCGTATGACCAGATATCCATTTCGGCGGTTCCTCCCCATCTTTCTGTTCTCGCTCCTGCTGCTGGCGGGGTGCAGCCTGCCTGGCCCCCTGGGTAGTGGGAACACGACGCCCACACCGGCAAAGCCTTTCCCCGATGTCACGCCAGATACTCAGCTTCCCGGCGGCCCGACACCAACCCAGGACGATACCTGCCCCATTGAGGGCCTCAATAACAGCGGTGGCGGCCTGACCTGCCTGACGCCTCACCAGATGCGCGTCGCCTTCGGTATTGAACCATTGATCGAGCAGGGCTATACAGGCAAGGGGCAAACCATCATCGATATTGTCTCCTTCGGCAGCCCCACGCTCCAGCAGGATATGGACAGGTTCGATCAGGAATTTGGCCTGCCGCCGATCAACATTCAGGTCATCTCCAATGTGGTCAACGAGCCAACCTATGATCCCAACCACGATATGAACGGCTGGGCGGGCGAAACCGAACTGGATGTGCAGATCATCCACGCCATCGCCCCCGGCGCCAACATCATCGTCATGACCAGCCCGGTAGCGGAGACCGAGGGAACGGTCGGGCTGCCTGAATTCCTGCAACTGGAACAGTACGCTCTCGCGCACCACCTCGGCAACATCGTCTCTCAGAGCTGGGGCGCGTCTGAAGTCACGTTGAAGGACACGGCAGGGCAGCAGGAATTGCAGAAATGGAATACGTTTTTCCAGCAGGCGACCACCCAGCAGGGCATGACCTTCTTTGGCTCCTCCGGAGATAACGGCGCAACCGACTACACCGACCTGCAGGCCACGAAGCTCTCGCCTACGCCGACGACCAGCTTCCCCGCCGACAATCCCTGGATCACAGCCTGCGGCGGCACTACCGTCAATAGTGTGGGGGAGACCTACCAGGAGACGGCGTGGAGTGGCAGCGGCGGCGGCTTCAGTTCCTTCTATACAGAGCCGAGCTACCAGCAACTTCTGCCCGCCTCCGTGCAGAGTCTGCTCAATCACCGGCGCGGCGTCCCGGATATCTCCGCGCCCGCCGATCCCGATACCGGGCTTGCCATCTACTTCCAGGGTCAATGGGGGCTTGCCGGTGGCACCAGCGCCAGCGCGCCCTTCTGGGCCGGTCTGACCGCCATTGCTAACCAGATGGCCGGTCACCCCCTCGGCTTTCTCAATCCCGCGCTCTACAGGCTGTCGACCACGAGCCAGTATAATCAGGATTTCTACGATATCACCAGCGGCAACAACAGCGTCCACAGTCACGGCGTCAACGTGCAAGGTTATTCCGCCGCCATCGGCTGGGACCCCATCACCGGCCTCGGCGCCCCTGTCGCCTACAAGCTGCTGCCGGATTTGATTAGCGCAATGAAATCATCAACATAACAGGAGCAAAGGGCATGAGCGCGCCGGACCATGCCCTTTGTCTCGTTTGTTATATCAGTCCCTTGCTCACGCACAATTCGGCGTTGAGAATGGAGCCTCCCGCCGCGCCGCGAATGGTGTTGTGGCCAAGCAACACGAATTTGTAGCTCAGGATGGGGCAGCGGCGCAGGCGACCGAGGGTGACGGTCATGCCCTGCCCGGCGTCGCGGTCGCGCAGCGTCTGCGGGCGGTCTGGCTCGGAGCGGTAGAGCAGGGCGCGTGGCGGCGCAGTGGGAAGGCCCAGACGCTGCGGCTCGCCCTGATACGCTTCCCAGGCGGCGATAATCTCCTCCGGTTCCGCGTCGCGGCCCAGTTCGACGCTGGCGCATTCCAGGTGGCCCTCGCGCGT
>Ga0209810_1004723_pt1 | contig 12871 bp, 11 predicted proteins | sample Coa_R1_7_FD_187159 | JGI IMG/M metagenome (GOLD analysis project Ga0209810, IMG submission 187159) | Surface soil microbial communities from Centralia Pennsylvania, which are recovering from an underground coalmine fire - Coalmine... | ecosystem: Environmental > Terrestrial > Soil > Unclassified...
TGGGGGCCGTCACCGAGGTACCGGGCGTCATCGCCGTTGGTGAGGGCAACGGGCTGGTGCTGGTGAAGGCTTCTAACGGGCAGATGCTGTTCAAGAAACAGGATACCTCCACCTCCGGCAACTCAAATTACTATGGCGGGGCTGCTATTGCCAACGGCATGCTCTTCATCGGCAACGAAGACGGCAACTTCTACGCCTTCGGCACCGGCACCGCGCCAACGCCAACGCCGACCACGCCAACTTCCCCAACCCCAACGCCCGCACCGGGGAGTATTCTCGGTAAGGATACCTTTCAGCGTCCCAACCAGACTTTCTGGGGTATCTCTTCCGGCGGGCAAACCTGGGGAGCCGACGCCAACAGTCAGAGCGCCTTCTCGATCTCGAATAACACGGGTCTGGTCTCCAATGGCAACGGCATTTACAATGCCATCCTTGGCCCCGCCTCTAAAAACGCTGATGTCACTTTCAGTGGCTCGGTCAACAGCTTTAGCGGCGCGAACTTCGGAGCCGTTTTGCGCTGGCAGGATAGCAACGACCTGTACAAAGGCTATATCGATGGCACCAGCCTGATTATCCAGAAGAGGGTTGGCGGCACGACTACCAATCTGGCCTCCGTTCCCTTTGCCGCAACGGCAGGCACATCCTACACGATACGTTTCCGTATCAAGGGAACCACACTGTACCTCAAAGCCTGGCAGACCGGCACCACCCAGCCCACAAACTGGATGGTTACAGCCACCGACGCTTCCCTCTCGACCGGCTACGCTGGCCTGCGCATGCAGGTAACAGGCGGAACGGTACTTACGATCACCTCTTTTGTGGCAAAAGTGCCAAAATAGGTAGTGTGAGAGAGCATGTGACATAGAAAAGCGGCTTCCAGCGGGCGCTGGAAGCCGCTTTTCTATGTCACATGCTCTCTCACACTACCTGCGGCATCCTCTGCTGTGCCGCTGCTACGGCCTCCGCCGGGTACTCGTAGTCCTGGAGCTTGCCAGCGAAGTAGGAGTCGTAGGCGCCCATATCGAAGTGGCCGTGACCGGAGAGGTTGAAGAGGATGACGCGCTCTTCACCGGCCTCTTTCGCCTGCAACGCCTCATTGAAGGCGGCGCGCACGGCGTGAGCCGATTCCGGGGCAGGGATGATGCCCTCGCTGCGGGCAAACTGCACAGCGGCATCGAAGACGGCCACCTGATGATAGGCTTCGGCCTCAATGATGCCCTCTTCGTGCAACTGCGAGACAATCGGGGCCATGCCGTGATAGCGCAGGCCGCCGGCGTGAATGCCCGGCGGGATGAAGTCGTGGCCGAGGGTGTGCATCTTGACCAGCGGGGTCATGCCGACCGTGTCGCCGAAGTCATAGGCGTAGACGCCTTTTGTCATGCTGGGGCAGGCCATCGGCTCAGCGGCCAGGAAGCGCGTCTTCCTGCCGGTGCGCAGGGTCTCACCGATGAAGGGGAAGGCCAGCCCGGCGTAATTGCTGCCACCGCCGACGCAGCCAATAACCACATCCGGGTAGTCACCGGCCCGCTCCATTTGCAGCATCGCTTCCTGCCCCACGACGGTCTGGTGCATCAGCACGTGGTTCAGCACGCTGCCGAGCGAGTATTTTACCGTGCCGCCGCTTTTGGCCGCGACCTCGACCGCCTCGCTGATGGCGATGCCCAGGCTGCCAGGATTGTCCGGGTCCTTCTCCAGAATGCTGCGCCCGGCATCTGTCAGGTTGGTCGGGCTGGCGTGTACCGTCGCGCCAAACGCTTGCATCAGATTGCGGCGATAGGGCTTCTGCTGGTAGCTGACCTTGACCATGAAGACTTCGATCTCCATGTCGAAGAAGGCCCCGGCCATTGCCAGCGCCGAACCCCACTGCCCGGCGCCCGTCTCGGTGGAGAGCTTCTTGACGCCTTCCTGCTTATTGTAGAAGACCTGCGCCACCGCCGTGTTGGGTTTGTGGCTGCCGACCGGGCTGACGCCCTCGTACTTGTAATAGATACGGGCGGGCGTGTCCAGCGCCTTTTCCAACCGACGCGCGCGGAAGAGCGGGCTGGGACGCCACTGCAAATAGACCTGGCGAATCGGCTCCGGGATGTCAATGTAGCGTTCGGTGCTTACTTCCTGCAAGATCAGTTCCATCGGGAAGAGCGGGGCGAGGTCTGCCGGGCCGACAGGCTGGAGCGTGCCGGGGTGCAGCACCGGCGCGGGCGGATGGGGCAGGTCGGCCATGATATTGTACCAGGATTTCGGCATTTCATTCTCGTCCAGTACGAACTTGGTATGGGTGTTGTCGGGCATAGGATGCCTCCTCTCAACAGATAGATAAACGGTACGACGGATAGCGGCAGCTACACGCCGGAGTCGTATAACTGCTCAAACTGAAGGTCCAGGTCGTTGGTGGCCTGCCAGAGGGCGGAGAGCGCCTGGATGACATTGCGGCTGGCGCAGGGCGGCAGGTCAGAGCGTGCCGCCAGCTTCTTGAGCGCCTGGTAAGCGTCCAGCAATTCGCGTTCCACTTCGCTCAGTGGCCTGCCCAGCAGGTCGGTCTCATTCGTTGCGGTAGTCATGTTATCGCTCCTTTGCTTCATGTGCATAGTGCGCGACCGGGCGGGCATCCACCAGGCGTTTGGCCTTGAGTTCAAAGTGCGGCAGCGTGCCGTACTCGACGCGCTCGATGTTGAAGCGCAGCCCTTCGTGCGCGCTCGCCAGGTCTTTGCCGAGTTTGTGACCAAGTTCGGGCCACTGCTCCTCGAAGCCGGGTTTGACCTCCAGCTTGATGGTGATCTCGTCGGTGAGATCGTCCTTTCGCCAGATGTAGATCTGGAATTCGTCGATGGCCGGGTACTCGCGCACAATGGACTCTACCGCACGGGGATAGACATTGGTGCCGCGAATGAGCTTCATATCGTCCCATCGACCGCGAATGCCGCCATCATAGATATCCCAGGTGCGCCCGCAGGTGCAGGTGCTGGCGGGAACCTTCATCACCATATCCTTTGTACGGTAGCGAATGACGGGGATGAAGCCGCGCCCGAACGAGGTGACGACGCGCTCGCCCAGTTCGCCATAGCCCACCGGCTCGTCCGTCTCCGGGTTAAGCACCTCTTCAATGAAGTGGTCTTCAATGATGTGTGTGCCGCCGGGCTGGTGCGAACACTCGAAGATCATGATGGTTCCCAGCTCGGTCATACCGGCGGTATCGCCGCACTTCGCGCCCCACGCCTCCTCGATCAGTCGCTTGACGGCGGGAATCGACCCGGCAGGCTCGCCGGAACTGATCACGATTCTGACATTGCTCTCCTTTGCCAGATCGATGCCCATTTCCCGCGCCTTCTGCCAGAGTGTCAGCGCGTAGGTCGGCGTCGAGAAAACGGCGGTGACGCCCATCTCGATGATCTGCTTGATGCGTCCCTCGGATGTCTGCGCGCCGCCGGGGATGACCAGCGTTCCCATCTTCTCGCAGCCATAGTGCGCGCCCCAGAAGCCGATGAAGCTGCCGTAGCCGAAGGCGAAATAGGCGATGTCCTCCGGTCGGATGCCGAAGCCCCACAGCCCGTAGGCCCACATCTCTGCGATCCAGTCCCAGTCCTTTGTGCTATCCAGCACACGAATGGGCGTGCGGCCCGACGTGCCAGAGGTGAGATGGTAGCGAATGGCGTGGTTGCGGTCGGTGGCGAGCATATCGCCGAACATGGGCTGTTCGACCTGCGAATCCATCCACGCCTCTCGTGTCATGAAAGGGATGCGGCGGATGTCATCCAGCGTCTTGATCTGCTCCGGCTTGAAACCGGCCTCGTCAAAACGGCGGCGGTGAAACGGCGTCGTGTTGTACGCCCACTCGCACATACGCTGCAGCTTGTACAGTTGCAGCCTCTGCAAGTCCTCACGAGGCATCGTCTCGTTTTTCGGGTTCCAGTACTCAGAATAGGCCATGTCAGGTTCCTCCTCGAACTAGAGCAACAGGTATTCTCACAAATTTGTTGCTGTCTGACGGTATAACACACGCACGCCATGTTTCTGAAAGTTTTCAGTATCACTCAGAAGCTGGCGAAAGTTACGTTGTGTTAGCTGAAGAGAATTATGCTGATTGCCATGACGTTTTTTGAGTGTTCGACAAACGGCTTCTATTCCTGTTGGTGAGAACATCAGAATAGCAACCAGTTGCAGGTTCTCAAAAAAGACCAGCGCATAGCAATCCATATTCGGGCTAAACTTAATCTTGTGTTCATTAATCCATTTGTTGCCAGGGTTTGCCAGATACTTCACCTGAATTTTTTCTCCTGCCGGGCCGATGATATCGTAATCTGGTTGCACACGGCTCTCAGTGAGATGGCCATTTACCAGCTCAGCTACCAGCCTCTCACTGAACTCAGCGAGCGGATCACGATTTGAGTGTGGACAATTGAGTTCGTTCAGCAAGGTTAGCCGTGCCAGCCTGTATTTCTCGAAAGCTTCTAATAAAGGGTCAGCGCCCGCTCGTTCCATATGGCCGCCTCCTTGAGTTTATATAAAAATCACTTACGCCGGTAAATGCTTTACCGGTCGCGCCCGACCAGCTCGCGGGCGATGATGACGCGCTGGATGTGGCTGGTGCCTTCGTAGATTTGCAGTCCCTTGATGTCGCGGTAGTAGCGTTCGACGGGATACTCGTTGGAATAGCCCCGGTTGCCGTGTATCAGCACGGCCTCAGAGGCTGCCCGCATTGCCGCCTCGGTGGCGAACAGCTTGGCGATAGAGGTGGCTTTCGTGGCTGGCAGGCCCTGGTCTTTCAGCCACGCCGCCTGGTAGGTGAGCAACCGCGCCGCCTCGACATCCGCGGCCATATCGGCCAGGGATGCCTGAATCATCTCAAAATCGGCGATGCGCTGGCCGAACTGTCGCCGCTGCTTCGTGAAGGCGACGCAGGCATCGAGGCAGGCCTGCGCGATGCCGACGGCCCCGGCGGCGACGCCTAAACGACCACGATCAAGGGCGGACATGGCGACTTTGAAGCCTTCGCCGGGTGCGCCGAGCAGCGCGCTTTTCGGCACGCGGCACTCCTCAAAGACGATGTGGGCGTGTTCCGAGGCGCGGTGTCCCAACTCTTTGCCGGGCATTGGTTCGCGCCGGAAGCCGGGCGTGTCTGTCTCCACGAGGAAGGCGCAGATGCCCCGGTGACGTGCCGCCTTATCCCGCGTGGCGAAGACGATGGCAACGTGGGCGCCGGGGCCGTTGGTAATCCAGATTTTCTCACCGTTCAGAATGTAGCTCTCACCCTCCTCTCTGGCCGTTGTCTCTATGCTGGCGACATCGGAACCGGCATTGGGTTCGGTCAGGGCATAGCAGCCGATGTACTCGCCCGTCGCCAGGCGCGGCAGGTAGTGGCGTTTCTGCTCCTCCGTTCCCCAATCCTGAATGCAGAGCGCGACCAGGCTGGCATGGACGGTCAAGAAGCCGCGCACGGACGAATCGACGCGCCCCAGTTCCTCGCAGAGCAGGGCATAGCTCACGTAGTCCATGCCGGAGCCGCCATAAGCGCGGTCAATCGGCGCGGCCAGAAAGCCAAGTTCGCCCATGCGCCCGACGAGGTGCATGGGAAACTCGCCCTTCTCATCGGCCTCACGCGAGATTGGGGCAACCTCCTGCTCAGCGAAGCGGCGCGCCTGCTCCTGAATACGTTTCTGTTCCTCGCTCAGTGCAAAATCCATGCCAATCCTTTCCGTCCAGTGTCTTTTTGTAGCTGACCTTTTCGGGTTTAATGGTATAATCCTCTCAGGAGGGGGCAGGAATTGGCTCCTTTCCTGTTTGGGACTGAAATATCACCGCTATTCCCTCAATCTCCACCAGTGCCTCCTCCTGGAAGAAGCCGGAGATCTCGAAGAGGGCTGTTGCCGGGTAATAGTCGCCGAAGTAGGCGCGATGCACCACCCCAAGCTGCTTCAGGTGCGCCTGGTAATCGTGGCGGTCGCGAATGAAGATGGTGATTTTCACGATATCCTGCAATGTGCCGCCTGCTGCCTCGACGACTGCCTGCAGGTTGCGCAACACCTGCTCGTACTGCGAAACCAGATCGCCAGCAACAATATTGCCCTCCGCGTCGCTGCCCGTCTGCCCGGCCAGGAAGAGCAGGCTACCGCCGGTAGTCAGAACGCCATGACTGAAGCCTCTGGGCCGGGGCAGCGATGGCGGATTGACGATTTTTCTTATAGCCATAGGCTCTCCTACCTTCCTGTAAACTTCGGCTTCTCTTTTGCTTTGAATGCCTCATAGAAGCGGCGGTGGTCTTCTCCCATGAGCATGAGGGCCTGCGCCTGCGCCTCGGCCTCGATAGCGGCGGCGAAATCCATATTTTGCTCGGAATTGACCATGTATTTGGTCATGGAGATAGCCAGTGTGGGGCCGTCGGCCAGCCGCTTTGCCCATCTCTGGGCGGTGGGCAACAGGTCGTCGTGGGGGACAACGCGGTTGACCAGCCCGTAGCGTTCGGCGGTGGCGGCATCGATGGTATCGCCGAAGAGCAGCAGTTCAAAGGCGCGTCCTGTGCCAACAACCTTCGGTAGCAGGTAGGCCGCGCCCATATCCGCACCGGTCAGGCCGACTTTCGTGAAGAGGAAGGCGATGCGCGCCTTTTCCGAGGCGATGCGCAGGTCTGAGGCCAGCGCGATGACGGCCCCGGCCCCGGCGGTCATACCATTGAGCGCGGCAATAATCGGCTTGTCCAGCGCCCGCATATTTTTGACCACCGCCCCGGTCATGCGCGTAAATTCCAGGTGGCCCTTCATGTCGCGTTTGAGCAGTTCGCCGATAATCTCATACACATCGCCCCCGGAACAGAAGTTGTCGCCCGCCCCCGTCAGCACGACGACGCGCACGTCGTCGTCGTAGCGCAGGGACTCGAAGAGGTCGCGCAGTTGAGCGTAGACCTCGAAGGTGAGCGCGTTCATCACCTCTGGCCGGTTGAAGGTGAGGGTGGCAACGCCATCGTTTACTTCAAAAAGGAAATCGTACTGCATTGTAGACTCCGTTTCGGTTCGCTGTGTTTGCTAAAAGGCGCTAGGACATGACGCCGCCGCCGTCGATGTTGATGGCCTGGCCGGTGATTCCCCGGTTGATCTCCTGCGCCAGAAAGACGGCGACTGCCGCGATCTCTTCCGGCTCCATCAGGCGATTCTGCGGGCTGCTCTTTTCCAGGTGTTCGCGCGCCTTCGCCTCACCCATGCCGGTGAGGGCCGCGATATTGGCCACGCTGGCATCGGTCATCGGCGTATTCACATAGCCGGGGCAGATGGCGTTGACAGTGATGTTATAGGGCAGCAGTTCGACGGCAAGGGCGCGCGTCAGGCCCAGCGCGCCGTGTTTGGCGGCAGTGTAGGCGGCGATATAGCGTCCGCCCACACGCGAGGCTATCGAGGCAATGTTGATGATGCGGCCCCAACGCTGCTCGATCATCTTCGGCACAAAGGCTTTGCTCACGTAATAGATGCTGGTCAGGTTGACGGCCAGCATGCGATGCCAGAGTTCGTCGGGGTGGTTGACGAATTTGTGGCTGCCCGCGTTGCCCGCGTTATTTACTAAAATATCGATGCCGCCCAGTGACTCGATAGCTTTCTCGGCCATTTGCCGCACCTGTTCCGCATCGGTCACATCGCAGAGAAGCGCCCAACTCCTGCTACCGATGCTCTCAATCTCGGCTGCCAGCGCCTCAATTTCGCTGCCTGTGCGCGCGGAAACAACCACATTTGCTCCCGCCTCTGCCAGCGCCAGCGCGATGCTGCGCCCGATGCCGCGCCCGGCTCCTGTGACGACCGCTCGCTTCCCCGCGAGCGAAAAAGAATCTCCATTTGCCATACCTGAACCCCTTCCAGGCCGAAATACAACAGAACCATTGTGTTTGACCTATCTTACCACCAAATTTGCCGGGGCGGCAAACGCCCAAACTTTTTGCAATTCCTTTACAGCTTTTGATAGAAACCCTCTAATTACGTGGCCTTGCAGTGGCATATCTGCCGGATTGAGGTTCAGGGCAGGGAGGTGCGTTTGCGCGAAGATAATACCCAGGCGAGCTACGCCGACAGCACCCGCACAGGCTCCCTCTCAAATGAGCCACGCGGGTTGAGGAGCCAGCTGGTCGCCCTGCGGGTCAGCAGTATACATATCACGGCGTTGTAGAAACCGGCATTATGGAAAAGACAGGCTCTTTAATCGGCTTTGAAGCGATAGCCAATGCCCCAGACGGTCTCGATCTTCTCGCCTAGCGGCCCCAGTTTCTTGCGCAGACGGGTGATGTGGTTATCGATGGTGCGATCAAACCCTTCGTAGCTTTCACCCCAGATCTGCTGCAAAAGCACCTCGCGTTTGAATACCCAGCCGGGATGAGAAGCCAGCAGGGCTAACAGGTCAAATTCTTTAGGCGTCAGGTCGATTTCTTGCCCGTTAAGCTGCGCAGAATGCTCCGCGAGAGCGATACGCAATGGGCCTCGTATGAGCGGCGCGGGCTTGCCGGGAGCCGGTGACGACGTTTGTGATGGAGCCTGGGGGCGCGCTGTCGCTGTGTGCTGGCTATCCAGTTCAACGCGGCGCAGCATGGCACGCACTCGCGCCAGCACCTGACGGATACTGAATGGCTTGGCGATATAGTCGTCGGCGCCGACCTCTAGCCCAAGTAGCTGGTCTACCTCTTCGGTGCGGGCTGTGAGCATAATAATCGGGGTGAGACAGGTTTTGCGCAAACGTCGACAGACTGCCAGCCCATCCATGCCGGGCAGCATCCAGTCCAGGATAATCAAATCTGGATGCCATTGCTCTACTGTAACCAGAGCTGACGAACCGTCGAACGCCTGCGCCACCGTATATCCTTCTGCTTCTAAATGGGCGCGCAAGAGATCAGAAAGTGCGCGATCATCCTCAATCACCAGAATTGTCGCCACGCTGGTTTGCTCCTCTGCCAGATTGTGTGCCGTAGAAGCTGTTATATCTATATCGCTCAACCATATTCTATCATTTTGGCTCTACGGTACGTAGTAGTACGCAGAATCGGCTTCCCTGGCCGACAGTGCTTGTGACACTGATAGAGCCTCCCATCGCGCTCACGAGGTCGCGAACGATAGCCAGGCCGAGGCCAAAGCCGCCGCTAGCGCGAGAACGCGAGGCATCAGTACGATAAAAGCGTTCAAAGATATGTGGCAACTCATCGGCGGGGATACCAACCCCACTATCTTCAACGATCAGGGCGAGATGCTGCGCGTCCGCTGCTTCCAGGCTGATTGAGACGATCCCACCTGCTGGCGTAGAGGTGATGGCATTGCGCGCAAGGTTCAGGAGTACCTGCACCAGCCGCTGGCGATCTGCCCGCGCAGGTGGAAGATTGGGTACATAACCACGTACCAGCGTCACCTGGCGCTCGCGCTGCGCCAGAGGCATAAGCAACTGATAGACCTCTTCAACGACCTCGCTGGCCACAACCTCTCGTATATCCAGACGCAGCTCACCGGCTTCCATTCTGGCCAGCGAAAGCAGTTCATCGACCAGGAACCCCAGACGCTGAGTTTCCTGGTGAGCAATGCTGAGATAGTTATAGAGCGTCTCCGGTGGCGGCGCCTGCCTTCCTTCTGCAGTAGCCAGCAGCAGCGACTCCAGATGCCCGGCGATGCTGGCGACGGGTGCGCGCAGCTCGTGAGAGACGTTCACCACCAGCTCGCGGCGGCGTTGATCCGCCTGTTCGGCGCGCTGCCGCTCCTGCTCTGCCAGGGCCTCCGCCTCCTGCAAGCGCAAAGCCATATCGCTCATTTCCAGCAACGAGCGCGCCAGTTGCCCCTCAATGGAAGCAAGATCGTTGAGCAGATGGAAGATTGCTGTATTCAGACCAGAACCGGCCAGAGCAAGGCAGAAATATTGCCGCAGGCGCGGCCCCGGCTCAGGTACATGCTGGAGCGCGCCTGCGAGTATGAAGAAAGGCAGAGCAATACATGCGAGCAGCAGGCAGGCTATCGTTATTGCCAGACCGAGCGCGAGCAAAATCACCGTTATGATAGAACAGAGGCCGAGCGGGAGTTTCAGCAGCAAATAGGCCAGTGTTTTCCAGGTCATGCGATTGCTCAAACGCGCTGACAGGCTTTTCCACCAGGTCGTTGGTGTTGGGAGTTCCATAGAGAGAGGCGGGATTTCCATGCGCAGCCATTTGATTGCCATATCACGCTCGAACAGGGCCAGTTGCCAGCAGATATGCAGGAACAGAAGAAGGATGGGGCCTCCGACCAGGATGGGCAATGTGGTTGTGACCAGCGTGATGCCCGTTCCCAGCACGTTTATGTAAAACAGGCCAAGTGGAAGTGCGAGTAAGAGATAGAGGATATTTCTATAGGACTGGCGATCCCACAGCACGCTATTGCTCGCAGTTGTGTTTTGCATAGTATCCACCATCCTGTTGAAGACTTTTTCTCCTGACGATCCCGGTATCCCCACGACATCTCCCTCACAGGGGAGAATATGCCTGGCAGGCATGCATATGATAGCACGAAATTGTCCCGGAAGTATCTCATCCCGATGCTCTGTTTCACACTTTTCCGGTAGAGATTGGGGATATTTTTGAGACATTTACCGGCCATACTCATAACAGCGTAAGCGCCTGCCACCCATTTTGTGGCAGATGTTACGACGAGGAATCAAACAGGGATCTCTAAGAAAGCCATTATTCCCTTGACAGCAAGGGCAATAGAAAGGACTACAGCAATGAGTAATCAGACAATAGCAATCTCTGAAAGCACTATGCGCGATCGTCTGTCGGTACTCCTCACCAATCGTATCAAGCGAGGGGGATTTCTCTTCTGGGCTGTTCTTTTTACACTGAGTACGGCTGCCCTCCATTTCCTGGCTATCCTGCTCCAGAAGCCGCAATCTGATCTCCTGGCCGGGCTTATCCTGATCGGAGCAGGTATTCAGGTCATCAGCGCCATCAGCGTTGTGGTGTGGCCTGCCCGCCGTTTGCTGATAGCAGCCGGTGTTGTCGATGGGCTGGCGCTCCTCCTCTGGCTGCTCGCTCATACGGTTGGCGTACCCGTCGGGTTCACTCTCTGGCGGGCGGAATTGTCCAGCATCGCAGATCTGTGGTTGCCTATCATGGAAGGGATGGCTACCTGTTTCTTCTTTAGCCTGGCAGTCCGCACCTGGGCCATGCGCTCGCGCTTCTGGCGCATTGTCGTGGCCGCATTGCCCTACCTGCTCCTGCTGGGGATCGTTGTCCTGGCACAGATCAAGCAGGCTCCTGCCGCGCTTTTCATAATAGCCGTCTTCACAGCCACTGGCACCATTCCCAACAGTCTCCAGTTGATCTTCCTGCCCGCCGCAGGGATAGTCGTTCTCTTCCTGCTGTTGCGCCTGGTCATCCCGCGCCTGCGTGAAAAGACGCCTGGAGCCTGGCTGGTCGCGCTGGCGATCTTGCCCGTGTTGCTCATCACGAGCCTGTTGAGCTGGCCCGCTGCAACTGAGAGCGCAGCCAACGCGGTCTGGTTCCCGGTTTCCACCGCGTCGGCGGTCAGCGCGCCTGCAGGTCGTATGACTACTCTGGAATACTGCCATCCGGGCGGCGACCCACTGGCAATGGACCTCTCTGAACCGGTGGCAACCATTGCTCGACCGGTACCCGTTGTCATCTATATCCATGGCGGCGAAGGAACGATCGGAGATCGCCAGCTATCCAGCCTGAGCGCGGATGATCTCTACTTCGCTCAATTGCGCAGCGAGCTTCTTGCTCATGGCTTTGCTGTCGGTTCGATCGATTACAGACTCGCCCCACTGGGTACGATGGTGGAGCAGGTGATGGATGCGAAGTGCGCTATACGCTTCCTGCGCGCTCACGCCGCTGAGCTGGGAATCGACCCGCAGCGCATTGGTGTCTATGGTGTCAGCGAAGGAGGGTACCTCAGTGCCATGCTGGGCCTCACCGAACCTGATGCGGGCTTCGATCAAGGCCAGTACCTTGATCAGTCGAGCAGTGTACAGGCCGTCATCGATATGTGGGGGCCTGCCGACCTCACCGACTGGCACGGTTCACCGAGCTGGGTCTACACCCTGGGCCAGGACCTGGGCATCTACACGACAGCCGATGAGAAATATGCCAGCCCGGTCAGCTATGTCAGGCCAGGCGCCCCACCTTTCCTGATCATCCAGGGCGCTGAGGATTGGTTCATCACGCCGCATCACTCGCAGAAGCTAGCCAGCCTGCTGCAAGCCGCGCATGACCCCGTTACCCTGGTCATGATTCAGCATGATGAACACGGCCTGGACGCCCCGGTACCTGGCCAGGTTGAGCAGCCGAGCCCCGGCGCGCTGATCCAGATGATACAGCATTTCTTCGTCAAGACCCTTGCTGCGTAAGTCTGGAGCCTGCTCAAAGTTGACAGGGCAAGAGAGGCCGCTCCCCTGAAAAGGGGATCCGGCCTCTCCTGGTTCTCATTTATGCCCGATCTGCTCCAGGTCTCTCCCGATACGCTGGATCACCTCGTCGGTCAGGATGTCGGGGACGAAACTGGCGATCTGCTCGAGGGTCAGGTTTTTTGCCATCTCCACCTGCGGCGTGTCGAGCATGCCGGGGAGGTGGTTGTTGAGGATGGCGCGCGCGCCCTCGTTGGCAAGAAGCTGACCGAGGGTGCTGCTCAGATTGAGCTTTGCTCTTCCCTGGCTGGATGAGCCGCCGAAGCGACCGGTGGCGGTGAGCGTGAAGGTGGCTGTGGAGCGGATGTCCTGTGAGGAGGAACCGACCAGCACCTCGAATGTTCCGGCTTCGGCCACCCACGCGCGGGCGATGTCATCGTAGTAGGCCAGGGCTTCACGGTCTATGGTCAGCGCGACCGTTCTGCTTTCGCCGGGGTTAAGCTGCACCTTCGCGAAGGCTTTGAGTTCCTTT
>Ga0209810_1004724_pt1 | contig 12871 bp, 12 predicted proteins | sample Coa_R1_7_FD_187159 | JGI IMG/M metagenome (GOLD analysis project Ga0209810, IMG submission 187159) | Surface soil microbial communities from Centralia Pennsylvania, which are recovering from an underground coalmine fire - Coalmine... | ecosystem: Environmental > Terrestrial > Soil > Unclassified...
GATGCGGCTCGAGCGCCACCTCGCCCGCACACCCGCACGGCTCGCCGTACGGATCGCCCAACGAATCCTCGCGCTCACGCTCGGCATGCTCCTCAACAAACTCAGCGGCCGCCCAGCACGCGCACTCGCCGCCTACGACGGCCGCTAAATCACATCAAGCCTCTAGCGCGTGAGGGTGACCTTGCGGAGCCCGGCCGGGCTGTCGAGATCCATCCCTCGCAGGCTCGTGAGTCGCATGGCCGCGACCTGGCCCGGCACCACGGCGGTCAGCGGACTCAGCCACTCCGGCACGCCCGAAGCGAGGACGAGCTTCGTGTGCGCCCGCCGCAGCACGGCGCGCACGTCCGAGACCGCCACGAGCCGCGCGCCGCGGGCGCGTAGCGGCGGCACGATCTCCTCGACGCTCGGCCGGGCGGGCCCGCTCGGCGCGACGACCACCACGGGCCAGCCGGGCTGGATCGCCGCGATCGGCCCGTGCATCAGGTCGGCCGGCGAGTACGCCTCGGTGACGAGGCCCGAGAGCTCGCGGATCTTGAGCGCGATCTCGAAGCCCGTGCCGTAGTTGACCCCGCGCGCGACCACCGTCAATCCGACGGCGTCGCGGTACTCCTCGAGCGACGGCGTCTCCGCGAGCGAGAGCTCGATCTGCCTCCCGAGCGAGTCGGGAGCCCGCGCGAGCTCGTCCCGCGCGGTGGCGTCGTCGCCCATCTCGGCGAAGAGAAGCGCGACCGCACCGAGCGAGTTGACGTAGGTCTTCGTCGCTGCGACGGCGTGCTCTCGGCCTGCCGCGAGCGGCAGCACGGCCTCGGCGGTGCGGGCGAGCGGTGAGTCGACGTCGTTCGTGAGCGCGAGCGTGGGCCGCCCCTGCTCCCGCGCCTCCGCGAGCACGGCGACGACGTCCGGAGACGCGCCCGATTGCGAGATCCCGATCACGAGGGCGCCGTCGAGACGCGGCGGCTGACCGTAGATCGTGTACAGCGACGGCGTGGCGAACATCACGGGGACGCGATGGGCGCGGCCGAGGAGGTACTGCGCGTACCGCGCGACGTTCGACGAGCTGCCGCGCGAGGCGATCAGCAGATAGCGGATGTCCCGCCGGCGGAAGAGCGTGGCAGCCGTCCGCGCCGACTCCCCCTGGCGCTCGAGGAGGCGCGCGAGCGCCTCGGGCTGCTCGCGCAGCTCAGTCTCGAGCCACGACATCGCTCCGTCCCGCGCAGAGCACGGCCTGGATCTCGAGCCGGTCGTCGAGCACGACGACGTCCGCGGGCGAGCCGGGCTCGAGGAAGCCGATGTCGCCGCGCGCGAGGAAGCGGGCCGGCACCTCGGTGGCCGCGCCGACCGCCTGCTCGAAGGGCACGCCGAACGCGTGCAGGTTTCGGACGGCGTCGATCATCGTGAGCACGGTGCCGGCGAGCGTGCCGTCCTCGCGCATCGGCGCGGCGCCGTCGTCGACCGCAACCTCGACGTCGCCGAGCTGGAACGTGCCGCCGTTGCCGTCCGCACCGGCCGCGGCCATCGCGTCGGTGACGAGCGCCACGCGTCCGGCCGCGCACGCCCAGACGAGCCGCACGGTCTCCTCCGCGAGGTGATGGCCGTCCACGACCATCCCGATCACGACGCCGGGCCGGGTGAGCGCGGCGCCGGCGATGCCCGGATCGCGCGAGCGGAACGGGCGCATGGCGTTGAAGACGTGGGTGACGCCGCCCACGCCCAGGTCGAACGCGTGGTCGGCCTCGGCGGCGGTCGCGTTCGTGTGTCCCGCGGAGACGGCGACCCCGCGCTCGCGGAGCCGCGCGACGAGCGCGTCGGCGCCGGGCAGCTCGGGCGCGAGGGTCATCTGCGTCACCTCGCCGGCGTCGAGCAGCCGGTCGAGCAGCGCGACGTCGGGCGCGCGAAGATGGGCAAGTGGGTGCGTGCCGGGCCGGTCGGGCGAGAGGAACGGACCTTCGAGGTGCGCGCCGAGGACGCGCGGGCCTGGCCCGCCGACCGGCATCGCGCGCAGCGCCTCGATCGTGGCCGGCTCGGCCGAGGTGATGAAGGTCGGCTGGTACGCGGTGACGCCGGCGAGCAGGAGCGCCTGGCCCGCCCGGCTGTAGTCGTCGCTCGAGGCGGAGAGGAAGTCGACGCCGCCGAAGCCGTTGACCTGGAGGTCGACGAAGCCGGGGATCGCCAGTCTCCCGCGCGGGCCGCGGGCGAGGCCGGCCGCGACGACCCGGCCGTCCTCGACGTCGACGTCGCCCGGGACGAGCTCGCCGCGGACGAGAGCGGCCTCGACGCCCAGCCTCATCGGTTATCCCGCTCCGGCGACGGCAAAGCCGTCACCTCCGCTCCTTGGCGGGCTCCGTCGAGCCTACGCCCGCTGCCTTTCGTACCGAGCCCTCGGAGGCCTCGAGCCGCGATCGCGCCGCGTCCGCGTCGACGCCGGCCAGGAGCGAGACGAGCGCGACGCGTGCGTCGCCTGCGGCGGCCGCGAGCGCCTCGTCCACCCGCTCCTCCGACGCGCCGCTCGCCAGCACGACGTTGCGGCGTGCGCGCTCGCGGAGCTTCTCGTTCCCCGGCGCCACGCCCACCATGAGCCCGCCGTACGTGCGGCCCAGCCGGATCATCGTCACCGTCGAGATCGTGTTGAGGACGAGCTTCTGCGCGGTGCCCGCCTTGAGGCGCGTCGAGCCGGCGAGCACCTCCGGACCGACGACGGTCGCGATCTCGTGCTCGGCGAGCGCGGCCGCCCGGCTGTCGCGCACGCTCGCCACGGCGACGCCGAGGGCGCCCGACTCGCGCGCGACCTCGAGGGCCGCGAGCGCGAACGGCGTGGAGCCGCTCGCGCTGACGGCGACGACGCAATCCTCGGGCCGGAGGGGGAGCCCGCGCAGTGCGTTCGCCGCCGCCGCACGATCGTCCTCGTCCGCGTCGCGCTCCGCGACCACGGCGAGGACCTCGCCGGGTGGCGAGCCGAAGGTGGAGCCGCATTCGGCGGCGTCGAGAGCCGCAAGCGCTCCCGACGTGCCGGCGCCGGCATAGACGAGGCGTCCGCCGCGGCGCATGCGCCCGACGATCGCGTCGATCGCGGCGGCGAGCTCGCCGCCCGCCTCGGCCACCGCCACCGGAACCGTCGCGTCCTCGTCGTTGAGGAGCCGCACGAGATCGCGCGTCGAGCGGAGGTCGAGGTCGCCGAGCTCGGGCCGCGCGGTCTCGGTCGTCGCGACCTGCGGCCGTGCCGTGAGCACGGCGCTCACCGCCTCCCAGACCTGCGGCGCGTCCGCCGTCGCGAGGTGCGTCATGTGGCGGCACGCCTCGTAGCCCCACGTCCAGAGGTCGTCGACGCCTTCCTCGCGGGCGGCGGCCACGGCGTCCTCGAGCTCCGGGATGTCGGCGAGGTCGAGGCCGAAGCTCGGCACCCAGAGCTGCGCACCGACCCCGTGCCGCCGGGCCGTGCCGCACAGGAGCCGGGCGAAGCGGCGCACGAACGGCCCCGCGGCCTCGCCCCAGTGCTTCCAGTACGGATCGGTCGCGAGCGTCGACAGGCCCGGCAGCGCTGCGACGTCGTCCCACTCGGCGAGGCCCTGCGTGCCCTCCGTCGCCGGCAGAAGGCAGACCGTGCTGGAACCACCGCGCTCCGCGACGTGGCCGACGAGCTCGCGAAGGAAGTCGACCACGGACTCCTCGCGGAACCTCCTCACCTCGGCCGTGAGCTCGGAGGGCACGGGGCCGCCGAAGCGCTCGGCGCAACGGTCGCAGCGGCAGGTCCAGCGCGCGGGATCGTCCACGCCGGCGTGGTCCGGCACCACCCACGCCGGCTCGTCCCAGAAGACCGAGTCGACGCCGCACTCGAGCGCCCAGTCGGCCCACTCCTTGCAGAAGTCGCGGTAGGCGCGGCTGTTGAGGCAGGCCGCGGCGACGCGGCGCCCGTCGTCGAGCACCTGGCACTCCTCGGGATGGAAGGCGACCCAGCGGCTCTCGGCCTCGCCGCCGAAGGTGCGGCCGAGGCCCCAGGGGCTCGCCTGCACCGTCAGGCCGGCCGCATGCGAGATCGCGACGATCTCGGCCATCGTGTCGCGGTAGTAGGCGAAGTCGTTCTCGGAGAACGTGTGGAGGACGCCCGTGTAGCCGCGTGCCGCGAGGTCCGCCATGTCGCGCCGCACGTGCCGCGGGATCCTGACGCCGAAGTACGAGCAGCCGGCTCGCGCGAGGGCATTGGTCATGACCAGTTCACGCCTTCACGGCGCCCGCGGTCAGGCCGAAGGCGATCCGGCGCTGGACGAGCAGGAAGAAGACGACGACCGGTATGGCGATCAGCGTGGAGGCCGCCATGATCTCGCCCCAGTCGACGAAGCGGTTGCCGCCGTAGAGGTAGGAGAGCCAAACCGTGATCGTCTGCTTGCTGCCCGAGTGCAGAAGCGTGTTCGCGAAGATGAACTCGTTCCAGCTCGTGATGAACGCGAACACCGACGTCGCGACGAGCCCGGGCGCGACGAGCGGCAGGAGAATGCGGAAGAACGCGCCCAGGCGCGTCGAGCCGTCCACCATCGCAGCCTCCTCGAGCTCCTGCGGGATCCCGATGAGGAAGCCGCGCAGCGTCCAGACGCAGAACGGGAGCGCGAACGTCAGGTAGACGAGGATGACGCCGCTGAGCTTGTCCACCTGGCCGTGCCTCCCGAGCACGATGTAGAGCGGGATGATCAGTCCTGCCTGCGGCAGCATCTGGATCCCGATCATGAGCACGATGAAGAGCTTGCGGCCGCCGAAGCGGTACTTCGCTAGCGCGATCGCCGCGAGGAACGAGAGCACGAGCGCGATGGCGACCGTGACGAGGACGACGATGACGGTGTTCTTGACGTCGATCCAGAAGTACTGCCGGTGGATCGCGTCCCGGAAGTGGCGCAGCGTCGGGTGGCGGGGGAACCAGGTCGGCGTGAAGCCGTAGATCTGGTCGTTGCTCTTGAACGCGGTCGACACCATCCAGAAGACGGGGAAGACGAGCAGTCCGAACAGCACGATGCCGGTGGCGTTCCAGCCGAGGCGGCCGGCGCGGCGGCGGCTCACGTCGCCTCACCGACCCGCAGCATGCGCCGCACGTAGACCACGCTCATCACCGCCACGATCGCGAGCATGAGGATCGAGATGGTCGCGCCGAGCCCGAACTCGCTCTTCCCGAAACCCTCGATGTAGAGATAGACGGGCATCAGGTAGTTCGACGGGTTCTGCTGGCCGGGGCCGATCAGCAGATACGGCTGTGTGAAGGCGCCGAAGTCCCAGATGATGGACAGGCTCGTGAGGATCAGCAGCACCGGCATCAGCACCGGCAGCGTCACGTCCTTGAAGACCCGCCAGCCCCGGGCGCCGTCGATCCGCGCCGCCTCGACGAGCTCGTCGGGAACCTGGGAGAGCGCGGCGTAGACCGTGATCGTGACGAAGGGAACGGCTCCCCAGACGATGAGGCTCGTCACCATCGAGTACTGCGAGAACGTCGTGTCGTACCAGTTGTGCTGGAAGTAGTCGCCGACGTGAAGCCGGGTGAGGACGTAGTTGAGGATCCCGTTCTCGCTGTTCGTCATCCAGCTCCAGACCTGGACCGCGACGACGGGTGGCATCGCCCAGACCAGGACGAGACCGGCCGTCAGAAGGAGCCGCACCCAGGTGGAGACCCGGACGGAAAGCAGCGCGAGGAGGGTCCCGAGCACCATCGTCAGGCCGACGTTGACGACGGTGAAGACGACCGTCCGCAGCAGCGTGTGCCAGAAGACGGAGTCGTGAAGGACGGCGCGGAAGTTGGCGAGCCCGACGTAGGGGCCGTGGTGCGCGATCAGCGCGAAGAGGTCGTACTTCTCGAGCGAGATCCGGACGAGGTAGTAGACCGGGAAGCCGAGAATCGCGCCCAGGACCAGGACGACCGGCGCGACGAGAAGGTAGGGCACCGAGCCGCGCGCGACGCGGCGCCTGCTCCAGCGCCGCCGCCGCGGCCCGGTGGCCGCGGCGGCGGACGTGAGCGCAGTGGGTCCGCTCCAGCTCAGGAGGGGCCTACGACTCGTTGAGGGTTTGCGCGATGTTCGCGCTCGCCGTTCGCGCGGCCTGCGCGACGGTGAGCTTGTTCCGCAGCAGCTGGGAGAGCATCGTCTTGAGGATGTTGCCGTTCTCGACGTCCACCCAGTGCTTCGCCTGCGGTACGAACCAGCTCCGCGCGGCGGCGCGCTCGTTCACGCTGTTGCCGAGCAGGTTGGTCGCGTTCGGGATGTTGCCCTTCTTCTCGAGCGCCTTCTCGCTCGCCGTGCTGGTGAAGTCCGCGATCCAGGCGATGGCCTCGGGCTTGGAGCTGCTCTGCGCCGGCACCGCGAGATCGGAGCCGCCGAGGAAGCCCGGCATCGGCTTGCCCTTGACGTGGCTCGGCATGACGAACTGCCCGACGACCTTTGCGTATTTCTTGCCGGTGCAGCACGTGTACCACGCGGGTCCGTAGTTCGCGGCCGTCCGGCCCTGCGAGAAGACCGTGTACGGGAACGGATTGCTGCCGTCGAGCGACGCCGTCGACTTCGACTGGGTGGCGTTGAAGAAGGCCTTGAACCGCTTGAGCCCGGCGATCGACTTCTTCGAGTCGAGTGTGCCGTGCCACTTGCCGTGCGAGAACTTCGCGATCGAGCCGCCGTAGTCGAAGACGAAGCTGAGCGCGGAGTACCAGTCCTCACCGCCGACGTAGAGCGGCGAGAACCCCTTGACGTGCTTCTCCATCTTCCCGACCTTGACGAGCTCGCGCTGGAACTGCGTGAGGCTCCTCGGCGGCTTCCTGACCCCGGCCTTCCGGAACAGGTCGGTTCGGTAGGTGATCACGCGGGAGCCGGCGTAGTACGGGACACCGTAGAGCTTCCCACCGTAGGTCGCCGACGCCTTCAGGCCGGCGAGCCACTTGCCGGAGTTGGCGAACTGCCCCTTGCTGCTGCCGATGTTCGCGAACGCGCCGGCGGCCATGTACTTCGTCATCTCCGTGTTGCCCATCTCGATTACGTCCGGCGTGTCGTTGCCGGCGATGGTGGCGTCGAACTTCTGCAGGTGATCGCTCCACTGCTGGTACTGGACGTTGACGGTCCAGCCCTTGTGCGAGCTCTCGAACGCGCTGTTCGCGGCCGCGACGATCTCCGGCCAGCCATTCTGGGCGTCGACCTGGAGCCACACCGTGAGCGTGTGGCCGGCTGCCTTGCTGCTCTGGGCCGTCGTCGCGGCGACGACCGAGAGCGCGACCGCGGCGGCGACCACCGCGAGTACCCGGTATCTCATGCCAAATCTCCCTCGAGACGTCGACGCGCGAGCGGGGCGTCCGAGACGTCTGTGGCCGGGAGACGGATGACGTCCAGCGGTGCGTCGAGTGGTCTATACCAATCGGCCACGCGCGGAATCTCCCACACCAGACCACTCTTGTCAAGGTCCGGTGACGGAGAGGCTACGACGGTGTCAGCTCGGAGACGATCCGGTAGCGGTCGCCCCGGTAGATCGAGTGGACGAACTCGAGTGTCCGGCCGCCCGCGTCGCGGCTCGTACGCTCGAACAGGAAGGCCGGCGAGTGGAGCGGCACGCCGAGCGCCGACGACTCCTCCTCGTTCGTCACCGTCGGCTCGATCGTCTGCGTCGCGGTCGCGATCTCGATCCCGTACCGGTCGCGCAGGAGCTCGTAGAACGAGCCCTCGAGATCCTTCGGCTCGACGCCCGGCGCGACGTCCGCCGGGATGTGGAGCGTCTCGATCGCCATCGAGACGCCGTCGGCCAGCCGCAGCCGCTTGACGACGACGACCTCCTGGCCGGGAGAGACGTTGAGGAAGCGCCCGAGACGAGGGCCGGCCAGCTGGCGCGTGAGCGAGAGCGTCTTGCTGCTCGCCGCCATCCCGCGCCGGCGCATGTCCTCGCTGAACGAGGTCATCGTGAGCTGCTGGGCGATCTTCGGCTGCTGCACGTACGTCCCGCTTCCTCGGCGACGGACGAGATAGCCCTCGCGCGCGAGGTCGTCGAGCGCGGCGCGGACGGTCAGGCGCGAGACGCCGAGGTCCGCGCTGAGCTGCCGCTCGGAGGGAATCGCGGTGCCGACGCCGAGCCGCTCGATCAGCTCGAGCACCTGCTGCCGCGCCGCGCTCTGCTTCGTCATCTTCGGCTGGGCTCCGGCGACCTCCATCGTGCAGGCGACTATAGAGGGACGCGGCGAAGTGGTCAATGCCATTGCTTTTGGTCGCTCGATGCGGTATAGACTCCACGATCGTCCGCGTGGCAGAGATCGTCCTCGACAACGTCAGCAAGGTCTTCTCCGGCGGAGTGACGGCCGTGGACGGCGTGTCGCTCACGATCGGAAGCGGGGAGTTCCTCGTCCTCGTCGGGCCGTCCGGGTGCGGCAAGTCGACGCTCCTGCGGATGATCGCCGGCCTCGAGGACGTGACCGACGGGACGATCTCGATCGGCGGGCGGGACGTGACCGAGCTGCCGCCTCGTTCCCGCGACATCGCCATGGTCTTCCAGAGCTACGCGCTCTACCCGCACATGACCGTGCGCCAGAACCTCGGCTACGGGCTCAAGGTGCGCAAGACCCCGAAGCACGAGATCGCCGAGCGGGTCTCGCGCGCCGCGCGCCTTCTCGGGCTCGACCAGCTGCTCGACCGGCGGCCGGCCGCGCTCTCGGGCGGGCAGCGCCAGCGGGTCGCGATGGGACGCGCCATCGTCCGCGAGCCGAAGGCCTTCCTGATGGACGAGCCCCTGTCGAACCTCGACGCGAAGCTCCGCGTCAGCATGCGCGCCCAGCTGGCCGCGCTGCACGGCAGGCTCGCCACCACGACGATCTACGTCACCCACGACCAGATCGAGGCGATGACGCTCGGCCAGCGCGTCGCCGTCATGCGCGACGGGCGGATCCAGCAGGTCGACACGCCGCAGGAGCTGTACGCGCGGCCGGCCAACCTCTTCGTCGCCGCGTTCATCGGCTCACCGGCCATGAACCTCGTGGAGGCCGAGGTCTCGGACGCTCGTCTCCGCTTCGGCGGGTTCGCGATTCCTCTCCCCGCCGCCGATCCGCCCCCGGCCGGCCGCGTCATCGTGGGCCTCCGTCCCGAGGTCTTCGAGGACGCCGCGTTCGCCGACCCCGCGCTGCCCCGGCTGGACGTCCAGGTCACGGTGGTGGAGGAGCTCGGCGCCGACACGCACGTCCTGTTCTCGGTCGCCGCCCCCCGCGTCGAGGTGAGCGAGGTGCGTGCCGCCGCAGGCGAGGACGACGCGACGCTGACGGCGGTCGAGGGCTCGCTTTTCACCGCACGCGTCACGCCCGGAACGTCGGCGAAGCCCGGCGCGCCGCTGCGGCTCGCCGTCGACCCGTCGCGCTTCCACTATTTCGACCCGGACACGGGCCTCCGGCTCGAGCCGGCCCGCGAGCTGGCCGCGGTCGCGACCTAGCCGCTCGAGGCACGCTCGGCTGCCGCGTCCCGGCTGACGCGGGCGAAGCAGTCCGGGCAGATGCCGTGCGTCGAGCGCCGCACGATCCGCTCCGCGATGCGGGTCTGGCCGCTGCCGATCGTGTCGAGCCGGAGCCACTCGTCACCCACCTCGAGGCGCCCGCACCAGGCGCAATGGACGAGCATCCTGCTGCCGGAGCCCGCCTCGCGCAGGATCCTTGCGAGCCGCCGGACGCGCACCGCGTCGCGATTCAGCCTGCAGGCCTCCTCGTGTGCGGCAAGCGCTCTCGCGACGAGCTCCTCGTACTCCGGCACTCCCGGCCTCCTCTCGGGAATATCGCAGCCGCCCGCGCGCTCGGCAACCGCTCGGGCGCACGCCGCTCCGCCGCGCCACGGCGACCGCGTTCCGGCCGGTGGAAGCGTCGCGCACCCGCCGACGTTGTACGCGGTCGGCGTCGGTTTGCGACGCGTCCAGCGCGGCCGTTAGGGTCGCTCGAAAGGAGGAGGTACCGGATGGAACTGACGATCGGCGACACCGCGCCCGACTTCGAGGCGCAGACGACCGAGGGGCCGATTCGCTTCCACGAATGGATCGGCGACTCGTGGGCCGTGCTGTTCTCGCACCCGAAGGACTTCACGCCCGTGTGCACGACCGAGCTCGGCTACATGGCGAGCATCAAGCCGGAATTCGACCGGCGGAACGTGAAGATCATCGGGCTCTCCGTCGATTCGGCGGACGACCACGAGGCGTGGGCGCGCGACATCGAAGAGACGCAGGGGACCGCGCCGAACTATCCGCTCATCGGCGATCCGCATCTCACCGTCGCGAAGCTGTACGGGATGCTCCCCGCGGGTCTCGAGGCGGAAGCGAGGGGGCGGACGCCGGCCGACAACCAGACCGTGCGCAACGTCTTCGTCATCGGCCCGGACAAGAAGATCAAGCTGATCCTCGTCTATCCGATGACGACCGGCCGCAACTTCGACGAGGTACTGCGCGTGATCGACTCGCTCCAGCTCACCGCGGAGCACAAGGTCTCGACGCCTGCCCAATGGCAGCCGGGGGACGACGTCATCATCGCCGGGTCCGTGTCGAACGAGGAGGCGAAGGAGCTCTTCGGCGAGTGGGAGGGGCCGAAGCCCTACATCCGGATCGTCCCGGACCCCTCGAAGGTCGTCGCGAAGGCCTGATAGCCCGAAAGCAGCAGGAGCCGGCGTCACGGCCGAGGGGCGGTTTGACGCCGGCTCGGCGGCGGGTAGGAGGGCGGTATCCGGCACGAGGAGGTGGCGGCCGTGCTGCACGCTCACAAGCCGCATCTGCATCCGCACCTGCCGCACCCGCACGTTCACGCGGGCTTCGACGACCATCCCTGGCGGATGCTGCCCGTGGCGCTGGGGACGATCGTCCTCCTGACGGCGGTGCTCATCACGATCTGCTTCGAGCTCGCGAAGGCCTTCACCGGCCACGCGTACTAGCCCGAGCCGAAACCCAGCCGAGGGAGGCCGTTACCCCATCCGGGGGAGGCCTGACGGCTCCGAAGCGCCGATTTCCGTCCTGTGTCTGCGGCCCCTGCTGCTTTCCGCGAGTTCGACGACCGCGAACACCTGTCCCCGGACGAGGTGGGCCGCCGCTACCGGACGCTGATCGAGCAGCTGCCGCTCGTCGTGTACGTCGACGAGCTCGACTCGATCAGCTCGAACATCTTCACGAGCCGCCAGATCGAGCCGATCCTCGGCTACAGCGTCGAGGAGTGGGCGAGCGACAACGAGCTCTTCGCGCGGCTCCTCCACCCGGAGGACCGCGAGCGCGTGCTCGCGGCCCACGTCCACACGCACGAGACCCACGAGCCGCTCAGCATCGAGTACCGCCTCATCTCCCGCGACGGGCGCATCGTCTGGTTGCGGGACGAAGGCGTGGTCGTGCTCGACGACGACGGCCGCCCGCTCTACCTCCAGGGCTACCTCCTCGACATCACGCGTGAGCGCGAGGCGGAGCAGCAGCTGCGGCAGCTCGCCCTCTACGACCCGCTCACGGGCCTCGCGAACCGCGCCTTCTTCCACGAGCGGCTGCGGCATGCGATCAAGCTCCGCCACGACGACGGGCACGCGACCGGGCTCCTCTACATCGACCTCGACGACTTCAAGGGGATCAACGACCGCTGGGGTCACGAGCTCGGCGACGACGTGTTGCGCGAGATCGGCCGCAGGATCGAGCGCTCGGTGCGCCCGGGCGACACGGCTGCCAGGCTCGGCGGCGACGAGTTCGCGGTCGTCCTCACCGAGCCTCTCGCGCCCGGCGAGGCAGTCGCGGTCGCCGAGCGGCTGCTCGCCGAGATCGGCCGGCCGCTCGAGAGCGGCTCAGGACCGCTCTACACGAGCGCGAGCATCGGCATCGCCTTCGGCAGCGACGACGAGACGCTGCTGCGGGAGGCCGACATCGCGATGTACCGCGCCAAGTCGCATCCCGAGATCGGCTACGCCTTCTTCGACGCGCAGCTCGACCGGGTCGCCGTGCAACGGTCGGAGCGGATCAGCGAGCTGCGGGAGGGCATCACGCGCGGAGAGTTCCGGCTCGACTACCAGGCGGTCGTCGACCTCGAGCAGAGCCGCATCACCGGCTACGAGGCGCTCGTGCGCTGGGAGCATCCCACCGCCGGGGAGCTCCCGCCCGGCGAGTTCATTCCGCTCGCCGAGGAGACCGGCCTCATCGTCGGCCTGGGGGAATGGGTGCTCACGGAGGCGTGCATGGAGGCGACGCGCCTCTGTCAGCTGCACGGCCGCCCGATGCACATGTCCGTCAACGTCTCGGCGCGGCAGCTCCACCACCCCGACTTCTTCCGCCACGTCACCCGTGCGCTCGACGCCTCTGCCCTGCTGCCCGACCTGCTCACGCTCGAGCTCACCGAGAGCACGCTCCTCTCTTCGGACGAGCGCGTGGCCCGGACGCTCGAGAAGATCAAGGAGCTCGGCGTCGTCCTCGCCCTCGACGACTTCGGCACGGGCTATGCATCGCTCTCGTACCTGCGCCAGTTCCCCATCGACGTCGTCAAGATCGACCGGAGCTTCACCGCCCACGTCGGCACGAAGGACGGCGACCTCGTGCTGCTCAAGGGCATCATCGACCTCGGCCACGCGCTGGAGCTCAACCTCGTCGCCGAGGGGATCGAGACCTCCGAGCAGCACACGATCGTGCGCAAGCTGGGCTGCCAGCAGGCCCAGGGGTTCTACTTCGGCCGCCCGTCGCACCCGGCCCAGCGCGTCCTCGACTGCGCGCCCGCTCTCTAGGAGCCAGGAGCTAGAGGCTTGATGTGATTTAGCGGCCGTCGTAGGCGGCGAGTGCGCGTGCTGGGCGGCCGCTGAGTTTGTTGAGGAGCATGCCGAGCGTGAGCGCGAGGATTCGTTGGGCGATCCGTACGGCGAGCCGTGCGGGTGTGCGGGCGAGGTGGCGCTCGAGCCGCATC
>Ga0209810_1004726_pt1 | contig 12869 bp, 8 predicted proteins | sample Coa_R1_7_FD_187159 | JGI IMG/M metagenome (GOLD analysis project Ga0209810, IMG submission 187159) | Surface soil microbial communities from Centralia Pennsylvania, which are recovering from an underground coalmine fire - Coalmine... | ecosystem: Environmental > Terrestrial > Soil > Unclassified ...
CGCTTGATTGCATTGTGTTACTCGATACAGGTACAAAATATAGCATAATTCGCAATATTCTCCGCACCGGCTACAGAGTGGTACGTCTGCCATGGGATGCAACATATGAGCAGGTAATGTCCTACAAGCCAAAAGGTGTGGTCATAAGCAATGGACCGGGTGATCCAAAGGTCTGCAAAAGCACAATCAAGACAGCTGAAAAGCTGATCAAAAGTTCTGCTCCTACACTTGGCATATGTCTTGGGAATCAGATACTGGCCCTGGCTGGTGGCGCGGATACCTATAAACTCAAATTTGGCCACAGGGGACAGAACAAACCCTGCATTGATAAAAATAGCAATCAGGTTTACGTTACAAGCCAAAACCACGGCTACGGAATAGATCCAGAGAGCATGAAAAAGACGGGCTTTAAAGTATGGTTTTCAAACGCTGATGATAGTACGGTGGAAGGAATTGAGCATTCCTCAAAACCTATAATCGCAGTCCAGTTTCACCCAGAAGCCTCACCGGGGCCCTATGACTGTATGTTTGTATTTGACAGGTTTAGCGAGATTATCAAAGGCATCAAAGATGGCAAGTCAAAAGTAGAAAAGCAAGTTGAAGCACTCAATGCCCAAAAAGACCACATGCCGCAGCCAGCAAAATCTGGCAGAAGAAAAAAGACAGTAGAGCCAAAACCCAAACAGCAAAGGAGGGAGAGATAGTCGCCACGGGATGAAACAATAAGGAAAGTCCTATTCCTCGGAAGCGGGGCAATCAAGATCGGAGAAGCAGGCGAAAGTCGGTAGATTCCGGCCGCCAGTTCGACTACTCCGGCTCTCAGGGCCTCAAGGCGCTTGCCGAGGAAGGAGTCAAGAGCATCCTAATAAATCCAAACATCGCTACTATCCAGACTGATGTGCGCTTCGCAGACAAGGTCTATGCGCTGCCAATCAATACAGAATACGTTGAAAAAGTAATCGAATCTGAAAGACCAGACTCGATAATGCTTGGGTTCGGCGGCCAGACTGCACTCAACTGCGGCGTTGCTCTCCACGAGAAGGGAATACTGCAAAGATATGACATCAGGGTTCTGGGGACACAAATAGATGGCATCAAGGTCACCGAGGACAGACAGCTATTCAAGGAAGCCATGATAAAAAGCGGCGTCCCTGTCCTCCACAGCATATCTGTCTATTCACTTGAGGAGGCACAAAAGGCTGCCAAGGAGATAGGATATCCTGTTATCATACGCGTAGCCTATACTTTGGGAGGCCGTGGAGGCGGGGTGGCGTACAATGAATACGAGTTACAGGAAATAGTCCAACGCGGGCTCTCGCTCAGCATGGTCCACCAAGTGCTCATTGAGAGATATGTCGGCCACTGGAAGCAAATAGAATATGAAGTGATGCGCGACTACAAGGGAAACAGCGTCATAGTCTGCAATATGGAAAACGTGCTGGCAATGCGCGTCCATACAGGAGACAACGTGGTCATAGCTCCATCGCAGACTCTGAACAATTCCGAGTATCACATGCTCCGCTCTGCAGCGCTGAGGGCCACAAGTTACTGCGGCATAGTGGGCGAATGCAATATTCAGTTTGCTTTAGAGCCCGAGTCGGAGCAGTATTGCGCTATTGAAATCAATGCAAGGCTCTCTAGGTCTTCTGCTCTTGCAAGCAAGGCGACTGGCTATCCACTTGCTTATATGGCCGCCAAGATAGGGCTTGGATATTCACTTCCAGAGCTTGTCAACAAAATAACAAAGGCTACGACGGCCTGCTTTGAGCCTTCCCTTGACTATGTTGTGCTCAAGATGCCCCGGTGGGACTTTGGCAAGTTTGAGCTAGTAAAACGCAGGCTTGGCAGCGCAATGAAATCAGTTGGTGAAGTGATGGCGATAGGAAGAAGCTTCGAAGAGGTCATACAAAAGGCAGTAAGGATGTGCGACATCGGAAAGGACGGCTTGGTGGCAAATACCGGAGACCCAGTGCTGCAAGAACAAGATGTAGATATTGAGAGCATAGAGCAGTCCCTGCTCCACCCAGATGACCGGATCATATTCACTGTGGTAAAGGCTCTCAAGGCGGGCATGACTATTGAGCGGATATACAAGCTCTCGGCCATAGACCCATGGTTTCTGGAAAAGATAAAAAATATAGTTGACATTGAAGAGCAGCTGCGCAAGTCAAGCTTTGATGAGGCGCTAATAAGGCGAGCAAAAAAGTGTGGCTTTTCTGATAAACAGATAGGAAGGTGCTCGGGCCTTGATGAAATTAAAGTCAGGAACCTGAGGAAAAAATTTGGCATTACCCCCGTGATAAAGCAGATCGATACCCTTGCGGCCGAATGGCCCGCAAAGACAAACTACCTTTACCTTACGTACGGCGGACAGACCGACGACATTGCTATAGGTAGAGGCGACAGCAGGTTGATTGTGCTTGGGGCCGGCCCCTACAGGATCGGCAGTAGCGTCGAGTTTGACTGGGGCACAGTCAACATGGTCTTGGGTCTGAAGGAAAGTGGCATTAAAGAGATATCTGTCATAAATTGCAATCCTGAGACGGTTTCAACTGATTATGACATCTCGGATCGGCTGTATTTTGAAGAGCTTACACTGGAGAGAGTTCTTGACATATGTGAAAAGGAAAATCCTACCGGTGTTGTTACCTGTGTTGGCGGCCAAGTCGCAAACAACCTTACCACAAAGCTTGCCCGGAATGGCATATCAATCATCGGGACAAGTAGCGAAGATGTCGATAGAGCAGAGGATAGAGCAAAGTTTGGGCAAATGCTAGACTCACTCGGAATAAAGCAGCCTGCTTGGAAAAAGTTTACCGAGCTTGCAGAGGCAAAAGACTTTGCCGAAAGCGTTGGGTATCCTGTGCTTGTTAGGCCATCATATGTACTCTCTGGAGCTGCAATGAAGGTAGTCTGGGGAGAACAGCAGTTGGAGCGGTTCCTCACCGACGCAACAAATGTCAGCCCAGATCATCCTGTAGTCATTAGCAAGTTTCTGCAGGACGCATCGGAGGCTGAGGTTGATGCCGTCTCTGACGGCAAGAACGTGGTCATTGGCTCTATAATTGAGCACATCGATAACGCAGGCATCCATTCCGGAGATGCCATGATGTGTATTCCACCTTGGAGGCTTGATCGGAAGACAATAGACACAATCACAGATTATACCATGCGTATAGGCAGGGCCCTCAATGTGAAGGGCCCGTTCAATATCCAGTACCTGGTCAAGGATGACGAGGTATCGGTCATAGAAGCAAACGTCAGAGCTTCTAGATCCATGCCATTTGTATCCAAATTTGTAGGACTTAACCTGCTCAATCTCGCTGCAAAAGCAATGACAGGCAAGCCCCTGCCTGCTGCTGCGCGCGATATGTGGCTCAAGACCACAGGTTTTGGGATCAAGGTGCCGCAGTTTTCCTTTATGCAGCTTGAAGGAGCAGACATTGTCTTGGGAGTGGAAATGCAGTCAACCGGTGAGGTAGCATGCTTTGGCAATAGCTTTTACGATGCGCTATCAAAGGCTTACATGGCCGCAGGCTATTCGCTTCCACTTTCCGGATCTGCCCTGATAACTATAGGTGGACAAAAAAATAAGGAGAAGTTGCTGCCTATAGTTTCCCTTGTTTCTTCGCTTGGCTTTAGAATTATGGCTACCGAACATACTGCAGAATTTCTGAAGAACAACAAGTTCAAGGATATCCAAGAGGTCTTCAAAATAAGCGAACCTGACCGCAAACCAAACATCTCCGACCTTCTTTACGAGCGCAAGATTGATTTTATTATCAACATACCTGCAACCTCTACAATAGAAAAGTATGTCGGCATGCTCTACGACGAGTACCAGATTAGAAGAAAAGCAGTCGAGATGGGCGTCCCCGTGCTGACAACTGCAGAAGCAGCAAGCTCATTTATCCGGACACTTGAATGGCTGCGGAATAATACCCCGACGCTTGGACCTTTGAAAAACTATATCAATTTAGGATAAACTTACTGGCTTGCATGCAAATCTGCAAATAGATTTTCAAACCAAGGAACAGCTGTGCAACTTATTGAACGAAATTAATCAAATGAAATTGAAATCCCTACAATCTCGCCCTTTGAGCCAGAGAATATTCCTGCAAATTTTGCCCTGAACCCGTATTTTTTATTTCTCTGCTCAAGAGCCAGCTTCAGCTCTTCTGGAGTAGCAATTCGAGCCACTCCCTCAAACCACTCTCCCTTGGGCTCGCCTCTCATCCCCGATGGCATGACCCTTACCTTTTGATTGTTCTTTATACGCCTGACTTTGCCCGTTTGGCTCCTAGTCACCACAAAGATCTTGCTGGCATCTGTGGTGAACCAAACTGGAGTCACAACAGGCTCTCCGCTTCTTCTATAGGTTTCAAGGTTGATGTATTTATAGCCCGAAAGCTGTGAGGCAATTGAGCTAGATGATCCGCCTGCATCCCGTCCACTACCTGCTGGCATTGTCCTTATAGAGGCACACACGATACTTAAGTTCAGTGGTGCAGCTTGGGCGAATAATCCGGCTTGAAATGCAGATCGAAATTATGAACTGGATAGCTGATTGGCTGGTCAGCCAGCTTGCCAGCCTGCTATTGCTTGCAACAAACAAAATCCAGATATCAGTTGATATACGAACCATAAACTTATCTATTGGGATAGGGGAGAATATTTGCTGTTACTGAAAAACGGTGATGATGACTACCTTCTAGCTCTGAGCCGTTCTAATTGTTGTTGCGTTATCATTCTTTTCCGCCTCAGGATGCATGTGGATCTTCATTATTGTCGCGGTCACCATCTCCTTTTGGCCTTTTGTCCTGCCGCAATATGAATTCCTCTTCCTCAGTATATGCCCTTTCTGCATGCTCCTCTATGTCGAGACCCGCGTCTTCTACCTTTGGAGAGACCCTTATTCCAATTAATGCATCAAGCACCTTCAGAATTATAAAAGTTCCACCGAAGCCCATCGACAAAGCAATTCCGACTCCTATTGCTTGAACCACTAGTTGGTGGGAGTTTCCAAACAAAAGGCCATTTGGACCTGATGGATTTATCAGAGTGCTTGCAAAAATGCCTATCGCAATCGAGCCGACAATCCCCGCGACGCCATGAACCGAGCTAACATCAAGTGCATCGTCAATTCTCTTCTTTTCCTTAAAGTAGAGCACGGAAAGATACGACACCACGCCTACAGCAATCCCTATCACAAATGCATGCTCTACACTTACAAATCCCGAAGCAGGCGTAATTCCGGCAAGCCCGGCAACTGCTCCATTTATTGCTGCAATAACGGAGGGCTTGCCCGTTCGCATCCACGAGATGCCGACCCATATCAGGGCAGAGACTGCGGATGCCATCTGAGTATTGATGACTGTAATGCCAGCTATTCCGCCAGATGCCAAGGCGCTTCCGGCATTGAATCCAAACCAGCCAAGCCATAGCAATGAAGAACCAAGTACTGCAATCGGTATATTATGAGGCACCATAATAGACGGGCCGTAATTGAGCCTGCGGCCAAGTACAAGGGCTGCCGCCAGCGCTCCCATGCCCGCGCTTGTATGTATCACTATTCCTCCAGCAAAGTCAACTACACCAAGCTTGCCTAGCCATCCTCCACCCCATATCCAATGGGCAAGGGGATAGTAGATAAGGAGACTCCACGCAGCGATGAAAATTACAAACACGCTGAATTTCATCCGCTCCGCAATGGCTCCTGTGATCAGGAGAGGAGTGATTGCTGCAAACATCATTTCAAATTTGGCAAAAAGAACTCCTGGAATTGTTGGCGCATATTTGAGCGAATCATTATGCGGCACGCCTGAAAGGAAGGTCCAGTCAAGATTTCCTGACAAACCCCCAGTATCAGGACCGAAGGTAAGGCTAAATCCAAATGTAAACCACATTACACTCAGAAGGGCCAAGCCAAAAAAGACCTGCATGAAAATAGAAACGGTATTTTTTTTTCTTAAAAGACCTGCTTCAAAAAGTCCCAGTGCAGGAATCATGAGAAGTACAAAGCTTGAAGCCACAAGCATCCAGGCCGTATCGCCGGAATTGATTGCCAAGCAGCCTTTATGGCACATAATGGTTTAATATAATATTATGCCGGAAGGCAATGGCTGATACTATGATAGCTTCTTATAACACAACTTTTTTTTGGTTGTAAGGTCAACCAGTACTGTGAAGAGAATTGAAGTGGTAATACCTGAGAACCACATACTTGACATAGACGTCAAGCTGAAGGATTTGGGCGTGGGTGGAGTTACTATTTCAAAGGTAAAGGGAAGAGGCAAGACAGTTGCACCTCAAATACATGCATCAAAAGGTACAGAGATATTTACGCCAGAATTCAGCGACAAGTATATCCTGGATGTTATTGTGCCGGATTCAAAGGAAAACAAGGTTATTGAGATTGTAAGGGCAAATTGTGATTCTGGCAAGATCTTTATTTCTCCTGTAATGCGTGCAGTGGATATACTGACAGGCGCAGAAAATGAGATGGCCATATGACGCGGGAAGAACAGTTGAATAGAGTAGAGAAGAGAAGAGAAGAACAGGACAATAAACCCAGGCTATGAGAAAAGGCAGCGCATTGACTGTACTGCTAATCCAAACTAGGGACTCCTTCCTTCAAACCTCAATTTTATCAGGTTCTGTCCTCCAGCCTTTCTTATTTCTACAAGTTCCTCTCTCTCCAGTCTTTTGACAAGCCTCCATATCGTGGTCTTTGGGAGCTGGAATTTATTTCGAAGCTCGCTTTCAAACGCCGCTCCTTCGTTTTCTGCCAGAAATCCAAGTGCCTGCTGGTCTTCTGGTCTGAGGTTTGGCCTTTCCTGGATCATTTTGGCCACTATTTTTGACAGCATGTCTTTATCTGTCTGCGAATCAGGGAACATAGAAGATGGGCCGGTCGAGGCTGGCGAAGTCGCCGGTGAAGGTGGCTTGGAATCAGTGCCAGTGCCGGTTTTTGGCAACAGATCGGCATTGGCGGAATAAGGAGGAGCAGGATGAGAAGGCAGCACAGGCCCGCCAAGATCTCTTGAACTGGAATCGCCTGCAGGTTTCAATTGCAAGTCGGGCCTGAGATCGGAATCCTGACCAGCTCTGACTATATTGTCGCTAGCAGCCTGGCCTCCATATCCAAGACGCGGTCTTGCAGTTCCAGCTCCTGTTGTCACAGTGCTATGCTTGCGCCTTCTTAACAGCACAAGAGCCACAATGCCGCCAGCGGCTGCGACGGCTGCAGCTACTGCCATGAAAATAAATGTCATGTTGCCGCTTCCACTGCTGGTGCCGATAGCAGATTGGGCGTTCTGTGCAAGCTCTAGCGCGTTGGCATATCTCCCATCAGAGAATTCCGCATTTGCCTGCTGCAAAAGGGCCCTTGCAGAATCGGTGTTGATCCCTTGGCCTGAGGCTTTTTTTATCTGGTCATTTGCGGCTGCTATTGCTGTCTGCGCTGCAGTATAGTTCTTGGCAGTATTGACTGCGGCGTCGTTTGCCTGCGTCGCCATTCTCTCTGCGTCTGCAAACCTTCCTGCGCTCTTTGCAGCATTTGCCTGCTGCAATAGCGCCTGTGCTTCAGAGAGCACAATCCCCTGGTACCTGCTCTGGGTGTCCCGTATGGTGAAATCGGCAGACTTGATGGCGGCATTTGCCTGGTCTTCGGTGCCGACAAACCCGATGACGTAGCTTATCCTGACGCTTCCGGGGTCAAAAGTCACGACGTCCTGGTCGCCTATGTGCCTCAGAAATGCGGGGAACCTGTCTCCCCAGTCAATTACCACCGAGCTTGGCGGAAGCTTTACTGAAAACTCGATAGTCGAGTTTATTGAAAAGGTCCATATCTTGCCCTGCTTGTTGACAAGGTCTGGCGTCTCGTAGTTTATCCTGGCACTTGTCACGTTAAACGTGTCGAGGGATATCTGGTTTGGGTTTTTGCCCATATCAAATGCTACAAGCTTGTCGCTATAGTCCACAACAAGCAGGTCGTTGAAAGTATTGCCAAACAGAGTAACGTTTGTGGCTGGCGCCTCGGGGTTTGTGATATTGACATCGTATTCTACCAGAGCATTGCCGTCTGATAGCAAGCCTATGAAAAGAGAGTCCGGGATATAGTCGCTGTAGATCTGGTTTGCAGAAGTAGGGGTAGAATTTAATGCGGGCAGCTGGCCTTGACTCTGGCCGCTCTGCAGCTGTGCAAACGCTGGAAGCAAAAGGCTGCCAAGCATGGCCAGTACAACACAAATCCTCGTGATGCTTGTCAGGATCAAAGGCTGCCACTTCCTCCAAGGCCGCAACGAAGCATCATCATAAAGATGACTTTACGGATAAAGACCAGCTTGAAACGATATAAGTCTTGTCTTGGAGGCAAATGAAAGTTGCAGGACAGGGGTTGTGGTAGGGAGGCTGATGGTCGGGGGCGTATATACCAATCAGTTGACATCTGAGGAGAATCGAGCGAGCTTGAGCGTAAGAGAAACATCAACCAACTGACTGCCGGCCGGCCATCATGAGCAGAGGGGGCCTTCAGCCCGATTCTTGTCGTTCAGAACGGCTGAGAGTCAGGGTCCGGGTAGAACCCTTTAAAGTCAGTATCAGAGTAGTTCTCTACCCACTTGAATTTGCGCTGAAGCGTTGCCGTGTATATCTTTGTCCAGTCAAGCCCGACATAATTAAGCCAAGCTTTCATGACTCTTGGGTCGATATAGTTCCTCAGTGAAGTGCCGAGGCTGTAATCTCTGGTCTCTACCTGCAACTTGAGCTGGACTTCGATTTTTTCCAGCCTGTCCAAAAGCCTCTGCCTCTGAAGATCAGTCTTCCACTTTTTGGCCGCAATGTCTGCCTTGATGCTTTCAATTGCCTGCTTTTTCTTTGCTATAGACTCGTCAAACTTTTCGAGTGCTTTTTTGCTTGCCGGGTTGCGTGGGTCTATGCCTTTTTTGTGGTTGCAGGTAATTGCAGCCCTCAGGTTTGCCATCCGGGCAACGTACACTTTTTGCGCCTCAGATGATGTTTTATCAACCTTGACCGGCGGGTTTGCAAGTGAGTCTCGTACAACCTTTGTAGCTATGCACGTTCTGAAAACTTTGGCAGTGAGGCCCGGCACATTTTTCGGATCTATGCTTTGCAGAAATACGTTTACCTTTCTGGAGTTGATTCCGTCAAATATCTGCTCGTCTTCCTTTTTGCCTTTCATGAAAAATTTCAGGTTATCGTAAAGCGCCCTTGTATCGTCGGTATTTACTTCAAGCCTCTTTTGCCACGGGACGCTGTCTTTGCCAAGGAAGTTAAACTCGATATACTGCTTCCCATCAATGACTGGAAACTTGATATGCTCTACGCGCAGGGTAGACGCGCCAACGGTATCTGCTTCGTCCGGGTCCTTTTCGTCGCCTACCCTCATTGCAAGCTTGAATATCAGGTAGCTGACAGTCGCCACTTTTCTGTCATCTTGCTGCTTGCTCCTGTCCGAACCTTTCATCCTGTTGATTATCTCTTTCTGGACTCTGCCAAGATGCCTTGCAAGCCTCCTGGCCTTGTCATATTTTTCCCTGTCGCTGTTTTGCCTGAGCTCAGACGAGTCATGCAGCCAGACGTACTTTCTCTTGCCTGTAAGCTCCTCCATCCAGGTGGCAAGCCAGGTTGAAGACCTGTCATGTACAATAGCCTGCCAAGTTCCTTCAGGAACCGGCGCGTTTTCGCCAAGGTTGAGTGTTACGTTTTCCGGCTTGACTCTTGGCTTCCACCTGCCCCGCATCGGGTGCTGGCCCCTTCCCATAAAAAGCCCCGGAGGCTCTACAAGCCAGTTTGCAATGTCTACTTCAACTCCGTCCACAACTGCCTTGCCGTATGTTGCCTTGAGCCTTTCGCGCTCTGCCTTTTTTGCTGCAGAGAGCTTTTTCTTCTCCTCTTTTGGCAGGTTGCGGATCCTTTCCTTCTCTGACTCTTTGATCTTTTTTTCTTCGTCAGCCAGCCTGTATGCTTCTGACAGGTCAAGATCGGCCATACTTGCAATGTTGCGGAATTTTTCGGGCAATAGTTTTTTCAGATCAGACAAAAAGTTTGACTGGAACACCGGGTCTTGGACATAGTGGGTGTCCTTTTTCTTTGCCCATGCATAGACCATCTCCTCCTGGTCGCGGCTGAGCATCAATTTCTCGCCCCGGATTGTGATGGTTATCCCTCTGGGCTGGTATTCTGGCGGGAAGGCGACACCTCGGTGCTCAAGCGTGGTCCACTTTGCTCTCCCTTGAATCTGCGGCTGCGCAGGCTCTTTTGTCTTTCCTAGTTCGCCCTGTGCCTGTGAGCGCACAGCGGCTGCCGGCTGTTCCATAAGTTAAAGTCAATTGAAAAACCGTCGATTACCACTCTTAAACCTTCCTTGCCTTTGCCGGTTCCGGTTTATTCTATTCTACTCTACTCTTCTGTTCTGTTCTATTCTATTCGGTATCCTCTGGCTTTTTTATTTTCATTCATTCCATTTTTTTTCTTCTCTTCTCTTTCTTTCCTTTTCTTCCTCCGCTCCGGAGCCATGTTTATATTTATAGTCTGGTAATTGCGTTGTAGAGCCCGCAAGTCCGGGTCGGTCAGGTTGGATTGAATTAATTGGTTTTGGCAGGTCAGGCCAAGGGCAGAAAAGCAGGTACAGGCAAGAAAGCAGGCTCAAACTCTAAAGTAGCCCTGGTTACAGGCAGCTCGAGCGGAATAGGGTACGAAACATCGCTTGCGCTCGCCAGAAGTGGCTACTTTACCTACGCAAGCATGAGAGATCCAGACGTGGCAGACTCAGACTTGATGCCGATAGCCAGAAAAGAAATGCTGCCGCTTGAGGTGTTGCAGCTTGATGTTACTGACGAGCTCTCCGTCAGGTCGGCTGTGGACAGGATAACAAAACAGAGCGGCAGAATCGACCTGCTTGTAAACAACGCAGGATATCTTCTGCTTGGCTGCCTCGAGGATGTTCCATTGGCTGAGCTGAAAAGGCAGTTTGAAACAAACTTTTTTGGGATGGTGAGGGTCATACAGGCCGTTCTGCCAGTCATGAGAAAACAGAAAGAAGGCATGATAATTAATGTCAGTTCGGTTGCAGGGAGGCTCGGGCTGCCTGTTGCATCAGGCTATATCAGCACCCAGTTTGCAATAGAGGGCCTCAGCGAATCGATCCGATATGAACTTGAGCCATTTGGCATACAGGTGGCACTTGTCGAGCCGGGGATGGTGAGGACCAGATTTTTAAAGCCGGCACCGTCTGCCATGGCAGACGCCGGGTCGCCGTACCACAAGATGACGCGCAAGCTTGTAGATAGTATCGGCAAGATGGCCGAGCTTGGCACCTCTCCGGAGGAAGTTGCCAGGGTCATAGTAAAGGCTGCAAATTCAAACCCGGTTCAGACAAGGTATGTGGTAGGAAATGACGCGGCCATGATACTTGAGAACCGCAGGTCGATGGGTGACGTCGAGTTTGAGAATTTTATCAAGGGCGTCATTCTGAAATAGCGCCCCTGCGCTTTGTTGGTTTTGTTTCCTTTATTTCATTTCATTTTATTCTATTTCATGGCACAAGATTGCATAAGCTGCATCCATTTCAGCTGCCAGCTACTTACTTTACTTTGACTTGCTGCTTCCCGGCTTGTGCAGGTACAGCTTGGCTACTTCAGGCAGGGCAAGGGCATAATGTATGTGAAAGCAGTCCTTTGACTCGCACAGGTTGCAGTACAGAACCCGGTCTTTTAGGTATATTTCGGCAGTTTTGTCGACTTTAGAGTCTTTTATGAACAGTATATTGTCATTAAAGCCCACTTTGAACAGATAAGGTGCATAAGTTTGCAGGAATTTGTCCTTTTCAATTACCTCGGCAAGCACGGTGTTGATATAGTCTTTGGTATTCCAGTGCTTTTTTTCAGCATTTGCGCGCATAATGTCGTATGTTTCCCTGAATATTTCAACAGTAATGACCTCTTTTCCTCCTCGCTTTACCATTCAATATCACCTGACAACATGTTGATGGATGTTATGACATGCGGATTTATATTATTTTCTTTTCTTTCCTTTTCTATGGTGGACTGCTGACATAAGCGTCCCTCTGGATTACAAGCTATATTGCGAACCTGTTGTACCTGATACTGAGAAAATAGCGAATACTATCACAAAGGAAAATGCATAGCAAGATGAAGAGTATGATGTCTATGAGCTGGAAAGTGACCTGTGGCGAGTTTGCATTTAGTAGAACATGGTTTCTAGACCCAGATTTCTACCATCTTGGTTTTACTTGCTGTCTCATGGCAATTAGCATTATTGCAATTGTGCCGATAAAAGTAAAGGTCATAAATATTCCATCAGAAAATTCTGGCACTGATGCTGTCAATGGTTGTTGTAACGGCATGCCATAACCATAGCTTAGAAGTTCAAAAGAAAATATTGTATTGGGAGGAGAAATACCAGTATCCAGGTATTCTCCCTTTACCGGATAGGGCAAGTCTTTGTCAATCCATGATTTGGGCTGACCGCCAGCTTCAGTGACCAATGTAGTATCAAAGGTGCCAGCTGGAACAGTTACTGAAATGTCTTTATGCAATAATGTATGACAACAATTGATGGCTACTCTGCCCCAATCAGTATCATTTAGCGTTTGCACGGTACCTTTAGGAACGTACTGAACTAGCCTGTCTATAGTGAAATAATAAGCCGTTAAGAAATTCTTCAGCGGTTGTGAAAGATACGAGGTATTTGCTTGATCAAGTGTTGTATCCGATAGGTAGATTGTACTATCCATATGCTTATTGTTATCATAATCAACTGACATTAATGCAATCCAGTAGTTCTTTGTTTGATTATATTCCTTGAAGTACAGAGTCATGTTGAAT
>Ga0209810_1004728_pt1 | contig 12863 bp, 9 predicted proteins | sample Coa_R1_7_FD_187159 | JGI IMG/M metagenome (GOLD analysis project Ga0209810, IMG submission 187159) | Surface soil microbial communities from Centralia Pennsylvania, which are recovering from an underground coalmine fire - Coalmine... | ecosystem: Environmental > Terrestrial > Soil > Unclassified ...
CGAGAGGTAGACCGAGGCCCGCTGGGCGGTCATGTCCACCCCCTCCGACGAGGTCTCCAGGTCGGCGCTGAACCCGTCGAGGCGGGCCCCGCCCGAGGACCAGGACAGGGCCTGCACCGTCCAGGCGGCGTCGCCGGCGGGGTCGTAGAGGTAGGGGAAGCCCCAGCCGATGACGGCCAGGCCCCGGGCGTGGGCCAGGGGCACCAGCCGGTCCAGCACCGAGGACCCGTAGAAGCCGTTCTGGGAGTCGCCGACGCGGACCCACAGCTGGTGCAGGCCGGCCCGGACGGCGGCGTCGACTACGGCGGTGGCGTCCCCGCCGTCGGTGGAGGAGAACTGCCAGATCCACATGCCCTTGCCCGCGACCGGGGCCAGGGACGCCCGCCGGGGCGGCGGGGGCAGGGCCGCCGGCAGGGCGCTGTCGGGCACCAGCACCGCCGGGTGCCAGGGCGGCACCACCGGCTTGGGTGGCTGGGGCGGAGGGGGACAGCCGGTCAGGACCAGGTTGGTGGGGGGCGGGACGAGGGTGGTCGAGGTGGTCGTCGGGGGCGGGGCCGGCACCGCCGCCGGGGCCGGGGCGGGGGCCAGGACCGGGCGGTGGGCGAGGGCGGGGCGGGTGACGGGGGCGGCCCCGCCCCAGGCCAGGGCCACGGCGGCCGATACCGCCCCCAGGGCGGTCACCGCCGCCCCCGCCCCCAGGGCGGCCCAGCGGTGCCTGAGCCACGACCGGGGGGCGGTGGGCAGGCCGGCGTCGGTGCGGTCGAGCTGGTCAATCCCCACCCGACCTGTGTACCAGGTCGCGATGGGCGCTCCGGACACCTGGTAAAGAGACCGGATGCCCGACGGCGCCGAGCAGGCTCGGATGGAGGCGGCCGGCGACTGGCGCCGGTGGGGCCCCTACCTCAGCGAGCGGGCCTGGGGCACGGTGCGGGAGGACTACAGCGCCGACGGCGACGCCTGGGCCTACTTCCCCTTCGAACAGGCCCGGTCGCGGGTCTACCGGTGGAGCGAGGACGGCCTGGCCGGGCTGTGCGACGACCTGCAGACGCTGTGCCTGGCCTTCGGGTTCTGGAACGGCGCCGACCCCATCCTCAAGGAGAGGGTCTTCGGGCTGTCCGGGCCCCAGGGCAACCACGGCGAGGACGCCAAGGAGTACTGGTTCTACCTGGACTCGACTCCCACCCACTCCTGGATGCGGTGGCGCTATCTGTACCCCCAGGGCGCCTTCCCCTACGACGAGCTGGTCCGGGTGAACGCCGAGCGGGGCCGGGGTGACCCGGAGTACGAGCTGCTCGACACCGGGGCCTTCGACGGCGACCGCTACTGGGAGATCACCGTCGACTATGCCAAGGCCGACCCCGACGACATCTGCATCCGGCTCCGGGCCCGCAACTGCGGGCCGGAGCCGGCCCGCCTCGATGCGGTGGCCAACCTGTGGTTCCGCAACAAGTGGTCCTTCATGGCCGGCGTCCACCGCCCCACCGTGCGGGGGGACCCGGCGGCGTTGGCCGCCGACGATCACGCCCTGGGCAGCTGGGCCCTGGTGGGCGACGGTGAGCCGGCCGTGCTGGTGTGCGACAACGAGACCAACAGCGCCCGGCTGTGGGGCAGCGCCAACCGCAGCCCGCATCCGAAGGACGCCATCGGCGACCACGTGGTGTCGGGGGACGGTGCCCTGGCCCCCGACGGGACCGGCACCAAGGGGGCCCTGCACTACCGGCTGGACGTCGCAGCGGGGGGCACCGCCGAGGTGAGGCTGCGCCTGGCCCGCCGAGCCGGCGACCTGGGTGGCGGTTGGGAGGCGGTGATGCAGCGCCGGGAGCAGGAGGCGGACCAGTTCTACGCCGGGCTCATCGGCGACGCCGGTCCCGACGTAGCGGCGGTGGCCCGCCAGGCCTGCGCCGGCATGCTGTGGTCCAAGCAGTTCTTCCACTACGACGTCGAGCGGTGGCTCGAAGGCGACCCCGGCCAGCCCACGCCGCCGCCCCAGCGCCTCGAAGGGCGGAACTCGTCATGGCGGCACCTCAACAACCACGAGGTGATCTCCATGCCGGACAAGTGGGAGTACCCGTGGTACGCCGCCTGGGACCTGGCCTTCCACTGCGTGACCCTCGCCCACCTCGACCCGGCCTTCGCCAAGGAGCAGCTGGTGCTGTTGTGCCGCGAGTGGTACATGCACCCCAACGGCCAGCTGCCGGCCTACGAGTGGTCCTTCAGCGACGTGAACCCGCCGGTGCACGCCTGGGCCGCCCTCCGGGTCTTCGAGGTCGACGGACGGCGCGACTTCGACTTCCTCGAGCGGGTGCTGCACAAGCTGCTGCTCAACTTCAACTGGTGGGTGAACCGCAAGGACAGCCAGGGCTCCAACGTGTTCGAGGGCGGCTTCCTCGGCCTCGACAACATCGGCCCCATCGACCGTTCGGCCAAGCTGCCGGTGGCCGGCCGTCTCGAGCAGTCCGACGCCACCGCCTGGATGGCGATGTACTGCCTCAACCTGCTCGAGATGTCCCTGACGCTGGCCGGCCACGACCCCACCTACGAGGATCTGGCCACCAAGTTCTTCGAGCACTTCACCTACATCGCCTCGGCCATGAACGACCAGGGCCTGTGGGACGACGAGGACGGCTTCTACTACGACCTGCTCCACCTGGCCGACGGCCAGGACGTGTCGCTGCGGGTGCGCTCCATGGTGGGCCTGGTGCCCCTCTTCGCCGTCACCGTCGTGTCCCGCCAGCTGCTGGACCGGTTGCCGTCCTTCGCCGCCCGCACCCGCTGGTTCCTCCAGCACAAGCCCCGCTTCGCCCAGGTGGTGTCGCACATGGACCAAGGCGCCAGCGACGAGACCATGCTGCTGTCGATCGTCTCGCCCGAGCGGCTGCGCCGCATCCTGGCCCGCATGCTGGACGAGGACGAGTTCCTCTCCCCCCACGGGCTGCGGTCGCTGTCGGCGTTCCACCGGGGTAACCCGTTCCGCCTCGACGTGGCTGGGCTGCAGGGTCAGGTGGACTACGAGCCGGCCGAGTCGCGCACCCCGCTGTTCGGCGGCAACAGCAACTGGCGGGGCCCGGTGTGGTTCCCTCTCAACTACCTCATGACCGAGGCGCTACGCCGGTTCCACCGCTACCTCGGCCCCGGGTTCCAGGTGCCGTGTCCGACCGGGTCGGACCGGCTGGTTGACCTGGCCGGGGTGGCCGACGAGCTCAGCCGCCGGCTGGTGTCGATCTTCCTCGACGGCACCGACGGTCGCCGGCCGGTGTTCGGCTCCTACCAGCGGTTCCAGACCGACCCCGCCTGGCACGGGCTCATCCCGTTCCACGAGTACTTCCACGGCGACACCGGAGCCGGCCTGGGGGCGTCGCACCAGACCGGATGGACGGGCCTGGTCGCTGATCTGATCATCGACCGCAACCGCTGATGGCCCCCGGCGGCCCGGGGCCGCCAGGGGTGTTGGTCACTACTCGTCGATGCCGACCGGGCGCCCGTCGATGATCTGGTCGAGGTACTCCGACAGGCCGTAGCCGACCTTGTCGTCCTGGGTGGTCCAGCGGGTGAGGCCCTCGGAGATGCGGGTGACCATCTCGTCACGCCGGTTGCGCAGCGGGATCAGAGAAAGCACCTTGCCCTCGATTCGCCACTTCTGGTCCCCGCTCTGCAGCTCGGCGGTGATGGTGTCGTGGTAGGCGTCCTCGCCCCGCCAGCGGGTGGACACCTCGACGTGGTGGCACAGCCGCAGGCCGGTGCCGTCCCACACGAAGCCGCCCCGCGTGCCCGGTCCGTCGCGGCGGGCCACGCGGGAGGCCATGAACCCGAAGGAGGGCCCGAAGTTGCCGGTGAGCCAGCGGTAGTACCACGGGGCCTGCCAGTAGCGCGGCCCCCAGGAGTGGTCGCGCAGGCCGAAGCCGTCGATGTCCCAGGACTGGTCGCCCACCTCGATGCGCCCGATCCCGCCGACCAGCTGCTCGTAGTGGCCGCGGGCGAACTCCTCGCCGGTGCTCTCGTGGGCCTCGTCCGGCTCGCCCCCGAACATCGGCGACAGCCCGGTGAAGGTGAGCGACACCCGGGCATCGGCGGTGGGGTTGTTGGTGAAGGCCGCCCTGGGGTCCTTCATGCACAGCGGATCGTCGAGCAGGAGGACCTTGCCCTCGTAGGAGGCCTCCAGCTCCTCGAACGGGCGCACCACGTTGAACCGCACGCCGCCGGCGTCGAAGGAGTTGTTGTCGGAGATCTTCGGCCGCTGGAACATGAAGGCGACGCGCCCGTCGGGCAGGTACAGGCAGACCGTCATCTCCGCCTGGCCCTCGTTGGCCCGGTTGCCCAGCCGCAGGAACCCGCCCATCTGGGACGATGGGTCGAAGACGTTGAAGTACATGCTCTCGTTGAAGTTCGGCTCGGGGCCGAGCTCGTGCATGTACTCGTCGATCGGTTCCAGTCGTATGGCCATGGCCAGGGAGGCTACCGGCGGCGGTGCCGGCGACGCCTACCGGCGCGCCATGCCGCGTCCGGCCCATTACGGACCGGGCGGGTCACTCCGGCGCGCCCTACCCGAAGGCGATCAGCTCGTGCAGGCCGGCCTCGAGGCACCGCCTGAGCCCGTCGGGGTCGTCGATGGCGGCGGTGTCCATGTCGAGGCCCAGGTCGAGGCGGGACATGTACGAGAGCACGGTGGCGTTGAAGGCCACCCCGGCCGTCGGGCCCATGGGGTAGTTGGCCTCGACGGCGGCCCCGGCCACGAACAGCTGCACCGGCGAGCCCCGCAGGTTGGAGGCGGCGAAGTCGACCGTGGAGACCTGCTGGCGGGCCAGGGGGGTGAGGAGGGCAGGCGGGAGGGCCAGCAGCACCCCGGCCAGAGACTCGGTGAGCCCAAGGGCGGGCTCGTCGCGGGTGGCCGCCAGTGCCTCGTGCACCGACCGGAAGCGCACCTCGGGGTCGCGCTCGCCGGCGGCCAGCACCACCCGGGCGGGGACGAAGGCATTGCCGCCGAAGGAGCGGTCGACCCGGGTGCTGATCGGCACCGACGCCCGCAGCTGCTCCACCTCGACCCCCCGCCGGCGGTGGTACTCGGCCGCCCCGCCGGCTACGCCGGCGACGAAGAGGTCGTTAATGGTTCCCCCGAGCGCCTTGGCCGCCCGGCGGATCTCGTCCAGGTCGAGGTCGATGCGGTCGAGGCGCCTGCTCATCGAGCGTCGGCCCCGCCACAGGCTGGAGCCCGACTGGCCGGACACCGCCGCCTGACGGCCCAGCGACCCGACCGTGGCGATCGCCCTCCTGGCGTTGGCCACCGTGGCCGACGGCCGCAGCGAGTAGGCCGCCTGGCGGAGCCGCTCAGCCGTCGACGGGCCGGCCGGCGCCGGGCGGGTGGCGCCGTCTGACGGGGGACGCACCGGCACCTTCCCCTCGCGGTCGAGGTCGAGGAAGCTGCTGGAGAGCCGGAGTCCACCCACCCCGTCGGTGATGGTGTGGTGCATCTTGACCAGCAGGGCGGCCCGGCCCCCGGCGAGGCCCTCGACCACGGTCAGCTGCCATAGGGGCCGCACCGGGTCGAAGGCGTCCTCCAGCCACAGGCCGGCCAGGTCGAAAAGGGCCCGGTCGTCGGCCGGGGCCGGCAGGGCCAGGTGGCGGATGTGGTAGTCGAGGTCGAAGGAGGCGTCGTCGATCCACGCCGGCCGATCCCAGGGCGCCGACTGGCTGCGCACCCGCTGGTGCATGCGGGGGAAGCCCCCGATGGCGTCGGCCATCCGCCGCCGCAGCCGGTCCATCTCCGGCGGGGCGTCGAGGACGGTGACGGTGAGGAAAGTGGAGCGCAGGATGGGGTCGCGCTCGACGGCCCACATCAGCGCCTCCGCCGGGGTCATGACCTCGGGGACCATGCGACCCCGACCCTACCGGCTGGAAGCTCAGTGGTTGAGCGTGGTGTGTTTCAGCTCGTTTATTTCTGGCCAGTCGCCGAGGGCCAGCAGGATCCGGTCGATGGTCCGCCTGGCGACCTCGGCGTCGCCCCTGGGCCTGGTCATGATGCGCACGAAGGCGGCCCGATCGTCCACGATGAAGGTCGGCACCCCCCACACCCCGTGGCTCTGGACGGAGAGCTCGTGCTCCTTGCGGAAGGACTCCTTGGGCCAGCCGTCGCCCACCTCGGCCATGACGGCGTCGGGGTCGAGCCCGGTCTGGGCCAGCACCTCCCGCACCACCGTCTGGTACCGCAGGTCGCGACTGTGGTCGTGGCGGGCGGCGAACAGGGCGGCGTGCAGCCCGGCGAAGGACTCGGGCCAGCGCTCCCGCACGGCGATGGCCGCCTCCATCGCCAGCAGGTCGCGGTCCCTGGCCGGGTCGTCCCAGACTGGGGTCCCCCCCTCGGCCACGTGGACCTGGGACAGGGAGAACGGCACGAAGGTCACGTCCCACCCGGCTCCGGCGTCGAGGGCGGTGAGCAGGTGCTCGTGGGCGTTGCGGGCGAACGGGCACCGGTAGTCCCAGGTGACGGCGAAGTGGCTGACGGTCATGGCAGGCAAAACCCCCTCTCCGGGGCGGTCATTCCCGCAACGGGACCAGGCGACGCCCCAGCCGCCCCAGCGCGGCCCCGATGGCCATCCCCGCCACCACGTCGGAGGCGTGGTGGATGCGCACGTAGACCCGGCTGGTGGCGACGACGGTGGCAGCAGCGTAGTAGAGGGGCCACGCCCGGTCGCCCTCGGACAGGAGGGCGGCGGAGCAGAAGCCGGCGGTGGCGTGGCCGCTCGGGAAGCTGCTTGTCCGGGGCTGGCGCAGGCGGTGGGGCCGGGCTCCGTCGGTGACCGGGCGGCGCCGGCGGAACAGCGACTTGACCCCCAGGTTGACCAGGGCGGACTCGATCCCGATTCCCGCCGCCGCCCGGAGGGCCGCCCGCCAGTGCCGGCCCGGCCGCAGGCCTCGGGCGGCCGCCAACATCAGCCAGATGAGGCTGTGGTCGCCCAGGGTCGAGGCGGCGTAGAAGACCCGGTCGGGGACGGGCCGGCCGCGTAGGTGGTCGAGGGCGGCGTCCACCCGGTGATCGAAACGCCCAACGGCCCGGCGCAGGCCGTCCAGCGGGTCCTCCCTCAGGGCGTCGGGACGGTGGCGACCCCGGCGAGGGCGTCGGCCGGGTTCCCGCCGAAGGCCGGGCAGTAGGCCTGGTAGGCGCACCAGGGGCACAGCCCGGAGGGCTGGGGGCGGAAGTCCTCCCGCTGGCAGGCCCGCTCCACCGCCGTCCAGATGGCCGACGCCTTGACCTGCATGCCCCTGATCGACTGGGCCGACGGCACGGTGGAGATGACCACCGGCTCGGACAGGTACAGCAGCTGGATGCGGGCCGGTCGCACCCCCAGGGCCTGCTCGCACAGGTAGGCGTAGAAGTGGATGCCCTCCATGCGGGAGCGCTCGCGAAACTCGCTGGGCGGCCGTCCGGTCTTGTAGTCGGTCACCACCAGGGCGCCGGTGGCGTCCAGCTCGAGGCGGTCGATGATGCCCCGCAGGGTCATGTCGCCGAGGGTCGCCTCAAGCAGCAGCTCGGTGGCCAGCACGGTGATGCCGTTGGGATCCTCCAGCTCGAAGTAGCGCCGCAGCAGCTCGGCGGCCTCGGCCACGAAGGCCTCCTGCTCCTCCGCGCTGAGGCCCAGATCGGCGAACTCGGGGTGCTCGCAGAGGCCGGCCCACGCCCGGCCCAGGCAGTCGGCGGCCACGTCGGGGGTGCGGGCCCCGGCGGGGAACTCCCAGAACAGCAGCTCGAGGGCCCGGTGGACCAGGGTGCCCTTGGCCGCCCACGGCGAGGGCGGTTCGGGCAGCCGGTCGATGGCCGAGAAGCGGAAGGCCAGAGCGCACTCCTTGAACGCCGTCACCTTGGAAGGCGACAGGGACGTCGGGAGCGGGAGGCTCATGCGGTCAGGCTACGGCTCGGCTGTGACAGCCCGGCGGATGGCGGCCGCCACCACCTCGGGGTCCTGCTGGGGGCCGAAGTGGCCCAGGCCGGGGAAGGTGGTCACCACCGCCCGGGGCAGGCGCTGCGCCAGCCTGGTCATGATCGCCGGTCCGAAGTTGTCGGTGAGCTCCCCGCAGGCCAGGGTGACCGGGCAGCCCAGACGGCCGAGGCGGGCGAAGGCGTCGTGGCTGGAGGACTCGGTGAACACGGCCGCCTCCACCTCCCGCCGGCACTTGAGCCGCACGGTGCCGTCCCCTACGTCGGCGAAGCCGTAGTCGACGTAGGCCCGCAGGGACTGCGGGGCCAGGATGTCGAACGGCGGCTTGGAGGCGTAGTTCTCATAGGCGGCCTGGCGGGAGGGGAACACCTCCCGCCTCCGGCGCGCCCCCACCGCCAGGTGGTTCCCCGGGTTGGGCACACCGGGTCCCTCCGACGGGATGACGATGGGCTCGTAGCAGTACAGGTGGGCGAAGGTCCCCGGGCGGGCCAGCTCGGCCAGCATCAGGGAGGCGCCCCCGCAGGAGTGGCCCACCCCGATGGGCCGGGTGAGGCCGAGTCCGTCCACCACCGCCAGGCAGTCGAGGGCGAAGCCCCGCCAGTGGTAGTCGCCGTCGGGGGCCGGCCCGGAGTCGCCGTGGCCCCGCAGGTCGAGGGCCAGGCAGCGGAACCGGTCGGTGAGCAGGCGGGCCACCGGCTCCCAGACATGGGAGTGGAACCCGGTCGCATGAGCCATGACCAGGTCCGGGCCCCGGCCGCCGAAGTCGGCCACCGACACCCGCACCCCGTCGGAGGTGAGCACCGTCGGCACGGCGGTCGAAGTTAGTGGGGGAGAGCGGCGCCGCCGACGGGTACGGTCCCCGCCATCGAGCAGACCTGCGAGCCCGGGGCCTGGGGCATCGAGCCCGGTTACCACGACGTCGCCGGCACGTGGCGGCCCACCCCGCCGGCGACCACGGCCGCCCTGCTGGAGGCGATGGGGGCGTCGTCGCCCCGGCCCCCCGGCACCGACGGCGACGATCCGGTGTGGGTGGTCGGCCCCCAAGAGCAGGTCCGTGCCGAGGGCCCCTGGGCCCTGGTGCTGGAGGACGGCACCGAGGCCGAGGGGGTGGACCGCCTGCCCGAGGACCTTCCCCTCGGCTACCACGACCTGCACCGGCCCGACCGGCCCGCCGTGCGCCTGATCGTGGCCCCGCCGGCCTGCCACCTGCCCGAGGGGATGAGGACCTGGGGCTGGGCCGCCCAGCTCCCCTCGGTGCGCTCGGCCCGCAGCTGGGGGATCGGGGACCTGGGCGACGTGGCCGAGCTCGGACGGTGGGCCGCCGGCCGGGGGGCCGGGGTGCTCATGCTCAGCCCCCTGCACGCTCCGGTGCCGGTGCCGCCCATCCAGCCCAGCCCCTACTTCGCCTCCAGCCGCTGCTTCCGCAACCCGCTGTACCTGAGGGTGGAGGACGTGGCCGGGGCGGGACGGTGCCACGACCTGACCGAGGCGGCCCGGGCGGGACAGGCGCTCAACGACTCGCCCCTGGTGGATCGCGACGCGGTGTGGAAGCTCAAGGCGGCGGTGCTCGAGCCGACCTGGCGGGCCTCGCCGGCGGCGCGGGGGGCCGACCCCGGCTTCGAGGCCTACCGCCGCCGGCACGGCCAGGCGCTGGAGGCCTTCGCCACGTTCTGCGCCCTGAGCGAGGTGCGCGGCGCCGACTGGCGGGACTGGCCCGAGGGCCTGCGCCGGCCGGACTCGGCCGCGGTGGCGGACTTCGCCGCCGCCAACGCCGACCGGGTCGGCTACCACGCCTGGTTGCAGTGGCTGATCGAGGAGCAGCTGGCCCGGGCGGGGGACCGGATCGGGCTGGTCCAGGACCTGGCCATCGGGGTCGACCCGGCCGGGGCCGACGCCTGGATGTGGCGGGACCTGATGGCGACCGGCGTGCGGGTGGGCGCCCCGCCCGACGACTTCAACGCTGCCGGCCAGGACTGGGGCCTGCCCCCCTTCGACCCCTGGAAGCTGCGCCAGGCCGGCTTCGACCCGCTGGCCCGCACCCTGCGGGCGGTGCTGGCCCACTCGGCCGGGGTGCGCATCGACCACATCGCCGGGCTGTTCCGGCTGTTCTGGATCCCCCCGGGCGCCTCCGCCGGCGAAGGCGCTTACGTCCGCTACCCGTGGTCGGAGCTGCTTTCGGTTCTGGCGCTGGAGAGCGTGCGGGCCGGCGCCTGGGTGGTCGGTGAGGACCTGGGCACGGTGGAGGACCGGGTGCGGGAGGAGATGGAGCGGCGCCGGCTGCTGTCCACCAGGCTGCTGTGGTTCGAGCCCGGCCCCCCCGCCGGCTACCCGAGCCGGACCATGGCGGCGGTCACCACCCACGACCTGCCCACCGTGGCCGGGCTGTGGAGCGGCGGCGACGCCGCCGAGCTGGCCCGGCTCGGGCTCCCCGCCGCCGACGGCTTCGCCCCGGTGCGCCGGCGGCTGGCCGACTGGACCGGGCTCCCCGACGACGCCCCGGTGGAGGAGGCGGTGCGGGCGGCCTACCGGCTCCTGGCACAGGCCCCCAGCGCCGTCGCTCTGGCCACCCTGGAGGACGCCGCCGCCATGCCGGAGCGACCGAACCTGCCCGGCACGGTGGACGACCGTCCCAACTGGTCCCTGGCGCTGCCCCGCCCCCTCGAGGAGCTCGTCTCGTCCCCCCTGGCCGACGACCTGGGCCGGTCGCTGGCGTCGGGGCGCTCCTCCGGCCCCTCCGGCGGTTAGCCGGCGGCCACGCCCAGGCTGTCGACCGCCTCCTGGCGCAGGCGCTTGTAGTCCACCTTGCCGTTGGGCGCCCGCCCGATGGTCTCGACCACCACCACGTGGCGGGGGGCCTTGTAGGCGGCCAGGCGGGACTTCACGTGGGCGATGATGCCGGCCTCGTCGAGGGCCTGGCCCGGGCGGAGCTGGACCACGGCGCAGATGGCCTCGCCGAAGCGCTCGTCGGGGATTCCGACGGCCACGGCGTCGAGCACCGACGCATGCTCCTTGACGGCCTCCTCGACCTCCTCCGGGTACACCTTCTCGCCCCCGGTGTTGATGCACACCGAGCCCCGGCCCAGCAGCCGGAGAGTGCCGTCGGCCTCCACCGTGGCGTAGTCGCCGGGGATCGAGTAGCGGGCCCCGTCGATGACCCGGAAGGTGCGGGCGCTCTTCTCCGGGTCCTTGTAGTAGCCCACGGGCACCCGGCCCTTGACCGCCACCATCCCCACCTCGCCCGAGCCGGGCACCACGTCCCGCCCGTCGTCGGTGATGACCCGGGCGTTGTCGCCGAGGTTGAACTTGGCCGTGCTGGCGGCGCTGTCACCGGTGGAGACGGAGGCGCCCATCCCGAGGGCCTCCGATGACGAGAAGGCGTCGGCCAGGATCATGCCCTTGTGGTGGCCGAGCAGGCCCTGCTTGGTCGCCTCGCTCCACATCACCCCGGAGGAGACCACCAGCATGAGGCTGGTGATGTCCCAGCGCCCGGGGTTGGCGTCGAGGGCGGCCAGCATGGGCTTGGCGAAGGCGTCGCCCACGATGGCCAGGGTGTTGACCTTGCGGGCCTGGATGGTGTCGAGCAGCTCCTCAACGTCGAAGTGACGCGACACCATGGTGACGACCGACCCGCCGGTGGAGAGCGAGCTGAAGGCGGTGAAGGCGCCGGTGCCGTGCATCAGGGGGCAGGCCGGCATCATCACCAGGCCGGGGGCCGTCACCGCCGCCCGCACGGCGTCGAGGTCCCCGTCCTCGGGGAAGCGCCGGAACGCCGACGCGTTGAGGCTCAAGAAGATGTCCTCCTGCCGCCACATCACCCCCTTGGGCATGCCGGTGGTGCCACCGGTGTAGAGCATGTATATGTCGTCGCCGCTGCGGCCCCACGGTGCTGACACCCGCCCTTCGGCGGCGGCGGTGGCCTCCTCGTAGGGCAGGGCCCACTCCGGGCACTGGCCTGAGCCGTCGTCCACCCAAAGCCAGGTGGCCACGCCGGGCAGCCGGGGGCGCAGGGCGTCGATGCGCTCGGCGAAGGTGCCGTGGAAGACCACCGCCACGGCGTCGGCGTTGTCCCACAGGTACACCAGCTCGTCGTCGGCGTAGCGGTAGTTGGTGTTGACCGGCACCAGGCCGGCTTTGAAGATGCCGAACATCGACTCGAGGTACTCGGGGCCGTTGTAGAGGTACTGGGCCACCTTGTCCTGGTGCCTGGCCCCCCGGGCCAGCAGGGTGGCGGCAACACCGTCGGCCCGGCGGTCCATCTCCGCCCAGGTGAGCACGCGGTCGCCCTGCACCTGGGCCTGGGCGTCGGGGATGGCGTCGGCCACTGTCTCCCAGACGTCGGCGAAGTTCCACCCTGTCATTGCTTCCCCCTCGCGAGAACGATCGGGACGCCCGCTCCCGCCGGTGGCGTTCCTGACGGCGGCGTCAGGTTGGACAATACGCAATACGCTCCGACCATGGATTTCGAGCTGCCCGGCGAGTCCGACCCGACGAGGGCGGAGGTCCGCCGCTTCCTGGCCGACAACCCCCGTCCGAGCGGGCGCCAGCTGGCCGAGGCCGGCTACGTGGCACCCCACTGGCCCCGGCCATGGGGCCTGGCCGCCGACCCGGTCGCCCAGCTGATCATCGACGACGAACTGCGCCGGGCCCGGGTGTCGAGGCCGGTCAATCCCATCGGGATCGGCTGGGCCGGCCCCACCATCATCCACGCCGGCACCGAGGCCCAGAAGGACCGCTACCTGCTGCCGATGCTGGCCGGCGAGGAGATCTGGTGCCAGCTGTTCTCCGAGCCCGGTGCCGGCTCCGACCTCGCCGGCCTGTCGACCAGGGCGGAGAGGGACGGCGACACCTGGGTGGTCACCGGTCAGAAGATCTGGACCTCGCTCGGCCACTTCGCCCGCTTCGGGATCCTGATCGCCCGCACCAACCCCGACGCGC
>Ga0209810_1004730_pt1 | contig 12858 bp, 13 predicted proteins | sample Coa_R1_7_FD_187159 | JGI IMG/M metagenome (GOLD analysis project Ga0209810, IMG submission 187159) | Surface soil microbial communities from Centralia Pennsylvania, which are recovering from an underground coalmine fire - Coalmine... | ecosystem: Environmental > Terrestrial > Soil > Unclassified...
GTGCAAACAGCCGTGCTTGGGATGCCGTTCGAGCGCAGTAGTTCGAGCGTGGCGTTTAATTGCTCCGCGCTTCGCGAAGCGACCGCAACACGCATCCCGGCCCGCCCCAGCGCCACGGCGAACTCGCGCCCCAGCCCCCGGCCCCCGCCGGTGACCAGCGCCACCTGCTCCATGAATCAGGTTTACCGCGCTTCCAGCGCCCGATGGCGAATGTCGATCCCCTGCACCAGGTAAACCACGTCCTCGGCGATATTCGTGGCGTGGTCGGCGATGCGCTCCAGATCCCGCGCCACGAACATGAGGTCCACCGCGCACTGCACGTTGCTGGAATCCTGCTGCATGAACGTCACCAGCTCCTTGTAAATGGCGTCCCGCAGCGCGTCCACCTCGTCGTCCGAGAACAGCACCGTCCGGGCAATCTCCGCGTCGCTCTTCACGAACGCGTCCAGACTGCGCAGCAGCATGGCCTCTACCAGAGAAGCCATCTTCGGAATATCGATCAGCGGCTTGATGGGCGGCAGCGCCATCAGCGACAGCGCGCGCTCGGTGATGTTCACCGCCAGGTCGCCCATGCGCTCCAGATCGGTGTTGATCTTCAGCGCCGCCGTCAAAAAGCGCAGATCGCGCGCCACCGGCTGATGCAGCGCCAGCAGCCGCGTCCCCAGATTGTCGATCTCGATTTCCAGCTGGTTGATCCGCTCTTCGTCCTGGAATACCTGGTCCGCCACATTCTTGTCCCGGTCCACCAGCGACCGGATACTCTTGCGGATGGCCGACTCCACCAGTCCGCCCATTTGCAGGAGGCGCTCGTGCAGTCCTTCAAGCTCGAGTGAAAAGTGCCGCAAATCGATTCTCCTGTTCGCGCGAGGCCTCAGCCGAATCGCCCGGTAATATAATCTTCCGTCTCTTTTTTGGCCGGGGTCTTGAAAATAACGTCTGTTTTGTTGAATTCGATCAGCCGGCCCAGCAGGAAAAACCCGGTCAGGTCCGCCACGCGCGCCGCCTGCTGCATGTTGTGGGTCACGATGATCAGCGTGGTCTGGTCCCGGATACTCAGCAGCAGCTCTTCAATCTTGCCCGTGGCGATGGGGTCCAGCGCCGAACAGGGCTCGTCCAGCAGCAGCACCTCCGGATCCACCGCCAGCGCGCGCGCGATGCACAGCCGCTGTTGCTGTCCGCCGGACAGCGCGTACGCTGAGCGCTGCAGCTTGTCCTTCACCTCGTCCCACAGCGCCGCCCGCCGCAAACTGCGCTCCACCACGTCCGCGATCTCGCTGCGCCGCGCCAGCCCGTTGATGCGTACGCCATAGGCGATGTTGTCGAAGATCGACTTGGGAAAGGGATTCGGCCTCTGGAACACCATCCCCACCCGCCGCCGCAGATCGGTAACATCCGCCTGGGTGATGTTCTCGCCATCCAGCAGCACCTCGCCCGTCATGCGCGCGCCGCGAATCGTGTCGTTGATCCGGTTCAGGGTTCGCAGGAACGTCGATTTGCCGCAGCCCGAAGGTCCAATGAGCGCCGTAATCTGATGCTCCGGGAAATCCAGACTGATCTTATGCAGCGCCTGAAACTTGTTATAGAAGAAATCGACGTTAAGGGCGCGCAGCTTGGGCGCCACGGCGTTTGCTCTCCGTTCCTCCGGCGCGACCGCCTCCTCCCTCGTTCGAGGCCCCGGTATTGTACTCATTGTTGGCTTCATCCTCGGCTCGCAACGGCTCCTCTGGACAAAATCATTCGGGCAGCGATATTGGCGATGAGCACCAAAGTCAGCAGCACCAGACCGGCCGCCCAGGCCTGGCGATGAAAATCCTCGTATGGCGACAGCGCCCGGTAATAGATCATCACTGGCAGTGACGCGGTGGGCTGATTCCAGCCGTTGCTCCAGAACTGGTTGTTCAGAGCCGTGAACAGCAGCGGCGCCGTTTCGCCGGTAATGCGCGCCACCCCGAGAATAATGCCGGTCAGGATTCCAGCCCGCGCCGCCGGAACAACCACCGTCGCAATCGTCCGCCATTTGCTCGCCCCAAGCGCCAGCGCGCCTTCGCGAAGTGACAACGGTACCTGCTGCAGAAACTGCTCCGTGCTGCGCATCGTGATGGGAATCACCATCAGGCTCAGCGCCACTCCACCCGCCACGGCGGAGAACGTCTTCATCGGCACGACAACCAGCGTCCACGCGAAGATACCGATCACGATCGACGGAACGCCGTTCAGCAGATCGGCCGTATAGCGCACCAGAAATCCCATCGTGGCCCCGCCGAATTCGGACGTGTAAACGCCGGCCATGAACCCGATCGGTACGCCGATGACCGCCGCCAGCATGACCATTTTCGCGCTGCCCACGATGGCGTTGGCCATCCCGCCGCCGGTCTCCCCCGGGCTGAGCGGAAGCTTCGTGAAGAAGTTCCAGTCCAGCGAACGGCTGCCGTTCCAAACCAGATACCCGAGAATCAGGAACAGCGCCGATACAGTGATGATCGTGCACAGCAGCGTTAAGGTGAGCATCACTGAATTCACCACCCGCCGGCGATGCCGCAGATGAACGGGCGGGCGGCGCAGAGCCACGGCTGCCGTGCTCATCGCGCCGTCCCCGGTTTCGTCGTGGCCACGATCAGCAGCCGCCCCATACCGTTCAGGATGATGGTGATCACGAACAGCACCAGTCCCAGCTCCACCAGCGCCGACAAATACGTGTCCCCGGTCGCCTCCCGAAACTCGTTGGCGATCACAGCGGCGATGCTGTAGCCCGGCGCCAGCAGCGAGGCGTGAATCCGCGGCTCGTTGCCGATCACCATCGTCACCGCCATCGTTTCACCCAGCGCGCGAGCGAGACTCAGGAAAACCGAGCCCATGATGCCCAGCCTCGCGAAAGGAACCACCGCGTCCCAGGTGGCCTCCCAGCGCGTAGCGCCCAGCGCCAGCGCGGCCTCTCTCTGCTCGCGCGGAACCTGGATCAGCGCCTCGCGCGAAATAGAGATGATGTACGGAAATATCATGATCGCCAGCACCACGCTGGCCGTCAGCACCCCCACCCCATACGCCGGGCCTTTGAACAACGGCAGCCAGCCAAGCGTGTGAATCAGAAACGGCTGCACGTACGAGCGCATCAGCGGCACAAGTGCGAAAATGGCCAGCAGACCGAATATCACGCTCGGCACCGCGGCCAGCAGTTCCACCAGGAATGTGAATACATTCGACACCCGCGGAGGAGCGAGCTCGGACAGAAAAATCGCCGCGCCCACGCCCAGCGGGACAGCGATCAACAGCGCCAGCATTGATGTCACGACCGTGCCGTAGATAAACGGCATCGCGCCGAACTCGTCGGTCACCGGATCCCACACCGAGCGCTTCAGAAACTCAAAGCCGAACTTCGAGCGTGCCGGATCGGAATGGATCCAGAGCTCCATCACCAGCAGGACTGTAACCCCGATAATCGCCGCCGCGAATATCAACGTGATCAGCCACGCGATTTCGTCGCCGGCGCGGATTCGTTGTAATAAACTCCGCGCCCCGGGGGACGCGGAGTTTACCGCGGTTGTCGCCATGACGATTAATGGATCTTAGTCAGCTGAGCTTCTTCCTTCGTCACCACGCTTTTGGGCAGCGGCGCGTAGCTCAGAGCCGCGCAATCCTTCTGCCCCGTCGTCATCATCCATTTCAGAAACGCCTTGATAGCATCCCGCTTGCCGGCGTTGTCGAACTTATCCGGAATCAGCAGCCACGTGAAGGTCGAGATCGGGTACGCGTTCGCGCCCGGTGCGTTGGTGATCGACACACGAAAATCCGCGGGCATGTCCTTCGCCGCGCCCGCCGCTGCATCCGTTACCGTACTCAGGTCCGCCTTCAGAAACTTACCCGCGGCATTCTGGACTGAGCCATAACCCATGTGGTTCTGAATGGCGTAAATCAGCTCCACGTAGCCGATTGAATTCGGCGTCTGCTTCACCTGCCCGGCAACGCCTTCGTTGCCCTGGCCGCCCAGCCCCACCGGCCAGCTCACCGAAGTGTTCGAACCCACCTTGCTCTTCCACTCCGGGCTCACCTTCGACAGATAGTCCGTCCAAACGAAAGTCGTCCCACTGCCGTCCGAGCGGTGCACCACGGTAATGTCGGCATCCGGCAGCCTGGCCCCCGGATTCAGCTTCTTCAGAGCGCCGTCATTCCATTTCGTGATCTTGCCCATGAAGATATCGGCCAGCACCGGACCGCTGAACTTCAGATCATTCACTCCCTCGATGTTGTAAGTAGGGACCACCCCGCCCAGGACAGTCGGGAAATGCAAAACATGATACTTCTTGATGGCCGCGATTTGTTCGTCCTTCATGGGCATGTCCGACGCGCCGAAATCGACCGTTCCTGCTGTAAGTTGCTTGATTCCTCCGCCCGAGCCAATTGCCTGATAGTTGATCTGCACATCGGGATGAGCCTGGCGGTACTCCTCGAACCACTTCTGGTAAATTGGGCCGGGAAACGTCGCGCCCGCGGCGTTAATGTTCTCCGTCGCGAACCCCAGCGTCGCTGCCGCGCTGCACCCGATCAGCATGTACAAAGCTGTGCGCATAGTCGTCTTCTTCTCCAAGTCTCGCAATCGAAAATTACAATGAGGTTACAGATCGCTGCGCCCCGGATAAGTGCCAGGGCGCGCCTTACAGCCAGCTCAGGGCAGGTCGTACCGGATGTCGAGCCAAACCATGTTGCTGTGAGCCGCGCGTGGATTCGTGCCGGTCACCAGCCACGGATAGCGCCACAGATACGAGTACTGCGTGATCAGCTTCATGTCCCCCAGCCGCTCGTTTTTCCAGAACGTCTGCACCCAGCCGAAGGTCCCCTCCTGAATGGAGCGGTTCGCGCCGCCGTTTCCGGGAACGCCATAACCGCTTACCTTGCCGGCCGAATCAATGGCCAGATTGCGGCGGATAAACGCGCCCCCGTAGTACGCGTACAGGAGACTCTGCTTGTGTGGCCCGAAAGTCCATTCGAACCCGTCCACCGTCGAACCCGAGTGGACCGGCGAAATCGATCCGTCCGGCCGAACGATGATGTCCGGCGCACCCGTGTTGCCGATGTACCGGCCGCCGCCGTCGCTCCAGTACGCGTTCTCGATCAGCCGCAGGCCTGGAACGATCTCGAAATTGGAATTGATCTCGCCGCCCGCGCCGATCGCCGTGTCCGTTTTCGCGGGTGTCGTCGACGTGCCGGGCAGGAAAGAATGGAACGACCGAAACAGGCCTGCAATCTCCAGGTGCGCGTGCTTTCCATCAAACGCCATCTTGGACTGAATATCGGGCGCGTAGTTCGGCGTCGCAAGCGTGTTTGAGCCGGCGTTGAACTCCGGCGCGAATGAGGCTGGCAGCGTGGCCGGGAACACCACCCCGCCGCCCACATACTGCTCCGGATTCTCCGCCGCGAAGCCCCACGTGAAATGGTCCCCGCCATGGTAAAGAACGCGAACCTGCGCCGCGCGGGTCCATACCAGGCCGTTTTGGTAGTTCGTGTCCATGTCCTGGGAATAGAAGATGTCGCCCGGCATCGGCGAAATCCCCTTGCGGTTCGGAGTCATCATGCTCCACGACTGCCCCGCCAGAAACTCGATGTTGCTCTTGGTCAGGTCTACCCAGTAAAGGCGCATGCGCATCGTGTTCGCATTGCTCGTCACCGCGAGGCTCCCGGCAGGGTTGCCCAGGAAGTCAGCTTCCAGGTAGCCGCGAATCTTCATATCGTGGTATTCGGAATCCACCTTGAACCCCACGCGCGAGTTCTGCGTGCTGAAGTGGTTCTCCGGCATACGGCCGAGCACCGTGTTGTTATAGGGCGCGGCGCTGAACGTCGTGCCGATGCCCGTGCCGATATCCGTCGAGCGCCACACGCTCGTGAAATCCATGAACCCCAGCGGCGTGAATGTCGCGTCCCCGAGTTGCCAGCTCAGCGGCGCCTTGGTTTCCGTCGGCGGCTGATTGGTCAATTCGGTCTTCTGCGGCCCCGGCCCCGCGGGAATCATCGCCGTCGCCGTGGCTACTTCCCCGAGTTTTTTCGCGTTCGGGAGAGAGTAGTCGGTGGCCGCCGGGCTCGCCGCCGGCGCGGCCAGCTTGTCCAGCGTCTGCTGCTGCTTCGCCAGAGTCGTCCTCAGTTCCTCGATCTGCTTCTGCTGGGACAGGACGAGCGCCTTCAGTTCCTGGATCGTTGTCGCGTGATTCGAATCGCCATCTGCATCGATGGGAGTCGCGCCGAGATTGCCGGCGCTCATGACTGCCAAAATACCGGCGCCCGCACACAAAAGTACTCCACGCACATTCCTGCGCATTCGTGCTGGCTGCTCCTTTCGTCTTTTTCGTCTTCAAGTTCAGGACACGCCTGGCCGCGTGGTCACACGACCAGAAACGAAAGGATAGCGGCGCTGCATTAGCACTTTGTGACGGCTTGGTTACGATACGGTTACAGCCGCCGTAGCATCGCGCGGCTGCGCCGCTGGCAGTACGATTCGAAACGTCGTTCCACGTCCCAGTTCGCTTGTCAGGGTGATGGAGCCGTTCATCTGTTCCACCGCGTGCTTCACGATCGAGAGCCCCAGCCCCGTTCCCGCCACTTCCCGCGATCGCGCCTTGTCCACGCGATAAAACCGCTCGAAAATGCGGGGCAGGTCGGACGACGGAATCCCGATTCCCGTGTCTGTCACCGTAATCGTGACCTGCTCGTCCTCACCGGCTGCTTCGATGCGCACCTCTCCCCCAGGCCGGTTGAACTTAATGCCGTTGTCCAGCAGGTTTACCAGCACCTGTTCGAGACGGGTTCGATACCCCAGCACCTCGAGTGCGCAGGCCTCCGGGATAACCACACGGACGTCGCGCCGCGCTGCTTCCTGGGCGACGCTGCGTACCGAAGAGTCGATTGCCGCGTGCAGCTGCACCCGCGCCGGAGGTTCCCTGCCCTGCTTCGCGTCCAGCTCCGAGAGCGCCAGCAGGTCGGAGGCGATATTGTTCAGCCGGATCGCGTGGCTGAGGATGATTTCCACGAAGCGGAAACGATTGTCCTCGTCCTCCAGTGCGCCGTCGAGCAGCGTCTCCGCATACCCCCGAATTGCTGCCAGCGGAGTCCGCAGTTCGTGCGAGACGTTGGCCACGAAATCGCGGCGCACCCGCTCCAGCCGCTCCAGATCGGTGATGTCGTGCAGCAGCGCAATGGCCCCCCGCCCCGTGGGCATGGGCAGCGGACCCGCGGTAATCTGCCAGGCCTGATTGCCGTGCCCCGGCTCGAGCCGGCCGCTGCTCGTCCGCCCTTCCCGCAACGCCCCGTTGATCATGTCCAGCAGTTCCGGCTCCCGCGCTAGACGCACCAGCGGCGTTCCCGGCGGGATCGGCCCGGGCACGCCGGCAAAACGCGCGAACGCGTCGTTGCACAGGATGACCCGCAGTTCGCGATCTACCGCCAGCAGCGCCTCCTGCATGCCGGCCAGAATCGCGTCGCGTCGCGCCGTCTCCGCGCCCAGGTCCTGCATCAGCGTCGCAATCTGCGGAGGAATGCGCTGCATCGAGCGCGCCAGCTGGCCGATTTCGTCGTCGCCGTGCAGCGCCTCCTCATCTGGTGGACGAGGCTCCTCCAGCAGGTTGTCAGCCCAGCGCTTGAGCATCATCACGCGCCGCCGGTGTTCGCGCGCCAGCAGCCACGCCGTAAGCGCGCCCGCCCCGAACAGGATCCCCGCGCTGGCCAGCGCGCGCTGCGGTGACTCCACCCCAACCCAGCGCGCCACCGCGAGAGCGGCAACCGTGAATCCCGCGGCGGCCCACAGCAGTGCGAAAAAAAGAGAACTGCGCAAGTTTTTTCCAGTGTCCGCCAGACCCGTCCGATTCGCAAATCCGCGGGTGCTCCCTGAAAGGTGCGTTGAACAGAACTCCCAATCGCCCGATGCTCAGGACTGCGGGTCGGCATGACGAACAGGCGGTATCCATCCAGATGTGTCTCGAAAGATCATCAACGGTGTGATTCCCAGCGATAAATGTCGAGAAGTGCAACAGGCGCAGTTCTTAGCGCACTAGCAGAATTTTGGCGAACAGTCGCTCAGCAGGAAGTTGCGCCGCAGACCCACCGCCATCAACGCGCGAAGAAGGTACCAATGGTAACGGGCACGATGGCCCAAAGGAGCGGGACGCGGGACGAGCCCATCCAGCTCCCCTTCGTAAGCGACACACAAATATCCGTGGACGGCCTGCTTCAACGATTCGAGAGCATCATCAAGGGTAGGGCCGGACACCATAATGTCCAGGTCGATACACTCGGCGGCGTATTGGCCGCGACCATCAGGAAATGCTACGCAACGAAGCACGAAGCCCTTGGGAATGAAGGGCTTGCGTTGCTTTTCATGCTGCATGTTTCGGTCTTCAGCTACGGCAGACACAAGAAGCGCCCTCCTTCCAGCGAACTCATTATCCATCTAAACTGTACCACGAGCAAGAGTGGATTCCAGGTAGTGGAACTTAATCAGGGTCCGCACATGCACTGAGTTTTAGAAATGGAACGGATGCCCGCTTAGCCGTTCGCTTCGTAGCGCCGTAAAACTGGTCCCGTGTCCTGTTGGACTGCCGGATCATGCTCTTTATGAGATCATCCGCAAACGCGCTGCAGGACATGTCAACCGTAACGATGCTACGCGGATGAGATGCAGTTTTGGGGCATTCGTAGTGGGCGTGAGAGCCATCCTGGCGTTTGAGAGAAAAATTGAGGCTTCGAAGGATCGCAGTCACTTCGTCGGGGGTTAAAGGCGGGTATTTCTTCTGCCCCATTAAACACTCAATTTTTATTCTGTTTTACAGCCCGTCCAATTATACTTCGGAATCACTACAGCGCCGGCGATCAATGAATGCCCCAACATCGGCCCGAGCGCTTCGTATCGACGCTCGATCCGCTTCCCGGTGCGCCGCTTCGTAGACGGCCTGTTCCCGCGCTTCGCAATCCTCGCTGGCTTGAATAATCCCAACGTCGGGTACCCTCAGCGTCGCGCTGCTGCTTGAGTGCGCATAGGCTCCGCCTTTTCAGGGGGGAAGACGTAATCTTTTCGTGGCTGCCAGGCGTTATCACTGGAAAGTTCCGTGGAAATGATCGGCTCCTCATACAGCCAGCGGGCCAGAGTTGGACGGCAAGGCAAATTGCGATCCTGCGGCAGTCGTGCACAGACTGCGAGATTGGAGCGGCATGGAGAAGTTGGAGGGACAAGTACGGTCCAGACGGATGGCAGGACAAGTTCCGGCAAAGGTTCGAATCCGAGACGATCGACAAGTACGACACGCATTTCTGCTCTATCCGCCGAGAACGCAGCAAGGTTCACTGTTTTATTACGACTGACACGGTCCACCGTTTCTCTGCCGCCTTCCGCGCGATCTCTTTCCGCTGTTCCGGAGTGAGTTTCGCCTTCCGGCGCTGCGCACTGCGTATACTGGAGACGAGCCTTGTCCCAGCCTGCCAACAGCCCGCGAGAACGCATTCTGCGCAGCGCGCGCACCCTGTTCGCCAGCAAAGGGTACGAGCACGCCAGCACCTCCGCCATCGCTCGCGAGGCCGGCACCAGCGAATCGCAGATGATGAAGTACTTCGGCTCCAAGCTGGGCTTGCTTCAGGCCATCTTCGAAGAGGCCTGGATACATATCACCGCTGCCGCCAGGGCCGGCGCCGACGCCGCGGCGACCGGGCCGGACAAAGTCCGCGCCCTCCTCGGCGCCTTCCTCGATTACGTCAGGCGCGACCCCGAACTGGAGCTGCTGTTCCTGCTCGAGGGCCGCCGCGTCCGCCGTGAGGACCACGCCGTCAGCATGAGCAAGGGCTATATCGGCTTCGTGGAATTGTTCGACGGCGTGCTGGCCGATATGCGTCGCGAAGGATCCCTGCGCGGCCAGCTCGACCCGCAGATGGTGCGCTCCGCCATCTTCGGCATGACCGAGGGCCTGCTCCGCGACCACTTCCTCTATGAGCGCCTCGGCTTCCCCGCCGCATACAAGGTCGAGGACGTCCCACACATGCTCGATCTGGTGCTCCGCGCCTTCACCGTCTCCAGCGCCGCGCCAGTGCAGGCCTGAATCGCCTACTCAATCTCCCACGGCACTTTGATATCTACCGTCTTCGGCTGCAGACACTCCCGGTTATTACAAGCCTGATACCGCAGCTTCCCGTTCAGCACGCCCGCTCCCGGCGCCGCGCCAGCCCCCGCGCGAACCGGCGTCACGATCTGAAACGTCCCGTCGTATACCGACAAGGGCTTGTCCGAAAAACTGGAATTCTCCAGCTTCGGCGCCGGATACTGCACCGCCCCCGCCTCCACCGCGCTGTTCGGCGTCCACGTCAGCTTCAGAGGAATCAGAAACTCGTCGTTCGGCTTGTTGCTGTTCACATGAAAGCCGGGCCGCAGTTGCAGCGTGAGCTTCTGCTCCGCCGCCTGCCCGCGCTGCAGGTGCAGCGTGGGGACCTCGCCGATCGACAGAACGTTAGGACCCTGAGCCCGCGCCGCCGGAACCAGCAGCGCCGCGGTCAGGAGCAGCAACTCTCGCCTCGCGCTGAACCGCGTGCTGCGACGGCTCGGAAAGCAGATGTTCAATCTCATTGCGGAATTCGTCCTTGCTGCGCGACAATCCCACGTGCACCGCGGCAATGCGGCCGTCGCGATCGATCAGGAACGTCGTCGGCAGCGAGTCCACGCCGCCGTACAGGCTGCCGATATGATCATTGCCCAGCAGCACCCGGTAGTTCATCTTGTGGCTCTGGATGTATGGCTTGACCACTTCCCAGCCGTCGTCGTCCATGGACACGCCCACCACCGCGAAGCCGCGGTTCTTGTAAGTCTGCTCGAATTCCATGAACCACGGGATCTCGATTTTGCACGGACCGCACCATGTCGCCCAGAAATCGAGAAGAACCACCCGCCCGCGATACTCCGACAGGCTCACGCTCGCGCCGTTGCTGTCTTTCAGCGTGAACTCCGGCGCGGGCTTGCGCTGCTTCGCCGCTTTCACATCCGGCGGCGCTGCTTCCACGCTGGCCGAATGGCAGCCAATCGCCATGCAGGCCATCAGGACCAGGCCAAACTCGGCAAAGCGCCTCGGGTGAGCCACTCGCATCCTCCTCAACAATTATAAAGTCGCGCTTAAACGCGCAGCCCGCGTCCGCCGAATACGTCCCGGAACCAGCGCGCCCGCACCGCCCGATGCCGTGCCGCCAGCGTGAACTCATCGTGCCGCCGGATCCCGGAATACAGCCACGCCGCCGTATCGCAGAAGGCCTCACAAACGTATTCGCGCCACTGCCGCCCCGCGGTTACGCTCAGCCGCCGCTTTCGCATCTCCGCCGACCAGCCCAGCTCGCCCCGCGCCCGCTGCTCGATTTCCCGCAGCAGCACCGCCTCGAACGAGCGCCGCGCCGGGTTCCCCAGCCGCGCCCATGCATAGTGGAACAGCTCGTGAATCAGAATACGCGCCAGCTCGTTCGACTTCGCGCAAAGCGCCGCGTCCACCACCGTGTCCCGGCGCCGAATGAACGTGCCTGCGTGTACTTCCGGCCAGTCGCGCCCGAAGCTCTCGCCATCGCCGGTCAGCCGGTCACGCGAGGCGCGCAGCCCGGGCAGAAAGCGCAGCTGAATCGGCAGCCCCTCGATGGCCGGCAGGCGGCGCAGCACGCGCCGCGGAATCCGGTCAACGAGCGTTCCGGACGGCGAACCAGCCCGGGTTCTCAATGGTCACCTTGTTGCGTGCCTGCAGGCCCGCGATCCACGCCTGGAAATCGCCCTGCTGCATCTGCTGCAGCACCTGCCCCGAAACCTTCTCGAACGGCTGCACGGTCATGTCCACCACCTTGAAAAGGTAGAAGCCGCCCGTCTCCTGCACCGGCTCGCTCACTTCGCCCGCCTTCAGCTTGAAGATGGCTTCCTTCACCTTCTGCGGGTAGTTGCCGGTCATCGAGACTTCGCCGTAGTCGCCGCCCTTTGCCGCCGAGATCTTGTCGTCGGACTGCTCCGTGGCAAGCTTCGCGAAATCCGCCCCGGCGAGAATCTGCTTGCGAAGATCATCGATCTTGGCTTTCGCTTCCGCCTCCGTGCGGCTGTCGGCCGCGGCGGGAGTGGCGGGCGTGGCCGCGGCCGCCGGCCCCTTCGGCGCAGGCGTGAACTTCACATAGATCGCCTTCACTGTCGCCGTCCGGTACTGGTTCTTGTTCTGCTCGTAGTACGCCTTCTCGTCCTCGGGCTTGATCTGAATGCTCTCGCGATAGTGATTGATCTCCGCCTGCGCCAGCACCGTCATCCGCTGGTACGCAAGCTCCTGCCGGTATCGCGGCTCTTTGTCCAGATTCTGAAACTCGGCCTGTTGCGCCAGGGTTCGGAACATGAAGAAATTCGACAGCAGCTGCGGCTGCCGCGCGATGGCCTGCTGCACCTGCGGCGGGAAATCGCTGAGCATCTTGTCGATCTCCGCGGCCGTGTAATCCTTCCCGCCAACCTTCGCCACCACGGTATCCGGGCTCACCGGAGTAGTGGGGCCCGTGGTCGGCTTTTGCTCCGCGCCAGGCGCCGCCGTCCCGGGCGAGGTCTGCATCGTCCCCGGAGCGGGCCGCGTTGCCGGAGGCGCCGTCGCCTGGGCAAATAGCCCTGTAACCATAAGAAACGAGAGGGAAAGCACTTTCATCGAGCGAGATCCTGTCTTCAACGAGGGTTGTGGAAACCCTATGCTAGCATGCCCGGCCCCTGGGGCGATCACGCGGAATCGTACGAATCGAATCAACAACTTCCATATCCAGCCCATTTCGGCTTTGCGAAGATCGTAATGCGAAGGCTGGCCAGGCTGAGCAGATTGTTCGATTCGTTGTTCGTTGCGTAGTTTGCAACCG
>Ga0209810_1004731_pt1 | contig 12857 bp, 8 predicted proteins | sample Coa_R1_7_FD_187159 | JGI IMG/M metagenome (GOLD analysis project Ga0209810, IMG submission 187159) | Surface soil microbial communities from Centralia Pennsylvania, which are recovering from an underground coalmine fire - Coalmine... | ecosystem: Environmental > Terrestrial > Soil > Unclassified ...
GGACGCACGCAGCCGCGCGGAGATGCTCACCAAAGTCTACGGCCGCGAATAGCGCGTAGGCGCTTGCCTGCGAACCGCACCGCGGTGCGGCCTCGTTCCCAGATGGAAGACTTTCGGGAACAACGAGGACGGAATGCGAAACTCTGCAAGCAATCTCCTCAAGGCACTTCTGGCGGGCACCGCGTGCGCCTCGATAACACTTTGCGGCACCCTTCCCGCGGCGGCACGCGGCGAGCGGCCCGCACCCCGTAGTGCAGCGGCGGCCCGCACGGCACCACCGGCGCGCGTGGAGCGCATATCGCCGGTCCGTGAAATCGCTCCGGTGCGCTATGTCGCGCCGGTACGCGTGGAGCATCGCGCAGCTCCGGTGCGCTATGTCGCGCCGGTACGCGTGGAGCATCGCGCAGCTCCGGTGCGCTATGTCGCGCCGGTACGCGTGGAGCATCGCGCAGCGCCTTCGCCGTTCGTTCAGCGCGTAATCAAGAAGGGCAACGAGCGCACGGCCCCGCGTACTGCTCCGTTCGTGCAGTACGTGCATGTCACGCATCGCACGCAGCGTCGCGCTATCGAGCGCCGCAGCATCGCGACGTCGCCGCTTGTTCGAACGATGCGCGTCGCGCACGTGCGCACGATTCCGGTCGTGTACCATCCGCGGTACATTGCCGGCCGCGTGCGTGTGATTCGGCGCAATGAAATCGTAATCGATCCGCCGGCGGGCGCGCCGGTCGTTGTGCGCAATGTCATCGTCGGGACGACGTTGCCTGCCGTCCCGATCGGGTCGGTCGTAACCGTACCGGTCACGTACAGCAACGGCGTGTACGAATACGTGGCGCCGGCATACGCGGGGTACGGCGGCAACCCTTACTATCCGCAGTACGGCTACCCACAGTACGGCTATCCGCAGTACGCGTATGCACCGCCGGCGTACTGCAACGGAAATAATTCGAGCTTGCTGTACGCGGCGCTGCTTCCGGCCGTCATCGGCGTGCTTACCGGCAACGGCAGCGGCCTCAACTCGTCGGATCTCGCATCGGTCGCTTTAACCGCCGGAACCGGCGGAAACGGCTGCGGAGCTTACGCGCCGGCAGGATACTACGCGCCGGCCTATGCGGCCCCGGCCGAGTACGGATACGCGTACGCGGCGCGGGCCGGCTACGCGGTTCCCGCGGACCAAACATATGCTACGCCGTACGACAATTGCCTGTATTCTTCGGACGAGGACGGCGATGAAGCGGGCTGCACGACGATGAACGCCTAGGGCTACGGCGGATACGACGCGTACTCGGCGTACGGTGTCTATACGCCCCAGCAGCTTCAAGGCGTCGTGATCGCGCGTTCCGGCGATATGCTGATGGTGCTGACGGTCGGCGGAACGCCCACGTTCGTGTACGCAGCGCCTGCGCTGCAGTCCGGCTACACGCTGAACGGACCCGTGCGGCCGGGCCAGATCGTCGATGCGTACGGCTACTACAGCGGAAACACGTTCATCGCGACCGCGCTCGTATAGGACTTCTCGTTCACTAAGGTCCATGCGGCCGTTGCAGGAGTGGCGTGCGTCGTACGCTTGAGGGCTGAGCGTTCGCGCGCAGCCGGGCTTTAGTCGTCCGGGCGGCTTGCCGTATTTACGATAGTGAGCGGCCGCGCGGATTTATCGAGCGCGACGTCGCCGTCGAGCGTAATACGATACGTCGGTTTCGGCCCCGCGTGATAATATTGCGCCGAGCCGTGCACGTGCATGACGACCGTCTTGGCACTATCGAACCTGTACGTGCCGGTCGTCGTGGCATCGCCTTGACCGCTGCCGATGACGTTGTCGTAGTTGCAATTGCCCGTGCACGACGCCGGTGAAAGTTTTGTGCCGTCGGGGTCGTTGAGGCTGACCTCTACGTCGCCCGCGTCGCTCCCCGCGCGAAGCGTCACGCGTACCCGCACCGTTCCCGGCTGTACCTGAAACGTGTAGTAGTTGTCGAAGGACTTCCCGTCGCCCTGATTCATGTGTCCGACGATGACGTTGGTCTTCAGAGAAGTCGGCGTGTCGGGATTCGTGGAGACCTGCGGCGTCGCAGCCCACGCTACGCCTGAGGCGGCGGCGAAGGCGAGGGCGGCCAGGATGGGTTGCCGTTTCATAAGCGCGTTTCTCCCTTGGATTACGGTTGAAGTCAGCATAGCGCTCGCGCGTCCGGCGGGCGTCCAAACCCGCTACAGACGGCTTACGGCGATGCGCGCGAGTTTGGTCCCGGCAGCGACCTGATCCACCGCAGCGGTGCCCATGTCGATTGCCACGAAGGCATCCCCTTTACGAACCCAGAGCGTGCGATCGGCCCAGTACGATTCATCCCCGATTCCGGCGCTTTGGGCGTGGGGCAGACGCAGCAGCCCGGCGCCTAGGCCAGTTCCGGCGAATAACGTACGTGCCCCCGATTCCGAAGCGCGTACCGTTATGAAATCCGCCGGATTCCGGCCGAAATAACGGCAGCGGTCCGGCGAGATTCTTACTACGTTGGAAACCGGTTCGTTCATCGCCGCCGCCACTTCGCCGGAACGCAGGACGCTGCAGGCGTTCGTGCCGGAGCTCGATGCGCCGGAAGCGCAGGCCGCCAGCATCGTCGCCGAGGCAAACCACCACATGCTTTTCATCTAATGCACCTCAATCCACGTGAAATGTCCGAGCGCACCGGCGCCGGTCGGCGCGATCTCCCTGAGAGCGTAAGCGTACCGGCCGCGCGCACCCTTCGGTAAGGGATCGCGATACGCGAAAGCACGTAAAAGCGGCTCGACGACCACGCGGCTGCCGTCGGGATTGCGCCGCACCAGCTGATAGCCGAGCAGTCCGGAAGCGCGCGGCCAGTGCAGCTCGACAGTGCGTTTGTCCGCGAGCAGGCGCACCTGGGGCGCAGGGCCGCTCGCGACGGGAATCGGTATGAAGACGCCGAGCGTTTTGGAGACGGCGCCTTGCATGCCGCCGCGTTCGATTGTCGCCAAGGCATAGGCGTAACGGTGCCCCGCCCTCACACTGCGATCGACGTAACGCGTTTGATCGACGTGCAGCGAAGCCAGCGCGCGCAGCGCGTGTCCGTCGTCCGCGCGAAGCACGCGCTGAGCGATCACGTCCTCGTCGACGATGGGAACCATGGCGATCGTTACCGCGCCGCCGGCATAAGTCACGCCGATCGGCGCGGCGGCCTGCGCGATCGTCGTACGCACCGGCCGCGCGGCAACCCATTTCGACGGCATCGCGCGATTGCCGAAGCGGTCGACCGCGCCGACGCCGTATTCATAGTTTGCGCGCGCGTCCATAGGCAGGCGATCCGAATACGAACGCCGGGCGACCGGCACGATTTTGAGCAGAAAAGCTTGCGCTTTCGGCGCGCGGCGGTACACTTCGTAATCCTGCGTAGCCGGATCGCGGCTAGGATTCCAGGAAAGAGCGACCGCGTCGCGCGACGGCTTCGCCGCGAGACCCGAAGGCGCATCGGGCGGCGTCGTTTTCGGAAGGAAGCTCGCGGCGCCCCCGGTCGTGTACCCGTCGACACCGTCGACCGAACGCGCGCGGACGTCGTAGACGTATTTCGTCGCGGGCGTCACGCGGTCCGCGAACCGGCGAGCTTGCGCGCCAAGTTGCGCTATGCGAACGTACGCGTGAGGCGGCTCTGCGCGAAAGACGTCGTATCCGCCGATGCTTGCGTCGGGAGAGGCGTCCCAGGAAACGAGCAATGCGTTTCCCATGGCGCGAACACGCAGATTGCGCGGCGCGGGCGCGCGATGCAGATCGCGTGCGATGCCGTACACGATCTGACTGGGCGGCCCTTCGTTGTCGAACGCATCGACGACCGTAACCCGGTAAGCGATCCGCCGGTGGAGCGGCGCGGCTGCGTCGTCGTATTCGGAGCCTTTTTCGTAACCGATGACCTGCGCGATGCGCGCGAATGCCGCGCCCGCGCTGCGATAGACGTTGAAGTTTCCGTGGTGCGTGGCGGATTGCATCGTGAGCACCACGCGTCTGTCGCCCGTGCGAGCGCTGAGCATCGTCACGCGGTAGTCGTTCAGCGGCGGCCGCGTACCCGCGGGCGGCGATATGGGCGAGAGGCCGCTCTCGCCGTCGGAAAGCGTTACCGCATATTGGTAGCGGCGTCCCGCGAGCGCGCCGGCATCGACGTAGGCCGTTCCGCGCATGAGCGCAACGTCGACGCCGCCCGCGTTCGCGAAGAATCCTACCCCGCGTTTGTCGACGTCCGCATTGAAGGCGCTCGCGGCGGCGGGGCGCTCGACGCGCACGGGCGGCTCACGTTTGCCGTCCGGATCGATGCGCACGACCGTCGCCACCAGCGGCGCATTCGGCGAATGCGGGAACCAACGCACGGTCATTCCGCGCGGCCCGGGCGCGGCAACGACTGAAAGTGCCGCAAGAAGAGGCATTATAACCATCCGCAAGCTCCACAAGTTCCGAAGCTCACGCCGCCGGAATCGACGTTCAACCCGTTCGTGTCGAGGGTCAGCGCGATATCACCCGATGCAGAAACGCAGATGACGCACACGGTGATGGAACCCTTGCCGTAAAACGCGAGCGGGCTCGTGCTCTCCAGTCCGAGCGCAACGTCGGCATCGGCTGAAACGAGCTTCAAGTCGATGCTGCCGTGGGCGTGCACCCCTGCTCCGAAGCCGCCTCCGCCGTCGATGTACTGGACGTGCACGTCCAACTCGCCGCTCAGCGGTCCGATCTGCCGCTGCAGTTCACCCTTTGCGTAGAATCCCCAGCCTGCTTCGGACACGCCCGTGTCCAGACAGTTTTGTACGTGCCCGCCGGTGTGGTTCCACACGCACGCTTCGCCGTCGAAGTTGAGGAAGAGCACCGGAATGCCTTGCACGGAAAGGCCCGCGTCCCAGGCGACGGGATTGTCGAAGTACGAAATCTGTCCGGAAGCGCCGATCGTGTCGATCTGCGTTTGCAGTTGACCTGCGGCGTAGAGCGAGAATCCGCCCGTTGCGAAAAGCCCGTCTATCTCGCCGCTGAGCTTGTCCTGCGGGTCCATTTGCGCCGCCATGGAACCCGCGAAACACCATGCCTGCGAGCAATCCCATCCGCGCGCCTGAAGATTTTGCGCTCCGCCGAGCTGTTGGATGAAAGCGTCGTTCAGCGGCGTGTCGTACAACGCGACGACGTGTCCGGCGAATTTGTCGAGCGTGAGATCCGCTCCGAACGCGAGTTCTTTCAGGGAGCCGTCCGCGCGCGCGAACGTTACCTCTCCGCCCAGATTCGCCAGCGTGCTCGAACCTGATTGACTGGAACCGTCGCCGCCGTTCGGGATGCGCACGCCCAGATCGCCGTGCTCCACCGAATCGTCGACGTGCAAGTGAAGCTTCGCATCGACGAATCCGGTCGCGTTGACGTCGCCGCTGCCGTCCCAAGCGCCGTTGGTATGGTTGATGGTCGCGGTGATGTCCACGGGCCCGATCGGCTCGTGCGCGATGCTGAAGGAGAAGTTGGGGTCCGCGGGTTGAAACGCGCCGCCTGCGTTCGCCAGATCGAACGTCGAAATGTTCGATCCCCAGCCGCTGAAGCCGCCGTTGCCGACGACGTGCACGGGTTGATTGGTCGCGTCGTCGCTCGGAACGCGAAAATCGAATTCTTGCGGCGTGAAATCGAGCTGCGCCAGACGCATGACTCCCAGCGCCTGCAGCGGCAGCAGCCGGTCATTCTGCACGTGGCCGTCCGCAAGGAGGGTACCCGTTACGTGAAACGCGATATTCGGAAGGCCTGCGGCCGCCAGCGTCGCGTCCGGCAATGCGATTGCGCCGTCCGAGATCGGCGCTTCGACTTGCGTCGTCAGCGTCGCGTTCCACGCGCTCAGGTTTACGAGTTGACCTTTCTGCACGACGCTGCTGCCGAGGTCGCCCGAGAGATCGGAGCCTTGCACGCACATCGCCAAGTGCGCGTCGATCGGCTTTGGAACCAGGAGATCGCCCCAAATGTTCGTGCGCAGCACGCCGCCGTCAAGAATGAGCAGGTTGAAGATCTGCAGCGTGACCGGAAATTGATGCAGCGTCGCGCGCTCCTGTCCGGACGCGTTGAGCATGGCGCTGACGCCTCCGTCGTCGACGAACGTCCATCCATAACCGCTTCCTTTCGGCTGCGAGGCGTCGAACTGCGAACTCACGCCGAACGGCGTCTGCACACTGCCGGCGGAAATGTAGAGACCGGGATAAGGGAACTGCGGCATCGTCGAGGTCGCCGTTTGCAAAACGCCCTGCAGCGCGGCAAGGAGCGAGCCCGCCGCCGGAATGCTTGCGCGCAGATGCTCCACGCCGGTGTTTGCGTTGCCCGACATTAGGCCCGCTAGCACACTGGCCCGTTGGGCGGCCCATTGCGAAAGCGGAGCGAGGACGAAGCCGTTTCCTCCCGCGTTTTGCGTGAGCACCGGCGCGTTGCTGCAATCCCAGAGCTGATCGCCCGCCACGGAACCGTTGACCCACGCTTCGAATGCGGCGTGATCCGCGTACGAGGTTTGCCCTCCGGGCACGAACAGCGAGGCGTTGCGCGCGGTAACGTCGTAGCCGCCCACTTTCGCGTCGGTAATGCTGCTTGCGCCGGCGACCAGATCGCCCAGTGCGGTAAGCGTTCCCGAAAAGCTACCCGACGGCAGTTGGTTTGCCGCGATCGTTTGAAGCGCGCCGTTCGTAGCGAACTGCCCCGAAGCCGCGCGAACTTGCAGCGAGTCGAACGATGCCGCGCTCGACAGCACGCGGTCGTTCGAGGCGATGCTCGATGCCCGCATGACGTGCAGCGGCGAAACGGCGGACGCACCGAAAGCGAACGTTCCGTTCATCGTTCCGCCCGTAAAAAGCGACTGCTGCAGCGCCAGCGAATTTTGGCCGATCACGATCTGCAGACCGCTCGGCGCGCCGGGATACAGCGTCGTGCCTTGCGCGATTGAGAACTGTGCGTCGATGCCTTGCGGATCCCAATCGCACGACGTGCACGTGCCGCTCACCTGCGCCGCCGACTGCAAGATGCCCGCGCCCACGAAGGGAGTTCCGTCGAAGCGGACGCGCGGCGCGGAATCTCCCGGTTTAAAGCGCAGCTGCAGCGTCTGCGCGTGCGTCGGCTGCACGACGAACGGCGTGTACCCGAGCTCGTAAGGCCCTACCTGATCGCCGGGCACGTCCGCGTCGAATTCGGCGTTCTGGTCGATCGTCACCGATGGAATCGTAACGATGACCGGCTGCAACCCCGTTCCCGTGCCGTATTGTCCCGAGGATGCGTACGCGAGGTTGAAGCCTCCTAGCGGCGGAGACGTGGTGAACACGCCGTACGGGTAGTAGCACAGCGTTGCGGTCGACGGCGTACCTTTCGGATTCAGTTGCGCGGAAAGCGCGTAGATGATGTAACCGTAACCAAACGATCCGAACATCTGTGAGGTGCCGGTTTGCGCGCAATTCCCGGCGAGCTGCCCCGCCGGCGCACCGGCATTGCCGTTGGTGCCGCGCACCTTCATCATCGTGCTGACGCCGCCCGAACCACCGGGAGAAGGCGGGCGCAGATTGAGCGGACCGCTCGAAGCCGCGCTTCCCGCGAGGACGTTCGCGCTGCCGTCCGAAGCGGGCGCGGTGATCGTGATGTTGCTGAAGTTGACGCCGAACGCGGCTCCCGATCCAAGCCCGAGATGTGCGATTCCGCAACCGGAAAACGTGAAGGTCGAGCCGTTTTGCGTTAAGTGTCCGGCGCAATTCGCCGGAACGTTCACGTCGAAACCTTCGAAGTGCAGCAACTGCACGGCTGCAACGATCGCGGCAGTCTGCGCTCGGTAAGCGTACGCGATTGGCGGCGCCGGCGTGGGCGGACTTAGTCCGGCGGCGGGCGGCGAAATGACCGCGAGCGATACGCTATGGCGGCCGTTTTGCGGCAACGGGCCGTTGTACGCAATGGAAACGATTGCGTCTTGCCGTCCCGAAATTTGCACGGTTTGCATCGGCGCGCCGTCGACGTACCATTGTGCGGTCACCGTCGCGCTTTGCGCGAAGCGAACGCGCGCGATCGCTTGGGGTACCGATTGCGACGCTTGCAGCGCGATCTGCGTTGAGCCGTTCGGCCAGCTGAGCGCGATGCCGGCGATGGGATACCCGGCCGGCGCATTCGGCGGTGACGTTTTGGACGGCGTGGGCAGCGGCGGCGGAGGCGCGGTGGGCGCCGGGGTGGAGGGCGCGGCGACGGTGACCGTAGCGGTGAGCCTTTGCAAGATCGCCGCGGTTGCAGCCGGTGCCGTGAGCGTGACGGATGCTTGATACGTTCCGGCTGCGGCGTAAGTGTGGGTTACCGTACCGCGGTACGAGTTGCCGGCGTCGTTGAACGACATGAAGATGGTGCCCATCGTGCCGTCTCCGAACGCGATCGGCACGCCGGTCGACACCGTGCTGCGATACGACGCAGGCGTGACGAGGGTGAACGTCGCGGACTGTCCGGCAAGCAGACTTGCAGGATTCACGGTGAGCGACGCTTGCGTGACGTTCGCGGCGAGCGCAAGCAACGGCAAACACGGGTTTACGGCGAAAGCGAGCGCCGCGCACCATGCAAGCGCCTTCGCCGGCAGCTGCGCGCGTCTCATAACTGCACGTCGAGGCGCGCGCGGAGCGCGGAAGCGCTTTGATTCACGCGGGGAAACGGTGCATAATGGCTTCGAAAATCGCCAACGATGCCCAAACTGACGTGCGTTCCCATGTGGTAAGAAAGGATCGCCGTCAGACCGTCGTCCCGTGCGGCAGCCGATGCCGAGCTCGAAACAGTGTTACCGAGTTGGGTGATGAGCTCGAAACCGTTTCCGTTCGCGCGCGTTGCAAACGGAAAGCCGTACGAGAGCGTTTCGCCGACTTGCGCCGAGCCCGAAGCGCCGGCAACCGCATTTGCATCGATACCGAACGAGAGCGTGTGGCGCCCCACTTGGCGCGTGTATTGCAGCGCAGCGGTCCGCGTCGTGGAACTTGCGTTTCCCAGCGCGTCCCGCAGCGCGCTCAGGTTCGCGTTGAATGCGAAGTTCCACCCCGCGCCGCTCTTCGACACGCCGAAGCCGATCTGGTTCGTCAGGGTCTCTACGCCGCTCGCGCGCTGGCCGTCGCTGCGGAAGGAGAGCGTGTACGAAAGCGCCGGCGGCGTCAGCGTGTACGCGACGTACGTATCGGTCTGACGCGAGAAGGCCGAGCGCGTATCCATGCGGTTGAATCCGAGCGCAAGCGTCGAGATTCGCGAGAGCGGCAATTGCAATTGCGAGAGGAGATCGGCGCGATCGGCGAGCGCGCCGGGTCCGCCGCCCAGACCCATATATTCGCCGGCATTGTCGTACTCTATGCTTGCGTTCGTGGAGCCGCTTGCGTACTGCAACTGCAGTTTATCGGATGCATCGGACTGCGAATGCTGCGCATCCAGCTCGTCCTCGGCGTTTGCCAGCGCGCCCGCGGCGACGAGCGTGAGGTTCTTCATGGGCTGCTCGTGATACTCGAGCACGGCGGCGTGCGACGAGTAGGGCGCCGCGTCGATACTGCCGTTCGGCACGTACCCATTTGCATCGTCGGCGTGCGCGAAGAGCGTGAAATCCAAACCACCGGCGCGCGGGAGCGCGCGCGTGACCTCGAAGATCGAGCCGTATTGCGGGGATTGCGTGGTCGAACCCAGTTGCGTGTAGCCGTAGCCGAATTGATACGTAAACGGGCCTGACGCGTCGATCCAACGGAATCCGCGCAGCGGATCGCCGCCGCCGAGAATCGACGGTAATGTCGCTTGTGCAAACCCGAGCGTTGCATCGGGATTTCCTTGCGGCTGGCCTTGCTGCGAATCGGGAGCGACGATTTTGGGAGGCGGGCCGCCCGAATACCACAACTTCGGATCGACGCGCCGCGACACGGGGTCGAACAGTCCGCTGAACGCGAGCGTGCTCGCGGGCCACTGCAGCCCGGCGGTCAAGTTCGCATTCAGCGTTGCCGGGCTTTGACTCGCGTGGGGTCCTACTTCGAGCGCTCCGCCGGCATGCACTGCGGCGATCGCTTTCGGCGCGGGATCGGGACCGGCGGTGACGAGGAGCGGAATCGGTTGCGCGAGCGCCACCGTTCCGCCCTGTTCGCTGCGTAAGTAGACTCGCAACTTATATGCGCCGCCGGCATCCACCGGCACGGTGTACGGAATCCGCGCAGTACGCAGAACGGGGCCGCCGGCTGCGCTATAGGCAATCGGAAACGGATCGCTGCGTCTGATCAAGCGGCCGTCGGGAGCGAGCAAATCGACGATTGCATCGAGCGCCGGCAGCTCCGACGCGTACGCTGTCGGCGGCAGAAGCAGGTTGTAGTTCACGATCAGCGCGATGTCGCTGCCCGCAAGTGCCGGCGAAAGCGAGGGCGTGACGTTGAAGATTTCTCCGATCGGTACTCGCGCGGTTCGCGCATCCGCTTCGACGGCAGCCGATGCGACGAGGGCCCCGGTACTCGTGAGCAGCTGCGCCACGTAGATTCCGGGGTTCGCAAACGCGTGCGAATACGTGCCGCTTGCGGGTACGCTCAGCGGAGCGGTGCCGTCTCCAAAGGAAAGCATCAGCGGCGGCGGCGCCGGAAATCCGGGTGCGGCGATATCGCGCGCGGCGAAAGCAATTGGTTCGCCGACCACGTTGCGCACAGGACTGGCGATCAGCGCTCCGCTTACGGGGGCGATGCGGACCGTGGTCTGAACGCTAAGGGGCGCGACGCCGATGGGAGCGGAGAGCGTCGCGGTGTACGCGCCGGGATTGGCATAGACGTGCGCGACGGCAGTCGTCCCGAACGGCACAATCGTCGTTACGCCGTCGCCGAATGCGAGCGTGGAATTTTTGAACGGCGCCGTTGCCGTGAACAAAATCGTTTGTCCGGCGTATGCGAGCGAAGGCATCGCGGTCAAGGACAGCGGTACTGCTTGCGCAAAGCCGCGCCCGCCGCACAGAAGCGCGGCGGCAAGCGCGATGGAAACGGGCCGCCTAGCGGCGCGCGAAGCGATCCAAAAACTCACAAAGTTCACCGTAATTGGTGAAGAAGCGGCGCTCGCCGGACTGCAGATGCTGCACGATGGCCCGCCACGGTGCTTCCGCGGCCGCCGAGGCTTCGTGCCAGATCCGCACGACGAACGCGTCTTCGCGGCGCGCGCCGCGCTCTTGAGCGATCATGTGCCGAATGTAGCGTTCCGGCGTCCAGCCCGCGTCCAGGCCGGTGCACGCCGCCGCGCGCAACTCGCGCGTAAGGAGCATTAGCGGCGCGGCTCGAAATGAGGCTGCGCGAGGGACGGTATGCCGGTTGTACGCATCTCTTTGCTCGGCGTACGCAACTTCACGTGCGATGAGCAGCCGTGGCGTTTCGTCGCGCCCCCGCGCACCATTCCGCTCCTCGGCTATCTACTGGCCGCCGCGGGTCCTACGCCGAGAGAAGTGCTCGCCGCCGCCTTGTGGCCGGATGCGGACGAAGAAGAAGCCCGCGGGAATTTGCGCCGGCATTTGCATCATCTGTCAAAAGCGATGCCGCCTTCCGATTTGCCGTGGGTCCGAACCGACGGCGACACCGTCGAATGGATAGGCGAAGCGCGCGCGGACGTAACGGAGTTCCGGAACGCCCTCTCGTCGGGAGACCGGCGCGCCGCGGTCGACTGCTACGGCGGAGATTTCCTGGAAGGCTTCTACGACGATTGGATCATCTCGCAGCGGGAGCGTTTTGCCGCGGACTACGTCTGCGCTCTATCGGATCTGTTGGCTGAATCGCGTTCCGCGCGCGATCACGCCGCTGCGCTCTCCTACGCGCAGCGCATTTTGCGCGTCGACGAGTGGCGCGAAGACGTCGTGCGAGCGGTAATGTCGGTGCGGTACGAAGCCGGCGATCGCGCCGGAGCGCTGGGCGCATTCGAACGCTTCGCCCGCCGCTTAGCCGAAGAGATGCACGTCGACCCGATGCCGGAAACGATCGCGCTGCGGGATGCAATCGTGCGTAATGCATCCGTCAGCGTAAGCGCGAGAGAGACGCCGCTTCGCATCGCGTCGTCGAGTTCCGCCTTTCCGTTCGTGGGCCGAACCGAGGAGCTCAAACGGTTGCGTTCGTTATGGGAAGGAGTCGCGCACAATTCCGCTGCGGTGGCATTCGTCTCCGGTGAAGCGGGCATCGGCAAAACGCGCCTCGTGCACGAGTTTGCGCTGCACGTCGAGCGGCAGGGAGGGCGAGTGCTGCTTGGGGGCACATCGCATCCGGAAGCCGTACCATACGAGGCGCTTGCGGAAGCATTGCGCGGCGCGGTTCCGTATCTATCGGAAAGTTCGCTCGGTAGTTTATGGAAAGGCGTGCTCGCCGGCATCGTTCCGGAATTGCTGGCGCATGTGCCCGACCCGACCGCCCCGGAACGCATCGGCGAGCATCAAGAGCGCGCGCGCCTGTTCGAAGCAATTGCGCGCGCGCTGAGCGCCCTTGCGCGTACGAGACCGTTTCTCATGGTGCTCGAGGACTTGCACTGGGCGGGCTCCGCGACGGTGCAGGCGCTCGAGTTCGCGGCGCGGCGGCTCGCCGGCGTTCCCGCGATCATTTTGGCGACGTACCGCACCGACGAGCTGCCGCACTGCTCCGACTTGGAACGCGTACGCCTTTCGCTGGAGCGGGAACACCGCGCAATACACGTCGTGCCTTCGCGCCTTCGCGTCGAACACGTGGCGTCGATGCTGCAGGGCATGCCGCAATTTGCCGATGCACCGGCGAGCCTGCCGCAAGATCTTCACCACGTCAGCGAAGGCAATCCGCTCTTCGCCGTGCATCTGCTTCGCGAGTTCGCCGAGACGGGGACGTTGCGACGGCAGACCACGGCGTCCGACGCGCTTGGC
>Ga0209810_1004737_pt1 | contig 12847 bp, 8 predicted proteins | sample Coa_R1_7_FD_187159 | JGI IMG/M metagenome (GOLD analysis project Ga0209810, IMG submission 187159) | Surface soil microbial communities from Centralia Pennsylvania, which are recovering from an underground coalmine fire - Coalmine... | ecosystem: Environmental > Terrestrial > Soil > Unclassified ...
GGCCGCCGTCCCCACCGACGGCCACCTCCACGGCCGCCCGGCGCCGGTCCGCCCTCGAACGGCCGGGGCGGGAGACCATGCCCGGGGGGGCCTCGAGCTCGCCGGGCGGCCGTGGAGGTCGAGGCCGGCCGGCCTCAGCCGGAGCGGCCTGGGCTGGATGCAGGTGCGCCACCGGCCCGGCCGGTCGCTCGCCCTCTGGCTCTGCCTGACCGCCACCCTGGTCCTGGGCGGGACCTTGCCGCTGGTCGCGACCGCGGCCAGCAGGGCGGCGCTGGCCGAGACCCTGGTGCGGAGCCCGGGCCTGACGGTGGAGCAGGAGGTGGCCGGGCCGGACGCGTTCAGCGCGTTTCGGCGGGCCGTGGACGAGCAGGTGCGGGTGGCGATGGGCCACCGACTGGTACCGTCGGTGGCCTACGCTCGCCTCGGGCCGCTGGCGCTGGCCGGTGTGAACGGTCGTCCACGCTCCGTGCGACCGCAGGCGCCGCGCCTGGAGGCGATGTGGCTCGCGGCGTCGGCGACGGGGTCGGGCGGCGCCGACCCCCGGGAGACGACGGTCGGGGATGGTCGGCTCGGCATGTCCGCGTCCGACGCCCGCCGCCTCGGTCTGCGCACCGGCGACGACCTCTGCCTCGCCCTCGCCCCCGGTGGCACCACCTGGTGTGCGCGGCTGACCGTCCTCCGCCGCAGCCCCCCAGGCCCGGACCGTCCGGCCCGGCCCACGGCCGGGCTGACCGTGGCGCTGACCGACCTGTTTCGGCTCGCCCACCTGACCCCGACCGGCCTGGTCGTGGCGGGGCTGGTCTACCGGCTCGGCCCCGCCAGTCTCGCGGAGACCACGCCCGGCCGGCTGGCCGGGAGGATCGACCGGCTGGTCATCCGGCTCGAGGCGGCGGGACGCCGCGTCGCCTCCTCGCCGGCCGCCGCGCTGGCGCGGTTCGAGGTCGGGCAACGGGCGACGGCCGCCTGGCTGCGGACGCTGACCGGCCTGGTCGTGCTCGAGGGCCTGGTCGCCTCCCTGGGCGTGGCCAACCGCCTCCTCGACGACTGGCGTGATCGAGCGGTGGTCCTGCGCGCGCGGGGCTGGGCCTGGCACCAGGTGTGGCAGGTGGAGCTCGCCACCCTGGGCTGGGTCCTCGCCGGGGCGGCGGCCGCGGCCCTCCCGCTGGAGGCGGCGCTGTCCGGGGGTGCGGGTACGCTTCTTCGGGCGTCGCCGGACGGGGCGCCGGGGCCGATGGCGGCGCTCGCCGCGACCCTGGCAGGGCTGGCCGCGACCCTGGCGGCGGCATCGGGCCTGGCCGTGCTCGGCCTCCCGGCCCCTCCCCGCCGGCCGGAATCGAGGTCCAGCCCGGGCTGGCGCGCCCACCTCCTCCCCGTGCTGCTCGGCCTGCCCGGCCTCGCCGTCCTCGTCCCCTCCCTGGTCCGGGGGCCGGCCGCCACCGCCGATCCCTGGCCATCGCTGGCTCCGGTGGCCGGCGTGTTGCTGGTGGGGATGGCGACGGCGACGGTTCCCCCACCGCCGCCCAGCCCCGGCCGTCACGGCCCGGCCGCGCTCCTGGCCCGAGGCCAGGCTCGGAGCCGGCCCGCCCAGCACGCGGGGGCGACGCTGGTGCTCACCCTGGCGGCGGCCGGTGTGGCGTTCGCGGCTCCAGCGGGCGCGGCCGCGGCCGCCTGGAGCCAGGCGGCGGCCCGGACCGCGGGCGTGGGGGTGGCGATCGCCGCCCTGGGCGCCGCGATCATGGCCTGGACCGGCCTGGCCATCCACTTCCGCCGGACCGGCGACCGTCGTCGCCGCGAGTACGCCGGGGTCGCCGGCCATGGCCTCGGCGAGGATCAGCTGCGGAAGAGCCTGACTCTGGAGCGAGGCTGGACCTGTCGGTGCGGCCTCGGCAGCGGCTCCCTGCTCGGCCTGGCGCTTGCGGTCTCGCACCGTCCCCTGCCCGGGCTGCCCCCGGGGCCGGTCCTGGGCCTGGCCGGTCTCGCCCTCTGCGGCCTGGCCCTCGGTGCTCTCTCCGCCGCCCGCCTGGCCGACCGGAACCCGGTTCGGATCGACCCCCTCACCGCCGGTGCGATCGGGAATGAAGCCTGAACGCGTCCGGCCGGCGCTCCTGGTCCGGGTTCGACGGCTGGCGCGCACCTACCCGGCCTCGAGCGGTCCGGTGACCGCCCTGCGCGGCATCGACCTGGACCTGGTGGAGGGGGCGCGTCTCGCCGTCATGGGCCGGAGCGGGAGCGGCAAGAGCACCCTCCTGGCGGTACTGGGAGCGCTCGAGCGGCCGGACGAGGGTGAGGTGCACGTCGCCGGCCACGACCTGGGTCACCTCTCGCCTCGGGAGCGCGACCGCTACCGGCGCCGGGTGGTCGGCTACGTCTGGCAGCGGTTCGAGGTCGGGATCCTGCCCGGGCTCACCGTGTTCCAGAACGTGCTCCTGCCCCAGCTGGCCGGGGGCCGGGACCGGGGCGACCGGCGGCGGACGGCCATCGTCCTGTTGCAGGCCCTGCGCCTGGGCCAGCGCCTGGAGGCGAGGCCGGCCGAGCTGACCTCGCTCGAGGTCCGCCGCCTGGCGGTAGCGGTGGCCCTGGCCAACCGACCCCGGCTCCTGCTCCTGGACGAGATCACGGCCGGGCTGGACCGGGCGGCCGCGCGCGAGCTCCTCGACGACCTCGACGGGCTGGTGGGCCGGACCCGGACCGCGATCGTGCTGGTCACCCACGACGACCGCCTGTGCGACCGCGTCGACCGCGTCCTGGTCCTGCGCGACGGCGCGGTCCTGGCCGACACCGCCTCCTCGGCGGCGCTCAGGTGACGCGCCCCGACGTCCTGGTCGCCACCGCCCTGGCCGGGCCATCCGGCCCGCGGCCCGCGCCCCGTCGGGTCGACCTCCGGGTGGCCGCGGGCGAGCTGGTGGCGGTGCTGGGACGGCCCCGATCGGGAAGGTCGGCGCTGCTCGGGCTCTGTGGCGGGCTCTGCCGACCGGCCGAAGGGCGCGTGGTGGTGAGCGGGATCGAGCTGGGCGCGCTGGACGAGCAGGGCCGCCGGGACTTCCTCCAGCGCACGGTGGGCTGGGTCTTCCAGCGCCCGTTGCTGGTGCCGGTCCTGACCGTGGAGGAGAACGTGGCCCTGGTGGCGATGATCATCGGCGATTCGGAGACGGACGCCCGGCGAGCCGCCCGCCTGACGCTGGAGGCGGTCGGGCTCGGCGACCGGGCGGGAAGCCATCCGGATCAGCTCTCGTGGGGCGAGCAGCAGCGCGTGGCCCTGGCCCGGGCCCTGGTCAAGGCCCCCGATCTCCTGATCGCCGACGATCCCACCGCCCAGCTGGACTCCTGGACGGCGGCGGACGTCCTCTCCCTGCTGCGCGACGCCGCCCGCAACGACATCGCGGTCCTCTTCACCACCCAGGAAGAGGAGGAGGCGGCGACCGCCGATCGCGTCTACCTGCTGGAGGACGACGGCCTCCGGCTGGTCTGGGCGGCCGGGGGCCGGCCTCCGGGGCTCGAGCCGGCGACCCTCAACCCACCAGCCGGACCACGGTGACGCCGTCGCCGCCCTCGGGCGGGGGCGCGGGCTCACAGGACTCGACCAGGGGATGATGGACCAGGTGCGCCCGCACCGCCGCCCGCAGCGCGCCGGTGCCCTTCCCGTGCACGATCCGGAGGCCGGGCATGCCGGCCAGGACGGCGTCGTTGAGCCGTGACTCCAGCTCGAGCAACGCCTCCTCCACCCGCCGGCCACGCACGTCGATCTGGTAGGGAACGGCCGGTCGCCCCTCCAGCCGGGGCCGCACCACCGCCGGCTCCGGCCCGGGCGCGGCCGGGGCCGCCACTCGCTCCAGGTCGGCCAGGCCGACGCGCACCCGGAAGGCGCCCAGCCGGACCTCGGCCTGGCCGTCGGGCGACAGGCCGAGCACCTCGCCCGTGTGCCCCAGGCTCCGCACCCGCACCGTGTCCCCCACCGCCGGCGGCCCGTGGGGCGAAGGGGCGGCGACCCGAGGGACGCGCCCGGGAGCGGGCGCCAGCCGCTCGGCCAGCTCCCGGGCGCGGCGGCGGAGCGTCTCCACCTCCGCCTCGGAAGGCGCCAGCCGGGCCCGCGCCCGGATCCCGGCCAGCTCCTCCAGCGCCTCCTTCACCTCGGACCTGGCCCGGGCCCGGACCTCCTCGAGCACGCCCTCCCGCTCGGCCTGCAGCCGTCGCCGTTCCTCCTCCAGCGCCGCCCGCTGGCGTTCGACCTCGGCCAGCGCCAGGCCCAGGCGACGACGCTCCTCCTCCACCGCCGCGCGCTCGGCCTCCAGGTCCTCCAGCAGGCCCTCCATGCGCACCCCGGCCGTCCCCAGATGACGCCTGGCCCCGCGGAGGATGCGGGGGTCGAGGCCCAGCCGCTCAGCGATGGCGAGGGCGTTGCTCCGCCCCGGGAGCCCGATCTCCAGGCGGTAGGTGGGCGAGAGGGTCTCGAGGTCGAAGGCCACCGAGGCGTTGACCGCGCCCTCCCGCTCGTGGGCGAACGCCTTCAGCTCCGAGTAGTGGGTGGTGGCGACGGTGGGCACCCGGCGGTCGAGCAGGTAGGTCAGGATCGACCGGGCCAGGGCCGAGCCCTCGTCGGGATCCGTGCCCGCGCCCAGCTCGTCGAGGAGGACCAGGGCCGACCCCTTCCCCCGCCGGCGCACCGCCTCCACCCCGCGCAGGATCTCGACGATGCGGGTCAGGTGGGAGGAGAACGTGCTCAGGCTCTGCTCGATGCTCTGCTCGTCGCCGATGTCGGCGAAGACCTCCTCGAACACGGCCAGCTCGGTGCCGTCCCCCGCGGGCACGTAGAGGCCCGTCTGGGCCATCAGGGTGAGGAGCCCGACCGTCTTCAGCGCCACCGTCTTGCCGCCCGTGTTCGGCCCGCTGATCACGATCACGAACGCGTCTCGGTCCAGGCGAACGTCGATGGGCACCACCTGACCGCTCAGCAGGGGATGACGGGCGGAGTCCAGCACCACCCGCCCCTGATCGTTCAGAACCGGTTCGCGGCCGCGGGTGAGCCGGGCGTACCTGGCTTTGGCCAGCTGCAGGTCGAGCTCACCCAGCCCCTCCACCGCGGCCAGGATCGAGTCGGCGGCCCGCCCGATCTCGCCCGAGACCTCGCGCAGGACGCGCTCCACCTCCTCGCGCTCCTGGGACTGCAGCTCCCGCAACCCGTTGTTGAGCTCCACCACCTCGAGCGGCTCGACGTAGAGGGTGGCGCCGCTGGCGGACTGGTCGTGGACGATCCCGCGCACCCGGCCCCGGAACTCGGCCTTGACCGGGAGCACGTACCGCTCACCGCGCGTGGTCACGATCGGCTCCTGCAGGACAGGACCCAGCTCCCCGACCAGCGCCCGCGCGCGCTCCACCAGGCGCTGGTGCGCGGACCTGACCTCGCCACGGAGCCGGCGCAACCGCGGGCTGGCGGTGTCCAGGACCTCCCCCTCCTCGCTCACGGTCTGCTCGATGCGACGCACCAGCTCGGGGTGGGTGGGCATCCCCGCCGCCAGCGCTCGGAGCCGCGGGAAGGCGTGCTGGTCCAGTGCGCCGAGCAGGCGGGCCACGGCGACCACGGCGCGCAGCGTGGCCAGCACCGGCACCAGCTCGGCGGCGGCGAGCGTGCCGTCTCGCGCCGCCCGCCGGACCTGGGGACGGATGTCGTGCGCGCCTCCCACCCCGGCCCGGGGGTGGCGCTCGAGCAGGTGGACCGCCTCCCGGGTCCAGGCCAGCCGCTCGCGGGCCTCGTCCAGGTCGGGGGTCGGCTCCAGCCCGAGGACGCGCTCGCGGGCCACGGAGAAGCCGGTCTCCCGGGCCACCTGGGCCAGCACCTTGGGCAGTTCCAGCACCTGCAGGCTCTTGTCGTGCATCGTGTCGTCCGCCTCGATATGGTGAACCCTCCTCGGACCGCCCTCTCATCCGCACCCCGGCCACCGCCGGCGCTCCGGCACCCCCACGATCGCCGGCGTCGCGGCCACCACCAGGAGGGCAAGCCCGATGAAGGCCTCGCGCAGCACCGCCACCGGCCTCCCCTGCTGTGCGATCAGGAGCGCGATCAGCGAGACCGAGACGATGCCGCCCACCTGCCGGAACATGCCCCGCAGACCGGAGATGGCGGCCACCTGGTCGGGCAGCAGCTCGATGGCGGCGTTGTTCGAGGCCGGTCCCGCCAACCCCACCCCCATGCCGCAGGCCAGCGACGCCAACGCCAGCCAGGCGTAGGGGCCGAGCCCCTGGTTGGGGATGGACAGGAGGACCAGACCTCCCGCGATCAGGGCGAAGCCGCCGAAGATCGGGAGCCGGTACCCGGTGCGGCGGATGGCCAGCGAGGCCATCAGCGAGACCGCCATCATCCCGCAGGCCCTGGCGGTCAGCAGCGTGCCCGCCTGCAGAGCCCCGATGCCGTAGGCATCGAGGGCGTAGAGGGGCACCAGCGAGAAGACGCCAATGGCGGAGGCCCCGTAGAGAAGGTTCAGGCCGTTGACGATGCCGAAGGCGCGCCGCCTCAGCAGGGCCGGGGCGATGATGGGGTAGGGGGTCCGCTCCTGCCGGGCGAGGAAGGTGGCGCCGGCGGCCGCCCCCAGCACCATCAGGGTCCAGGGCAGGGGCGAGCCCGGCCCGCGCTCCCCGAGCTGGTTCAAGCCCAGCATGAGGCCCAGCAGCGTGAGGCCGAGCAGGAGCGCGCCGGGGAAGTCCACCGCTGGCTCCCGGGTCCGGGCCGGGCCCCTGGGCAGGGCCCAGGCCAGGAGCAGGAGCAGCACCGCGCCCACCGGCACATTGACGAAGAAGATCCCCCGCCACGACCAGTAGCCGACGATGAAGCCGCCGAGCGCCGGGCCCAGCATCGCCCCCAGAGGGAAGACGCTGGAGAAGAGCCCGATCGCCCGGTCCCGGTCCCGGCCGAAGTTGTCGGACACCACCCCCATGGCCGAGGGCATGAAGCCGCCCCCTCCCAGGGCCTGGAGGAAGCGGAAGACGATCAGCGCGTAGACGTTGAGCGCCAGCCCGCAGGCCAGGGAGGCGAGGGTGAAGGTGGCGACGTAGGCCAGGAACATCCTCCGCCGCCCCAGGCTGTCGCTCAGCCTGCCCGCCAGGGGCATGGCCACGGTCTGCCCCAGCAGGTAGGCGGTCACCGCCCAGCTGCTCCAGGTGATCGAGGTGGCCAGCTCCCGGGTCATGGCCGGGAGCGCCGTGGCCACGATGGTGGCGTCGATCGAGCTCATGAGCAACGCCACCGAGGAGGAGCCGAAGACCAGATAGCGGGAGGGCCGTCGCCCGTCCCTCTCGCTCTCGCCGGCCATCGCTTCCCAAGCCTAGTGGGCCGGGGACCGGGTCGCGACCGGCGTGCTCGTCGCGGCCCCCGGCGCGACCGGAGGTGGCCGCCCCGCGGGCGCACCCCGGACCGGACACCGACGCCCGAGGTCGCAGCCCCGGTTACGGGCCTGCGGGCGTCCGGGGGTCGTCCTCGTCGAAAGTGCTGTCGCCGGACCGATAGAGCCCGAAGGCCAGGGGCTCGCCCACCGTCCAGCGACCGCTCTGGAGGCGCTCGCCGGCCTCGCGCGAGCGCTCGACCAGGGCTCGCCCCAGGGCCAGCTGGCCCGGCTCCCAGGCCCGCAGCGCCTCCACGACATCTCCATCCGCCGCCCTCAGCGCCGCTCCCAGAGCCCAGGCGTTCTCGGCCGCCTTGGCGGTTCCGGCGGCGGCGTGGGGACGGGCGGTGAAGGCGGCGTCGCCGACCAGGCAGACCCGGCCGAAGGCCATGCGCGGCACCTCGAGGTCGAACACCACCTGGATGAAGGGCCGGTCGGTGGTCAGCAGCATCTCGGCGAACGGGGGCGGCAGGGCCACGGCCTGGTCGCGAAGGCGCCGCAGGTGACGCTCCTGGACCAGACCGGGGGGAACCGAGCTGCCGAAACGCTCGCCGGTGCGGGTGGTGAGCAGGTCCTCGAGCTCCGCCCCTGCACCCACGTTCCGGTACCACAGCCAGTTGATCAGACGGCGGCCGGCGCCGGGGGCCGTCTCGGCCGGGATCGGGTAGGCCAGGGCGTGGCTGTCGGGCAGGATCGAGTAGGTGATCGCCCCGTGCAGGGCGGCGAAGCTCTCCGGGGAGAGCGCCTCCTCGGCGACGGCGCCCCTCCAGGCGACGTAGCCGGCGTAGCGCGGCCGGACCTCGGGGAGCAGCTGACGGCGCCCGGTGGAGTTGATGCCGTCGGCGCAGACCAGCAGGTCGCAACGTTCCGTCTCTCCTCCGGCGAAGCGCACCGTTACCCCCCGGCCGTCCTGCTCGAAGCCGGTGCACTCCCGACCCAGGTGGTAGCGCCCCGGACCCAGGCAGCGCACCCAGGCGGAGTAGAGGGCGTGGTAGGCGGTGAACCGGTACCGGCAGGCCTCCTGGTGCGCGACGCCACCATCCGGACGCAGGTAGCGGAACCAGTCCGCCCTCGCCCCCACCTGGTCGCGCTCGGGCAGGCCGTGGACGACGAAGTAGCGAAGGGTGGCCGGATGCAGGACGATGCCCACCCCACGGTCCTCGAGCGGCGCCGGGGAGCGCTCGAAGACCTCGACCTCGTAGCCGGCGTCCCGCAGCCAGAGCGCGGCGTTGAGGCCGCCCAGCGACCCGCCCACCACGATCACCCTCGGCCTCGAGCGCCCCGGCGACCTCTCCAAGGACTCCTCCCCCCGCAGCCTAGCAAGGTCCGGGCCTCGGCCAGGGTGGGGGCACCGCCACCGGCCCCCATCCGAACGTCGCCGGCGGCCGGGGAGGGGACGGGTGCTACGATCGTTCCGGTCCGGAGCCGTTCGGACGATGTGGGGTCCATCGTCGTCGGGAATCGTTCCATCCCGTGGTGGGAGAAGGGGAGGTCGGCCGACCGTGGGGGGTTCGGCTCGAGTCGGTCCGGTGGGCGCCGGCGAGGGCGCGCCACCCGGCCGCCGGCAGAGGTCGGGCTGGACCTGCCGCCTGGCGGTGCTGGCGGCGGTGACGCTGCTGGTGGGCTGCGCCGGGGTGGGGAAGACGGCCCCGCGGGCCGCGCGCCCGCGACCGCCGAGCCCGGCCGACCTGGTCCTCCGCACCGCCCAGTCGTTCATGGACCTGCTGGTGGCCGGCCGCTACGACGCGCAGTGGGCGCTGCTGGCCCCGCAGGCCCAGCAGCAGTGGCCCTCGCCGACGGCCCGAACCCAGATGCTGCAGCAGAAGTTCGGCGGCCTGCAGCTCGGCTACCAGCTCGGCTCCCCGACGCCGGGGGCGACCTGGACCAGCGGGGAGGATCTGGCCACCGTCTCCGACCTCTGGCGGGTCCCGGTCGCCCTCCAGCTGACGGCCGCCGGCCCCGTCCAGCCCCCGGACGCGGCCGGCCTCTACCAGCGGCTCGACCTCTACCTGAGCGCCCCCGGTCGGGGCGCCGCCGGCCGGGTGCAGGTGGTGGGTGAGGGGCCGGCGTCGCCGGACGCCCCCATCCTCATGTCCCGGCCCGCCCCGCCGCGGAGCGCCACCGTGCCCATCCTCATGTACCACGAGGTCGCGCCCTACCCCAACCCCTCCCAGTTCCCCTCCGCCTACGACTACCGCCTGGAGTACGGGCTCACCGTCTCCCCGGACGAGTTCCAGGGCCAGATGGCCTGGCTCGCCACCCATGGCTATCAGCCCATCTCGCTGGTCCGCCTGGCCGACTATTTGTCCTACGGCCTGCCCCTGCCCGCCCACCCCATCGTCCTCACCTTCGACGACGGCCTGGAGAGCCAGTTCCAGTACGCCGCCCCGGTGCTCCGCCAGCACGCCTTCACGGCCGAGTTCTTCGTCCCCACCGGCCTGGTCGGCTGGCACGGGAAGACGCGCTGGTACATGGGCTGGGACCAGATCCAGCAGCTCGCCCAGGAGGGCTTCTGGATCGAGGACCACACCCGGAACCACGTCGAGGTCTACGGCCTGCCGCCGGCTGACCTCCAGACCCAGCTGGTCGCCTCCCGGCAGGCGCTCCAGCAGCAGACCGGCCAGGCCGTCCAGTTCTTCGCCTATCCGGGTGCCTGGCCATTCCCCAGCGCTGCCACCGCCGGCCCGGCCCAGCGCGGCGTGTTCCCGGCCCTGGCCGCGGCGGGCTACGTGCTCGCCCTCACCGACCCCCAGATCGGCGCCGACCTCCTCCGCTCCGACCAGCCCTTCCAGCTGCCCCGCATCCGGGTCGGGCCCATGGAGGCGCTGGAGTCCTTCATCGCCTCGCTGAGCTCGCGCTGAGCCGGGCGGCGGAGGGCAGCGGTGAGGGGCTCCGGACGGAGGTCCGACGGCGGGCCGGCCAACTACCTGGGGGGCCGCTCGCAGGGCTCGCGCTCCGATCGGCAACCGTGGAGTCACGCCGCCCCACGGTGAGCAGCACGAGGGCGGTCGGTCCCCCTTCATGGCGTCGATCGCGCGTATCGGCAACGTGCAAGGTGAACGGCATCTGGAGCGGAGCAAGCGAACCCATACTGGCCGCGTGCTGCACCGACTCCAGGTCGAAGGCCACAAGAGCCTCGACGGGTCGACGAGGAGCCCTCCCGCTGGCGGGTCGACTTCCTCGACCCGGCCGCCATGCGTGAGGAGGTGGCACTGAAGGAGGTCGAGACGCTGGCCCCGAACGGGGGCGATCTCGCCGCCTTCTTCAACACCCTGCGGGTTCGCAACCGGCCCAGTTCCAGGCCCTCGAGAAGACGCTGCACCAGATGCTGCCCTCGATCCGCGGGCTCGAGATCGAACGCACCGCTCAGGGCTTCCTCACCCTCACCGTCCACGAGGACCGGATGCCGTTCTCGTCGCGCCTGGTGTCGGAGGGAACCCTCCGGGTTCTGGGCCTGCTGGCGATCACCAACCCACCCCGCCCCATGGCCGTGGTCGGCTACGAGGAGCCGGAGAACGGTGTCGACCCGGCCCGGCTGGACGTGGTCGCCGAGCTGCTGACGACCGCGGCTCGGCGGAAGACGACGCAGTTCATCGTCAACACGCACTCGTCCGTGCCGCCCGAATACTTCGAAGGAAACCGGGCGCGGTCCTGCTCCACTGCGACAGGGAGGGCAGGAGAACTCGTTTCGAGCGCTTTGCGGAGACGAGCGCAGCGGAGCGACGGGGTGGCGTTCGAACGGCGCTGGACGAGGAGCCCTTGGGCTTCCGGAATCGGGTGGTCCGGGGCGACTTCGGCCGGTGATCGCAGGGTGGTTGGTCGAGGACGAGGCCCACCGCGCGCTGCTCGAGCCGCTGCTCCGGCGGCTCGCCCGCGAGTGCGGTCAGGGGCTGGAGGTCCGCGTCCGTCAGGCCGATGGCGGTGCGGGGAGGACGATCAGCTCGTTGCGTCAGTACGGGCGTGACCTGCACTACGGGCTCGACCCGTACCTGGACCTCCTGGTCGTCGCCATCGATGCCGACCGCCAGCGGTGGCAGGAACGGCGTCAACAGGCGCTGAAGGCGCTGGGAGGGGGATATCCGGGCAGGATCGTGGTGGCCATCCCTGAGCCTCACATCGAGAGGCGGTAGCTGGCCGATCCAGGCGTGGTTGGGGCTGCCCTGGGGGCGACCGACGATCGCCCCGTCCCCAGGGGTCGCTGCCAGAGAGACCGGTACAAACGCCAGCTGCGGGAGGCGTTCCGGCACGTCAGCAACGGAAACGTGGACCCCCTCTGGGTGGGATCGAGTAGGAAGAGGACATCGCGGCCGTGATGCAAATCGAGGTGGCAGCCCGGCACTGCCGGGATTTCGAACGCTTCGTCGCGGACCTGACCCGCGTGCTCCGGGCATGGGGCGCCCGCTCGTAGGGCCGCCTCGCCGGGATGCTCGGCCGCGGCCCCAGACCGTCTCCGCCAGGAGAACCGAACGGCGCCGCCGGCGCCGGGGACCTCTCGACCTCCGAGAGGACGGCCGGGCGCCGGGTCGGGGCCGCCCGTGGAGCCGATCCGGTGCGATGGGGCCGGGGCGGCGCCCCGGCGCCGCCCCCGCTCGGGGTGACTAGGCGGTGGCCGACGCGCCGAGGCCGAGCTGGGCCAGCATGCCGGCGGCGTCCAGGTAATGGCGCTCCGCCTTCACCTTACCGTTCTCGACCTCGATCACCATCGCCGCCTTGACGGTCACGGTCCGACCCGTGGCCGGGACCGTCCCCATGGGCGTCGCCAGATCGCCCGAGTGGGTTCCCTGCCAGGTGACCTCGAGCACCGCGGTGTCGCCGGTGGCCAGCGCGTTGGTGATGGTTCCTCGCGCATCCGGGAAGGCGGCCTTCCAGCCCCGCAGGACCTCGACGTTCTCCCTCGCTCCGCGCAGGGTCCTGCCGGTCCCGACCTCCTCGTACACGGAATCGGCGGTCAGGAGGGCCTCGACAGCCCCCCAATCGCCGGCGTTGAACACCTCCACGCTCCGCCGCGCCACCCGGATCGTTTCTTGCTCGCCCATTCGGGACCTCCTGGCCGGCGGCCGCCCGCGGCCCCCGGCCGCAGCCCGGGAGCCTCCCGGCCGCCCCCAGTGCCCGCACAGGGGTGGTGGCGGACGGCCCCGGACACGACCGCGTACCTGCCCCAGCCTACGCCGCCGGGACGGAATCCGCATCGAAGGATGACCGGCTCGACGCCGACCGTCGGCTCCGAACTCCCCGGGCCAAGTGGCGATCGGGGGCGGCGTACCATCGCTACGTTGGGAAGTCCTCGCGCACCCACCGGTCCCAGAGCGCCCCGGTCGCGCGAACCAGGAGGGCAACCAGATGCCGACATCGATCGACCGCGAGCAGCTCCGGGCGCTGAGGGACCGCGACGCGCAGCTGGTCGAGGTGCTGCCCGCCTCGGAGTACGAAGAAGACCACCTGCCGGGCGCCATCAACATTCCCCTGCGCCGCATCGA
>Ga0209810_1004738_pt1 | contig 12846 bp, 7 predicted proteins | sample Coa_R1_7_FD_187159 | JGI IMG/M metagenome (GOLD analysis project Ga0209810, IMG submission 187159) | Surface soil microbial communities from Centralia Pennsylvania, which are recovering from an underground coalmine fire - Coalmine... | ecosystem: Environmental > Terrestrial > Soil > Unclassified ...
TGCCGCTGCTGTTGGTGAAGACGGCCTGATACTCGTCGCCGTTCATAGCGGCGGTGACATCGTCCAGCGTCAGCGTGGTACTCGTGACGCCGCTGATGTTGTTCCAGGTTATGCCTCCATTGGTGCTGATTTGCCAATGCACTATCGGCGTCGGATTGCCGCTGGCCGACACGGTGAACGACGCCGTGCTTCCTGCATACACGGTCTGGTTGGCCGGGTTGCCTGTGAGGATCAGCGGGTACGAGCTGATGGGCGTCACGGTCTGGACGGCCCCAAGGTTGAGGGAGCGATTGCTGGAGCGCGGATTGCCCAGCTCATCGGTAGCGTTGGCCGAAGTGGTCCCCTCGACGCTGGCGATCGTGTCCAGGGCGTTGGTGCTTCCTGCGCCAACCGAGACAGTCTTGGACAAAAGCGGATAATAGATGGGTCCGCCGGTGGGATTGCCGTTGGCATCGACACCGACCGCCTTGCCCAGCTGCACCTGCGTGTTGCCGACGATATTGGTCGAGGTGCTGACGGCATTGGGATTCATGGTGGCGATGAAGTTGTTGCTGGCGCTAGTGCGAGCGTAACCATTATTGTAGAGGCCGAGGTCAAAGGCGGGCGAGCCAACGCTCCGATTGCCCTGAATGATGTTGTTGAAGAGGTTGGCGGCGCCGTAGTAGCCATAGCTGGCGTCAATGCCGGAACCTTCGACGACGTTTGCTCCGTTGACCGTGTTTTGAGTGATGGTATTGTTATCGAAGGTGCCGCCATAGCCGGCGGAGATGCCGCCGCCCGAAGCTTCGGTGACATAGCCGCCATAGCCGGTCCCTTTGGCAACGGCGGCGTTGTTGGCCACGGTGCAGTTGAATACGGTGGTGGTGCCGTTGTCCAGCAACTCGAGTCCGCCGCCAAAGGCTGACCCGCCGATTCCATTGCCTCCCGGCGCGCCGGGCTTGCCGCTGCCGCCGCTGCCGGCGGCCCCGCCCCGCCCGCCCTGATTGCTGGAAGCCGTGTTGCCGTAAAAGCTCGTGTTGCCAATGCCAACGGTGAAGGGGATGGAGTTATCGCCGGGCCCTGGGGGCGCTTGAGGAGGGGGTGTGGGCTGGGTGCCGGTGACCACGAGCGCTCCGCCCTCGGCATTGCCGCCGTGTCCACCGTATCCCCCTGGGAAGTTGTTGGCCGTGCCGGTGGCGGTTCCGCCGTTGCCGCCATTGCCCCCCGCGCCGGCTTGGGCCGTGTTATCGACAAACAACGACGGATAGGCGGTCGGCGCGGCCGGGTCATCAAGGATCGTCAAACGGGTGTTGGCGGTAGCCGCAGCAAGGCCGCCATCGGTGAAGAAGGCGGCGCCGCCCTGAGCGCTTCCGCCCCAGCCGCCGGCACCGCCATCGCCAACGTCCGTCAACGGTGGTGCCGGCGGGACGTTGGCGCCGCGGCTGCCATTGCCGCCGTTGCCGCCCAGGGCGGTGTTGCCCGCAAAGGTGTCCCCTAGCAGCGTCACCGTCCAACCGCTGCCGCCGACGTACAAACCGCCGCCAGAAGCCGATCCGCCGCTGCCGCCATTCAAAAGAGCAGGATTGCCGTGCGACGATGCCGCGCCGTCCGCGCCCCGAACGCCCTGAGCGCTATTGTTGCGGAGGATGCTATCGCGGATGGCGAGGGTGCCGGCTCCGCTGGCGAAGACGCCGCCGCCTTCCGCTGCCTTGCCCCTGACCGTATTGCCTTGCACAATCACTTTACTGAGCGTGACGTTGCCGCCCTGATCGAGAATCGCACCGCCCTGGGCATTGCCCTTGCTATTGGTGACCGAGCCGCCGGTCAACGTCAGGTTCTCAAAGGTCACGTTCTGACCCGAACCAACCGTGAACAGGCGATTGCCGTTGCCTATCAGGGTGAAGTTGGTGCCGTTTTGCCCTTCGATGGTCAGCGTGGAGCCGCTGCCCAGCTTCGAGATGCTCACCTGCCCACCGGAATCGAATTGGAAGCTCTTGCTGATCTGAATGACATAGTTGGTATTGGCGGCGGTATCCGCCGCAATCGCATGGACGAGATCGGTATACGAAGCGGCGGTCTGCGGCCCCGACGGCGTTAGCCGTTCTTCCAGCGACTCCAACAGTAGACGGATGGGCTTGCGGTTTCGCGCCGCCAGTCGGCGGTCCTTTCGATTCGAACTGGTTTTCAACAAGCTGCTTAGCCACCGAACGCGAAACATGAGACGCCTCCAGGGTAAGGAGAGAGGAAGGCGAATACAGAGGTTCATTCTACGGAAGAATGACGATTTCCTTCAACTATCCGACGAAACATCAACGACGTCGGATCTGTCTGAACAGCGAGGAAGCGACGGAAATTGTCAGCCTGCCGCAGTGAAGCAGGGAGTTCCTCCACCATGCGAGAACATACTCTCGGAGAGTTCCATTCTGCGGAAAATGTTCCTCCTCGATGAGCATGAGCGCAGCCCAGATTTTCCGAATGGGGTGGGATCTACTTTCTGGGCGGGTTGGAAAATCGGATAAATTCAAAAATAGATTGCGTCCTTACTTCTGTCAACGATAATTTCCAAATATTTTCATTTCGTTTCTCGAGCAAGGAAACGGAGGGATAAACGCGGTTCATCTCCAGGCGGCACTGCCGTCGAACGTCACCTGCCTCCTGGTTGCCGCTGAGCTCGCTGACGTCGGCCGTCAGCGTCTCGGTTTGGTTATTGGGGCTGAACGTCATCGCCCCAGCGTTTTGAGCCACCGTCTTCACATTTGGTCGGGCCGACGGTAATCCGGTGCCGGGCCGAGGAGATGCCGTTGGCGATGACGGTCAGCTGATAGTCGCCGTCGGGGATATTGTCCGGCAGGGTGAAATCGACGCTCTCCACGGTGGGATCGCCGACGGGCGAAACCAGCGCGTTGCTCCAGTTGGAGGTGGTGGCGTAATAGACTTGGCCGCGGGAGGTCAATTGCACGATCGGATAGTTTTCCGAGACGTTGACGTCGTCGCCGTAGGACGAGCCTTCTGAGAGGCCCGACAGCTGGAGGCCCGTCAGCGTATACGTGTTGCTGCTCGTCTTGACGACCTTGGTTATGGTTGGCCGCCACGCGTCCTGAGCCGAGTCGTTGGGCGTGAACACGTAGAGGTTGCTGGCGTCGGTGAACAACAGCTGTCCGGTAGGCAGCACCAACATCCGGTCGAAGAAGGCAGAGTTCTTGGTCAGACTGCTGTTCAAAGCGGAGGGCAACCCGGTCATCTGGGTGATCGTGTTGGTGGTGTAATTGTAATCGAATATCTCGGTCGGCGAAGAGAAGGTTCCGCTGGTGGGACCGAAATCGGCAGTGAAGATGACCTGCCCATCGGGCAAGATGGCGACCGGCGGATCATCGGCACCCATGAGGTTGCCGTTCTTATCTTTGATCTGCGGGCCGGCCGACCAGGTGTTGGTGCTGGGATCGTACAGCGCCGTGTTGCCGTTGGCGCCCAGCTGGAGGACCTTGCCGTTGGGCAGCATGACGGCGCCGCCCAACTCGAAACCGACGCCGGGACTGCTCAGAAGCGCGGGGAGATTGGAAGTCGAATTCTTCGTCTCTATCCAGGCATTGGTGGCGATGTTGTAGACCTGGCCCCTGAAGTTGCCGCTGTTGATGCTGGCAAAGATGCTCCAGGACAAGATGCCGCCCTGGGGCAGGGTCGCACTGGCGTGCAGCTTGGTCCAGGTTTCCTCGTCGCTGGCATCGCCGTCCAACTTGGTCGGCCCATTCGACCAGGTGTTTTTCACGGGATCGTAAAGGTAGGTCTGCGGGCCGAAGATATAGCCGCACAGGATGTCGCCGTTGGGCAGCGTAACGGTGGGATCGTCGCCGAAACTGCTCTGCAGGAAGTTCGAAGCCGATTTCCAGGTATTGCTGGCGATATCATACACCTCGGCGGTATTATCGAGGGATGAACCCGTTGAATATTCACCTCCGATGACGAATACTTGATCGTTGGGCATCACGACCGAGCCGAAGAACAGCCGGCCGTGGCTCATGTTCGCCAGTTGTGTCCAGGTGCCCTTGGCGTAGTTACCGCTGGCGTTGGGCTTCAGTTCATACCAGGAATTGACGGGCGCGTCATTGGCTCCCTGGACCATGACGTCGCCGTTGGGCAGCAATAACATGCTGCCGACGCTACCGCTGGGGATCGGAGTAACCTTGGTCCACCTTCCCCTTACAGGCGGGGCGCTGGGTTGGCTTGGCGCGAGCTGCGGGGCTGGCGAAGGGCTTGCCGGGGGCGAGATCACTCCCGGCACAGAGTAAGCCGCTAATGGAGCGAGCGGTCCGCCGTTGGGCAGGAGGCGATCTTCGAGAGCCTCCAGGCGCGGGCGACGATGACGATTTCGTTGCGCCGCCGGCTGATGACGTTTGCGCGACCGCCCTCCAAGATTGCCCAACCATCGACCTCGAAGCCGCATCAGCCACAAGAATTGCAACATGGAATTGGCCCTTCGCATCGCCGCATGAATCGGGCGGACAAAGACAAACGAGTCGGAAGCATAAGCGACGGCCTATCCAATGTCGTTTATGATTTAGTTCGTCGTGGTCATTGTCTAATACGTTCCGTCCGCCGGTATGTAGCGCAAGGCTATCGAGGTTGGAACAATCGCCTCGTCTCTTCCCGGAGCATGCTCGATGTAGTGTGATGGAGTTACCGCTAACTTTTGTAGCAAATGAGAAGCCGCAGAGAAGCGTTTCTTTCAGGGCGGCAACACAACTCCCGAACTTGTAATAATTTGCACATATTCTCCTGTTCCGCCTCCATCGTCAAAGTGTTGCCCCGGGCTTCAGAAAATGAACACCTACCACGAGAGTGGCTTAACGAAACACCGGCCCCTTGTCCTCTGCCGTGCTGCTCTTTATGCCGATAGAGAGGCGACTTCAACTGTTGGTTTTCTTTGTGAAGGAGCGGCTGTCATGTGGAGAAACGGGTTATTGGCGGTGGCGATGATTGCGGCGAGCGCGGTCGCGGCTCGCGCCGAAGTGAAAACGCGGACCATCTCCTACGAGTACGGCGGTGTGACGTTCAAGGGCCATCTCGCCTGGGACGCCGCCGCGGAGGGCAAACGTCCGGGCGTGCTGGTGGTGCATGAGTGGTGGGGGCTGAACGATTATGCACGGAAGCGGGCCGAGCAGCTGGCCGGCCTGGGCTACGTCGCCTTCGCTTGCGATATGTATGGCGAAGGCAAGCATACCGAGCATCCCAACGAGGCGGGCCAATTCGCCGGCGAAGTCCGCAAGAACGTCAAGGTCTGGCAGGGCCGCGCTCAGGCCGCCCTGAAAGTGCTTACCGAGCAGCCGCAGGTGGACGCCGACAAGCTCGCGGCCATTGGATATTGCTTCGGCGGCTCGACTGCTTTGCAGTTGGCCTACACCGGCGCTGATTTGAAGGCCGTCGTCACTTTCCACGCGGCACTGCCGGTCCCCGACGCCGAGCAGAGCAAGGCCATCAAGGCCAAGCTGCTCATTTGCCACGGCGCCGCCGATCGATTCATTCCCGAAGAGACCGCCGCCAAGTTCCGAGCTGCTTTGGAAGAGGCCAAGGTCGATTACGCCATGGTTTACCTCGGCAATGCCAAGCACAGCTTCACGGTCAAGGACATCGACGCCAAGGGCGTTAACGGCTTGGCCTACAACGCCGAGGCCGACCGCCGTTCCTGGCAGTACATGCGCTTGTTGTTCAACGAAGTGTTCGGCGAGAAGAAATGATTATCAACGATCCTTACCAGCCCGAAGCGTAAGCGAGGGCGGCCCTCGCTTACGCTTCGGGCTGGTGGTAGGAGAATGGGCGATTCACTGTTGCAGCACGCGCTTCATGCGCTCGGCGACATCCTGCAATTCCTTGCGTCCGCCGCCTTTGACTTCCGCCGTCGCCCAGCCGTTGTAGCCGACTTCCGCCAGCGCCTTGAGCACGTCCGGCCAGTCTTCATCGCCTTCGCCAATCGGCACCCATTGCTTGCTCTTACTGTAGCCCTTGAAGTCGAACTTGAGCATGCGTTTGCCGAGCTTGCGAATCCAGTCGCCGGATTTGACGCCGTACTTGATCATGTTGCTGCAATCGAAATACGCCCCGACATACGGCGACTTGAACTGATCGACGTACTCGATCAGCTGTTCGGGCGTGGTGAGGAAGTTGTTCCACACCACTTCGATGGCGATTTTGACGTTGTTTCGCTCGGCCGTGGGGAGCGCTTTGCGCACTTCTTCGGACGAACGTTGCCAGCACTGATCGTAGGTAACTTCCTTGTTGACGACGCCAGGAACGAGCAAGACGGTATCCGCGCCGTAGATCTTGGCGTCATCGAGAGCGCCCCGCAGAGCGGCGAGTCCCTTGGCCCGCACTTTCTCATCCGGATGCGATAGCGTGTCCCTCCAGTGAACCGAATCGATGACGCCGTGGATAACGATGCCGGTCTTGTCGCGCGCCTTGACAGCTTCGTCCTTATCGACGTTGCTGGGGCTGTCCATTTCGACGCCCTGGAAACCGAGCGATTTAATCAGCTCGAATTTCTCCTCGATGGGTCCCTTAATCTGAATCATTGTGTACTTGACGGCCAATTTGAGCTTGGGCTTTTTCTCATCGGCGAGCGGGGCTGCGTTAGCGCCCCGAGAGAAGACTCGGGGCGCTAACGCAGCCCCGCTCGCCAGAGTGGAGTGCAGAAAAGTACGACGGTCGATGCGCGGGATCATGGTGTCCTCCCGGCGAGCGGGGTCGCGTCAGCGCCCCGAGGGTTTCGCTGACTCGGGGCGCTGACGCGACCCCGCTCGCCAATTATGCCAAGATTTCTTCACGGATGGTCGCTTCGCCTGCGGGTCCGATGAGCCGTTGCTGCAAGCCCTGATAGGGGAAGGTGTGCTTCCAGGCATCCAGCCCCATCAGGTGCAGGATGGTCGCTTGCAAATCGTGAACGCTCATCTTGCCCTCGGTGATGAAATAGCCCAACTCATCGGTGCCGCCAAGGGTCATGCCTTTTTTGATGCCGGCGCCGGCCAGCCAGATGGTGAAGCAGTGCGGATGATGATCGCGGCCCAAATACTTGGAACCGCCGCGCGCTTCGTTCATGGAAGTTCGGCCAAACTCGCCGCCCCAGATCACCAGCGTCTCATCGAGCAGGCCGCGCGCTTTCAAGTCGGCCAGTAGAGCGGCGATGGGCCGATCAATCTCCTTGCACTTTTGCGGCAGGTGATAAACGATGTCATCGCCCTTGCCGGTGCCGTGGCAATCCCAGCCCCAATCGTACAGCTGCACATAGCGCACGCCGCGTTCGATCAGCCGCCGCGCCAGCAAGCAATTGTTGGCGAACGACGCCGCCCCCGGTTTCGCTCCGTATAGCTCCTGCATCTTCTTCGGCTCGCGGCCAATGTCCATGACCTCCGGCACCGCCATCTGCATACGAAAAGCCAACTCATACTGGTTGATGCGCGTCAGCGTTTCCGGATCGCCGAAATCCTTTAATTCGCTCTCGTTGAGCTTGCGCAACGCATCGAGACTACGGCGGCGCGTGTCGCGGTCCATGCCCTTGGGATTGTTCACGTACAAAATCGGCTCGCCACTGGTGCGGCACTGCACGCCCTGATAGACCGAGGGCAAATAGCCGGTGCTCCACAGCGCTTTGCCGCCGGTCGGATCGGTGCCGCCGCTGATGAGTACGACGAAGCCCGGCAAATTCTGGCTCTCGGAGCCGAGTCCGTACAACAGCCACGATCCCATCGCCGCCCCGCCGTTGCGCGGCGAGCCGGTGTAGAGAAACAGCTCCGCCGGCGCATGGTTGAACTGATCCGTCCACATCGATTTGACGAACGCGACTTCGTCCACCTGCTTGCTGAAGTGCGGCAACAGTTCGCTGACCCACGCTCCGCTCTGGCCGTGCCGAGCGAATTTGTACGGCGTGCCGAGCAATTTCGGGTGGCCCTTGATGAAGGCGAAACGCTGATTTTTCAGCAAATCCTCCGGGCACGGCTTCATATTCAGCTCGACGAGCTTCGGTTTGTAGTCGAACAATTCGTGCTGCGGCGGCGCACCGGACATGTGCAGATAGATGATGCTTTTGGCTTTCGCCGGGAATTGCGGCGGGCGCGGTGTCAAAGGATTGTCAGCAGGTGCGCCGCGGCTGTCGCGCTGGAGCATCGCCGCGAAGGCGATGGCGCCGATGCCGGTGTGTTTGAGGAATTGCCGCCGCGTTTGGGCGCGGGCAAGTTCAAATCGTAGGTTCATGAGAACTACCCTTCATCAAGGCGAGTGAACTCACGGATGCCAGGTGGCTTCGTGAAGGACATCGCGTTCGTAATTCTTGATGGCATCGACGATGCGAGCGCAGATCACGGGTTCGTTGGCGAGCTGGTGAAGCAATTGAACAATCTCCAGCGCGATCCCAACAGAAGCGATGGATGCGGCCTCATCGAGTGGTTGGCTGAAATCATAGTCTGCCCGGTTTCGCGTACGTCGTAAACGATGGAGTCGTCTCCCCACATTGTCCACGTCCGCGTGGTCTGAGTTGCTCAAGCGCAGCCAGAGGTACGCATGCGCTCGCTCGCCATTCGGAACGCGAAAACCACTTTGCTGTAAGAGCGCTCGCGCCTTATGAAAAGCCGCATAGTAAGCACGGCTGATGGCGGTGCGCCAATCTGCTTGGCGAGATCCCATGCTTAGTTCGTCGGCCAGTTCCAGAAAGCCCGTTTCATCCATCGCGTCTTAGATCCAAAAACAAGCAGAAGAGGAATTTTCGCAGCGGCGGATAGAGGCGGACCATTTCTTGGTCCCATTGATCGCTGGCTTTTCGTGCTTGGTCCGGCGGGAGCCCGACCACCTGAACGTCAAAAACAATCTGAGTATTATCGCGCAATTCCGGATCTTCCTCAACGCTCACCTTGACGGAGCGTGCCGTGGGAAAGATACGGTGCGTCGCCTCCAAGAGCGGTTGCAGGCAGTGCTCAGCCTGATGCTCACGAGCGAAAGCGATCACATCGGGAGAGAAAACGGCATTGCTGCCGTTGCTTCCGGTATTGGCGGCAGTAGTAGCCGTTTCGGGAGCGCTCATCGGTTCGATCTCCTTTCTTCCAAGATACGCGAGGTATTTTAACACTTCTCGTGCTTGGGCGGCCTAAGTTTACCCCTTCATCATCACCGCATCCAGATTCAGCAACACATTCGCCACCACGGTCCACGCTGCCAATTCCGCCGCATCCATGCCTGCCGGCAGCGGGCCGAGCGGTTCCGTCGCTAGGGCCAGCGCCGCCTTCGTGTCCTTGCGATAATGCTCGCGCTCCGTCCGGAACAGTTCTATCACCTGCTGAACTTGCTCCGTTCGCGGCGGGCGGCACAGACACAGTTGCAGGCCGAAACGTGCCCGTTGTTCGGTCGTGGTGCCGCCTTCCTTGACGATGCGCCGGGCCAACGCCTGAGCGCATTCAACATATACCGGATCGTTCAATGTCACAAAAGCTTGCAGCGGCGTGTTGGTGCGGATGCGGCGCACGGTGCAGGTTTCGCGGCTGGTGGCGTCGAAGGTGGCCATCGAGGGATATGGCACCGTGCGCCGCCAGAACGTGTACAGGCCGCGGCGATAGCGGTCCTCGCCTTTGCTCGTCGCCCAGGTGCGTTCACCGTTGAACGCTGCTTGCCACAAGCCCGGCGGCTGCGGCGGATACACCGAAGGACCGTGCATTTTGCGGCTCAACAAGCCGCTCAGCGCGAGCGCTTGATCGCGCACCATTTCGGCTTCGAGGCGGAAGCGCGGGCCGCGCGACAGCAGACGATTGCGCGGATCCTTCCCCAGCTTCTCCGGCGTCGTCTGCGAGGATTGCCGATACGTCGCCGACGTGGCCAGCAGCTTCAGGAACGCTTTGCTGTCCCAGCCGAGGCGCACGTATTCGGTGGCCAGCCAGTCGAGCAACTCGGGGTGACTGGGCATCTCGCCTTGCGTGCCGAAATCCTCCTCTGTCTCGACGAGTCCAGAGCCGAACAGGGCGGCCCAGTAGCGGTTGACGGCGACGCGAGCCGTCAGCGGATTTTCTGGAGAAAACAGCCACTTGGCCACGCCGAGGCGATTAACGGATGCATCTTTGGGCAGTGGATGAAATGCTGCCGGCACGCCCGGCTCGACCTTCTCGCCGGGATTGAGGAAATTGCCTTTTTGCATCAGGTGCGTTTGCCGTCGCTTCTCCGGCGGCAATTCGACCATGACGGGCACTTGCACTATGGACGGCCGTGACTTTTCCAGCTTGCCGATCTCGCTGAGCAGGGCCAACGATTCGACCGGAATCGGCGTTCGCCGCAGAGCGCGGACGGCGGCCAGGGACGGTGCGGCCAACTGCTTATTCAGCGCGGCGATTTGGCCGTCGATGCGGCGATTCTGCTTCTCTTGCTCCGGCGTCGGAGCCGCGAGGGTGGGGCGTTCGTCCGGCTGATCGTTATCGGCGGTCTGGTTGAAGAACGCATAGAAACGATAGTATTCTTGTTGCGTTATCGGATTGTACTTGTGGCTGTGGCACTTGGCGCAGCCCATGGTCAGGCCCATCCACACCTGCATGGTCGTGTCCACGCGGTCCTTGATGGCGGCGACGCGGAACTCCTCATCGTCGGTGCCGCCCTCGGTGTTGGTCATGGTGTTGCGATGAAACGCCGTGGCGATGCGCTGCTCCCGCGTCGGCTGGGGCAGCAGATCGCCGGCCAGCTGCTCGATGGAGAATTGATCGTAAGGCAGATTACGGTTGAAGGCGTCGATGACCCAATCGCGGTAGCGCCAGATGTTGGGCCGCAGTGGATCGGAGCCGTAGCCGGCTGAGTCAGCATAACGCGCCAAATCCAGCCACATCCGCGCCCAACGCTCGCCGTAAGCCGGATCGTTCAAGAAGCGATCCACCGCTTTCTCGTAGGCATCCGGCGTGCGATCACGCAGAAACTCCTCGGTCTCCCCTGGCGTTGGTGGGAGGCCGCGCAGATCGAAACTGACGCGACGCAACAGCGTGTAGCGATCCGCCTGGGCCGCCGGTTTCAGTCCGTGTTTTTCCAGCTCGGCCAGCACAAAGAAGTCGATGCCGTTCCGCGGCCAGTCGCGCTCTGAGACGGCCGGCAATGCGGGGCGCTTCGGCTTGACGAATGCCCAGTGCTCGGCATAGGGAGCGCCTTGAGCAATCCAGCGCCCGAGCGTGGCAATCTGTTGTTGGGTCAGCGAATTGCCCGTCTGCATGGGCGGCATGCGCTTAGCCTCATCGTCGGTGCGGACACGTTGAAGGAGCAGGCTTTTTTCGGGCGCGCCCGGCACGATGGCCGCTCCTCGTTTGCGCGGCAAAAGCGCCGTATCCCGGCGGTCCAGCCGCAGCTTGGCGGCGCGATGGCCATCGTCTTGACCGTGGCAGGCGAAGCAATTTTTCGCCAGGATGGGTCGAATATCACGGTTGTAATCGACAGTCGGTTCCGCCGACAGCGATGACGAGGAGAGAACAATTAGGCCGGTCAGGATCAGGGAAGGAGAAGCAAGCGGTTTCATGGAAACCTCGTGGCAACAATCGTGGCGGATCAGCGGCGATCAGGCGGGAATATTTACTATACGTCAAGAGATGAGAGAGAACAATTCTTCTGGTTCCCTTCTCGTTCCCAAACAGAGAGGCTGTGAATTTTTCGACATTTGTATACTACACGATTATAGTCTCTAATAGTAACCTCTTGTCTCGCAAGGGTTTAAGACCACTGTTCAGGCGTTCTGATTGAACATTTGTTCAAAAATTCACAGCCTCAGAGTTTGGAAACCAGAACCGGCGCTTTACTTTCGTGACGTGCTATAGCCGCGAATCGCAGGCGAGCGAGGGATTACCCCTGCGCTCGCCTGAATGCTTTTCACTCTCGCTGCGTGAACGAACCCCTTCGAGGTCACATAGCATGTCAAAGGAGGCATCGGTACCAGAATCCTGCGTTGCCGCTTTCGCCGGCTGCCCTAAGTTATGTCTTATTCAGGCACATAATCTTCGAGGGTCTCATGAGGGCGTGGCTTCGCACCGAGGACGGGTTGGCGTTTCTAATTGGCGTGGCCCTCACAGCATCGGGGGCGCTGCCCTTGCTGGGAGTGGATGCGTTCGGCTGGGTGGTCAAGACGAACGTGTGGGTGGACGCTGCTACGGCCCTGTCGCCTGCCTCCAAAGCCTTTGCTCCCCTCTCGGGCCTCGTTTCTCTCTTCCTCACCTACCTCTTCCTTCTAATCGTGCTGTCGCTGGGTGCGTGGTCACTGCGGTTGAATCTGACCCGCTTCGCGTTGGCTCTTACCGTGGTATTTGGCGTCTCTTACTTGTGTTGGCTCATCGGTCACAACGCCTATATCGCAGCCACGCCCGATCAGCGCGAGAAATTCGGTATCGGCCAATCGCTGGGGATGACCGGCGAGGCGGGGTTCATCGTCGCGCTAGTGGCAGGGCTGGTCATCGGCAACTTCTTTCCCGCTGCCGCTCGGTGGCTTTCGGAAGCCGCTCGACCGGAGTGGTTCATCAAGACGGCGATCATCATTCTCGGAGCATCGCTCGGTATCAAGGCTGCCGGCGCGACGCATCTCGTCGGCACGATCCTGTTTCGCGGCCTGGCCGCCATCGTGGAAGCCTACCTGATTTACTGGGCCTTGGTGTATCTGGTGGCCCGCCGGTTCTTCGGTTTCAGCCGGGAATGGGCCGCTCCGTTGGCCTCCGGCATTTGCATCTGTGGCGTGTCCGCCGCCATCACCACCGGCGCGGCCATCCGCGCCCGGCCCATCGTCCCGGTGATGGTCTCATCGTTGGTCGTGGTCTTCTCGGTTGTGGAATTGATCCTGCTGCCCTTGGCCGCGCGGACCTTCCTGTACAACGAGCCGATGGTCGCGGC
>Ga0209810_1004740_pt1 | contig 12840 bp, 12 predicted proteins | sample Coa_R1_7_FD_187159 | JGI IMG/M metagenome (GOLD analysis project Ga0209810, IMG submission 187159) | Surface soil microbial communities from Centralia Pennsylvania, which are recovering from an underground coalmine fire - Coalmine... | ecosystem: Environmental > Terrestrial > Soil > Unclassified...
CCGTGGAGGGCGCCCCGACCGAGGTGCTGGCGGCGGCCCGTGGCCGGACCGTGGGGCCGCCCGGCAGCGGTGGAATCGCCGGGCTGGTGGAGCGATTGTTGGACTAGACCGTGGGCACCCTGCTCCTCGTGCACGCCCATCCCGACGACGAGGCCATCGCCACCGGCGGGGTGATGATGCGGGCCCACGCCCGGGGTCACCGGGTGGTCCTCGTCACCTGCACGCGCGGCGAGGAGGGCGAGATCCACAACCTGGACGAGGCCTCGGTCCGTCCCCGGCTGGCCGAGGTGCGGACCGAGGAGCTGCGCCGGGCTTGCCAGATCCTGGGCGTCGACCGCCAGGAGTTCCTGGGCTACCGCGACTCGGGGATGGCCGGGACACCGGCCAACGACCACCCCGCCTCCTTCCACCGCGCCCCGCTGGAGCAGGCCGCGGCCCGGCTGGCCGGGTTGCTCCGGGAGGAGCGTCCGGACGTGGTCGTCACCTACACCCCGGACGGGACCTACGGCCATCCGGACCACGTCAAGGCCCATCGGACGACGGTGGCCGCCCTGGACCTGCTGGAGGGCGAGGGCTGGAGCCCGGCCAAGGTCTACTGGCACGCCATCCCCAGGAGCTTCCTCCAGGAGATGACCCGCCGCTTCGAGGAGGCGGCGAGCCGCTCCGACCGCCCCCCCACCGATCCCGGCGTGCGCCTCCTGGGCGTGCCCGACGAGGAGATCACGACCGTGGTCGACGTCCGCGACCTGGCCCGGCGCAAGCGGGAGGCGTTCGCCGCCCACCTGAGCCAGAACGACCCCCGGGGCCCCTTCGCCCAGGTGCAGGGGGAGATCCTGGAGACGGCCCTGGGTCGCGAGTGCTTCGTGCTCGCGCGTGGACGTCTGGGCGCTCCCCGGCCCGAGCCCGACCTCTTCGCCGGCCTGCCCGGATGAGCCCCGCCGCGCCGCCGGGGACGCGCTGGTAGGCTCGTAGCCGAGATGGAGGTCGTGCGCATCACGCCGCGGGGCTACTGCCACGGGGTGGTCGACGCCTTCCGGATCGCGAAGCGGGTCCGGGAGTCGACCGGCGGCCCCGTCTACATGCTGGGGCATCTGGTCCACAACACCCACGCCACCGACGAGCTCCAGCGTCAGGGCATCGACCTGGTCGACCCGCCCAACCGCCTGGCCGGCCTGGACATGATCCCCGAGGGCACGGTCATCTTCACCGCCCACGGGGTCTCGCCCCAGGTCAAGCAGCGGGCCGCCGAGCGGGGCTTGCGGGCGGTGGACGCCACCTGCTCCGACGTGGTGCGGACCCACGACCTGGTGCGGGACCTCGCCTCGCGGGGCTACGAGGTGATCTACGTCGGGCGCCGGGGGCATCCCGAGCCCGAGGGTGTGCTGGGCGAGGCGCCGGGGCACGTCCATCTGGTCCAGGACCTGGAGGACGTGGAGCGGCTGGACCTCCCACCGGGCAAGGTCGCGGTCACCTGCCAGACCACGCTCTCCATGTGGGACACCGAGGCCATGATCGAGGCGGTCAGGCGTCGCTATCCGGAGGTGGAGGTCTACAACGAGATCTGCCGGGCCACCCAGGAGCGGCAGGAGGCCGCGGTTCAGGCCGCCCGGGAGGTGGACCTGGTGATCGTGGTGGGGAGCCCGAGGTCCTCCAACTCCAACCGGCTGGTGGAGGTGGTGCGGAAGCTGGGTGGGAAGCCCGCCTACCTGGTCGACCGGCTGGAGGACATCGACCCCGGCTGGTTCCGGGGGGTGAGGCGGGTCGGCGTGACCAGCGGGGCGTCGACGCCGAGCCAGCTCACCCGCCGGGTCATCGAGTTCCTGGAGCAGCTGGAGCCACCCGGACCCGACGACTGAGGCGGCGGCTCAGCCCTCCGGCGACGCCGTGACCGGGGCCACGGGATGGTCCCGAGGGCCCTCGTCGGCCGTCCCTGCCCTCCCCGACGACGCCTCCTCCGGGCTCGACCGCTCGGCCGGCCCGGTCTCGTCCGAGGTGGCCGGGGTGGATCCCCCGGCGTGCCGGCGCCGCCGGCGGCGAGCCGCCGGCACCTCGGCCGCGTCACCCTCCGGAGCCGGGGCGCGCCGGCGTGGTCGGGGGACCGGCCCGGCCTCGGAGGCGCCGTGGGCGGTGTCCTCCGGGGTCCCTTCGGGCGGCCCGGGGGCCGCCGGCGGACCTCCCTGGGGGCCCTCCTCGACCGCGGGCTCCACCGCCGGCAGCGCCGGCGGCCAGGCAGCCTCGGGGGCGAGCGGGGCGAAGACCGGCCGGGCCGCGTCCTCGGCGGCGTCGATCTCCGCGCCGGTACCAGCCGGCGAGGGCGTCTCCTCCCTGCGGAGGACCTCCTCCGGAGGTCTCCAGGCGCCGCCCGGGGCCGGCTCAGAGGTGGGGCCGCCCGAGACCGTCTCGAGGTCGGGCCGGGAATCCCCCGGCTCGGGAGTGGGTGAGGGCCGCTCGGGGCCCCGGGCAGCACGGGACCTTCCGGGACGGCGGCCGGGTCGCCTGGGGCCTCCCGGTGCGGGCGTTCCCGGCCCTGACACGGCATCCGCCGCCTCGGGCCGGTCGGGTGAGGAGGAGGCGGCGGGCTCGGGGGGCCGGGGCGGCGGGACCTCGTGGACCTTGGCCGGGCCGCGCTCGGGCCTGGGGGCCTCGGCTGGGCGTGGGTGCTCGTCCGCGGCCGCACGAGGCCACCGCCCGGGCTCCGACAGCGGCCCGGGCGGTGGCTTCGGCGGGAGCTCGGTGGCCCCGCCCTCCAGCCCGCGACGCCGTCGTCGTCTCTTCCCCGGGCGGCCCTCGGCCGGCACCTGGCGGCGGCTGACCAGCCGGACCAGCTCGGCGGTCGCCACCACCTCGTCCCGCTGGTTTGCGACCTCGACCTGCCACACGGCCAGACCCCAGCGCGGGTTCTCGACCTCGCGCTTGCGGTGCAGACGCCAGCGGCAGCGGATGGTGTCGCCCACCCGCACCGGCCGCTGGAAACGCCAGTCCATGCCCACCAGGCCGACCGTGGCCGGGAGCGGTCCGTCCACGGTGCCCAGGCCGATGGCCACGGCCACGATCAGCGCGCCCGGAACCACCACCTCGCCGAAGGGACCGCTGCGGGCGTATTCCGCATCGGCGTACAGCGGGTTCAGGTCGCCGGCCAGGCCGAGGAACGCGGCCACCTCGGCCGGGCCGATGGTCCGGCGCCGCGTCGTCCACTCGCTGCCCAGGGGCAGGTCCTCGAAGTGCTGGAGTTCCAGAGACGCTCTCCGTGATTCGAAGCTGCGAGTATACCCGGAGCCGGGGCCGTTCTCGGTGGGTCTCCCGCTCTCTACCATGGACGACGTGCCTCACTTCTGCATCAACTGTGGGATCGGCCTGGAGCCGCGCACGATCGAGGGGCGAGAGCTGGAGGCCTGCGCCCGCTGCGGGTTCGTGCTCTGGCGAGACCCCAAGGTCGTGACCATGGTGGTGGTGGAGAACGAAGCCGGGGAGGTCGTGATGGGGCGGCGGGGCATCGAGCCCGGCTACGGCTGCTGGTGCCTGCCCGGCGGGTACGTCAACGACGACGAGCACCCCGCCAGCTCGGCGGCCAGGGAGTGCCGGGAGGAGATCGGGGCCGAGGTCGAGATCGTGTCCCTGCTCGGCGTATACCACATCCGCAAGCAGGACGCGCCCAGCATGGTCGGGATCGCCTACCTGGGGCGGCTGCGGCCGGGAGCGAGGCCGGCGCCGGGGGAGGAGATGCTGGAGGTGGCGGCCTTCTCCCGTGATCGGCTGCCCGAGCCCGCCTTCCCCAGCCACCGCGAGGCCATGAGTGACTGGCTCGATCTCCGGGGACAATCACTGCGAGAGCAACCGGGATAGAGACCGAGGTAGAGAGAGCCATGAACTGGTTCAAGACGTTCTTCTGGATGGCCGTCCTCACCGTCATCCTGGTGGGGGCCGGGGGTTTCTTCTTCGGGCGTTCGGGCCTCGTCATCGCCTTCCTCATCGCCCTGATGGGCAACGGGGTGGCCTACTTCTTCGGAGACCGCATGGCCCTGGCCGCGGCCCAGGCGCGCGAGGTCGGGCCGCAGGAGGCGCCGGGGCTGCACCAGCTGGCCGACCGGCTGGCGGCCCAGTACGGGGTGCCCAAGCCCCGCGTCTACGTGAGCCCGGACCCCAGCCCCAACGCCTTCGCCACCGGTCGGAGCCCGTCGCACGCCTCCATCTGCGTCAACGAGGGGCTGCTGCGCCTCCTCGACCAGGAGGAGGTGTACGGGGTGCTGGCGCACGAGTTCGCCCACGTGCGCAACCGGGACATCCTGATCAGCACCGTGGTCGCCGTCCTGGCCGGCGCCATCACCTTCCTGGCCAACATCGCCCAGTGGGGGCTGTTCTGGGGCGGCGGCCGGGACGAGGAGGACCAGAACCCGCTGGGGGCGATCGGCCTGCTGCTCCTGGCCATCCTGGCCCCCATCGCCGCCCTCCTGATCCAGCTCGCGGTCTCCCGGTCTCGGGAGTACGAGGCCGACCACACCGGCGCCCGGGTCAGCCATCAGCCACTGGCGCTGGCGAGCGCGCTGCGCAAGCTGCAGCGGGCGACCCAGGTGGTGCCCTCCCAGACCGCCCAGCCCGCCTTCGCTCACCTCTACCTGGTCAACCCGCTCTCGGGGCGGTCGCTGGCCGGCCTCTTCTCCACCCATCCCCCTCTGGAGGAGCGGATCCGGCGCCTGGAGGCGATGGCGCGTCAGGGGTGAGCCGGCGCCCCGGTCCGCCAGGAAGCCGGAGCGACGGATCGCCCCGTACCATAGCGGTCGGTGTCGACCAGGGACGAGGAGGGAGACCTCGGGCGGGCGGCCGAGCTGACGGCTCGGGCCCGCAGAGGGATGGCGTTCACCGGAGCCGGGATCTCGGCCGAGAGCGGCATCAGCACCTTCCGGGGCCCCAATGGCCTCTGGCGCCGGTACGACCCCTACCAGGTCTCCTCGATCGAGGCCTTCCTCCGCGATCCCAGCCGGTACTGGCGGGTGTCGGCGGAGCGCTGGGAGGCGTACGCCGCCGCCCGGCCCAACCCGGGGCACCTGGCCCTGGCCGCGCTCGAGGCCGCCGGCCACCTCCAGGCCGTGGTCACCCAGAACACCGACGGCCTGCACGGTGATGCCGGCACCCGGCGCCTGGTGGAGCTGCACGGCAACGGCCGCCGGGTGCGCTGCCTCGACTGTGGGGCGACGGAGGAGCGGGCCGCGGTCCAGGCACGACTCTGGCACGAGCTGCCGCCCCGGTGCGGCACCTGTGGGGGGACCCACCTCAAGCCGGAGGTGGTGCTCTTCGGGGAGCCGTTGCCGGCCCGGGCGTTGATGGAGGCTTTCGAGCTGGCCCGCGGCTGCGACCTGGTGCTGGTGGTGGGCAGCTCGCTCCAGGTGTACCCGGCCGCCGACGTGCCCGCGACCGCGGTGGAGCGGGGCGTGCCCCTGATCGTGGTCAACGACGAGCCGACCCCCCTGGACGTGGCCGCGGCCGTGGTCCTCCGCGGCCGAGCGGGCGAGCTACTGCCTCGTCTGGAGGCCGAGGTCCGCCGTCGGCGCGGCCGCCTCCTCCCCTCGCCTGGCTGCCCAGATGGCGACGGCGCCGCCTCCTAGCCCCCCGTCCCGAGAGGTCGGTGCCGGCCTCTGCTGTCTGCTCACCGTCCACGGGGTGGGCTTCCAGCAGGCCCCCGGCCCGGGCGTCCCCGGCTACGCCGACGCCCTGCACCTGGCCCTGGCCGAGCGGTTGGGGCCGTGGTTGAGCGACGATCCCCGGCGCGCCCCCCACCAGATCGGGCCCACCGTCCCCGTCTACGTGACCAGCCAGTGGCCTCCCGAGGACGGCTCGCCCGAGGCCGGGCTGGCCCGGCTGGGGCGGCTGCGGGCGAGGGGACGAATCGAGACCGAGGGCGCCGAGCTGGCCCGTCCGGGGGCCAGGATCGCCCACGTCGCCCTGGTGTACGCCGGGCTCGCGGGGCGCGGACCCGATCTCCCCTCGCTCCTGGAGACGGCGGAGCTGGCCCTGCCCTCGATCGGCCGCTACGCGACGCTGCGCGGCATCTCACGCCTGATCTTCCAGGACGCCGCCGCCCTCCTGCACCCGGGGGAGCCCTCGGCGACCTCCAGCCTGCGGGTGCGGCGCGACTCGCCACGGCCCACCGGGGAGGGCTCGGCCTCGATCCTGCGCCAGATCGAGGACGACGTGGGCGCCTACGTGATCCGCAACGACGTCCGGGAGCGGGTGCGGGGGTTCGTCCGCGAGGCCTTGCTCCGCCTCCTCCTCCGCCCCGACGTCTCCCGGGTGGTGGTCAACGCGCACAGCCAGGGCACGGTGGTGGCCTTCGACGTGCTGCGCACGATCGAGCCCGACCGGACCGTCAAGCTGGGGGCGCTGGTGACCGCCGGCTCGCCGCTCCGGAAGTTCGTCGTGCTCCTCGGCTGGGGCTCGGAGGTGGGCTCCATCCGGCTCCTGCCCCGGTGGCTCAACTTCTGGGACCCGGACGATCCCATCGCCGACCCCCTCTCGCCTCCCCGCTCCTGGCGCCGGGGCGAGCCCCTGCCCCAGACCTCGGGCCTGTTCCAGGCCCTGGATCCCGACACCGGCCGGCTGGCTCCGATGGCGGTGCAGGACCTGGCCGTCGACAACCGCGGGCACGTGGCCGCGACCGCACTCCGGGTCCACGACTACTGGGACAACCGGGAGCAGTTCGTGGCGCCGCTGGCGGACCTGCTCATGGAGCAGCTCGCGTCTACGGAGGAGACGACGACCTCGGGGCCAGATCCGGGCTGACCGGTCGCGAGAGGCCGCCGGCCCCGGACGGTGCTGGGGGTGACTCGCCCCCGAGCTCGCTCCTCAGCCCGCGGTGAGGGCGGGGGCGCCGTCGGCCCGCAGGTGGATCACCTCCCCGGCCGCGACCCTGGTGCCGGCCACGATCAGTGAGCCGTCCTCGGCCAGCTCCTCGGCCACCCCCTCGAGGTCGCCCCCGGGCAGCTCCACCCGCACCCGCCGGCCCAGCGTGTCCGAGCGTTCCCGCCAGGCCGCCAGCACCGCCTCCGACGGGGCCGCGAACCAGCGGCGGAGCTCCCGGCCCAGCCCCTCCAGCAGCCGGTCGCGGTCCGCACCCAGGGCGGCGGCGCCGGGCGGCGCCCAGGAGAGGTTGATGCCGATGCCCACCACGCAGGTGTCGCCGTGGACCTCGACCAGGATGCCCCCGAGCTTGCGGCCCTCCAGCAGCAGGTCGTTGGGCCACTTGAGCCGCACCCGCTCGCCACAGGCCCGGGCAGCCGCCACCCCGGCCGCGAGCGAGGCCAGCGGCCGGCTCCCCAGCACGAACGACGCCAGCAGGGCGCTGCCCGGGGGCGCCTCCCAGCGCCGGCCCAGCCTGCCCCGGCCGGCGGTCTGATGGTCGGCCACCACCACCGATCCCACCGGCAGGCCGCGGGCCACGTCCTGGGTCGAGGTCACCTCTCCCAGTCGGATGGGGTCCACCGTCCGGGTATGGTAAGCAACGAGAGCCGGGCCCCCGGCCCGCAAGCGGCGGTTGGAGGATGTGGAGACCATGCCAGACCACGCACGAGGCATCGACGGCGAGGCCGGCCCGTCGCGGCAGGGGCGCCGGGAGGGCTGAGCCGGTGAAGATCTACCGGGCCGTCACCCTGGCGCTCATGATCCTGCTCGGAGTCGGTCTGGTGGGGGTGATGACCGCCTACGGGGTGGCCACCTTCGACCAGGCGAGCCTGCTCTCGCTGCTGGCCGTGGTGGCGGCAGCCCTGATCGCCGGCGTCGCCTTCAGCTGGCGACGGTACTTCCCCCGGCGGCGGTGACCGCCCATCCCCTGCGGCTGGGCTGGAAGGCCTCGGCCGAGCAGTTCGGCCCCCGGGCCATGGTGGAGCTGGCCGTGCTGGCCGAGGAGCTCGGCTTCGACAGCGCCTGGGTGAGCGACCACTTCCAGCCCTGGCGCCACACCGACGGCCACGCCTGCTTCTCGCCCGCCTGGCTGGCCGCGGCCGGGGAGCGGACCCGGCGCCTGATCCTCGGGACCAGCGTGCTGACCCCCACCTTCCGCTACCACCCGGCGGTCGTGGCCCAGGCCTTCGCCACCCTCGGCGTCCTCTTCCCGGACCGGATCGTGCTCGGCGTCGGCACCGGCGAGTCGATGAACGAGGTCCCGGTGATCGGCATCGAGTGGCCCGACTTCCGGGAGCGGTTCCGGCGCCTGAGCGAGGCCGTTCGGCTCATCCGCCGGCTCTGGACCGAGGAGTTCGTCGAGTTCGAGGGGGAGTACTACCGGGTCCGGGGGGCCACCGTGTACGACCGTCCGGAGCGACCGGTGCCGATCTACGTCGCCGCCTCCGGGGAGGTGGCCGCTCGCTTCGCCGGGAGGCAGGGGGACGGCTTCATCTGCACCTCGGGCAAGGGTATGGACCTCTACCGGGACCGCCTGCTGCCGGCGGTCGCGGAGGGCGCGAGGGCGGCGGGCCGCGAGGTCGAGGAGCTGGAGAAGACGATCGAGGTCAAGGTGTCGTTCGACACCGACCGGGAGCGGGCCCTGGCCGACACCAGGATCTGGGCCGCTCTGGCCCTCTCCCCGGAGGAGAAGGTGGGCGTGCACAACCCTCGGGAGATGGAGGAGCGCGCCGCCAGGGTGACGCATCCGGAACGGCGCTGGCTGGTCTCCGATGATCCCGAGCAGCACGTCGAGCAGATCGCCCCTTACCTGGAGCTGGGCTTCACCCACCTGGTCTTCCACCACCCGGGGGACGACCAGGCGCGGTTCCTGCGTCTCTACGCGAAGGAGATCCTGCCCCGGCTCCGGCGACGCTGGGGATGATGCGGTCCGGGACCCTGGCCTCGCCCCGGGAGGTGTGGGTGGTGGTGCTGATCAAGGGCTTCGAGGAGGCCAAGCAGCGCCTGCGGCCGGCGCTGGGGCCGGCCCAGCGCCGGGAGCTGGCCGAGCGCAACGCCCGCCTGGCGCTGGCGGCGGCGGGGGCCGGTGAGCGCGTGCTGGCGGTGTGCGGGAGCGGGGCGGCCGCCCGCCTGGCCGGCGAGGCCGGGGCCGAGGTGCTGCTGGAGGACTGGCCGGGGGGCCAGAACCTGGCCGCCCGGCGCGGCATCGAGCACGCCCGAGCGCGTGGCGCGGAGGCGGTCCTGTTGCTGTCCAGCGACCTGCCGCTGGTGAGCCGGGCCGCCATCGCCGCGATGCTGGCCGCGGCCCGCCGGATGGGGAGGCCGGCGGCGATGGCGGCCCCTGCCGTCGGGCGCGGGGGGACCAACGCCCTCTACCTCTGCCCACCCGACGTGCTCGGTCTGCACTTCGGCGACGACTCGCTGGGGAAGTTCGCCCGGGACGCGGCCGGGCGCGGGGTGCGGTTCGAGCTCTACGAGTCGCCCGACCTGGCCCTCGACCTCGACGAGCCGGCCGATCTGGAGGAGCTGCGCCGGCTGGCGGGGTGAGCCCTGCCCGTGCCGGCGGTGGTCGCGAACCGATGAGTGAGGGCATCTCGATCATCGGCATCCAGGGCCTGCCCGAGGTGCGGCCCGGGGACGACCTGGGAGCGCTGATCGCGCTCCACGCCGCCCGTCGGGGCGGCCTGCGGGACGGCGATGTGGTGGTGGTGGCCCAGAAGGTGGTCTCCAAGGCGGAGGGTCGTCTGCGCGACCTGCGCCGGGTGAAGCCGGGCGAGGTCGCCAGGGGCTACGCCGAGCGGCTCGGCCACGATCCCCGATTCGTGCAGGTGGTGCTCGAGGAGAGCGTCAGGGTGGTGCGGGCGGAACGGGTGCTGATCACCGAGACCCGGCACGGCTTCGTCTGCGCCAACGCCGGGGTGGACCACTCCAACGTGCCCGGCCAGGAGGTGGTGTGCCTGTTGCCCGAGGACTGCGACCGGAGCGCGGCCCTGCTGCGGATGCGGTTGCGGGAGCTCACCGGCCGGGAGACGGCGGTGATCGTGGCCGACACCTTCGGGAGGCCCTGGCGCACGGGCATCGTCAACGTCGCCCTGGGGGTGGCGGGGCTGGCCCCGCTCATCGACTACCGGGGCCGGCCGGACGATCACGGGCGGGAGATGCGGGCGACGGTGGTGGCGGTGGCCGACGAGCTGGCCGCTGCCGGCGAGCTGGTCATGCGCAAGACGGAGCGGGTGCCGGTGGCGGTGATCCGGGGCTGGCACGCGGAGGCGCCGCCCGGCCGCGGTCGTGACCTCATCCGGCCGTCGGAGCTCGACCTCTTCCGCTAGCCCCCCGGGCCACCCGCGCCGGGGCCGGCGGGCGCGCCGTCCCCGCCGGGCGTCGGTCACGGGTGGCGGATGGCCGGTCACCGGTAGTCGGTGAAGGGTCGCCACCAGTCGCAGCCGGGGCGCGAGCAGCGCACCAGCAGGCCCACCCGTCCGGTCCTGACCCTGGGCGGCGCCCCGCATCGCTCGCAGCCCGCCCCCGCCAGCGCCAGGTACCGAGACGCGGTCTCCACCGCCCAGACCCCGGGCTCCCCGCAGCCCTCGGCCACGCACCGGGGCTCCAGTCCGGCGGCTCCTTCCACGGCCCAGAGCGCGCCGCCGCAGCGCGGACAGCGGGGGCCCAGGGGGCCGCATTCCCGTCCTCTGGGCTCGCGAGGGGGACAGCCCTCGTCCTCGGGCACCAGCCCGAGCAGGCGGCCCAGGTGCAGGGCCGCCGAGGGAAGGCCCAGGTGGAGCGTCCAGCCCGGCTGCGGCAGCTCGAGCCAGAGCTCTTCTCGGTCGCGGAGGAGCGCGCCCAGCGGGAGACGCGCCTCCGAGAAGAGCGCGCCGGGGATCGCGTGCCACTCCCTGGGGAGTCCCATCCCCTGAACCAGGACGGACGCTCCCCCCTCGCCGGCTTCGCGCAGCCAGGCGGGCGGCGGGATGGCCGCGGCCAGGCCGACCCTCAGCTCTCGGGCGGCCGCGGCCGAGGCGGCGAGCTCGAGGAAGGGGCGAGGGCGCACGTCGACCGCCCCCAGCAGGCCGACCTGCTCGAGCTGCCCGGCGAGGGCCTCGTGGGTGAGGAAGCTGGGTCGTCCCTCCTGCCCCAGCTGGTAGAAGAGGTCCGTCAGGACCTCTCCCGGCCTGGACGCCTCCTGGAGCCAGGCCCGGTCGGCGACCACCATCAGCTTGCCCCGGGCCTGGCCGAGCGCCAGGTTGAGGACCTGGCCGGCCGGGGACCAGGCGTCGCCGGCCAGCAGGGGGCCGAGGGGCCGCTGAGGCGGGGCGGAGACGAGGTCCAAGATCACCATGTCGGCGCCGGACCCCCGGTTGGCCTCCACCGTCGAGGCCCGAACGGTGTCGCCCCAGCCGAGCTCCTCCACCAGCAGCCGCAGGAGATAGGCCTGGGTGCGAAAGGGGGTGAGGATGGCGATCGAGGCCTGGTGGGGCAGCGCTCCCGCAGCCAGCAGCACGTCCACGATCAGGTGGGTCGGGTTCAGCCTCGACTGTCCGGGGGTGGGACGGCTCCAGAGGCCGACCGGGGCGAGCGCGTGGGTGTCGACCAGGACGATGGCGTCGCGGGGGCTCGGCGGCCGCTGGGCGATGGGGACGGTCGACCCCTCCACCCCGATGCCGTCCTGGAGGTCGCCCCCATAGAGCGCTCGGGAGGCCACGCGGGAGATGCGGGGGTGCATCCGGTACTGGCGTCGGAGCGTCACCAGACGCCGCTCCGGACGGCCGTAGCGGACCGCCCGGTCGGCGCCGGCGTGGTCGAAGACGTGGCTCTCGAGCCAGCGGCGGGCGGCGTCGGTGCGGGCGGCGGTCGAGGGCGGCCGGCCCCGGAGGTCGCCGCAGGCGACGAAGTGCCGGTCCGCCATCGCCGCCGCCAGCAGGGCGAAGGGGACGGGGACGGCGTCGGCGTCCTCCAGGACCACGAGGTCGGCGCGGAGCCCGGAGAAGAAGCCGTCCAGCGCCACCCTGGCCAGCGCCGCGCCCAGCACCTGGCGGCCGGCGGCCAGCTCGCGCTCCCACGCCGTCACCCGGTGGGCCACGGCCCTCAGCTCCTGCCGGGCCCGGTCCAGCTCCGGCCCGCCCCGGTGGGTGGTGAGCGCGGACCGGCAGCGGTCGAGGCGCTCCGCCAGGTCGGGCTCGGCGCTGGGGAGGACGGCCTCGGCCGTGAGCCAGGGGTGCCGGCGGACCTCGGGGTCCGAGGCGGTGCCCAGCCGGAGGGCCCGGCCCGGCCTCCCAGCCGTGTCGAGCTGGCGGGCGATGGCCAGCATGGCCGCATCCAGGGTGGTGTTGCGCTGGGCGATGACCAGGACTCGCTGGCCCTGCTCGCTGGCCTCCCACACCAGGCGGGAGAGGGTTGTGGTCTTCCCCGTCCCCGGCCCGCCCCAGAGGAAAGTGGCCGGGTTCCGCAGCGCTTGATCGATGGCCAGCGACTGGTGCTCGTCGAGCCTGGGCCGAGGGCTGCCCGTCGGAGGGGCGGCGGTCAGGACCCAGGAGACCCCCAGGGCCCGCAGGGGCCGGCCGCTCCCCGACGGGGCCTCGGCCGCCGCCATGGCCTCCAGCCGGTGGTGCAGCGCCTCCAGGAGGTGCCATGCCTCGACTCGAAGGAGGGCCCGGTGGGGCGGGGCCTCGAGCCGCTCCTCGAGCTCCAGCAGGAGATCGAAGCCGTCCCCGGCCAGGATCGAGCCCGGGACGCGGGCCCCGCCGGCCTCCAGCCAGACGCGTCCGGCGTCCGGAGTCTGCAGGTGGTCGTGGACGCGGACCTCGTAGAGCCAGCCGCGTAGCGAGCGGTCCAGGAAGCGGACCTGGCTCAGACCGACGCTCTCCGCGCCCCGCCGGCGCAACACCTGGGCCTCGTCGCGCAGGACGGACGCGAGCTGCGGGAGCAGCTCCTGGAGGATGGCGCGGGGCATGG
>Ga0209810_1004741_pt1 | contig 12832 bp, 11 predicted proteins | sample Coa_R1_7_FD_187159 | JGI IMG/M metagenome (GOLD analysis project Ga0209810, IMG submission 187159) | Surface soil microbial communities from Centralia Pennsylvania, which are recovering from an underground coalmine fire - Coalmine... | ecosystem: Environmental > Terrestrial > Soil > Unclassified...
CCGCCCTGACGCCGCTGCTGCGCCCGGACGCGCCGGAGCTCGGGCGCGAGGACGCGGCACGGCGGCTGCGGCCGCTGCTCCTGCGGGCGCGGGACCTCGGCGCGCACGTGCACATCGACATGGAGTCGCTCGATTCCCGCGAGGCCGTGCTCGGCGTCGTCCTGAAGCTGCTCTGCGAATCGGAGCTCCGCGATGGCCCGTCGGCCGGAGTCGTGCTCCAGGCCTATCTGCGCGACAGCGGCGAGCAGCTCGAGGAGATCCTCGAGTTCGCGCGCGCTGCTCGGCGCGAGGCGCCGCTCCAGGTGCGGCTCGTCAAGGGCGCCTACTGGGATCACGAGCTCGTCCAGGCCCGCCAGCACGGGTGGAGCTCGCCGGTGTTCGAGTCCAAGGCCGAGTGCGACCGGAACTTCGAGGCGCTCACGCAGCGGCTGCTCGCGGAGCGGCCGCTCGTCCGGGTCGCGGTCGCTTCGCACAACCTCCGCTCGGTCGCGCACGCGATCGCCGTCAACCGCGTTCTCGGCGGCAATGACCGGGACCTCGAGATCCAGGTCCTGCGCGGACTCGGCGACGAGCTGCAGGACGCGCTCGCCGCCAGCAGGCTGCGCGTCCGGGCGTACTGCCCGGTCGGTAATCTGGTTGCGGGCATGGCGTACCTCGTGCGCCGGTTGCTCGAGAACACGAGCAACGACTCGTTCCTCCACGCCCAAGCGCAGGGCGTGGCGTTGGACGAGCTCTTGTCATCGCCATAACCTCGCTCACGTTTTTCCGCTGACGTGGCGATTTACTGCACTACGGGTCGACTTGCGCCAGAATCCTGAACAAGCTAGTTTAATGGACATCCAGGACCGCTCCGGGCCACGCGGGCCCATCGGTGGCGGTGATCGAACGTGGGAAGTCGGCCCTTCGCCAACGGGGGGTTTCAAGGAGGATGGGATGAGCGACCAGGTGACCGATCTGGGCGCGCGGATGTCGAGTCCGGAGCTCGACCTGTTCAGAGACGGCGGCGGCACTGCAGCGCTGCGCGCCCCGTACCTGACCGGGCCGACGATCGTCGAGCACGGCGGGCTCACCGGCGCCGAGGCGCTTCCCGCCCCGGTCCGCCGAGACGCCACGTTCCGGCGGATGCTCGCGGTCGCCGACATCGCCTCGGCGACGGCCGCGCTGTGCGTCGTCCGGCTGCTCACCGGTCACAGCCTCGTGCCGCTCGAGCTGCTCGCCCTGCCGCTGATCGTGGTCGGCGCCAAGCTGATGGGCCGCTACGACCGCGACGACATGATGCTTCGGCGCTCGACGCTCGACGAGGTTCCGCAGCTGTTCGCGCTGGCGGCAGTGTGGGCGATCACGTGGTCGCTGATCGCGTTCCCCGCGCGGGACGCCATCCACCTCGCGGGCGCCGGCATCGCGCTCCTGTGGCTGGCGACCGGAGGCCTGCTCGTCGTCGGCCGCACATTCGCGCGGCAGCTCGCGAAGCTGCTCACTCCCCCCGAGCGCGTGCTGATCGTCGGCAGCGCGCATGCCCGCGAGCGCCTCGCCCACTCGCTCGGAACCGATCCGGCCGCGCGGATCAACATCGTCGGCTTCCTGCCGCTCGAGGACGAGCGGCGCGAAGAGGATCGTCGGGCGAACACCGAGCGGCGCGCCCTGAGCCGGCGCAAGCGGCAGCGCACGTTCGACGACCTCGTCCGCGTCGTGGCCGAGGAGAAGGTCGACCGGGTGTTCCTGATCCCGACCAGCGCCGACAGCGACCTGATGCTCGAGGCGGTCAACCGCACGACCGCGCTCGGGGTGAACGTCTCGATCGTCCCGCGCCTGTTCGAGGTCGTCGGCTCGGCCGTGGAGTTCGACACGGTGGGCGGCGTCACCGTGCTCGGCGTGCGTCGTGCGGGCCTGAGCCGCTCCTCGCTGCTCCTCAAGCGGGGCATGGACGTCGCCGGTGCCGGGCTCGGTCTGCTGCTCCTCGCGCCCCTGTTCGGGGTGGTGGCGCTCGCGATCAAGCTCAACTCGCGCGGTCCCGTGTTCTTCCGCCAGGCTCGCGTCGGCCGCGCCGGCCGCCACTTCCGGATGTTCAAGTTCCGCAGCATGATGGACGGGGCCGAGGCACAGCGGCACGCCCTCGAGGCGCTCAACGAGACCGACGGGGTGTTCAAGGTCAAGGACGACCCGCGCATCACCTCGGTTGGCCGCTGGCTGCGCCGCACCTCGATCGACGAGCTGCCGCAGCTGATCAACGTCCTCCTCGGCGACATGAGCCTCGTCGGCCCGAGGCCGCTGGTGATCGACGAGGATCGGCTCGTCGAGGGACGCCACCGCGATCGCCGCCTTCGCCTCGCTCCGGGGATGACCGGGCCATGGCAGGTGCTCGGGCCGACCCGTCCGCCGCTGTCGGAGATGGTCAAGACCGACTACCTGTACGCGACCAACTGGTCGCTCTGGACGGACATCAAGATCGTCCTGCGAACGTTCGCGCACGTCGTCGCGCAGCGCGGGCTGTAGAGGCCGGCTTCAGGTCTAGGCGCGCCGGGCGATCACGGCCATGCGGTCGCGGAAGTCGGGCGCCCACATGCGGTCGGCGAGCCTCGCGCGGTTAGCGGCCGCCTTCAGCGCACGGCCCGCGGCCGGTGAGTATCCGCCGATCCGCTCCAGGTAGTAGCCGACGGTGAACGCCTTCGGCGAGGTCGTGATCTCGAGGACCTGAAAGCCGGCGCGTTCGAGCAGCTCCCTGATCGACGCGCGCGTGAAGTACTGGACGTGGGTCGGGATCACCGACCACCAGCGCCGCCCGAGGCCACGCGCCACGAGGCTGCCTGCGTCGGGGAGCGCCATCCACAGGAGGCCGTCGGGAACCAGAAGATCGCGGATGCGCTCGAGCGCGGCGCCCGGGTCGGTCAGGTGTTCGATCACGTCGCCCAGCGTCACGACCTCGAAGCCTCCGGCCGGTAGCTCGGCCTCGAACAGACCCGCCCGGACGACCTCGAGCCCGAGCTCTTCTCGCGCGTAGCGGCTGCCGAACGCGCTCGGCTCGACGCCGAGCGTGCTCCACCCGCGTGCGCGCGCCTCGGCGAGCAGGAAGCCGACCCAGCAGCCGAGGTCGAGCAGCCGGGGTGGGCTGCCGGTGGGCGGCAGGTGGCGTTCGACCGACGCAAGCGCGCGGCGGGCGGTCTCTCGCTGGCCGGCCTCCTCCCCCACGTAGTCCTCTGAAGCCGCCTCGCCGTAGGCCTCCGCGAGCAGCGCGTCGGCAGGCATCGGATCGAGCTGCATGTGGCCGCACGCGCGGCAGCGCACGATGTTGCCGAGCGCCGTCCCGAATCGGGTTGTCGTCGGGATCAGCCCCTCTTGGCCGACCTCTCCTGCCACGGACAGGTGCGGCTCGAGCTGGCCCGCCTCACAGACGACGCAGTGCGGCCCGGAAACGCCCATCGCGCGGGATGTTAAGGTCGATGGCATGGGCGCAGAGCTCCCGCCGTTCCGCAACGAGCCGATCCTCGAGCTGCGCCGCGGCTCCGTGCGGGCGGGGCTCGACGATGCGCTGAGCGCGCTCGACCGGCGGCTGCCCTTGCAGGTCCCCGTGATCCTCGGCGCTGAGCGCCTGTCGAACGGACAGCGGTTCGTCTCCACCGACCCGGGCGCGCCGGATCGCGTCGTGGCGGAGTGCGCGGCCGCCTCGACCGGCAATGTCGAGGCGGCCGTCGAAGCGGCTGCCGAGGCGGCGCCCGCCTGGGCGCGGCGGCCCGCTTCCGAGCGCGCCAGCGTGCTGCTCGGCGCCGCGGCGTGGATGCGCGAGCGCCGGCTCGAGCTCGCCGCGCTCGTCCTTCGCGAGTGCGCGAAGCCGTGGCCGGAGGCGGACGCCGACGTGTGCGAGGCGATCGACTTCCTCGAGTACTACGCGCGCGGCGCCGTTGCTCTCGAGGGGTCCCGCGGCGTGCATGGGCTGATCCAGGTGGCGGGCGAGGAGAACTCGATGCGCTACCTCGGCCGCGGCGTGTGCGCGGTCATCTCGCCCTGGAACTTCCCGCTGGCGATCGCGTGCGGGATGACGGCGGCGGCGCTGGTGGCCGGGAACGCGGTGGTCCTCAAGCCCGCCGAGCAGTCGCCCGGCTGCGCGCTATTGCTCGTGGACGCGCTCCATGCGGGCGGCGCCCCGGCCGGGACGGTGTCGCTGCTTCCGGGCTTCGGAGAGGCCGGCGCCGCCCTCGTCCGCCAACCGGGCGTGCAGACGATCGCCTTCACGGGATCGCAGGCGGTCGGGCTCGAGATCGTCCGCGCTGCCGGCGAGATGGCCCCCGGGCAGCGTCACATCAAGCGCGTGGTGGCGGAGCTCGGCGGCAAGAACTGCGTGATCGTCGCGGCCGATGCCGACCTCGACGAAGCGGTCCCCGCGATCGTCAGCTCGGCGTTCGCCTATGCGGGCCAGAAGTGCTCGGCGGCGGCCCGCGTGCTCGCCGCGCGGGAGATCTACGAGCCTCTGTGCGAGCGGCTGGCCGGCGCAGCGCGGGTCCTGGTCGTCGGGCAGGCACAGGAACTCGACACGCAGGTGCCCCCGCTGATCGAGCGCGACGCGCAGGAGCGCCTGCTGCGCTGCGGCGAACAGGCGGCCCGGGAGGGCCGCGTCCTCGTGGGGGGATCCCCCGTGCCCGAGGACGGGTGGTTCGCCTCGCCGATGTTGGTGGCCGACCTGCCGCCGGGTTCACAGCTCCTGCACGAGGAGATCTTCGGGCCGCTGCTCAGCGTCGAGCCCGTTGCGGACGTACCGGCGGCCTGTGACGTCGTCGACGGGCTGCCCTTCGCTCTCACCGGGGGCCTCTTCTCGCGCAGCCCGGAGACCGTCCGCTACGTCCGAGAGCGAACGCCGGTCGGCAACCTGTACGTCAACCGCGGGATCACCGGCGCGATCGTCGGCCGCCAGCCATTCGGCGGCAACCGCCTGTCGGGGACCGGCGCCAAGGCCGGGGGGCCCGACTATCTCCTCCAGTTCGTCGAGCCCCGCGCCGTGTCTGAGAACACGATGCGCCACGGGCTCGCGATCTGACCGGGTCGCGCACTTGATTAACGTTGCGTTTAGAGGATGATGACGCGGGCCTGCTCGGGGCGATGCCATCCCACTGGAAGCTCGGGCTGACGGCGGCGCTGCTCCTGGCCGTGCTGGCCAGTCTCGCGCTCGGGGCGCCGTCGGATCCGGTCGAGCGCGGCGACCTTCGCCGTCTCGTCGCCTCGGCGCTCGTGCTCTACGCCGTCGGGGCGGCGGCCTCGCTGGCCGGTCACGGCACGCTGGCCGGGATCGTGTACGCCTCGGGGATCCTCGTCTGCTCGCTCGCGGTGTGGCTCTCGCGCGGGGTCGAGCGGGGCGACGGCCCAGGCGGAGGCGGCGGCGAGGAGCCTCCCGTCGACGAGGGGCCGTCCGATCCCGATCTCGGCAGGCTGCCGCCGCTCGACTGGAACGAGTTCGATCGCGAGCGCGCCGCCTGGGGCAGCCGCGAGCCGGTCAGGCGCTGATCAGGCTCAGCAGCAGCTCGTGCAGGCGGGTCTCGCCGCTCAGCTCGGGGTGAAAGGACACCGCCAGCAGCTTTCCCTGGCGGACCGCGACCGGGTGTCCGTCGACGTCCGCCAGCACGTCGACCCCGGGCCCACGCTCGGCGATCCACGGCGCCCGGATGAACACCGCGTGGACCGGAGCGCCGTCGAGCGAGCTGATCTGGAGATCGGCCTCGAAGGAGTGCGCCTGGCGGCCGAACGCGTTGCGCCGGCAGACGACGTCCAGCCGTCCGAGGTGGTCGCGATCGAGCATGATCATGCCGGCGCACGTGCCGAGGACGGGGGTCCCCCGGTCGATCAGGTCCCTCAGGGGATCCGCCATCCGCTCGCGCTCGATGCCCAGGCTCATCACGGTCGACTCGCCGCCGGGGATGATCAGCGCGTCGAGTCCCTCGAGATCGGCTGTCGTGCGAACCTCGCGGGGGTCTGCACCGAGCTCTAGCAGGATCTTGACGTGCGCCTCGAACCCGCCCTGGATCGCGAGGACGCCGACGATCGGCCGGCTTACCAACCGCGCGGCGAGAGCAGCTGCTCGGCTTCGAGCTTGGAGGTCTCGAGGCTGTCCATCGGCTGTCCGAGGCCGGTGGAGGCGGCCGCGACGCGGGACGGGTCGGCGAAGTGCGTGGTCGCCTCGACGATCGCCCGGGCGCGCCGCTCGGGATCCGAGGATTTGAAGATCCCAGAGCCGACGAACACCCCCTCGGCGCCGAGCTGCATCACGAGGCTCGCGTCCGCGGGCGTCGCGATGCCACCTGCGCAGAACAGAACCACGGGCAGCCTTCCCTTGGAGGCGACCTCCTTGACCAGGTCGAGCGGGGACTGGAGGGTCTTCGCCGCGGTCGGCAGCTCGTCGGCGTCGAGCGTCGTCAGACGGCGGATCTCCGAGCGGATCTTGCGCAGATGGGTGACGGCGTTGACGATGTCGCCGGTGCCGGCCTCGCCCTTGGAGCGGATCATCGCCGCCCCCTCGCCGATCCGCCGCAGCGCCTCGCCCAGGTTCGTCGCGCCGCACACGAAGGGCACCTTGAAGGCCCACTTGTCGATGTGGTTGCTCTCGTCGGCGGGGGTCAGGACCTCGGACTCGTCGATGTAATCGACTTCGAGCGCCTCGAGTACCTGGGCCTCGGCGAAATGGCCGATCCGCGCCTTCGCCATCACCGGGATGGTGACGGCCTCCTGGATGCCTCGGATCATCTCCGGATCGGACATCCGCGCGACGCCACCGTCGCGGCGGATGTCGGCTGGGACGCGCTCGAGCGCCATGACCGCGGCAGCGCCCGCCTCCTCGGCGATCTTCGCCTGGTCGGGCGTGACCACGTCCATGATCACGCCGCCCTTCAGCATCTCGGCCAAGCCGGCCTTGACGGTGAAGGTCGCTTCGTCGCGATGGGTGTGGCCGTTCCGGTCCATCCGAGGCGTCAGTTTAGTGGCCGGGTAGTCTGCGCCGCCGTGGCCGCCGTGTATGAGGAGAGGGACGGGAAGCTGTACGCGACGGAGCTGTCGCGCGGACCGTGGGATCCGGGCGCCCAGCACGGAGGGGCGCCGGCGGCGGTGCTGATGCGCGCATTCGAGGGCGTGGAGGGCTCGCTCCCGATCGCGCGAGTGACGTATGAGCTGCTGCGGCCGGTTCCCCTCGGGGAGCTGTCGGTGTCGGTTTCCGTGCTGCGGCCCGGGCGGCGCGTGCAGCTGCTCGAGGGAGTGCTGGTCGATCCGGCGGGCGTCGAGGTGGTGCGGGCGCGCGCGTTGCGGGTGGCGTGCGCGGAGGTGTCCGGCGGGACTCGTGACGTTCTGGAGGCCGGCCCGGACAGAGGGCGCCCCGGCGACTTCCGGCAGAGCGAGCTGAAGCTCTTCCCCGTCGATGCGATGGAGATCCGCTTCACCGAGGGCTCGTTCCTGACGCCCGGCCCGGCGATCGCGTGGTTTCGCCTGCGTGTTCCGCTCGTCGCGGGCGAGGCTCCGACCGGGCGCCAGCGCCTGGCCGCCGCCGCCGACTTCCCGAACGGGATCGCCAGCGAGCTCGGCTGGGAGGAGTGGGTGTTCATCAACCCGGACCTGACCCTGATCGTCGAGCGCGAGCCGATCGGGGAGTGGGTCGCGCTCGACGCGCGCATGCGCGTGGCCCCGGGGAGCGTCGGCGTCGCGGAGGCGGTCCTCTACGACGTGCAAGGCCGGGTCGGCCGGTCGGTTCAGACGCTCTACATCGCCGCGCGCTCCTCTGCGCCCGGCTGAGCCTCGCGCCCTGACGGACCCGACGGCGCCTATTTCAGGCGGAAGGCCTTGATGCGGACGTCGTAGGACTGGGCATCGCGGCTGTAGACGCCGTAGGCCAGCGCCTGGATGATGCTGAGCAGCGCGGTGTGCGAGCGCACGAAGGCCGGCGTGTTCGACGAGTAGTAGAGCCTGATCCGAGCCAGGCGCGCGACCTCGCTGAGCGTCGCATCGGTGATCGCGAGCGTCGTCGCCTTGCGGTGGCGGGCCAGCTTCATCGTGCGCGTGATGAGGGGGTGCGGCCGGCCGGCCGAGAGGCCGATCACGAGCGTCGTGTCGTCGATCCGGCTCAGGCGGCCGAGCGCCTCCTGGCTCGGGCTCGCGACGATCTCGGCGCGGAGATCGAGCAGCATCAGCAGGTGTCGCAGGTAGGAGGCGAAGAACGCCATCTGGTCGGTTCCGGCGATCAGCACCTTCTCGGCGCTGACGATCGCGTCGATCGCGGCCTCGACATCCGACCGGCTCAGCTTGTGCGCGGTGTCCTCCACGTTCACGTGGTCGGCCGCGAGCGCCGACTCGAACTCCGTGTGATCGAGGCTGAACAGCGGCGCCGTGCCGCCCTGGCCCGCCGTGTCGCCGCCGGCGCCGGTGGCGGGGCGGCGGCGGTACTCGTCGCGGGCGGCCTGCTGCAGCTCGGGGAAGCCCTCGAAGCCGAGCGCCTGGGAGAAGCGCACGACCGTGCTCGACGAGGTACTCGCGCGCCGAGCCAGCTCCTCAGCCGTCTGGAAGGCGGCCTCGTCGAGGTGGTCGACGATGTACTGCGCGACGTCCTTCTGCGAGCGGCTGAACTCGTCGAATCGGGCCCGTATGTAGGCCGAGAGGGCCTGATGGCCGTGGGGCGCCTCGGGCGCCGCGGTGGGGCTGGATGCTGGCTTCATGGGCAGGCGACTGTTTCGACGCCGCCTGCCGTCGTTCCTTCCCGGGCCTGGCTGGAGGTTGCGGCCGCGTTTGGCTGGGTGGCCGCGTTTGGCTGGGCGGCCGCGTTTGGCTGGGCGGCCGCGTTTGGCTGGGCGGCCGCGTTTGGCTGGGTGCCCGCGTTTGGCTGGGTGCCCGCGTTTGGCTGGGTGCCCGCGGGGGCGCCGCGTTGGCGAGGCGGCGCGTCAGGCGTGGTCGCGCTGCTGGCGTTCCTGGTTCTGGCGGCGCTCGACCATCACCTGGCCGACGATGTAGACGATCAGCGCGTTCACCACACCGCCGAGGATCAACACGAACGTGATCAGCAGCGCGAGCGTCATCCCGAGCGAGCTCGGCGATTCGCCCAGGCCGAGGATCCCCGAAGCGATGACCAGGTGCATGGCGGAGGATCATATAGCTCGCGCCATCCCGCCGATCCGCGCCTTCTGCTGGAGGAGCGGCTAGGTTCTGGCGCTGGCCGGCCCGGTAGCTCAGCGGTCAGAGCAGCGGACTCATAATCCGTCGCGCGCAGGTTCGAATCCTGCCCGGGCCATCGGGTTCCTCGGTGAGCCCGTCGGCACCCGGCCCCTCGACACCCCGTTGATCGCCAGATGGCGCTCCCTCCCTCGATGTCGCAGCGGCGCACGCTTGGTGCGAGAACCGCGTCCCGTCCCCACGCGTGCCTCAAGGTCAGACTCGGCGGGCGGAAGGCGCCGGCTGACGCTAACCGTGAGCGGCTGATGGCTTCCGTTCGCCTGTTGCACCCGAGGCGGACGGAGAAGCGGCTCGTGGTGCTTCCAGGAGCGCGAGCACGGTCACCGCGAGCTCTTGCTGCAGCGCCGGGAGCGCGCCGATTCCGAACGTGTAGAAGGTGTGCTGGATCACTTCGGTGATCGCGCCGACGATCGCGAGCGCGCGCAAGTGCGTGATCGAGTCAAGCCTTGGGTCCTCGCGGCGCAGGAACTCGCGCAATGCGACGAGCCCGTCTGCGAGACGGTCCCTGATCGCCCGCTGGCGCTCGGCGGCTGCGGGGCCCAGCGCCTCGGCGTCGGCGGCGACCAGTCGCACCAGTCCTGGCTCGTCGAGGCAGAGTTCGAGCAGCCGGGCGATGTACCCGTGTACGGGGGTCGCGAACTCGCCGGCCGGGGGCGGCCCGAGCTCGAGGACATGCTCGAGCACTCGGTTGGCGGCGTAGTCGAACGCCTCGAAGAAGCAGTCCTCCTTGTCCGCAAAGTGCTCGTAGAACGTGGAGCGGGCGACGCCGGCGCGTCCGACGATGTCGGTCAGGGTGAGAGAGGCGAACCCGACTTCGGTCCCCAGTTCGACGGCCGCCTGCAGCAATCGCGTCCGTTGCGAGGATGCGACCTCCTCACGGCTGAGGCCGTGGCGTCCCTTGGGCAGCGACCCGATCGATGGCATGAGGCCGATTCTAGCTTCAGTGAACTTGACAGTTCATGACATAGGTGCTTCTATGAACCACGGAGTTCTCTTAGCGGGAGCGGGACGACTCTCAAGCCGCAAGTTTTGCCGCCGGGCGGCGTTTCATCTGAAGACCATGGATGTCCTGACGGCTGCCTGACGGCGAGCAGCCGGCAGCCACAGCGAAGGCAGGGAAAGTGATGACGGGTTCTCGGTTCGCGACCGGCCGCGTGGCACGGCGTGTGTATGTGTTGGTGGGTTGGGACGGACTCCGCCGTCTCCGGTTGCCGGCGCTCAAAGGCCGTTCCGGTCGACTGATCAAGATGCGGACGGTTGGCCTCGCCGGGGTAGCTGGAGCGTTCATGGCGCTACCCGCGGGCGCGTCGGCCGCGGTCACGGGAGTGTTCGCGGGACACACCATGGACGGTCAGGCGATCCCGTGCGTGGCGCAAGCGAACGAGGGCGGCGTGCGTGTTTGCACGGGGGACGAAAGCGGGCTCGGCGGGACCGATCTGCGGTTCAAGAGCTTCGACGGGACGCCGCTCCAGGTGTACGTCACGCTTCCCGCAGCGCCGGCCTCAGGGACTGACGGCGACTACCCGCTGATCGTGCAGAACCACGGCTGGGGGGATCCGCCGACGGGCCCGAACGACCCGCAGTACGCCGGTCCGACGGCGGTGGAGTGGGCGCAGGAGGGCTACACCGTGCTCCAGTTCGCCGACCGGGGTTGGGGCGACTCGTGCGGCACCGAGGAATCGCGGCTGGTGAACGTGGCCGCGTGTCTGCACGGCTACATCCACCTCGACGATTACCGCTACGAGGCTCGCGACGTCCAGTACGCGGTCGGGGTGCTGGTCGACGAGGGACTCGTCGATCCGGGCGAGATCGGCGCGACGGGCGAGTCCTACGGCGCCGGGCTCTCCCTCGAGCTGGCCACGCTCAAAAACCGCGTGATGAACGCGGACGGGTCACTGAGCCCGTGGCGCAGCCCCGACGGAACGCCGCTCCACATCGCCGCCGCCGCTCCCCAGTTCGGGTGGAGCGACCTGGTCAACGCCCTGGCACCGAACGGAAGGACGCTCGACTACGAGATCACCTCGCCCACGGCCGACCTCTCGCCGGTCGGTGTGGAGAAGGATTCGATCGTCAACGGGCTCTACGCCACCGGCATCGGGGACAACGAGGCCTACTACGCGCCCCCGGGCCTCGACCCGCAGGCCGATCCGACGACTTGGGTCATCCAGACCAACGCGGGCGAGCCGTACACCACGCCGATGGTCCAGTCCGAGGTCCAGCAGTTCGCCGAGTACCGGTCGCCGTACTACCTGCTCCAGGGCGACTACGGATTCGGCAAGGAGGCACCGGCGCCGCTGTTCCTCACCAACGGCTTCACCGACGACATCTTCCCGGTCGATGAGGCAATGCGCTACGTCAACCTCGAGCATAAGCTCTACCCGTCCGACCCGGTCGCGATGTTCAACTATGACGGCGGCCATCAGCGCGGCGACAACAAGCCGGCCGACGGACAGATGCTGTTCAACCGCGTCAAGGCGTTCCTCGAGCACTACGTCGGGGGCACCGGAGCGCAGCCCCCGCTGGGGGTGACCGCGCTCACCCAGACCTGCCCGAGCACCGTCCCATCCGGCGGGCCGTACTGGGCGCCGACCTGGGCGGGCCTTCACCCCGGTGAGGTCGACTACGCCTCAAAACCTGCCCAGCGGATCCTCTCGGCCGGGGGTAACCCCGACATCGCGGTGACCTTCGACACGATCGGAGCCACCGAGATGTCCAGCATCGACGGTGAGAGCTGGGCCTGCCAGACGGCTTCGGCCACGCCCGAGCCGGGGGTGGCGACCTATCGGCTGCCGGCCGCGACCGGTGCCGGGTACACGCTGCTCGGCTCCCCGACCGTGATCGCCGACCTGCAGGTGACGGGCAAGTTCGCGTACATCGCCGCGCGGCTGCTCGACGTCGACCCGACCACGAACACGGAGACGTTGATCGCGCGGGGCCTGTACCGCATCGACCCGAATGCGCCGGACGGTCGCCAGGTGTTCCAGCTCCATCCGGGCGCATGGAAGTTCGCCGCCGGGCACATCCCAGAGCTCGAGCTGCTCGGCAAGGACGCGCCGTATTCGCGTCCTTCCAACGGGACGTTCGCGATCACGGTCACCGACCTGCAGCTGCGACTGCCGGTCCACGAGGTGCCCGGCGGCCGCGGCACGCCCGCGGTGGTTCACAAGCCGCTGCCGGCGCCGTGAGGAGACGAACGCTCCGAGCCCTCGCCGTCGCCGTCGGGGTGGCGGCCGCCAGCTTGGCCGCTGCGCCTCTGGCTGCCGCCCAGTGGCAGCCAGAGGCCGCCACCTACGGCGTGGGCCAGATCGCGAACCTCGGCGTGACGATGTCCGACGGGACCGTGCTGCGGGTGGACGAGTTCTATCCGACGACGGCTTCCGGAGCGGCCGCCAAGGGTCCGTTCCCGGTGCTGTTGACCCAGGTTCCGTACGGCAAGGACAACTCCTCCGGCAGCGGGTACGACAACCCCTATCTCGTGCAGCGCGGCTACATCGAGGTGGTCGCCGACGTCCGTGGGACGGGCGACTCGCAGGGCGACTTCGGGATGTTCGACCCCGTTCAGGCAACCGACGGCGCCGAGCTGGTCAAGTGGTCGGCGCAGTTGCCGAACTCGGACGGGAACGTCGGTCTTTTCGGTGCCTCCTAC
>Ga0209810_1004743_pt1 | contig 12830 bp, 7 predicted proteins | sample Coa_R1_7_FD_187159 | JGI IMG/M metagenome (GOLD analysis project Ga0209810, IMG submission 187159) | Surface soil microbial communities from Centralia Pennsylvania, which are recovering from an underground coalmine fire - Coalmine... | ecosystem: Environmental > Terrestrial > Soil > Unclassified ...
CGATCATCGGCCCGAGCGGCGCGGGCAAGACCCTGCTGCTCGACGCCCTCGCCGGGGTCACCCTGCCGACCGAGGGCGTGGTGATGCACGACGGCGCCACCTGCCGGCCGCGCGACGACCTCGCCGTCGCGCCGATCGGGTACGTGCCGCAGGACGACATCATCCACCAGTCGCTGCCGCTCGGCAGGACCCTGCGATACGCGGCCCGGCTCCGGCTGCCCGCGCGCACCACGGACGCGCAGATCGAACAGGAAGTCAGCGAGGTCCTCGCCGCCCTCGGACTGAGCGAGCAGGCCGGCACCCGGGTCAGGCTGCTGAGCGGCGGCGAGCGCAAGCGCGCCAGCATCGCGGTCGAGCTGCTCTCCCGGCCCACCGCGCTGTTCCTCGACGAGCCGACCTCGGGGCTCGACCCGGCGATGGCCGCCGACCTGGTGGACCTGCTCGATCGGATCGCGGCGGGCGGCACCACCGTCGTCTTCACCAGCCACAACCCGCAGGACCTGGCCGGCTGCGACCTGGTGCTCGTGCTCGCCGCGCAGGGACAGCTCGCCTTCGCCGGCTCCCCGGCCACCGCGCTGGCGCACTTCGGCGTCGACAGCTTCGACGAGATCTACCGGGCGCTGGCGCGGCAGCCCGACCCACAGATATGGGCCGAACGCCTTCCCTCCGGCATCGCCACCGCCGTGCCGATCCGCGGCACCCGCATGGCGCAGGTCGGCGGCCCGGCGCCGGCGCCCGGCCGGCGGCTCGGCGCGCTCGGCCAGTGGCGGCTGCTCACCCGCCGCAGCCTCGACCTGCTGACCCGCAGCCGGCTCACCCTGGCGATCCTGCTCGGCTCCCCGCTCGTCATCCTCCTGATGTTCCTGATGATGTTCCGGCCCGGGGCGTTCGACTTCGCCGACCCGAGCCCGAACACCTCGATGATGATCCTGTTCTGGATCGCCTTCGGCGGCTTCTTCTTCGGGCTGACCTACGGCCTCTCCCAGATCTGCGACGAGTTCGCGATCCTGCGCCGGGAGCGGATCGTCGGCGTGCGCATCCTGCCGTATCTGGCCTCGAAGTTCACGGTGCTGCTGCCGGCGCTGGCCGCCGTGGACGCGCTGCTGCTGGCGACGCTGAGCGCCACCGGCCGGCTGCCCGCGCTCGGCGGCGCGGACTGGGGCCGGATGTTCGCCACCCTGCTGCTGTGCTCGGCCGCGGCGCTCGCGCTTGGCCTGCTCGCCTCGGCCTCGGTCTCCGCGCCGTCCCAGGCCACGCTGATGCTGCCGATGCTCTGCTTCCCGCAGGTGCTCTTCGTCGGCGCGTTCCTCCCGGTGCCGGTGATGGCGCTGCCCGGGCGGGCGGTGAGCTACCTGATGTCGAACCGGTGGGCGTTCGACGCGCTGGGAACGACCGCGGGCCTGCCGGCGCTGTGGCGGGACGGCGGCTCTCCGCTCGGGCCGCCGCTGCTGGCCTCATACGGGGACACCTTCGACGGCTCGGTCCCCAGGGAGTGGATGCTGCTGGCCGGCTTCATGCTGCTGTTCCTGATCGGGGCCGGCCTGGTGCTCTCCCGCAAGACGCCGCGGCGCCGGCGCACCAGCCGATAGCCCGCCGGGGCGCGACGCCGTGCGACGCGGCGCGCCCTCACCGCGGCCCGCGCGTCCCCCGAACCGTCAGCGCATTGCGACCTCCGCCACCCCGGGGCGAAGAGATGATGAAGATCCTTCCCAGTCCTGGCAGCCTGCTGCGATCCAGCGAGCCCGCCGGATTCCTGACCGAATACCCGCAGTACGAGCGCACCCGCCTGCTCGACGAGGCGCGCCGCACGGAGTACGCCCACCTGGACCGCACCGGCCACGTCTACCTCGACTACACCGGCGCCTGCCTGGCCGCGACCGCGCAGTACCAGGCGCACAGCGAGCGCCTCACCGACCAGTGCTTCGGCAATCCGCACTCGGAGAATCCGGCGTCGCGTGCCTCCACCGAACGGATCGAGCGGACCCGCGCCGCGGTCCTGGCCCACTTCAACGCCGACCCGGCCGAGTACGCGGCGATCTTCACCGCGAACGCCACCGCGGCCTGCCGGCTGGTCGGTGAGTCGTACCGGTTCGAGCACGACAACCGGCTGGTCCTCACCTTCGACAACCACAACTCGGTCAACGGTCTGCGCGAATTCGCCCGGGCCCGGCGCACCGCGGTCAGCTACGTCTCCGGTGACGGCCAGGACCTGCGCACGGACACCGCACTGGTCGAGTCGGCGCTCAGCCGTCATGTCATCGGGCGGCGCGGCCCGGCCGGCCTGTTCGCCTACCCCGCGCAGAGCAACTTCTCCGGGGTGCGCCATCCGCTCGACTGGGTGGAACTGGCGCACCGGCACGGATTCGACGTGCTGCTCGACGCCGCGGCCTACGTGCCCACCAACCGGCTCGACCTGTCCCAGGTGAAACCGGAGTTCGTCACGGTCAGCTGGTACAAGCTGTTCGGCTATCCGACCGGCCTCGGCTGCCTGATCGCGCGCCGCGAAGCGCTCGCGCGGCTGCGCAGGCCGTGGTTCTCCGGCGGCACGATCCAGGCGGTCAGCGTCCAGGGCGACTGGCATGTGACGGCTCCGGACGAGTCGGCGTTCGAGGACGGCACGGTCAACTTCCTCGCCATACCGGACGTCGAGTTCGGCCTGCGCTGGCTGCGAAACCTGCGACTGGACTTGATCGGCGAACGGGTGCACTGCCTGACCGGCTGGCTGCTGCGGCGGCTCGGCGAGCTTACGCACAGCAACGGCGCACCGATGGCCCGCATCTACGGACCGCGCGATACGACAGACCGCGGCGGCACGGTCGCGTTCAACTTTCTCGACCCGCAAGGCCACGTGGTGGACGAACGGCTCGTCGAACGCGAGGCCGCCGCGGCGAAGATCAGCCTGCGCACCGGCTGCTTCTGCAATCCCGGCGCCGGCGAACTGGCCTTCGGCATCGGCCGCAGCGCCCTGCGCGGCCGCATCAGCCGCAGGTCCCGGGGCATCGACGACTATCTTCGTAACCTGCGGCTGCCGAGCGGCGGGGCGGTCCGCGTCTCGCTCGGCCTGGTCTCGAACGTGGCCGACGTCGAGGGCTTCATCGCGTTCGCCGAGCGCACCTACCGCGACCGGCTGGCCACCTCGGAGGGCTTGCCGGCGCGGGAACGCTGCTGACCGCCGTCTGACCTGGGAACACCCCTGTTCTATAACGTTTCGGGCACCAAGCGAAGCCACCCTCAACCGCCGTACCTTGTCAGGCGTCAAGAGAGTGCGAACCCGATGGAACGGGTACGCCGCAGGAAAATGAACGTGCGTACATGCGTGCATTCGTAGACTCACCATCGGGTTCAATGGGGGAGAACCATGCCGAAATCCGCCTTCCATCGCGTATCAGCAATCGTGCTCGCCGCAGGCTCGCTCGCCGCGGCGGCTGCCTGCGGGGGCAACACCGCCCACCCCACCGCCGCACCGAGACCGACCGGAACCGGACACAGTGCTCAGCCGACGCACGCGGCGCCGCGCCCGGTCTACAACGCGACCGTGCCGACCATCAGCGACGGCACCAATCGCGTGCTGATCGACCACACAGCCGTCACCTTTCCGTCCACCGTCACCGACGCGGCGTGGTCACCGGACGGCACCCGGCTCGTCTACGTGGACGGTGACGGCAACATCGCCACGGCCCGGCCGGACGGCACCGACGTGCGGGTGCTGACTCAGTCCAAGCCGGGGATCAAGCGCGCGCAGCCGGCGTTCGAGGACGGCGGCGGTGAGATCGTCTTCTCGGAACGCGGCGCCGACGGAGTCTGGCGGCTGATGGGAGTCGGCGCGGACGGCCAGGACGACCCGGCCGCCGGCGGCCACGGCGAGGCACTGCTCGACAGCATCGGGGACGGCGCCGGAGACACAGCGGCCAGCGCGGTCTACGACGCGGCGGTGCTGAAGTTCGACGGACCCGTCAGCGCTCTGGCATACCAGCACCAAGGGCAGAGCGGGGCGGAGATCTGGATCCTGGACCGCAACCAGCGCGGCCCACAGGGCAAAAAGGCCCGCGACGGCGCGCAGCCGGCGGTTGGGCCCGACGCCAAGCAGCTCGCCTTCGTCGGCGGCGACGGCCAGCTCTACATCGAGGCCCTGCCGATCACCGGCACTACGACCGCGGTTCGCCTCACCGTCGGCGTCGTCGGCCTGACGCACCCGGTCTGGTCGCCCGACGGCTCGCGCATCGCGTTCAGTACTAGCACGAACGTCGAATCGGTGTCCGCGGCCGCCTCCGGCTCGGGCGTCAACCCGCCCACGGTCGAGTCGCCGACCCCCGGCGTCGCCTCATACGAACCGATGACGCCCACCAACGTCCTGCGCTTCGACACCGGAGATCCGATCACCGATGCCGTCGCCGAGTCGAAGGCCTCCTATCAAGCCGCTCCCCCCACCGGCCTGCCGCATGTGCCAACCGGGATCCCGTACGCGTACGTTGTCACGCTGGTGAGCACCGCTGATCCGAACGCGCTGACCGTCGCCGGCCTGGGCATCCCATCCGGCCCCGTGCTGTTCACCCAACCGGACTCGCTGCCCTCCGCCACCGCGGCCGAGCTCAAGCGCCTGCGCGGCCCGGCCAAACCGCCCTACGGCGAGGTTCCGCAGGTGCAGATCATCGGTGACACCGGCGCCGTCTCGGCCGCGATCGAGGCGCAGATCCAGGGCTTCGGCTACCAGACGACACGCCGGCCGGACAAGGACCCGATCGCCGAGGCGGTCACGCTCAACGGCCCGAGTGTGCGGCCGGAGCCGGGCGACCTGACCGTGTACGCGGTCTCGGTGACCGATACGCCCGCGATCCTCTCCCTTGAAGCCCTCGGCCGCGCGGACTCGCTGCTGCTGACCGACAAGGACGCGATGCCCGCGGCCGACCAGCCGATCATCAACCGGCTGGGATCAGCGGGCGCCGGCCGGGTGACCATCGTCGCCGTGGGCGGTCAGGCGCAGGCCGCACTCGCCTCCTCCTGGCCGGGCAAGCCGACCGCCCTGCCGGTCACCGCTCTCGGCGGCTCGGACGCCGACCTCAACTCGCTGCTGATCGCCGAGCGCTACTCGGACGGCCCGACCGAGGTCGGCCTCGCCGCTACGGACTCCTGGCAGGAGGCGCTGCTCGCGGCGAACAACGGTCCCGAGATGCCGGTGGTCTTCGTCGATCCACAGCAAGGGCTGAGCGCGGACGCGACCAACTGGCTCTCGGCCTCGGCGGCCTCCGTGGACACGCTCGTCGCTTACGGCAGCACCGTGCAGGTACCTGACTCGGTGCTCACCGCTGCGAAGAACGCTCTCCAGGGACCTGCGGGATCGGACTCCGTGCTCAACCCGGGCACGCTTCTACACCTGTGAGCTGAGGGCTGCTTATCCGACGGCTCCGTCGCAGTGACCGTGCTTCAGGCGTACCGCGCTGCACGGTCTTCTGCGGCGGAGTCGTCGTTCAAGAGATACGCAGGGCAGGGTTCGGCAGCCGCCGGAAGCGCGGCGATCGCCTCACGCAATGCGGCGAAGTGCTCGTCTCCCAGCGCATACGGCAGGAACGAGCGCAGCGCGCCGAAGCGGAACAGCACGACCTGCGCGACTTCGAACTCGTACCCGTCGAACGCCGCGACGGCGCCGGTCAGCCCCTCGCTCGATCCGTGCGCCTCGCCGCGGCTGAATCGCGCGTCGGGTACGGCCGCGTCGGTGCCGCGCCTGCCGGTAGGCCGCACCAGGTAAGGGCAGACCATCGCGGCGTAAAGCATGCACGCGTGGTGGCCCGGCGGCTCGACAGTCTTCGCAGCATTGGAATACGGAACCCCGTCGCCTAGTGCCCGTGCGATCGCCGCGGCTTCGTCCCCTGCGACGACCCGCCACACCGGGCTTTTCCCGAGCGGGGTGCCGCAGATCGAACAGCGTCGCTCCACCGCGCACACCAGGATCCGCGCGGTGCTGGTGGCCGCGAAGTCCGGCGTTCCGTTGGACCACGGCGTGATCGCCAGAACCGGGAAGCCGCGAGCGTCCCGCGGTCGTGCGGCGACGGCGGGCGGCATCGGAATCTCATCGAGGCGCATCGGACCATTGAACCGGTTGACGCCCTCGCGCGCAGCCGCGGCAGCACACGAAGTCGTGGCGGGCCGGCTCCGGCGTTATCCGCGGCGGCCCACCGCGGCCAGCAGGCTGTATCGGGCCACGTCACCCCCAAGCGGATCCGGGCGATTGTCGTCCGGGTCGGGACGCCACCGGATCGCGTCGACCAAGCCCGGCGGCAGCAGCTCGTACCCGGCCAGCAGGGCGAGGATTTCGTCGCGGCTGCGGAAGACGCCCGGCTGGCTAGCCTTCGTGTATACGCCCTCTACCTCGCTGACGGTCTCCGGCTGATACTCGTTGGTTCCGTGGCTGATCGCGAGATATGAGCCGGGTACGGTCGCCTCGCGGTACGCCGCTACCAGGCCGGCCGGATCATCTGAGTCGGGAATGAACGGAAGCACCGAGACCAGCAGCACGCCGACCGGGCGGCTGAAGTCGATATGCCCCTCGGCGGCGGCCCCGAGCAGAACGGGCTTCGGGGCGCGCAGGTCAGCGTGCAGTACGCGCACGCGTTCGTCGTCGCGCAGGATGGCCTGGGAGTGCGCCGCGGCGACCGGGTCGGAGTCGACGTAGACTACGCGGGCCTCGGGGTTGGCGGCGTGTGCCACCTCGTGCACGTTGCCGACGGTCGGGATGCCGGATCCGAGGTCGAGGAACTGGTCGATGCCGAGTTCGCACAGCAGCGTGACGGCGCGGCGCAGGAAGGCGCGGTTCGCGCGGACGACGTACGGCGCGTCGGGGAACACCCGCAAGGCCTGCTCGGCCAGCTGCCGGTCGGCCGCGAAGTTGTGCGAGCCGCCGAGGAAGAAGTCGTACATGCGCGCCACGGAGGGGCGCTCGATGTCGATCTCATCGGGAGCCCAGAGGGGTCGCTCCAGCATGGAAACCTCTTTCCGCAGTCGCTCGCGGCGTGACGCGCCGCCGAGTGGCGGCCGCCTGCGGCACGATCATACGAAGAGGTTGGTGTCAGGGCGCGTTCGATGAGCGCGGAAGGCGAACCGGCTGCGCCGCGCCGGTTCGATCGCTCACGTGCGGTGTCCCTCAGCTCTGCGAGAGCGCGGTCACGGTGAGCCGGCCGCCGTCGGTGGACGAGTTGTTGGCGTCGGTCTGCTGGTAGTCGCCGGCCTGGAAGCGGACGTCCATGCCGCGGAACGAACTGGGCACTGGGACGACCGCGCTGCCGTGCCTGCCGCCGTACGTGGCCGTGACGGTCATCTTCATGCCGCTCTGCGTGATCGTGTACGAGAAGGCGGCGTTCATCGGCACACCGGTGAGCACGGTCGCCGAGGTCGAACCGGAAATCGGGTTCTTGCGGGTCACCACGACCAGTTCGCCGTTGTTGCGGTAGTGCAGCATCAGCAGCGGGATCGCGGAGGATGCGCCGCCGCCGTGGATCTGGCCGATCATGATGTCGTTCGCGCTCGGCAGCTTTTGCATGATGAAGGTGCCGGTCAGCGTGTGCGTGCCGGTGCCGGCGGTGAAGTCGGCGGTGCTGACCAGTTCGGTGCGCGGATGCAGCGAATGCGGCGTGTGAGCGCCCTTGGTCGGGGCCCAGAACGTGAGGCTGCCGTCGGCATTGCGCACCAGCCACGGCGCCTTGACCGTCGCGGGGCTGACCTCGGTTGCGGAACCGCACTGGCAGCCGGAGGAGTCGACGGGCAGCGTCAGGTTCCAGCCGCTCAGCGATACGGCGGCGGGGGACTTGCTCGTGGTGTGCGCGGGTGCGGCGGAGGCGGAACCGCTGAGGAACGCGGTGACCGACAGCACTCCGGTCAACGCGAGCGCGCCCACGCCCGCGACGAGCGCCCGGGGGCGGCGCCCGGTGTTGAACAGAGCCCTGAGATTGTCGTGATCTTTCATCGGCGTGATCATCCCGGTGGTAGTGAGTCGGCCGCCGACCGGCGGCGCGTTGACCGAGAAGGTAGCCTTGCCGAATTTAGTAGTAAACAACGTTTACCAGTTTTTTAGCCAATTCAGCCCGCTGAACGTGAAGCCCCGCAGTCAGCCGCCGCGCACGAACCCTCAACCACTCAATCCGAGCCCACTACCAGCACAATCTCGCGCAGCAGCCAAAAATCGATACCCGATCAGAGGCCTTCCGCGCCATTCACATACTTGAATCCCGCAATTCAAGCCGCAAGTTTCAAAACCCGCGCCCCGCCGTAATATCAGCGTTCCGGCCGCAAACTCCTGAAGCGCGTCGCACCGGATTCGGAAGCCCTGCAGCCTCCTGTGCTCGTTGCCCGGATCCTTACGCTCGCGCGCAAACGCTTGACAGTTCTCTAAGTGAGACGTACACATCTCCTGTTTGGAGAGCGCTCTCCCACGCACAGCACGGTGCCCACAGCGGCACAAGTGTCAACGACGACAACCGGCGCGACCCGCGGCCGAGTTGCGGCACCGCCTTGCCGCCACCCGCCACGGACCCGCGCCGCACCGACAAGCGCGCTGCGCGCTGGAGGGAAAGCACCATGCTCGACAACACGCGTATCGGCCGGCGCGCCGAACGCGGACCGGCCCCGCGCAGGCGGCGCTCGGTCCTGACCACCATGGCGTTGATCGCCGGCGGCCTGACCGGGGCGGCGGCCGCGACGCTGGCCGCCGCGCCCGCGGCCGTGGCCGACCCCGCGCCGCCGCCGCTGTCCGGATGGACCACGGTCTTCAGCGACGACTTCTCCGGCGCGGCCGGCTCCGCTCCGTCCGCCGCCAACTGGTTCTACGACATCGGCACCGGCTACGGCACCGGCGAGAAGGAACAGACCACCAACTCCACCAACAACGTCTACCTCGACGGCAACGGCCACCTGGTGCTCAAGGCGATCAACAACGGCGGCACCTGGACCTCGGGGCGCATCGAGAGCACCCGGGACGACTTCCAGGCCCCGCCCGGCGGCGAACTGGAGATGACCGCCTCGATCCAGCAGCCGAACCCCGCCTCCGGCCTCGGCTACTGGCCGGCCTTCTGGGCGCTCGGCTCGCCGATGCGGGCCGGCGGCGGCTGGCCGCAGTCCGGCGAGATCGACATGATGGAGGACGTCAACGGCCTGAATGAGGCCTCGCAGACGCTGCACGACTCCGCCAACAGCCCCGGGCACGCCCTGATCGCCTGCCCCGGCGCCGGCTCGACCTGCCAGACCGGCTATCACACCTACTCGGTGATCATCGACCGGACCAACACCAGCGCCGAGCAGATGCAGTTCCTGATGGACGGCGTCGTCGAGAGCACGATCACCGAGTCCTCGGTCGGCACGGCCGCCTGGCAGGCCGCGATCGACCACGGGTTCTTCATCATCTGGGACCTGGCGATGGGCGGAAACTACCCCGACGGCGTCTCCGGCCAGACCACCCCGACCTCTGCCACCACCTCCGGCGCGTACATGAGCGCGGCATACGTAGCCGTATACGAGAAGGGCGGCAACTCGACCCCGACGGCCACGCCGACCGCGACCGGCACGGTCAAGGGAATCAACGGTCTGTGCCTGGCGAACCAGAACTCGCTGAACACCGAGGGCAACCCGATCGGCGTGAGCGCCTGCAACGGCAGTTCCGGACAGACCTGGTCGACGTACAGCGACAACACGGTGCGCGTACAGGGCGGCTGTCTTGATGTCGTCGCGGCCGGAACGACCAGTGGCACCAACGTCGACTGGTACGCATGCAACGGCACCAACGCGCAGAACTGGACCCACCAGGCGAACGGCGAGCTGGTGAACCCGAACTCAGGGCTCTGTCTCACCGATCCGGGCGGCAACACCGGCTCCCGCCTCGACATCGAGACCTGCACGGACTCGGCCCAGCAGCAGTGGACGCTGCCCAGCGGCGGCACCGTGAACACGGTCACGGTCACCAACCCGGGCAACCAGACCACGACGGTCGGCGCCGCCGCCAGCGTGCAGATCCACGCCTCCGACTCGGCCAGCGGCCAGACGCTGACCTACAGCGCGAGCGGCCTGCCCGCGGGCCTGTCGATCAACGCCTCGACCGGCCTGATCTCCGGCACCCCGACCGCGACCGGCACCTCGAATGTCACGGTGACCGCCAAGGACGGCACCGGCGCCACCGGCTCGACCTCCTTCACCTGGACGGTGAACGCCAGCGGCGGCGGCACCTGCGGCACGACGAACATCGCCCTCAACAAGACCGCCACCGCCTCCTCGACCGAGAACGCGAGCTTCCCGGCGCAGAACGCGGTCGACGGCAACACCGGCACCCGCTGGTCGAGCGCATTCTCCGACCCGCAGTCGCTCGAGGTGGACCTCGGCAGCACCCAGTCGATCTGCGGCGTCTCGCTGAACTGGGAGACCGCGTACGCGACGGCGTTCCAGATTCAGACCTCCAACGACAACAACACCTGGACCACGATCTACTCCACGACCACAGGCACCGGCGGCACGCAGAACCTGACCGTGTCGGGATCAGGCCGCTACATCCGCATGTACGGCACCGCGCGCGCTACACAGTGGGGCTACTCGCTGTGGGAGTTCCAGGTCTTCGCGGGCAGCGGCGGAAGCGGCACAGGTACTCCGGTGACAGTCACCGCGTCGCAGTACGCCGCGCAGAACTCCACCGGCACTGAGGCGACGTCAGACACCGGTGGCGGCCAGGACGTCGGCTGGATCAACTCGGCGAGCTGGCTCCAGTACAACAACGTCAACTTCGGCTCCGGCCTGTCCGGCAACGTGACCGCGCGCATCGCCTCGGCGGTGTCCGGCACGAACATCGGCACGATCCAGTTCCGCCTCGACTCGCTGACCGCCACGCCGTTCGCGACCGTCCCGGTCGGCGGCACCGGCGGCTGGCAGACCTGGACCACGGCCGGACCCGTGACGGCGTCGCCGGTCCCCACTGGAACCCACACGCTGTATGTGACCTTCACGACGAGCACCGGCGGCAACTTCGTCAACGTCAACTGGTTCACCTTCAGCTGAGGTACCCAGGCGCAACACGCGCAACATGCGCAAGCTGAGGGGCGCGGCCTGTAGAAGGCCGCGCCCCCCGCCGTAGCCGTAGCCGTGGCCGTAGCCGTAGCCGTAGCCGTGGCGGTCCCGATTGCCACTGCCGATCCCGGCCCGAAGCACGCGCCGCTGTCTCAGCTGTCGAAGGCGGTCGCCCGGGCCGTCTTTTCCCACGTGGCGATTTCCGTGCGTACGGACTCCAGGTGGGCGAGCAGCGCGTCCACGGAGTCGTCGCCCAGCGGCAGCCGCAGCGGGGTGTGCTCCGCCTCGAGCGCTGCGATGACCGCCTCGGCGGCCTTCGCGGGATCGCCCGGCTGCGTGCCGTCGCCCGTCGCGACCATGCGCCGCGTCTCGCCGGAAGTGGAGTCGTAGTCGTCGATCTGCCCGCTCGTGCTCGCGTTTCCGAACAGCCCGGTGCGGAACGCGCCCGGCTCCACGATGAGCACCTTGATGCCCAGCGGCCGCAGTTCGTCGGCCAGCGCCTCGGAAAGCCCCTCCAGCGCGAACTTCGTGGCGCTGTAGGCCCCGAAACCGGCGAACGACAGCTGCCCGCCCATGCTGCTCAGTTGCACGATCGCTCCCGACCGCCGGGCGCGCATGTGCGGGAGGGCGGCGCGGATGAGCGCGGCCGGACCGAAGAAGTGCAAGTCGAACAGGTCACGCAGCTCGTCGTCAGCGGTCTCCTCGACCGCGCCGACGTGCGTGCGGCCCGCGTTGTTGACCAGAACGTCGATCCGGCCGTGCCGTGCGATCACGTCGTCGATGACTGCCTGGCCCGCTGCCTGGTCGGTCACATCGAGCCGTAGCGCCTCGACGCGATCGGGGTGCGCGGCGACCAGATCGGCAAGCGCTTCCGGTCGCCTCGCGGTGGCCACCACGATGTCGCCGACCGCCACCGCGGCCTCGGTGAACGCCCGCCCGAAGCCACTGTTCGCGCCGGTGATCAGCCACACCTTGTTCATTTGGGACTCCTCGTCGATCCGTTCCGCCTTCGCTACGAGTCTGCGGCCTGGATTCCGACGCGGTCCAAGATCTTTTGTTATAACCGATGGTTATGGACGTGCATGGCAGAGATCTGCGGTACTTCGTGGCGGTCGCCGAGGAACTGCACTTCACTCGAGCGGCGGAGCGGTTGTTCGTGTCCCAACCGGCGCTGAGCAAACAGATCCGTCTCTTGGAGAAGCATCTGGACACGGCACTGTTCACGCGCGATCGGCGAGCAGTCCAGCTGACGCCCGCCGGCGAGGCGCTGCTGCCGCACGCTCGACGTGTCCTCGAAGCCTGGGACGATGCGAGCGCCGCGCTGGAAGCGGCGAAAGCGGTCGCAGACTCCACGCTGATCATCGGCATGAGCACCAGTCCCGGACGCGGTGGCATGCTGCCGGCCATCCGGTCGCGCTTCACCAGTGCGTTCCCCGGCGCACGGCTCGAACTGCGGCAGGTCGGCTGGGAGGACCCGACCGCAGGACTCGCCGACGGCTCGAGCGACGTCGCATTCGTCTGGCTGCCGATTCCCGATGAACACCGCTATGAACGAATCATCATGGCCGCCGAACCCCGACACGTCGCCCTCCCCGACGGTCATCCCCTCGCCGCAAAGCCTGACGTCGTAATGTCCGACCTCATCGACGAACCCTTTCTTGCTCTGCCCGAGACTGCGGGACCGCTGCGAGACTTCTGGCTTGCGCTCGACGCACGTCCCGACGGCGCCGCGCGCATCGGTGCCGTCGTCAACAATCCCGACGAGACCTACGAAGCGCTTGTCGACGGCCGTGGCGTGT